>Ga0307277_10000758_pt1 | contig 12294 bp, 11 predicted proteins | sample ER_DNA_116_FD_194473 | JGI IMG/M metagenome (GOLD analysis project Ga0307277, IMG submission 194473) | Bulk soil microbial communities from the East River watershed near Crested Butte, Colorado, United States - ER_DNA_116 | ecosystem: Environmental > Terrestrial > Soil > Floodplain | place...
AGGCCAGACGACCAGCGAAAGTATCTCGAGCCGGTCGAGCCGATCGAGATAGGGTCTTGCCGAATCACCCGGGGAGCGGCTCGCGCGCGAACCCGCATTGCTGCGTCGGCGTTCGCTTCGGCGTTCTGATCGAGGCTAGAAATCCCTGGCCGGCCGTTGCTCTGCGGCCCCAGCTTCGGCCGCTGAGCGGCTTTCCCCTTCGGCGTCAGCCCTGACAACATTCCGAGGCAGCACCGGGGGTAGCACCGCACGCGCATTCCCCGCATCGATGTCACATCTGTCTCGCTTGGTTGAGCCAAAGTTGCTCAACCAAAACACCTTGAGAGGCGCATACGGGATTCGAACCCGTGCCGCCGCCGTGAGAGGGCGGTGTCCTAGGCCACTAGACGAATGCGCCCGGCGAGGCGGAAGTCTAGCCGATCAAATTCCGTCGCCGATCACGCGCCGAACCTCCTTGAGCGGCGTGCTTCCCTCGAGACAAAGGCGCAATCCGTCGTACGGAGCGTGGTCATTCCCTGCCACACGGCGACTTCGAACAGCTCCTCCGTCCGGGAGCTGCGGGGCTAGGATTCGAACCTAGACTACTCGGTCCAGAGCCGAGCGTCCTACCATTAGACGACCCCGCAAGGGGTCGAAAAGTCTAGCGCGCCTACGACTTGTTTCAGAGGGGCGTAGCGGTGCCTCTCTCCCCCCGGGATTAAACGGACGCCCGGGCGAAGCCCGGTCGTCCTCCAGGTCGGCGTAGCAAGCGCCGCCTATGTCTCCAGACGGTAGGTCGGCAGCAGCAGCTTTTCGGCCTCGCCCTCGATATGGGCGATCACGTCGACGTAGGGTTCGAGCCCCGAGCCGCGCAGCTTTGCGCCCAGCAGTTCGTCGACCTGGTAGATCCCGGATGAGTTGTTCATTGTGATCTCGATCCCGATCGGGCGCTCGACGCCATCTGCGATCGTTACGTCGTCGATTGCGGCAGCCGAGAGCGAGTGGATTGAGACGCGTCCTCGCTCGAACGGAATCCTCGAGCGGCCCTTCGCCATGTCGAGGGCGTCGGCGACCCTGACGATTCCCGCCTCGAGCGTCAGCGGCTTCCCGTACTCGCGGTGGCTTGTGATCGCGTGGAGCACTTCGGAGGCGATCACCGTCAACTCCGGCTCCTCGTAGAGGCCCTTCAGCAGTTCGCGCTGCTTCGGCTCGGCGAGGAAGAGGCTGAAGTCCTCGTGACCGTCGCGATGGACGGCCATCCCGATGCAGTGCAGCAGCGCGCCGAGCGTCACGACGACCTCGGCGTCGTCCCGCTCGAGCCCGTAGTCGGTCACGAGCGACGGCTCGATGCCGTGCTTCGTCAGCTGGCGCAGCAACTTCAGGGCGATGTTCGCGACGATCTGGACGTGCACCCACGAGTGGTCGTTGATCTGCATTCGCACGACGGCGTTGACGTTCGCGACGTGCCACCAGGCCTTCAACTGCTTGTCCCTGTTGACCCGGTCGAGCAGCGTGCGCAGCTTGCGGTTGCCGCGGGCGGGGACCTTGAGCCTCATCCGCTCGACGGCCTGGGCGGGCGTCAGGCGGGTGTCTTGCTCGGCCTCCTCGGAGACCGGCTGCTCGATTCGTTCTTCTGTCTGTTTGTCGAGCGCCATCAAGCTACGTCGGCGGCCCAGTCGCCATACTGAGGCGTCGCTTGCGATGCCGTCGGGAGGGCAGGCGGGCTTTGCCCGGCTGCCCGTGCTGACCGACGCTGGGTTGTCGCTTACGCCACATCTGCGGCCCAGTCGCCATACTGAGGCGTCGCTTGCGATGCCGTCTGGAGGGCAGGCGGGCTTTGCCCGGCTGCCCGTGCTGACCGACGCTGGGTTGTCGCTTACGCCACATCTTCAGCCCAGTCACCATAGAGGGACGTGTAAAGCCCTCTCTTTTCCATCAGCTCGTCGTGGCTGCCCTGCTCGACGATTCGGCCGTGCTCGAGGACGACGATCAGGTCGGCGTCGCGGATCGTCGAGAGGCGGTGTGCGATGATGAACGCCGTCCGTCCCGCAAGCAGCAGCCGCAGCGCCTGTTCGATCTTCCGTTCGGTGCCGATGTCGACGGAAGACGTCGCTTCGTCGAGGATCAGGATCCTCGGGTCGGCGAGCAGCGCCCGGGCGAGCGCGATCAGCTGCCGTTGACCGAGCGAGAGGCGGCTCCCTCGTTCCTGGACCTCCGTCTCGTAACCGTTCTCGAGGCGCAGGATGAACTCGTGCGCGCCGACGGCCTGGGCCGCGCGGACGATGTCCTCGCCGGAGGCGTCCGGCCGTCCGAAGGCGATGTTCTCGGCCACCGTGCCCGCGAACAGGAAGCCCTCCTGCGGGACGATCCCGAGCTGCCGGCGAAGCGAGGCCTGGGTGACTTTGCGGAGGTCGGTCCCGTCGAAGGTGATCCGTCCATCGCGGGGATCGTAGAATCGGGCGAGCAGCTTCGCGATCGTCGATTTGCCGGCGCCCGTATGGCCGACGAGGGCCACGGTGGTGCCCGCCGGCACGTCGAGGTCGAGATCGGGAAGGACGTCGGGGCCGTCCGCGTAGCCGAACCGGACGTGCTCGAAGCGGACGTGTCCCTCGACGGTCGGGAGCTCTCGCGCCCCGGGCTGGTCGAGCACCTGCGGCTCCTCGTCGAGCACGTCCATGATCTTGTCGAGCGCGGCGGTTGCCGAGAGGAAGGTGCTGTAGAGCTGCGATAGCTGCTGCACCGGGTCGAAGAAGTTCTGGACGTAGAGCAGGAAGGCGAACAGCGTTCCGAGCGTGACGTCGCCCTGGAAGTAGAGGTGTCCGCCGTAGCCGAGCACCACGGCGAGAGCGACGGACGAGACGAGGTCGACGAAGGGGAAGTAGAGCGCGTTCAGGACGACGGTCCGCATGTTCGCCTCGCGATAGCGGTCCGCGACCTCCCGGAAGTGGGCGATGTTGCGGTCCTCGCGCGTGAAGGCCTGGACGATCCGCATGCCCGCGATGTCCTCGGCCAGGGTCGCCGTCACGAGCCCCAGCCGCTCACGGACCGCCGCGTATGCGCGGGAGGAGTAGATGCGAAACAGGATCGTGCCAACGCTCATGACCGGGATCACCGCGAGGGTCGCCAGCGCGAGGCGCCAGTCGAGGATGAACAGCAGGATCGCCGTGCCAAGGAGCGTCAGCGTGCTCTGCACGAGCGTCGTGACGCCGTCCGTGACGAGCTGGTCGAGGGCTTCGACGTCGTTCGTCAGGCGGCTGATGATCACGCCTGCCCGGTTGCGCTCGAAGAATCCGAGCGAGAGCCGCTGCAGGTGGCCGAAGAGCTTCACGCGGAGGTCGGCAAGGATCCGCTCGCCCACCCAGCCCGTCAGATAGGTCTGCACGTAGCTCATTCCCCAGTTCGCGAGCCCCGCAAGCAGGAAGGCCCCGACGATCACCCACAGCGCCCCGAGGTCGTGGCGGCGGATCCCGTCGTCGATCGCGTACTTGGACAGGAACGGCGGCGCGAGCGCGGTCGCTGTCGCCAGGAGCAGCGAGAAGATCGAAAGCGTCGTCCGCGTCCGGTAGGGGGCGGTTAGGCGAGCGAGCGTCGCAAGGCGCCGACGCGTGCGGCGCCAGGACCAGTCCTCGACCTCGGCCCCCCGCTGCATCGTCAGGTGGCTCCCGGGCTGCCAGACCCTCATTGCGAGCGACCCTTTACTTGTTCGCGCGCGCGGCCCCACCCGGGTGGTGGAGAGGTCCACCCGCCACCCGCGGTGAGCGTAGCGCGGAAAAGCGCACGTGTCTGTGCCGGCTTGGCGCCGAATCTGTGAATCATGCGACCTCGGCCTCTTCGGCCTCTTCCGGTTCCTTGACGACGGCGCGCGCCTCGACCGCATCGGCGAACTGGCGCTCGAGCAGGCCGTGCTCGTAGATGTCCCGGTAGACCTGGCTCGTCTCGAGCAGGTCGTCGTGACTGCCGCGGGCGGCGATCCGGCCGTCGTCGACGACCACGATCTCGTCGGCGAGCGAGATCGTCGACAGACGGTGGGCGATGATCAGGGTCGTCCGGCCTTTCATCGCCTCGCGCAACCCGACCCGGATCCGCGCCTCGGTGCTTGCGTCGACCGACGCGGTGGCATCGTCGAGAATCAGGATGCGGGGATCGACGGCGATCGCTCTAGCGATCGCGAGCCGTTGCCGCTGACCGCCGGAGAGCGTGATCCCGCGCTCGCCGATGACCGTGTCGTACCCGTCCGGCAGGCGCTCGATGAACTCGTGCGCCTGAGCGAGCCGCGCGACGTGCTCGACCTCCTCGTCGCTCAGGTCCGGGGCGCCGAACGTGATGTTCTCGCGGACCGAGGCGGAGAAGAGGAATGTGTCCTGCGAGATCGCCCCGATCTCGCGCCGGAGCGAATGGAGCTTCACGTCCCGGACGTCCGCTCCGTCGATCGTGACGCGGCCGGCGGTGACGTCGTAGAAGCGCGGCACGAGTGAGGTCAGGGTCGTCTTGCCCGAGCCCGTGTGGCCGATCAGCGCGATCGTCTGCCCCGGCGGAACGTCGAGATCGATGTTCTCGAGTACGGGACGTCCCTCGATGTATTCGAAGCCGACTCCTTCGAAGCGGATGTGCCCGCCGCCGGCCGGAAGCTCGCCTGCGCCCGGTCGATCCGTTACCTCCTCGGGCTCGTCGATCACCTGGAAGATGCGCTCGCCCGAGGCGGTCGCCCGTTGCGCCTGCCCGATCCACATCCCGAGCGAGCGGAGGGGCATCACGAGCATGCCGAGGTAGAGGTTGAAGGCGACGAAGCCGCCGACCGAGAGCTCGCCGGACGTGACCATGCGGGCGCCGACGAGTAGCACTGTGGCCTGGGCGACGAGCGGGACCCAGGAGATCAGCGGGACGTAGAGCGCGCGCTGCCGGTTGGCCTTGATCGTCTGGTCGAAAACCGCTTCCGAGCGACGGCGGAACTTCTCGCTCTCGTTCGGCTCCTGCGCGAACGACTTGACGACGTGGACGCCGACGATGTTCTCCTCGGCAACGGTGGCGACGTCGGCGAGCTTCTGCTGGACCTCGCGGAGCGTGGGATGGGAGACGTGGCTGTAGCGGTACGCGAGGACGACGAGGACCGGCGTGATCGCGAGCGCGATCAGCGCCAGCTTCCACTCGAAGAAGAGCAGGACTCCCGTGACGAAGACGACGGTCAGGATGTTCTGGAAGAAGAAGATCAAGCCGTAACCGAGGAAGAACCTCACGCCCTGCAGATCGACGGTTGCGCGCGACATCAGCTGGCCGGTCTGGTGCCGGTCATAGAAGCCGAAGGAGAGCCGGACCAGGTGCGCGTAGAGACCCTGCCGCAGGTCCATTTCGACCGCGAGCGCCTGGCGGCCCGAGATCATCCGGCGGCCATACATCAGCGCCGCCCGCCCGACGCCCAACGCGACGATTACCCCGACGTACAGCCACAGCTTGCGCGAGTCGTGCGGTGTGAGCGCGTCATCGATCACGTTCTTGGTCACCCAGACGAGCGCGATCTGACTGCCCTGGTAGCCGATTGCGAAGACGGTCGAGACGGCAAGTGAGACCTTGTACGGTCGCAGGAATCCCAGCAACCGGAAGAAGGTCTGACGGTAGCGTGGGGTCTCAGGCATCCCTGGAATCTAGCCGCCGCCGCCGCCGTCGCCGATCTGCTCGAGCTCGGCTCGAATCAGTCCGGCCGCGCGGCCGACGAGAGCTCGGTTTGCAGGAGAATTGAGCCAGGCGCTCGCCCCAGAGGGGTGTGGAAGCGGGATCGCCATGGCGCCGTCGTGCTCGTAACGGCTGCCGACGCACTCGCTGACGCTCTGCAGGCCGAGCAGCCGCCTGGCCGCGAGACCGCCGACCGGCACGATCAGCCGCGGCCGGATCAGCGTCAGCTCCCACTCGCGCCAGAAGGAGCACAGTTCCTGCTCGCGCGGCGTCGGTGTCCGGTCGCCACGCCCGGAAGGCGCTTTGCCCGGATAACAGCGGGTGACCGAGGCGCAGTAGAACGTGGCGTAGAACTCGTCCTCGTCCAGCTCGAGCCACCGGCGCAGAGTCCTGCCTGCACGGCCGCGCCAGGGACGGCGTTCTTTCCCTTCGACGACGCCCGGAGCCTGGCCGAACATATAAGCGCGCTGGCCTTCGTAGGGCTGCACGATCGGCAGCGACTCGAGCGGATAGCCGGCCTCCACGCAGGCCCGGCAGACGCGGTTGTCGCGCTGGAGCGATCGCAGCGAGCGATAGCTCGAGCGCCGGCGCGTCACGCCCGGTCGCTCACGCCTGCACGGCGACGAACCAGCGGCCCGCGAAGAGCTTCCGGCCGCCGCCGAGCTCGTCGGCAAGCTGCTCCGGCTCGAAAAACCGCTTGTACACCCGCCAGCGGGAACCGTCGTTCAGGACCCGCTCCTGCCACTCGACCGGTCGGACGTCCTCGTGGAGGGCGGAGTCGACGACGACCAGCTCGGTTGCGACGCGACGCGCCTCGCGGAGGAAGGCCACGCGATCGGGCTCCTCGAGGTGGCCGTAGAAGAAACTCGTGAGCACGCGCTCGAACGAGTCGTCTGCGAAGGGCAGTTCGAGCGCGTCGGCCTGGAGGAAGCGACCGTCCGGAACCTTTGCCTGGGCGAGCTCGAGCATCGACGCGCTCTGGTCGAGCCCGGTGATCTCGCCAGGGAGGTGTTGGGTCAGAAAGCCGGTTCCGCAGGCAACATCCAGCGTGCGAGCGGGGGGCAAAGTCTCGAGCGTCTTGGCGAGTGCGGCGGCTTCCTCGTGCCAGCACGGCCGGTGACGGCTCGCGAACAGCCCCGTCCCGCGCCACCAGTCGTCGTACTCGGGCGCGCGCCGCTCGTAGTAAGCCTTCACGCGGTCCTAGACTACGCGCGTGCGTTTGCCGCTCGAGTCGGTGCCGAACTTCTCGGAAGGACGAGAGCGAGCGACGCTCGACGCGCTCGCAAGCGCTTTGTCGGCGCGGGCGCGTTTGCTGGACGTGCATGCCGACGCAGACCACAACCGATCCGTGTTCACGCTGGTCGCGGACGACGACGACCTGCTGGCGGCACTCGTTGCCGGGGTCGTGTGCGCGCGCGAGCGGATCGACCTGAGGCGGCACGAGGGCGCCCATCCGCGTGTCGGCGCGGCCGACGTCGTGCCGGTGGTTCCGGTGCGGCCGGGGGACATGGAGCGGGCAAAGCGGATTGCGCTCCGGCTGGGCGAGCGCATCGGCGACGAGCTCTCCTTGCCCGTGTTTCTCTACGGCGAGCTCGCTCCCGGCCGCGGGCCGGCGTTCTTCCGCTCCGGGGGGCTCGCGGGGCTGCGGCGGCGCACGGAATCGGGCGAGCTCGCCCCCGACTTTGGGCCAGGCGGGCTCGAAGAGCGTTCGGGCGCCGTCCTCGTCGGCGCCCGGCGTCCGCTAATTGCCTTCAACGTCAACCTCCGCGGCGGGCTAGCGGCGGCGCGGGAGATTGCCGGGCTCGTCCGCGAGCGAGACGGCGGGTTCCCGGGCGTCCGCGCCCTCGGGCTCGACCTGCCGCGCTCCGGGCTCGTGCAGGTGAGCATGAACGTGGAAGACTGGGAGGCCGCCGCGCTGCACGAGCTCGTCGCGACGATCGAGCGGGAAGCCGCGACCAGAGGCGTCGAGGTGGTCGGCTCCGAGCTCGTCGGCCTGATGCCGGGCGGGGCGGCGGCCGCCGCGGCCGGAGCGGCCCTGCGAATCGAAGGGTTCGACGCATCGCGTGTCCTCGAGCTCAGGTTGATCGAAGCCGCCGAAACCGACCCCGCCTAGGGATTGCGAAAGGCACGGATTCGGCTCAAAGCCGTCGCACACGCGCGCGTTAATGCTCGCTAGGCTCGACGCGGGGAGGAGGTTGGCTGTGCCTTGACCAAAGACCCCTTCTCGGGGCCTGAGCGCCGGGCTGCCCCGACCGAGGCCACAGACTGCCTGCGGCGAGCCCCGACACGATCCGTCAGACTCAGGGCGCGATGGCCGACCCGGTCTCCTGGCTGCTGATCGAAACCGGCTGGAAGGTGCTCGCGGTCGACGGCGGCGAGGTCGGCGAGGTCGATGAGGTCGTGGGCGACAGCGGCGCGGACATCTTCGACGGGCTCGCGATTGCGACGAGCATGTTCGGGAAACCGCGCTACGTGCCGTCGGAGCAGGTCGCCGAGATCACGGAGGGGACCGTACGTCTCTCCCTGACGCGCGAGCAGATCGGACAGCTCGCGGAGTATCGCGAGCCCGCGACCAGCGCTCAGATCGAGCCGGACAGCAAGGGAGGAATCGGCGAGTCGCTCAGCGCGGACGCGCGGGAACTCGAGGGCAAAGCGCTGGCTCCGACACAGCGGCGTGAGCATTCGATGAACATCTGGCGCCGGATCGCGTTCTTCTTCCGGCGACTTTTCGGCTGACCCTGCCAGGGCCGCTGAGCTCGTCCGGCTGGCGGTTTCCCACCGAACCGCCGGGCTAGACTGGCCGGAAATGGCCCTGCGCACCGCGGTCCAGCTGACCGGCGAAGACCTGACGATCGACGACGTGTGGGCGGTTGCCGTCGATCGGGCCGATGCGGCTCTGAATGAATGCGCGCGCGAGAAGATCATTCGAGCCCGCTCTCTCGTCGAGCGTGCCGCTCACGGGACGAATGAGCACACGTATGGGATCAACACCGGCTTCGGCCGGTTCGTCTCGCGGTCAATTCCCGAGGAGCTGACGGCCGAGCTTCAGCTCCGGTTGCTCCGCAGCCATGCATGCGGGGTCGGGGAGCCGTACCCCGACGAAGTCGTACGCGCCGCGATGCTGCTGCGCGCGAACGCGCTTGCCAAGGGCTTTTCGGGTGCACGACCTGAGCCGGTGGAGCTCCTGATCGAGTGTCTGAATCGGAGTGTTCTTCCGCACGTTCCCAGCCGCGGTTCCGTCGGCGCGAGCGGAGATCTCGCACCGCTCGCTCATCTCGCGCTGCCGCTCGTCGGCGAGGGCGAGGCATGGGTGGACGGCGCGCGAATGGACGGTGCGGCGGCGCTCGCCGCGGTGGGTCTCGAGCCGGTAGCACTGGAGGCGAAGGAGGGTCTCTCGCTCGTCAACGGGACGCAGTTCATGGCCGCCTTCGGAGCCCTCGCTCTTGCCCGGGCAGGGCGCCTCGTGAAGGCCGCCGACATTGCCTGCTCTCTGTCGGTCGAGGCGTTGCAGGGCTCTCGCACAAGCTTCTTGCCGCAGATCCATGCCGCCCGGCCCCTCCCCGGGCAGATCGATGCCGCGGCGAATCTGACCAAGCTGCTCGAAGGCTCCGCGATCATCGAGTCGCACCGCTGGTGCGACAAGGTCCAGGACGCGTATTCGCTTCGCTGCGCTCCGCAGGTACACGGCGCCTCGCGCGACCTGCTGGCCTACGTCGAGGCGACCGTGTCGGTCGAGCTGAATGCGGCGACGGACAATCCGCTCGTCCTCGTCGACGACGAGTTGCTCGTCTCGAACGGGAACTTCCACGGCCAGCCGCTTGCCTTTGCCCTCGACGCCCTTGCGATGGCGACGTCGGAGCTGGCCAACATCTCGGAACGGCGGGTGGAGCGCCTCGTCAACCCCAGCCTCTCGGATGGCTTGCCGGCCTTCCTCACGACCGACGGTGGCCTGAACTCCGGCTTCATGATCCCGCAGTACGTCGCGGCGGCGCTCGTCAGCGAGAGCAAGTCTCTCTGCCACCCGGCGAGCGTGGACTCGATTCCGACGAGCGCGGGACAGGAAGATCACGTCTCGATGGGCAACGCCTCAGGGTTGAAGGCCTGGCAGGTGCTCGCGAACGCCGAACGCGTCCTTGCGATCGAGCTGCTTGCAGGCGCCCAGGCGATCGAGTTCCTCGCCCCGCTGGAACCGGGCGTCGGCGCGCGGGCGGCGCGCGATGCGGTGCGAGCCTTGTCGCCGCGCCTCGCCGACGACCGGCCGCTCGCAGGAGACATCGAGGCGGTCGCACAGTCGCTCCGCGACGGCAGCTTCGTCGCGGCGGTCGAGGCTGATGCGGGTGAGCTGCGGTGAAGTGGGAAGTGCCGAGTGTGCCGTCCTCACCTCACCCGGTCCGAGACAGCGTGATCATCTATGGAGTGCTCGCGCTCGTGATCGTCGTGGTCTCCGGGTTGACCGGCGGCGGGTGGACGAGGGCGGTGGTCGTTGCGGCGGCGTTCTTCTTCGGGGCGACCGCCTGGAGCTGGTGGCGATCCAGCCGCCGGCCCGAGCAAGAGCGCGACCGATGACGGCGGTCGGCACGCTCGATGCGACCGTCGAGGCGCTCTGCGGCGACCTGCGCAGGATTCGAGCTCCGCGCGGTACCGATCTGAACGCGAGGTCGTGGGGGACCGAAGCGCCGCTCCGGATGCTGCTCAACAATCTCGACTCCGAGGTCGCCGAGCTGCCGGAACAGCTGATCGTCTACGGCGGCTCGGGTCGGGCGGCACGCAGCCACGAGGCCCTGAAGGCGATCGTGGCGTCGCTGCTGCGACTCGCCGACGACGAGACCCTCCTCGTGCAGAGCGGCAAACCCGTCGGCGTCTTCCGCACCTACCCCGGCGCGCCGCGCGTCCTGATCGCGAACTCCCTGCTCGTACCGCGCTGGGCGACGTGGGACGAGTTCCGCCGACTCGAGGCGCTCGGGCTGACCATGTTCGGGCAGATGACGGCGGGCTCGTGGATCTACATCGGCACCCAGGGCATCCTGCAGGGCACCTACCAGACGTTTGCAGCGGCCGGGGAACGGCATTTCGGCTCGCCCGATTTGACGGGGCGCACGGTTCTGACGGCCGGCCTCGGCGGCATGGGCGGCGCGCAGCCGCTGGCCGCGACGATGCTCGGCGCCGCGATTCTGTGCGTCGAGGCCGATCCGGGCCGCATCAGGCGCCGGCTCGATACGCGCTACCTCGACGAGGCGACGGATTCGCTCGACGACGCGCTGGCGCGCATCCGCGCAGCCGCCGCGGAGCGCCGGCCCTTGTCGGTCGGTGTCGAGGCAAACGCGGCCGAAGTCGTCCCCGAGCTCGCTCGGCGCGGCGAGCACTTCGACCTGGTCACTGACCAGACGGCGGCCCACGACCCGCTGACCGGCTACATCCCGGCCGGCCTGTCGGTCGAGGAAGCGGCCGGTTTGCGTGCGGGGGATCCGGAGGAGTACCTGCGTCGCGCGCGCGAGTCGATCGTTCGCCACGTCGAGGGCATGCTCGAGTACGTCCGACGTGGGAGCTATGTTTTCGATTATGGCAACAACTTACGAGGAGAGGCTCATGCGGGCGGCTTAGAGGAAGCGTTTACATACCCGGGCTTTGTCCCGGCCTATATCCGGCCGCTCTTCTGTAGGGGCATCGGACCGTTTCGCTGGGCGGCTCTCTCCGGCGACGAGGCGGACATCGCCACGATCGATGAGACGCTGCGGGGGCTCTTCCCGGACGACGCCGCCCTCCAGCGCTGGCTCGAGCTGGCTCCCGGCCGCGTCGCCTTTCAAGGCCTACCCGCTCGCATCTGCTGGCTCGGCTATGGCGACCGGGCACGCGCCGGTCTCGCGATCAACGACCTCGTCCGCTCGGGCAAGGTCAAGGCGCCGGTCGTGATCGGCCGCGATCATCTCGATTCCGGCTCGGTGGCCTCGCCGTACCGGGAGACCGAGGCGATGCGCGACGGATCCGATGCGATCGCAGACTGGCCGGTCCTGAACGCGCTGCTCAACGTCGCGGCCGGCGCGACCTGGGTCAGCGTCCATCACGGCGGCGGCGTCGGGATCGGAAACTCGTTGCACGCGGGCATGGTCGTCGTCGCCGACGGAACGGACGAGATGGCCGAGCGGCTCGAGCGCGTGCTCACGGCCGACCCGGGAACGGGCGTCCTCCGGCATGTCGACGCGGGCTACCCGGAGGCGATCGCTTTCGCAGACGATTACGGACTCGAGCCGCCGATGCGGCCCAAGTCTGCAGAGTGAGCGACGGCGCCGGTCGGCGGCGGCTGCTCGTCCGCGACCTCGCCCAGCTCGCGACGCCGGGAGGCATCGAGGCGCCGCTTCGTGGCCGAGCGCTCGCGCACGTGGACGTTGTCCGCGACGCGTACGTCCTCTGCGAAGACGGCCGGATAACGGCGTTCGGCCCGATGCGCGAGCTCCGGGCGGGAGCGGGCGAATCCGGCGGCGAGCTCGAAGAGCTCGACGGGCGCGGACTCTGCGCCTTGCCGGGCCTCGTCGACTGTCACACGCACGCCTGCTTCGCGGGCGACCGCGTGGACGAGTTCGAGCTGCGGGCGACCGGCGCCAGCTACGAGGAGCTGCACGCGGCCGGCGGCGGCATCCTCGCGACCGTACG
>Ga0307277_10000759_pt1 | contig 12294 bp, 10 predicted proteins | sample ER_DNA_116_FD_194473 | JGI IMG/M metagenome (GOLD analysis project Ga0307277, IMG submission 194473) | Bulk soil microbial communities from the East River watershed near Crested Butte, Colorado, United States - ER_DNA_116 | ecosystem: Environmental > Terrestrial > Soil > Floodplain | place...
GCCTCCCGACAGCAGCAGTTTGGTTCCGGGCGGGCGAAGGATCGGCACGGTGACGCGCTCACCGATGTCCACCCGTATGCCGGCGCAGCGGAGGCGATCGACGAGCATGACGTGGTCGCCCGCGGGGCCGTCGCAGCCGTGGGATTGGTACTGCGGCGTGCAGGCACCGAAGAGCAGAAGGATGACCAGTGAAACCGCGGTCCAGCCGGGTGCACCAAAGCCGGTGCGGATATCAATCACGGCTCTCTCATTCTCCTGCCTCGGCGATCCTTCCGATTTCGGCGGCGGCCTAAAGTCGGCGCCGTCCCGTGCAAGCGGGACTCGCAAGGGCGCGAGCGCGCAGGTGAGGATTCGCGCCCGAGGGGAAGGAAATGGTCAGTCGAGCTCGTCTCGCGCTCGCGTGCAGCGTGCTCCTCGCGGGTTTGCTTTCGGTACCAGCGTCGGCCAACTCGAGCGTCGCCAGCGATGCGAAAGGCGACATCGCGGCGACGGCCCCCAGCTATCTCGACATCGTCCACACGAAGGCGACCGAGCAGATCGGCGGTGGAACCTTCTATTTCCAGACCGTGAACGCGGCTCCGGTGCCTGCCGAGCCAGTGGGCTTCACCGCGTGGAACTGGCTCATCGACGTGCCGGGCGGTCTGCCGATCGACTACGCCCTGACGGTCCGTTTCTGCAGTCAGACCGTCCAACGCACGTGCGGTCCGGGGCCGTGGCACTGGGAGAGCTCGAGCACGCCGATGGCGACCGGTATGTCGACGATCAACTCGTTCGAGTTCAAAGTCGACGGCGCGACGGTCAAGGGATTCATCGATCCGTCGGTCTTCGGCAACCCGACGACCTTCCGGTGGTTTGCAGGTACCCGTAACACCCCGGCTTCCACCGGTCTCCCCTCCGTGGATCTCGCGCCCGACAACTTCGCCGACGCTCTTCTGTTCGAGCGATGAAACAAGGGGCTCGGCGGCAACGCCGAGCCCTTCAACTTAGCTCGGCGTCGCCACCCGCAACTCGTTCTCGAGCTCGTCCGCGAGCCGTTCGGCGGCCGCCGTGTTGACACGGAGACGCTCCAGCGCCTGCGCGACCGTCTCGGCGACATCCGGAGTTTTCTTCTGCTCGAGGAACGCGGACGCGTCCTCGGCGAGACCGCGCTGCGCGAGCTGGCTGACTGCGTTCACCATCGCCTGCTTGAGGAGCGGCGCGACGTCGGCGTTGGCGACGTCGGAGTCCCAGTGCTCCTTGACGACGATCCACGCGACCGGTCGCGTCCGACGGAGCTGAAGCATCGGGATGAGCATGATGCCGCGGTCCTGCACGCGGATGAGCGGAGAGAACACCGCCTCGGCCGTCCGCCGCGCGAGCGCGGTGTCCTCGAAGAACACGAGTCCCTGCCGGAACCGTGCCTCCTCCTGCGCGTCGGCGGCCTGCGCCTGCTGCATGCGCGCCACATAGCGATCCCACAGCCGATCGTCCCCGATCGTCGCGGCGACGGCGACCACCGTGCCGGCGATGTCCGGGTGTAGGCGCTGTTCGTTGTCGAGATGCGCCCGAACAAGGCGCTGCGCCTCTTGGCGGATGTCGTCCGCCCGCGCGTACAGGCCGAGCATTCCGATCGCGCGCGTCCGCTTCTCACGGACGTCCGAGTCCTCGCCTTCGGCCGGCCGCCATCCCGTCGCGTCCAGGATCGGCCGGAAGAGGTCCTCGACGAGACGCGCGAACGGCCGTTCCGTGGCATCGCGCACGGCGTAGTTCGCGAGCCAGGTGAGGGCGTCGGCGATCGATGCGAGGACCGCGCGGTCCTGCTCGCCGCGGAGCGTCTCGACGCGGCGCAGGAACGTGGTGAGCGTCGCCTTGCCGTGACGCACGAGCGCCCAGAGATCGTCGAGCATGGCGAGCCGCTCCTCCGCCGAAAGCTGCGCGACGCCCTGATCGAGGAGGTCGCCCTCGACGGCCGACGCGAACCCGAATCGGTAGAACCCCCGGCCGCCGCCGTTCGGGAAGAACCACGTCGCCCCCTCGAGCCGGACGGTCTCGCGCGGACGGCGGAGCACGAAGCGCTGTTCGCGAACGCCGTCCGCGGTGCCGTACTTGACGACCATCGGCACGGGCCACACCTGATCGGTCGGCTTCGCGCTCGAGTCCGAGAAGTAGCGCTCCTGCTTAAGCTCAAGCTCGAGCGCGCCGCCCGTCTGCTTCGCGCCGATGTGCACGAGCGGATGCCCGGGCTCTTTGATCCACGCGTTCGCGATCGCGGTCACATCCTGCCCCGAGGCCTCGTCGAGCGCACGCCAGAAGTCGTCGGCCGACGCGTTCGCCTCGGCATGCCGCTTCAGGTAGATGCGCACGCCCTCACGGAAGGTCTCCTCGCCGAGGTACCCCTCGATCATGCGAAGGACCGCCGCGCCCTTCGTGTACGAGATCGCGTCGAAGCGCTGCGACGCTTCCTCGGCGCTCTTCGCCTCGACCGAGATCGGGTGGGTGGATGCGAGAGCGTCGAGGTTGAACGCGCTCGTGTTGTCGGCGACGAAGTCCCGCCAGTAGCGCCACTCGGGATTGAGCGCTGCCGTGGCTTTTTCGCCGACGAACGACGCGAACGATTCGTTAAGCCAGAGATCGGTCCACCAGCGCATCGTGACGAGGTCGCCCCACCACATGTGCGTGAGCTCGTGCGCGGCGGTGCTGAAGATCCCCTTCAGGGTCTGGATCGATGCGTTGCGATCGTCCGCCGCGAGCAGCCGCGTTCGGTACGTGATCGCGCCCGGGTTCTCCATCGCGCCGGCCTCGAAGTCAGGGATGCCGATCGCGTCCACCTTTATGTAGGGGTATGGGATCGCGGTGTAGTCCTGGAGCCATTCCACCGAGCGCACGTGCGCGTCGCGCGCGTAGATCCCCTGTTCGGCGAGACCCGGAGGTAGGCAGACCCGCACCGGGATTCCCGACGGGGTCGTGACGGTCGGCGTGAACTCGTACGGGCCGACGGTGAAGGCGACGAGGTACGACGAGATCGTCGGCGTCTCGCGGAAGCGGGTGCGGGTGCGCCGCTCGTCGATGGCTTCCTCGGAGGCGATGGGCATGTTGCCGATCGCCGCGTTCCCGGCCGGGTGGATGAGCTCGAGCGAGAAGCGCGCCTTGAACTCGGGCTCGTCGAAGCACGGGAACGCGCGCCGAGCGTCCGCCGCCTCGAACTGGGTGGCGGCGTAGCGCTCTTCGCCCCGGAGCGACCGATAGAGCCCGCGAAGCGAGTCGCGGATGCCGCCCTTCCACGAGATTTCGAGTTTGTGCTCGCCGGCGGGGATATCGTTGGCGAACCGGAGCGTCGCGGTCTCGGACTCGGCGTCCAGCTCCGCTCGTTCGAGGGTGTTCGTTCCGTCGATCGTCGCCGAAACGATGTCGAGCTCGAGAGCGTGAAGAGTGATCTCGCGCGACGACTTCGCGGAGCGGAGCGTGATCCGCTCCCAGCCGGTCGAGGTCCACGTATCGAACTCGAGCTCGAACCGCAGCTCATAGCGGCTCGGCAGCACATCCTTCGATAGCCGGAAATTGCGCTTGTCCCCGCCCACGACGCGCAAAAGCGTACCTGTTACGGTTTTTCCGTGCCCCCGCAATTCATCTACACGATGTATCAACTCAAAAAGATCGTGCCGTCGACGCAGCGAGAGATCCTGCGGGGGATCACGCTCGCCTTCTACCCCGACGCGAAGATCGGCGTCCTCGGCCCGAACGGAGCGGGCAAAAGCACGCTCCTTCGGATCATGGCCGGGGTCGACCGCGACTTCGTCGGCGATGCACGGATCACCGAGGGCTTCCGTCCCGGCCTCCTCGCGCAGGAGCCGGCGCTCGATCCTGCCAAGGATGTCCGCGGGAACGTCGAGGAGGGCGTCGCGGCGCAGCGGGCCGTGCTCGATCGCTACAACGAGCTCTCGATGAAGCTCGGTGACGACCTTGATGCTGCCGAGATGGAGCGCGTCACCGATGAGCTGCAGCGCACGCAGGACCAGATCGAGGCGAAGGGCCTCTGGGAGCTTGACGCCACCGTCGACGTCGCGATGGACGCGCTTCGCTGCCCACCCGGAGACCAGGACGTCGCAACCCTTTCCGGTGGCGAGCGCCGGCGCGTCGCGCTCTGCAGGCTCCTCCTGTCGAAGCCCGACCTGCTTCTTCTCGACGAGCCCACGAATCATCTCGACGCCGAGTCGGTGGGCTGGCTCGAGCGTCACCTGGCCGAGTACCCCGGCTGCGTGGTAGCGGTCACGCACGACCGCTACTTCCTCGACAACGTGGCCGGCTGGATCCTCGAGCTCGACAAAGGCGCCGGGATTCCCTACCAGGGCAACTACAGCTCGTGGCTCGAGCAGAAGCGCAAGCGACTCGCGGACGAGGAGAAGCAGGAGTCCGCGCGCCAGCGAACGCTCGCGCGCGAGCTCGAGTGGGTCCGCGCTTCGCCGCGTGCGCGCCAGGCGAAGAGCAAGGCGCGCATCGACGCGTACGAGCGACTCCTCGCGGAGGATCCCGAGCTCCGCGAGCGCGAGCTCGAGATCTCGATCCCGCCGGGCCCGCGGCTCGGCGACGTCGTCGTCGAGGCCGAGGGCATCCGCAAGGCGTACGGCGACAAGCTCCTCTTCGACGACCTCAGCTTCTCGCTCCCGCGCGGGGGCATCGTCGGCGTGATCGGTCCGAACGGCGCGGGCAAGACCACGCTGTTCCGGCTCATCACCGGAGAGGAGAAGGTGGATGCCGGGACGCTGCGTGTCGGCGAGACGGTGAAGCTTGCGTACGTCTCGCAAAGCCGCGACGCGCTCGACCCGAAGAAGAGCGTGTGGGAAGAGATCTCGGGCGGCGAGGAGAACATTCAGATCGGCTCGCGAACGCGGAATGCGCGGGCGTACGCGGCGTCACTCAACTTCCGCGGCGCCGACCAGCAGAAGAAGGTCGGGGACCTCTCCGGCGGCGAACGCAACCGCGTGCATCTCGCAAAGCTCCTGCGCTCCGGCGGCAACGTGCTCCTGCTGGACGAGCCGACGAACGACCTCGACGTGGACACGCTGCGCGCGCTCGAGGAGGCGGTCCTTGACTTCGCCGGATGCGTCGTCGTGATCAGCCACGACCGCTGGTTCCTCGACCGCATCGCGACGCACCTGCTGGTCTTCGAAGGCGACAGCCGCGTCCGGTGGTTCGAGGGCAACTACACGGCGTACGAAGAATTCATGCGCAAGACCGTCGGGACCGACTGGCGGCCGCACCGCATCCGCTACCGGCCGCTCATGCGCGCGTGAACCCGGCGCTTCGCGTCGCGATCGCCGCGATCATCGCGGCGACATCCGCAGCGCTGCTGTTCCCGCTCTACTTGTCGATCCGTGCCGGCAACAACAAGATCTTCGAACCGCAGGCGTTCGATTTCGCACTCGTGGCCATATCGGTATTGGCCATCGTCATCGGCATGCAAATCGTGTCCTGGCGCGCCGCGACCAACGTCGCCGTGCTCGGGACGCTCGCCGGCGCCGGACTCCTGTTCGGCGTGCTCGCGATCTTCTCGATCGGCGTACTCGTTCTCCCGGTGGCGATCGTGCTGCTCGTGGTCCTGGCGCGTGCGATCGGGCGTGCTTCGCTTCCTGTGGCGCGACCAGCGGCCCTCGGCGGGGCCGTCGTTGGCTACGGCCTCATCCTGCTCTTCATCGCCGTGATCATCCCTCCGACGGTCGAATGCTTCGCGAACGGCGGTGGGAGCACCTCGAGCCAGCGGTGGGACCGAAGCGGCGGGAGCTTCACCACGGCGTCGAGCGGCACGTCGAGCCCCGACGGGCTACAGACCGGTCGAATTGAATCGGCAAGCTCCATCGCGACGTACCGGTGCGAGCAGGGCAGGGTCGTCGAGTTCCGGCGCGAGTCGAGGTGACTAGCATGGCGGCAGTGCCGGTCGGGCCACCGCTCTCGTGGCTCCGCGATCGCTTCGTTCGTGCCTTTCTCGGCCACTTCGCGGCCGCGGAATGGCGCGTCAGCCTCGACCGCGCGCTCGCGTACCGGCGGGCCGATGGCAACGTGAGCGACAAAGAGAGAGATCGACTGACAAAACTTCGCCTCTAGTACCTCCGAGCCACGAGCCGATACCTCTTGCACTCCTCAGGCGAAATGCGCCACGCGTAACGTCGCCGTCACCGCGCGTCGCGAGGAGGGCCGTGCCGCGAAGGACCTATCACGATCAGATAGCGATCTTGCCGCCATCTATGACGCGATGGCGTGCGGCGTCGTGGTCCGCGACGCGGCCGGCTCGGTCGTGTTCGCGAACGCCGCGGCGAAGCGGATCTTCGGGCGGCCGCCCGACGAGCTAGAGGGCGGCGAAGCCCCGGGGGAAGACCGGCGCGTTCGCGAGGACGGTACCGCGATGCCTGACGACGAGGTGCCGAACGTCGCCGCCCAGGCTCGGGGCGAGCCCATCCGCAACGTGATGATGGGTATGGTCCGCGCGGATGGGTACGTGCGTTGGCTTCTCGTCGACGCCGTCCCCGTCAAGGACGCGTTCGGCCGTGTCCGCGAGGTCGTCTCGAGCTTCACGGACGTAACCGATCGGAAGAAGGCCGAGCACGAGCTCGAGCGGCAGGCGCTCCACGACACGTTGACCGGCCTGCCCAACCGATCGCTCCTGCTCGATCGTCTCGAGCAGGCGCTCCGGACCGCGCGGCGACTGGTGACGCCGCTCGCGCTTCTGGTCATGGACCTCGACCGCTTCAAGGAGATCAACGACACGTTCGGGCATCGCGCCGGCGACCTGCTCATCGGCGAGGTCGCGCACCGGATCGTGGCCGATCTTCGAGAGACCGACACGGTGGCGCGGCTCGGCGGGGACGAGTTCGCGTTGATCCTTCCGGGTGCCGACGAGGGCGGTGCCGGACACGTCGCGCAGAAGATCATCGCGGCATTGCAGCAGCCCTTCGAGATCGAGGGCGTCGCGCACGAGGTCGCCATCTCCATCGGCATCGCGGTCAGCCCGCAGCACGGTGAGGACGTCGAAACGCTCATGCGCCGCGCGGACATGGCCATGTACGTCGCGAAAACAACCCCCGGCGGAGCGGCGGTGTACGCGGAGCAGCACGATCCGGAGGGCTCGAACCAGCTCGCACTCATGGCCGACCTGCGTCAAACGCTCGACACCGATCAGCTCCAGGTCGTCTACCAGCCGATCGTCGGCTTCGTAGAGGGCGACGTCATAAGGGTGGAAGCTCTTGCACGATGGCGTCACCCCGAGCGCGGCCTCATCGCGCCAGGGGAGTTCATCCCTCTGGCCGAGCGTTCCGGCCTCGTGAAATCGCTCTTCTCGCGCGTGCTCGCGATGACGCTCGCGCAATGCGCCGAGTGGAAGCGTGCAAACCTGCCGGTGCAGGCCGCGGTGAATCTCTCGATACGCAACCTCCTCGACCCGGAGCTTCCGCGCCTGGTCGATCAGGCGCTCGAGCGCGCCGGGATTCCGCCGGGGTGGCTGGCGTTCGAGATCACCGAGTCGATGCTCATGGCGGAGCCGAATCGTGTGCTGCGCACGCTCGCCGAGCTCCGCGACCTCGGCGTGCAGCTCGCGATCGACGATTTCGGGGTCGGCTACAGCTCGCTCGCGTACCTGCAGCGCCTCCCGGCGTATGCCGTCAAGATCGACCAGTCCTTCGTGAGCCGCATGACCCGCGACCGTGGCAGCGCCGAGATCGTGAAGCTCATCGCGAACCTCGGCCACGCGCTCGGGATGAAAGTGGTCGCGGAGGGGATCGAGGACCAGGCCACATACAACGCGTGTGCGGCCGCGGGCTGCGACAGTGCGCAGGGCTTTTTCGTCGCGCGGCCGATGGTCGCGACGGCGATCCCGGCCTGGCTCGCGCTCGGCCATCGCACCGTCACCGTCAGCTAGCACCGCGGCGCTCTGGCAGAGTGAGCGCCGATGCCCAACAGGAGGCGGCTAACGCCGCCGACGGAGAGGGGTGCAGGGGATACCTCCCCTGCCAAGAGCAGACGCATCGTCGCGTGCGGCGGCCAGCAGCTCCAACATCCGGCGCTCACTCGTTATGTCCTCGCGCTCACCGGGAAGCCCGTCCCCAAGATCCTCCTCGTTCCGACCGCGTCGGGCGACGATCCCGCGAACCTGCTGACCTTCTACCAAACGTTCGCGGGCGTGCGGTGCGAGGCGTCGCACCTCGCCCTGTTCCATCGGACCGTCGACGACGTCGATGGCCTGATCCGCGCGCAGGACGTGGTCATGGTCGGCGGCGGAAACACCGCGAACATGCTCGCGATCTGGCGCCTGCACGGCGTCGAAGAGGCGCTGCGCAGCGCGTACCGGAACGGGACGATCCTCACCGGCTGGTCGGCCGGGTGCATCTGCTGGTTCGAAGCCGGCATCACCGATTCGTTCACGCTTCTGCTCGGGCCGCTGCGCGACGGCGTCAAGCTGCTCAAAGGAAGCGCGTGCCCGCACTACGACTCTGAGGAGCGCCGTCGTCCGGTCTACGCGCGCGAGATCGCCGCGGGAATGGCGCCAGGGATCGCGCTCGATGACGCGGTCGCCGCGCGATACGAGGACGAGCGTCTCGTCGAGATCGTGAGCGCGAAACCCGAAGGCCGGGCGTTCCGTGTCGATACAAGCGGCGAGCATCCGCTCGAGGTCCGGCTGCTCTAAGCGGTACGGGGCTCCGGTTTTTCGGGGTCGATGCCGAGCTCGGCGAGCGCCTTCGCGACCTCGGCGGCGCCGTACTCCTCGGTGAGCGCGAGCGCATGCAGCGACGCGGTGGCCACGCTCTCGGCGTCGATCTCGAAGTGGCGTCGTAGGGCCTCGCGTGTATCGCTTCGCCCGAAGCCGTCTGTGCCGAGCGGGACGAACGGACTCCCCACCCAGCGCGAGATCTGATCGGGCAGCGTTTTCATCCAGTCCGACGCCGCGACGATCGGCGAATGCCCGCCGAGGACCGACGTGATGTGCGGAAGCCGCGGCTCGGCTTCGGGGTGCAGCCGGTTCCAGCGCTCCACCGCGAGCGCCTCGTTGCGCAGCTGCTGATAGCTCGTGACGCTGTAGACGTCCGCGCTCACGTCGTACTTCTCCTGCAGAAGCTCCTGCGCGCGCAGGACCTGCCGCATGATCGAGCCGGACCCGAGGAGCGTGACCCGTCGCCGCCGGCCCTCCTCGCCCGGTCGGAAGAGGTAGATCCCGCGGACGATGCCCTCTTCGATGCCCTCGGCCATCGCGGGCTGCGGGTAGTTCTCGTTGTAGAGCGTCAGGTAATAGAAGATGTCCTCGCCGTCGGCGAGCATCCGCTTGATCCCGTCGCGAACGATCACGGCGGTCTCGTAGGCGAACGCCGGGTCGTATGCGCGGATGTTCGGGATCGACGTGGCGAGCACCTGACTGTGCCCATCCTCGTGCTGCAACCCTTCGCCGTTCAACGTGGTGCGGCCCGCAGTCGCGCCGCAGAGGAACCCGCGGCCACGCGCATCGCCGAACGCCCAGATCTGATCGCCGGTGCGCTGCATGCCGAACATCGAGTAGAAGACGTAGAAGGGCAGCATCTGCTCGCTATGGGTCGCGTAGCTCGTTCCGGCGGCGGTGAACGACGCCATCGAGCCCGCTTCGGTGATGCCTTCCTCGAGCACCTGGCCGTCGATCGCCTCGCGATAGGGAAGGAGCGTCTCCGCGTCGACCGGCTCGTAGCGCTGCCCGAGCGGCGAGTAGATCCCGACCTCCTTGAAGAGGGGATCCATGCCGAACGTGCGCGCCTCGTCGGGGATGATCGGCACGACGCGCTTGCCGACGTTCTTGTCGCGCAGGAGATTTCGGAGCAGCCGCGTGAACGCCATCGTCGTCGATGCGGCGGCGGTGCCCGAACCGCGTGGGAACTCGGCAAACGCTGCCGCGTCCGGTTGCTGCAGCGGCTTGCCTCGAACGATGCGCTTCGGCACGAAGCCACCGAGCGCGCGGCGGCGCTCGATCATGTACTGGACCTCGGGCGACTCCGGACCCGGGTGGTAGTAGGGCGGATCTTCCGTCAGCTTGTCGTCGGAGATCGGGAGCTGCAGCCGGTCACGGAAGATCTTGAGCTCTTCGAAGCTCATCTTCTTCGCCTGATGCGTGATGTTGCGAGCCTCGACGGACGGCCCGAGCGCCCAGCCCTTCACGGTCTGCGCGAGGATCGCCGTCGGCGCGCCGGTGTGGCGGACCCCGGCGTGATAGGCCGCGTAGACCTTGCGGTAGTCGTGACCGCCGCGGCGCAGCGTGCGGAGCTGTTCGTCGGAGAGGTGCTCGACGAGCTTGCGGAGACGCGGGTCCGTTCCGAAGAAGTGCTCGCGGATGTACGCGCCGTCGGCGATCGTCATGCGCTGTGACTCGCCGTCCGTCGTTTCGGCCATGCGGTTGACGAGCACGCCGTCGACGTCGCGCGCGAGGAGGTCGTCCCACTCGCGCGACCAGAGCACCTTGATGACGTTCCACCCGGAGCCGCGGAAGACCGACTCGAGCTCCTGGATGATCTTGCCGTTGCCGCGGACCGGACCGTCGAGACGCTGGAGGTTGCAGTTCACGACGAACGTGAGGTTGTCGAGACCCTCGCGAGCCGCGACGTGCAGCGCTCCGAGCGACTCCGGTTCGTCGCATTCGCCATCGCCGAGGAACGCCCAGACCCGCGAGCTCGAGGTGTCCTTGATGCCGCGGTGGTGCAGGTAGCGATTGAATCGCGCCTGGTAGATCGCGGCGAGCGGGCCGAGGCCCATCGAGACGGTCGGAAACTCCCAGAACTCCGGCATGAGGCGCGGGTGCGGATAGCTCGAAAGCCCTTCGCCCGGGACGACCTCGCGCCGGAAATGATCGAGCTGCGACTCGGAGAGGCGACCTTCCACGAAGGCGCGCGCGTAGATGCCCGGCGCGGCATGTCCCTGGAAGAAGATCTGGTCCCCTGACGTGCCGTCGTCCTTCCCGCGGAAGAAGTGGTTGAAGCCGACCTCGTACAGACTCGCCGCCGAGGCATACGTCGCGAGGTGGCCGCCGATGCCTTCGAAGTGATGGTTCGCGCGCACGACCATGGCGACCGCGTTCCAGCGGATGAGGCGCCGGATGCGGAGCTCCATCTCTTCGTCGCCGGGGAAGTACGGCTCCTGCTCCGGGGAGATCGTGTTGATGTAGCGGGTCTGCGTGAGCGGGGGCAGCCCAACGTGCAGCATCCGCGCCCGCTTGAGCAGCTTGTAGAGGACGAAGCGAGCTCGATCGCCGCCCGACCCTTTTACCAGCGCGTCAAGCGACTCGATCCACTCCTGTGTCTCTTGGGGGTCGATATCGGGCAGCTGGTGCTTGAACTCGTCGTAGACGTCGTGCACCTCGTGCATCTACGTCGATGTTAACGGCGCGGAAACAGGCACGGACGGTGCGGGAGGTCGGGCGGGAGGTGAATCCACAATGTGTATGAACTGCGCGTGCGGCCAGCCCGAAGAGCGTCACAAGCCCGGTGACATCACGCTGTCCCAGTTGAAGGAGGCGGCCCGCAACCACGACATGGACGTCGACACCGCCGTCGACAACATCACGAACGCGGCGATTGAGCTCAAGCAAGCGGGGCGCATCTAGGCCTGCTCACCCTTTAATAGACTGACGCCGTGCAAGAGCGTCCCCGGCGGCGGCGGTTCAGGCCGCGGCGGCCGAAGGCTGAGCCTCGGCCAACATCGTCGTCGCCGGCACCAACACGGGGCCCGCAGCGTCAGATGGAGCCACGCTCCGATCGACGCCCACCGGCCCGCCCCCAGCAGTCGCGCGGCGATCGCCGGCGCCCGCAGAGAGCGCGAGACGAGATCCGTCCGGGGACGCCGTGCGTGATCCTGCTCGATTCCCGCGAGGGCGAACCCGACCGGACGGGTGCGGCCGCGGTGTTCGAGGGCTTCTTCGACTTCGAGACCGGGGACCCGCGCCGAAGTGGCGCCGGCATTCCACGGCTACGCGTCGGGGACGAGCGCCTCTGGGGGTTCGAGTGCTGGTGGCGCCTCGATCCGACGCGTGCCGGTCTGACCGCGGACGACCGCGAGCAGCTGGAGACATCGAAGCGTCTCCTTCGTGGTCTGCTACGCGACGCTAGGCGAAGCGGGAGCTTTAGAAGCCTCCCGGCGCGTACCTAGGCCGGAGTGATCTTCTCCGCCTGCGGCTTGCCGCGGCGGGGATCCATCCCCTTCTCGTAAGTCACGCTCTGACCCTCACGGAGGGTATCGAACGCGTCGCCTTCCACCTGCGACCGGTGAAAGAAGATGTCTGAGCCGTCCTCAGTCTGGATGAAGCCGAAGCACCTGTCGCCG
>Ga0307277_10000763_pt1 | contig 12262 bp, 12 predicted proteins | sample ER_DNA_116_FD_194473 | JGI IMG/M metagenome (GOLD analysis project Ga0307277, IMG submission 194473) | Bulk soil microbial communities from the East River watershed near Crested Butte, Colorado, United States - ER_DNA_116 | ecosystem: Environmental > Terrestrial > Soil > Floodplain | place...
GCAGCGATTGCGCGCCCGCCAGGGCTGCAGCGTCGGCGGTCGACTGCGTGTCGCGGTCGGCGCGATACCACGACCCGATGTCGAGGACGAGCGCTGCCATCCCGAGCAGGACGACCAGGAAGATCAGGGTGAGGACCGTTGCCTGTCCTCGCTCACTCTGTGTGCGTGCGTTCATTCGACTCGCTCCGTTGTCGTACTCGAGAGACGACCCGACTTCACGACGATGCCGAGGAGGCTGATCGAGTAGGGATAAGAGGCCGTGACGGTGACGTCCGCCCCGGGGTCCCAGGTGGAGGTCGGCGGCGGGACCGAAAGCTTCGAGCCGCTGAGGTCCGTAGCCGAGCTCCGGACGGCGGTCATCACGATGGAATTTCGGTTCGGGTCCTGGCGGCTCACCGCCGCCTTGCGGGCGCCGGCGCGAGTCGCGTCCGTCAGCGTCACATAGTTGTTGAAGACGATCCCGAATTGGATGACGGCGAAAAGGAGCAGCGCGAGTATCGGAAGCACGAGCGCGAACTCGGTCATCGTCTGGCCCTGCTGATTACGGATTTGAATTCTCTTCTTCACGGGATCTTTCGTCAGGTTGTGTTTGGGTGAGGGCCCCTCCCGGGAGAGGGGCCCTCTTTCTTTTGAGTTGCTCAGGAACTAGCCGGTGGGGAGGATGCTTGCAACGGCGTTGATCGCGTCCGAAATGGAGCCGGAGAGCGTCGTGATCGCCAGGACCACGACCAGGGTGATGACGGCGAGAACCACGCCGTACTCGGCCATGGTCTGACCCTCCTGGCGCTTCTTCAGCGACTCGGTCGCGTCGGCGGCGAGCACCTGCGCGAATGCGAAGAGCTTCAGCACTTAGTTCACCTCCCTTCTGCTGCGGCGCGGGCGCACGGGTGTCGCCCAATTTCCAGCCGGATAAGCGGCGGGGGTAAGCCTGTGAAAGGTGGAAACAAGCCTGAAAAGCTGGCGGCTGCAATTGTCGGTCACGCCGGAATGTCCTCCGTAGTGGTCTGGCGTGGCCGCGCCGCCTTATGGCTCAGTTGCAGCGATCATCGTGTCGGCCTCCCCGGCGGCGTATCCCTCGGTCTGGTGATTGGTTGTAGATCTCCCCACTTCGGGGGAATGCCGGGCCTGCCGGCGGTCGATAGTCAGGTCAGTCCGTTCGGCCCGCGGATCTCGAAGTCAGAGAAGAATCCGCGTCGAAGTGGCGGCCTCGACGCCCGACAAACGGAGCGAAGGCAATGCCACGAAGGAACTCTTTGATCAGCAGACTGTGCCACGGGCGGGCCTGGGACGAGTGGGACGAGAAGGGCGACGGCGATGACGCCGGCGCACCCGTTTCCGCGGAAAGCACAAAGCCGCCGCGAGGGCGGCGCGTTGCCGCGACCGTGACGTTCGCAGCCCTGTTCGTCGCAGGCGCAGCGTTCTCCGCCGCGGCAGGCGACCAGGTTCGCTCGGCGCTCGAGGGCTCCGCGGCGAGTGCACAGGCCTCGACCGACGGAACCACCATCGACGCGACCGCCCCGGCGTCCACGGATCCGGCACCTGCTGCCGATTCCGCCGCGGACGGCGGTGCACTCGCGCCGGTCGCGGCGCCAAGCGACTCGGGCGAATCCGCGCCCATGCCCGAGCCGGAGACGGCCGTTCCGCCGGCGCCCGCGATGCCGGTCAGCGCCCCCGCTGCCACGGCCGCGGCAACGGCCGCCGTGGAGCAGGCCGCGACGCGCTCGGACTCCGTCGCACGAGTTGCGAAGCCGACCACGTCGAAGCGAGTCTCGCAGCGCACCTTCGTGCGGACGCCGGGCATGAGTGGACGTCAACATCACTTCCCGAAGCGCGCGCGAGCCGCGCGGGCACCCGCCCCCGAGCTCGAGGGCGCCACGTCGGCCGTCGTTTGGCTGAACCGGGCGCTGCCCGACCCGACCCCGCCTGCGCTGCGCCTCAAGCCGCGTTTCGCGAAGAATCTGCGCAGCGTCGCCCGCGCCAACCACGTCAGCTGGGCATTGGTACTCGCCGTCCTACGGGCCGAAGGGCACAACGGCGCGGCGCCGGCGAACCTAGCCGAGCTTCGCATGGTCGCGGCGGGGCTGCCACAACTGAACTTGGGGAAGTCGAGCCCGTGGGCGGCCATGTTCTCGTTCTCGAGGGACACCGCGTTCGCCGACCGGGCCGTGGCGCTGTCGCACTACTACCGCGGCGTCGGGCTGCGGGCGCTCGTGCACGGGCTCGTGGCCGAGAAGAGCAGCCTCGGCAAGAAGGTGCTCAACGACCCGCGGGTCTCGATCTACGCAGGCGGTCGCGGTGACATCGAATCCGGCCGCGTCAACGTCCGCGTACTCGCAACAATCGAGTACCTCGCCGACTCGTTCGGCCAGGTGACGGTCTCCTGTCTGATCAGCGGGCACCGGCTGTACGCGCGGCCCGGAGTCATCTCGGCCCACATCTACGGCCTCGCCGCCGACATCAGCGAGGTCGGCGGGACGCCGATCACCGGCCACCAGCAGCCGGGCGGGATCACCGAGCGCGCCGTGCGGGACATCCTCCTGCTACCGCCCGAGTTGATGCCGAAGCAGGTGATCTCCCTGCTCGGGCTGGGCGGACCGTCCTTCCCGCTGGCCAACCACTACGACCACATTCACATCGGCTATTGACCCGTGGGGGAAACCGGGTTTCCCCCACGAGCCCCCTCCTTGTGTTGAGGACACCGCACACCGTTGGTTGCGCTCCCGCCGGGCCAAGCCCGGCTCCGCGCGCGAAGCGCGGCTTTCCGTGGGCGACATTCATGAAAGGCGTCGAGTGGCATTGGCGGCGAGGTGGCGTTGGGCGCCTCGTTCGTTGCCGGTTTCTCCTACGAACCTCGTCCTTCTGTTGAGGACGACGCGAACGATCGGTGGCGCTCCCCGCCGGGTCGAGCCCGGCTCCGACCGTGAGAAGCGGCTTTCCTCGGCTCGTCATGAAAGGCATTGGGGCGCGTTGGCGGCGGCGGCGCGTCCTCGGACGCCTCGTTCGTTGCTGGGTTTTAACCTTTGACGTGAGGAACCGGTGATGAAGACTGTTGTGCTCAGGACTGCCGACGATCGCGTGGTGTGCGAGCGGTGTCTCCTTGCCGAGACGGCGCTGGCGCGGATGCGCGGGTTGCTCGGACGCCGCGGGCTCGAGAGCGGCGAGGGACTGCTGCTTCGGCCCGCGCCGTCGATTCACACGTTGTTCATGCGCTTTCCGATCGATGTCGTCTTTCTCGGACGCGAAGGCGACGTCTTGAAGGTTGTGCACCGCCTCAAGCCCTGGCGGACCGCAGCCGCGCGAGGCGCGAAGGCCGTCCTTGAGCTCGGCGCCGGCGAAGCCGACCGCCGCGGAATCCACGCCGGAATTCGCCTGGACCTGTCCTTTTCGGGCGGTCCCAGCTCGGGGCCGGCCGCGGGCCACCCTCCGGTTTCAGCCTAACGGCGAAAAACGCGCGCGTGGGATACGCAAGCGCGCCGCAGGCGTCAAAGTTGCGCAGGCCGCCTGCAAACCGCGATGGTTTAGCGGTGCTCGACGTCGCGTCCGTCTGGAAGCGCGCCCGCGGAGAGAATTTCCCGGTCGCCTCGCTCGCATTCCCGCGAGATCTGAGGCCCCACATCCGCGCGCTCTACGCGTATGCGCGGCTGGTGGACATCCTCGGCGACGAGCTCGAGGGTGGCCCCGAGGCGAGGCTCGCGGCCCTCGACGAGCTCGAGCAGGAAGTCGAAGCCGCCTACCGTGGCGTCGCGACCTGGCCCGTGCTCGTCGAGATACAGCCGACGATCCGGGAGTTCGACCTGCCCCGCGAACCGTTCCTGCGGCTGATCGAGGCGAACAGGATGGATCAGCGGATCTCCGAGTACGAAACGTGGGACGACGTCAAGCAGTACTGCGTCCACTCGGCCGACCCCTGCGGCCGGCTGGTGCTCGGCGTCCTGCGGAGGCTCAGCGACGCCGAAGCCGTCGCACTGAGCGACGACGTTTGCACCGGCCTTCAGCTCGTCAACTTTCTCCAGGACGTTCCGCGCGACCTTGCGCTCGGCCGTGTGTACCTCCCGGCCGAGGACCGGCGGCGCTTCGAGGTCACGGAACTCGACAGGCCCAATCAGCCGCTGCGGCGTCTGCTCGAGTTCGAGGCCGAGCGGGCCTGCCGCCTGCTCGACTCGGGCGACGTCCTCGGCCGGAGGCTCGGGGGGCGGACCGGCCGCGCCGTCGCGGCCTTCGCCCGCGGAGGTCTCGCCGCGATCGACGCGCTCGAAAGGGCGGACTTCGACGTCTTCTCGGGTCGGCCCAAGCCGTCGCGTGCCCGGCTCGCGCGAACCGCGATCGGGGCGCTCGTGCCTTGATCGCCGACGATGCTTACGCCGAGGTCGAGCGCCTGACCCGCCAGCGCGCGCGGAACTTCGCCTACGGGATCATGCTCCTGCCGCGGCCGAAGCGCAGGGGCATCGCTGCGATCTACGCGTTCGCGCGGCGAGTTGACGACATCGCGGACGGACAGCTGCCGGATGAGGAGAAGCGAGCACTCCTCGAGCAGCTTCGCGAGCAGCTCGACGCGGCGCCGGGTGACGACGCGACGCTGGTCGCACTCGCCGATGCGCGGGCGCGATTCAAGATTCCCCTGGACGCGCTCACAGGTCTGATCGACGGAGGAATGCAGGACACCGAGCAGACGCGCTACTCGGACTTCGGCGAGCTACGGGGGTACTGCGAGCGCGTCGCCGGGGCGGTCGGGCGCGCCTGCGTCGCCGTCTATGGAGCCGACGAGCCCGCGCGCGCGGAGACGCTCGGAATCGCGCTGCAACTGATCAACATCATCCGCGACGTCGGTGAGGACTGGCGTCTCGGCCGCGTCTATCTGCCCCAGGACGAGCTCGAACGGTTCGGCGTCGAGGAGGACGACATCGCCGCAGCCCGGGTCAGCCCCGAGTGGCGCGAGCTGATGACCTTCCAGGCCGAGCGGGCGCGGGCCTACCTCGCGGAAGGCCTGACCCTTCTCGATCACCTCGACCGCCGGTGCGCCGCCTGCGTCGCGACCTTCGCCGGCCTTTATCGGTCGACGCTCGAACGCATCGAGGCCGGCGGGTTCGACGTCTTCGACGGCGCGCCGACGCTCTCCCCGGTCGCCAAGCTGCGCGTGGTCGGAGCCGCGCTCGCAAGATGACAAGGCATCGCTTGCGATGCCGCTTAGAGGCCGTAGCGGCTTTGCCGCTGCGGCCGTCTAAACCCGAGCATTGGATCACCTCGGTCTCGGACTTCGGGATGACGAAATGAAGGCCGTCGTCGTCGGCGGCGGCCTGGCCGGACTCGCGGCGGCGCTCGAGCTCGTCGACGCCGGACACGAGGTGACTTTGCTGGAGGCGCGGCCCACCCTTGGCGGGAAGGTTCAGACGCTGCCCGAACGCGAGGGCGATCCCGAACCGCCGCCGGACAACGGTCAGCACATCGCGCTCGGCTGCTTCACCGAGTACCTCGACTTCCTCGAGCGGGTCGGCAGCGCGGAGCGCGTCACACGCCGACCGTTCGAGCTGACCGTGATCGACGAACGCGGGCGGCCCGCGAGGATCGGCTATGGCCTCCGTTCGCTCCTCGGTTACGGGCACCTCGCCCTCCGCGATCGCCTGCATGTCGCCCTGCTGCTCGCGAGGCTGCCGCGACTGGCGGCCCGGGAGACCGAAACCTTCGGCGAGTTCCTGCGGCGCCACGGACAGACCGCGGCGGCGATCGAGCGTTTCTGGGACGTCTTCATCCGTCCGGGTCTCAACCTGGGGACCGATGAGGTGCAGGCGGAGGCCGCGCGCTTCACGGTCCTCCGCGCCCTGCGCTCCGGTCGTGCCGCAAGCGATCTCGTTCTGCCGGTGGCACCGCTCGGGCAGATGCACGGCGACGCGGCCGCTCACGCCCTCGAGCAGGCCGGCGCGAGGGTACAGACCGGCGCGCGCGTGGACGACCTCGCCGAGCTCGACGCCGACGCAGTGGTCCTCGCGCTGCCGCCGGAGGAGGCTGCCCGCCTGCTCGGCGAGGACTGGAGCTTCGACTACTCGCCGATCGTGAGCGTGCACCTGCTGTTCGACCGCGTCATCCTCCGGCAGCCGATGGCTGCACTGCTCGACAGCCACGCGCACTGGGTTTTCGATCGGGGACGGCTCACCGGGAACGAGCCTGACCGAGGTCAGTATCTGACTGTCGTCTCGAGCGCCGCTCCCGAGCTGCTCGGGATCCGCGGCCGTAAGCTCGTCGACCTGATCGCCGGTCAGGTGACCGAGCGACTGGGCGCGGCCGACGTCTTGTGGTCGCGCGTCAGCCGAGAGCCGGACGCCACGATCGCGGTCAGGCCCGGCGTTATGCGGCCGGCCGCCGTCCGCGACGAGGTAGCGCTCGCGGGAGCCTGGTTGGCGGCGCCCTGGCCGCCGACGATGGAGGGCGCCGTGCGAAGCGGCCGAGCGGCCGCGCGTATGTTGTCCGAAGTGGCAACTAAGGTCGTAGTGTGACACTGGCACCGGACAGAACGGCGACCACGCTCGACCGGGCTGTCGAGCGGGCGACTGAGCGCCTGCTTGAGCTCCAGCACCCGGACGGCTGGTGGGTGGGCGAGCTCGAGTCGAACGCGACGATGATCGCCCAGCACCTCTTCTGGCATCACTTCCTCGGCCTGCGCACGCCTGAGCTCGACCGCAAGATCGCGAACGAGTTGCGTGCGCGCCAGCGCGACGACGGCACGTGGTCGATCTGGTTCGAGGGACCGCCGGATCTCTCGACGACGATCGAGGCGTACACGGCGCTGAAGCTCGCCGGTGCCGATCCCGGCGCCCCCGCGCGCGACTACATCCACCGGCAGGGCGGCGTCGCGCGTGCGCGCGTGTTCACAAAGTGTTTTCTGGCCCTGCTCGGACATTGGCCCTGGCAGTGGATCGCGCGGATGCCACCCGAGGTGATCCTGCTCCCGCCGGACGGCCCTTTCTCGGTCTACAACTTCTCCTGCTGGGCACGGCAGACGGTGGTGCCGCTCTCGGTCGTCCAGGCGCTCCGGCCTGTGCGGCCGGCGCACATCGACCTCCGCGAGATTGGAGCGCGTTCGGGCCAGACCAAGCCACCGCCGCGTCCCGGCCCGATCCGCCGCGTCGCCTTGGCGACCGCCGAGCGCTGGGTGCGCGATCGTCAAGAGGCCGACGGCTCGTGGGGCGGGATCCAGCCGCCCTGGGTCTGGTCGATCATCATGCTTGCCGCGCTCGGCTACGGATTCGAGGACGAGACGCTGCGCGCCGCGGTCGATGGCTGGCGCGGCTTCACGATCGACGAGGGCGACCGCCTCCGCCCCGAGGCCTGCCAGTCGCCCGTCTGGGACACGGCGCTGGCGGTGATCGCGCTGCTCGACGCCGGCATCTCGTCTGCGCACCCCGCGTTACGGAGCGCCGGCGAGTGGCTGGTCGACGAGGAGGTCACCGTCCGCGGCGATTGGGCGATCCGTCGACCCGACCTCGCACCGGGCGGCTGGGCGTTCGAGTTCGAAAACGACCTCTACCCCGACGTCGACGACACGGCCGTCGTCGCACTCGCGCTGCACAGGCTCGGCCTGGGCGCCGACGCCGTCGAGCGAGGCCTCGCGTGGACCGCCGGGATGCAGTCGCGCAGCGGCGGCTGGGGCGCTTTCGACGTCGACAACGAGGCGCTCTGGCTCTACAAGTTGCCGTTCTGCGACTTCGGCAAAGTGACCGACGAGCCGAGCGCCGACGTCAGCGCCCACGCGCTCGAGGCGCTGGCACCCGAGCCCGAATATGCGGACGAGGTCGAGCGCGGTCTCGAGTGGCTGCTCGCCGAGCAGGAGCAGCACGGCTCGTGGTTCGGGCGCTGGGGAGTCAACCACCTCTATGGGACCGGGGCAGCGCTCCCGGCTCTCGAGGCCTGCGGGGTGCCGTCCGACCACCCGGCGATGCGACGCGCGGTCGCTTGGCTTCAGGCCGTCCAGCAGCCCGACGGGAGCTTCGGCGAGGACATCCGTTCGTACGCGGATCCGAGCTGGCGCGGACGAGGACGGCCGACACCTTCTCAGACCGCCTGGGCGCTATTAGGCTACGTCGCTGCGGGCGAGGCCGGGTCCGACCCGGCCAGGCGTGCCGCAGATTGGCTTTGTTCCGCGCAACGATCCGATGGCGACTGGCAAGAAGACCATCACACCGGCACTGGTTTCCCGCTTGACTTCATGATCCGCTATCACCTCTACCGTCTGCACTTCCCGCTCATGGCTATAGGTCGTCTACGAGAAAGGCTCGCCGCATGAAATTCCCATTGCGTTCGACGATCCAGATCGGCAGCTACGTGGCGAAGCAGAAGCGCGCCGGCGCGCGTTTTCCGCTCGTCCTGATGCTCGAACCGACGCTGGCGTGCAACATCGCCTGCATCGGCTGCGGGAAGATCCGTGAGTACGAGTCGAACAAGGCGCGGCTCTCGGTCGAGGAGTGTGTCGACGCCGGCGTTCAGTGCCCGGCTCCGGTCGTCTCGATCTGCGGCGGCGAGCCGCTCGTCTACAAGGGGATCGAGGACGTCGTGGCGGGGATGCTCGAGATGCAGAAGAACATCGAGCTCTGCACGAACGCGCTCAAGCTCGAGGAGTTCCTCTCGGTCTTCAAGCCGAACCCGAGGCTGACGTTCGTCGTCCACCTCGACGGCATGCGCGAGATCCACGACTACATCTGCGACTACCCGGGGCTCTGGGACCTGGCCGTCGATGCGATCAAGTCGGCGCGCGCGCACGGCTACCGCGTGACAACGAACACGACCATCTTCAAGGAGACGAAGGTTGAGGACGTGCTTCAGATGATGGATTACCTGACGAACGAAGTCGGGATCGACGGGATGCTCGTCGCCCCGGGATACCAGTACTCGCAGATCGATCCGAACCTTACGATGACGCGCGCCGAGCACGAGCAGAAGTTCAAGATCATCAAGGCGGCCGCGAAGAAGAACGGTTACCGCTGGCTTGCCAGCCCCGTCTATCAGGAGTTCCTCGCCGGGGAGCGCAAGCTGGCCTGTGCCCCGTGGGGCTCGATCACGCGGAACCCATATGGCTGGAAGGGCCCGTGCTACCTGCTCACGGACGGCATCTTTCCGACCTACGACGCCCTGCTCGAGGGAATCGAGTGGGAGGAGTACGGCCCCGGCAACGATGCGCGCTGCGAGCATTGCGGGATCCATTCCGGCTTCGAGCCGTCGGCGGCCCTCGTCGCGGCCGACAGCGTCAGGGAAGGCGTTCGGAGCATGGCTTGGACGCTGACGGGTTGATTTTCGCCTGTGCGATGGGGGTTGAGGAACGGATCGCTCGGCGGCTCGGTCCGACGGTGCGGGTCGGGCTCGGGGCGGCCAACGGCATTCCGGGCGAAGGCCGGCTCGTCTCGTTCGGGATCGCCGGTGCTCTGCGACCTGGTCTCGAGGTCGGGACGGTGATCGACGCGACCCGCGTCGTCGACGAAAACGGCAAGGTGCTCTGGGAAGGCGCGCCGCTCGGGATCGAGTCGGCGCGGACCGGCACGATCCTCGGCGCGGGCCGAATCATTGACGATCCCTCGGAGCGCGAACGCCTGCACGAGTCGAGCGGTGCGGATGCCGTCGACATGGAATCGGGGCCGCTCGCGCGGGCGGGCCGGCTGGCCGGCTGCATCCGCGCGATCAGCGACGCACCCGGCCGCGAGCTTGCCGGTCTCGCCGAAGGCGCGCGTCCGAACGGCGACGTCGACTATCTCGGTCTGGCACGCGGCTTCCTGCGCGCTCCGCGTGAGACCGCGCGCGCGGCACGTGACGCGCGCCGCGCCCTCAAGAGCCTCGCTGAGGCGTCGCTTGCGATGCCGACTCGGAGGCGTGGCGGCTTGGCCGCCACGCCGTCTAATCCCGGTATCAATGAGCGGTGATCGTCACGAATCGGCCGCGCGGCCACGTGGAGGCCGTGGGATGAGCAAGCGCGTCCTCCTGGCCGCGCCGCGCTCGTTTTGTGCCGGGGTCGATCGCGCGATCGAGATCGTGGAGCGGCTGCTCGAGCAGTACGGGCCGCCTGTGTACGTCCGCCACCAGATCGTTCACAACGAGCACGTCGTCCAGCGGCTCGAGGCGCTCGGGGCGGTCTTCGTCGAGCACGAGGACGAGATCCCGCCCGGGGAGATCTGCGTGCTCTCGGCGCACGGCGTTGCGCCGGCGGTGAAGGAGAGCGCCGAGCGCCGCGGCCTTCGGGTAGTCGATGCGGTCTGTCCGCTTGTCTCGAAGGTGCATGCTGAAGCGCGGCGCTATGCCGACAGCGGCCACGTCGTTGCGCTCGTCGGACACGCCGATCACGTCGAGGTGATCGGGACGCGGGGCGAGCGGCCCGACTCCACGGTCGTGATCGAGTCGGCCGAGGACGCCGCGCGGCTCGACCCGGGTGGTAAGCCGATCGCCGTGATCACGCAGACGACGCTCTCGCTCGACGATGTCGCCTCGACCGTCGACGCGCTCGCCGACCGGTTCGGCGGCCTGAAGCGTCCGGCCGCCGACGACATCTGCTACGCGACACAGAACCGGCAGGACGCGGTCAAGGAGATGGTTGTCCAGGGTGCGTCGCTGATCCTCGTGATCGGCTCGGAGACGAGCTCGAACGCGCAGCGGCTCGTCGAAGTCGCGCGCTTGCACGGGGCTGCCGCGACGCTGATCGACGGCGACCGCGATCTGGATCACGGTCTGCTCGACGGCCACACGACGATCGGGCTCACCGCGGGCGCCTCGACACCCGAGGAGCTTGTTCAGGCCGTCGTCGCGCGGCTGGCGGCCATCGGCTACGACGAGCTCGCTGAGGTTGAGGTCGCACGCGAGGACGTGCACTTCCGCCTGCCTCGGGAGGTCGTCGCCACATGACCTCGACGCTACGCGTCCGGTTTGGCTGGAGGACTCTTCGCGGCCCGCAGGGCTTTGGTCAACGACCGCTACCGAGGTGCCGGCCGTGACGTCGGTGGAAATCCCCTATTCGATCGCCTGCGCGCTGCCGTCGCTGACGGTGATCGACATTACGAACGACGTCTCGCACGAGCTGGCGCGGAACGGCCACCGTGACGGCATCGCCTACATCTCGCCTGCAGACGAGACCGGGATCGTGCGGGTCAACGAGCGCGAGGCGGGTTTCTTCGAGGACCTCGAGGATCTGCTCGAGCGCCTGGTGCCGTTCGACCTGGCCGATCGCGAGCGCCTCGTCAGGTTCCTGATCGGCCCGCGGACGGAGCAGATTCCGTTTCGGGACGCCCAGCTCTGTCTCGGCACCTGGCAACGGGTGCTGCTGCTCGGCTTCGACGGCTCCACGCCGGGGGGCTGGACCCTGACCGCCGTCGGCTAGCGCTCGCTCGGCTGCGATTTGGGACCAGCACCGGGTGACGGTGCTGCCGGCCACGAACGGCAGTTCGGAAGCCAACAGGCTGACCGCGCGTTGCGGTTCCGCGACCAAAGCGTAGAACTCGCCCTGTCAACGGGCGCTCGTTCCGTGTGACGAAACTGTGACTCTTGTTCCACACCCGTCCTGCCGGGCCGGGTCGTGGGGACAGTCCTCAGGACACGGCCCGCGGCGACGCGCTTGATCGAGCGAGTTGGGCGCCGGCTTCGCGAGCCCACTGCCCGGGAGTACCATCCAGTCATGGATCGGGCGCGCCGCCACCAGCGCCTTCTTTCGGGCCTCGCCTTCGGCCTGCTTGCGCTCGTGGCGGAGCTTGCCGGCCGCAGCCTGACCTATCGGCTCGACTTCGGCAGACACGTCGCCACCCCGGGGTATGCGGCCGCCGACTACTACCCGTTCCTGCTCGCGGCGGTCAAGGTCGGGATCGCGCTGCTGCTCGCCAGGCTCGCCTGGCGCTTCGCGCGCGCCCACGCCGCTGCGCGGGCGGCGCGACGGCTCCTCGCCGCGGTCGGCTCCCGGCCTACGCGCGCGCCGCGAGTCCGGGTCGTGCTCTCGCCGCGGCTGTGGCTCGTGTCGTTCCTCGCAACGGCGCTCTTCTACCTCGTCCAGACGGATGCCGAGCAGCTCTCGACCGGTCAATGGCGGTTGCTCTCCCCATGGCTGCACACATCGGCGCTGCCAGTCTTCGCGGTGCTCGCCGTCCTCGTCGCCGTCGTTTGGGCCGCCGTTGCCGGCTGGCTCGCCGACTACGAGCGCTTCGCCGAGGCGGCCGTCGCTCATGCGCACCGTGCTCTCCGTGCGTCGCAGCCTTCCCCGATCCGCCGGACCACGGACGCCCGCCCACCGCGGCGCCTCTTCGGCCTG
>Ga0307277_10000764_pt1 | contig 12260 bp, 14 predicted proteins | sample ER_DNA_116_FD_194473 | JGI IMG/M metagenome (GOLD analysis project Ga0307277, IMG submission 194473) | Bulk soil microbial communities from the East River watershed near Crested Butte, Colorado, United States - ER_DNA_116 | ecosystem: Environmental > Terrestrial > Soil > Floodplain | place...
TAGGGACCAGGATGTCGAGGTCGTGCTCTTCGACCACCACGGGGAGGAGGCGCTCGACTGGGTTCCGCCCGAGAACGTCGTCCGTTCCGACGACGGCGCACTGACCACGACGATGGTTTCGATCCTCGCCGAGCGCGAGCTCGACGTCACCCCGCTCGAGGCCACCGTCTTCGCGCTCGGGATCCACGAGGACACGGGTTCCCTCAGCTACGCGGGAGTCTCCGTCCGAGACGCCGAGGCCCTCGCCTGGTGCCTCCGCCACGGCGCGAGCCAGGCCATGGTGGCCGAATACCTCCGCGCCCCGCTCGGCGAGAGTGAGCGCGGCCTCTTGGACGCCCTCCTCGGCGCTGCCGAGACCCACCAGGTCGCCGGTTTCGACGTCCTCGTCACCGCTGTGGCCTGGCCGGAGTACGTCGAGGGGATCTCGAACCTCGCGCACAAGATCGTGGACGTGACGGATTGCCGCGCGCTCGTTTGCCTCGTGGAGATGGACGACCGCGTCTTCTGCGTCGTCCGCACGCGCGTCGCCGAGCTCGACGCTGCTGCGGTCGCGGCTGCGCTCGGAGGCGGCGGGCACGCGCAGGCTGCCTCTGCGATGCATCGGGGAACGCTTGCCGAAGCCCGGTCGCTCGCGCTCGAGGGTCTGCCAGGAGCAGTCCGGCAGCGGCTCACGGCAGGGGAGATCATGTCCCGCCCGGTGCGCTTCGTCGCGCCGGAGGACTCGGTCGCCCACGCGATGGTCCTCTGCCAGCGGCACCGGCAGAGCGGGATGCTCGTGGGACGTCCGGGGACGCTGGCCGGCCTCGTCACGCGCGAAGATCTCGACAAGGCGATCGCCCACGGCCTCTCCCACGCGCCCGTCAAGAGCGTCATGAGCTCCGACGTCGTCACCTGCGGCGAGGAGATGCCACTTCCGGAGGTGATGCGGCTCGTTACCGCCTCGGAGGGCGGTCGCGTGCCGGTGGTGCGCGGAGAAGACGTCGTCGGCGTGGTCACCCGCAGCGATCTCCTCGCCGCGCTCGAGGAGCCTCTCGGCGTCGAGGAGGAGCCCGGCGGCCCCGACCTCGGCGAGCGGCTGCTCGCGATCGAAACCCTGCACAAGGTCTTCGAAGCGGTGCAGGCCGTCAGCGGGCATTTCGAGGGCGTCTATCTCGTCGGCGGTGCGGTCCGTGACGTGCTCATGGGCGAGCCCAACTTCGACGTCGACATCGCCGTCGAGGGCGACGGCATCACGCTGGGGCGAGCCCTGGCCCAGGCGCTGGGCGGCCGGGTCGTTCCGCACGAGAAGTTCGGCACGGCAATCGTCCTCCACGGGGAGGGTGGCCGCGTCGACGTCGCGACGGCCCGTACCGAGTTCTACGACTATCCGGGCGCGCTGCCCACAGTGGAGCGGGCTTCGATCCGCCAGGATCTCTACCGGCGCGACTTCACCGTCAACGCGATGGCCGTGTCGCTCAAGGGTGCGGATTTCGGGCGACTCGTCGACTATTTCGGTGGGAGCCGCGACCTCGCCGGCGGCGTCGTCCGCGTGCTCCACAACCTCTCCTTCATCGACGATCCCACCCGGATCTTCCGCGCAATCCGGTACGAGACGCGCTACGGATTCCGAATGGACGCCCACACGGTCGGGCTCGCGCGTGCCTGTGTCGAAATGGACCTGGTGGGCGAGCTTTCTTCCTCCCGCGTCCGCGACGAGCTCCAGGCCCTCCTCTCCGAAGAGCGCGTCGCCGACTCGATTCGGCGCCTCGCCGATCTCGGCATCGATCGCGCTATTCATCCGCACCTCGCTGCCGATGAAGAGGCTGTGCAGCTGATCGAGGAGCTCGACGCCCTGCGCGCCTCCTACGCGCCCGACACCCCCGCCTGGCGCCTTCGCCTCGCCGCCCTCGCGCGCCGGCTCGGCTCGACGGAGGTGCTCGACTGGGCCGAGCGGCTCAAGCTACGCCGCCGGGACGGCGAGCGGATTGCGGACGCTGTCACGGTCGCGCCCCGCCTGCGCGAGCTCGCCGGTGCGACGAAGAAGCCCGCCGAGCTCTGGGCGCGGATCGTGCCGCACGACCCGGATGGAGCTCTGCTCGCACTGGCGGGCGCGGAGGGCAAGTCTCGCAAGCGGCTGGAGCGGTACTTCGAGGAGCTTCGAGACGTCAGGCTCGAGATCTCGGGCGGCGACCTCGCGGAGCTCGGCCTTGGCGAGTCTCCCCAGGTCGGTCAGATCCTCGAGGAGCTCCGCCGGCGCAAGCTGAACGGGGAGCTCGACGGGCGCGCGGCCGAGATCAAGGCGGCGAAGAAGCTCATGAGCGCCTGATGGATCTCCGCACCTTCCTCCTGCTTCTTCCGATCGTGCTCGTGAGCCTGACGCTGCACGAGCTCGCGCATGCCTGGGTGGCCTGGAGGCTCGGCGACCCGACTGCCAAGTCGCAAGGACGGCTGACACTCAACCCGCTGGCGCACCTGGATCCCATGGGGACGCTCATGTTCGTTCTCACGGCGCTGATCGCGAACCTGCCGTTCGGATGGGCGCGCCCTGTGCCGGTCGACCCGCGCTACTTCCGGCGGGCGAAGGAGGGGATGGCCATCGTCGCCGCGGCCGGGCCGCTCATGAATTTCGTCCTCGCGCTCGTCTGCTGGGCGGTCGTCCGCCACGTCGAACTGAGCTCTCAAGGTGTCGAGGTGATGGAGAAGGCCTACATCGTCAACCTCGTCCTGGGGCTCTTCAATCTCATCCCCGTGCCGCCGCTCGACGGCTCCAGGATCATCGGGGCGATCATGGACGACGCCACGTACGTGCGCTGGATCCGACTCGACCAGTACGGAATGCTGGTCGTGTTCGGCGCTTTCTTTCTCTTCCAGGATCAGTTCACGCGCGTGCTCAACGACCTCATCATCCACGTGACGCGGGTGATGGACGTGCTCGTCCTGGCCACGTGAAGCTCCTCGACTGGGAGGACGCGCCTGACGGCTACAGCGTCGCCTTCACCACGCGCTTGGGAGGTGTCAGCAAGGGCGACTTCGAGTCGCTGAACCTCGGCATCCTCACGGACGACGATCCCGAGCGGGTGGTGGAGAACCGGAGGCGCGTTTGCGCCGCTGTCGGCGCCGACGCCGAGACGGCGACGATGGCCTGGCAGGTGCACGGAGGCGTGGTCACCGAGGCGAGGCCGCGGGGGATCCTCGAGCGGACGACCTTCGACCAGTGCGACGGCCTCTGGACCGAGACGCCGGGCCAGGCGATGGCGCTCGTGACTGCGGATTGCCATCCGGTGGCGATCGCGCGCAAGACAGACGGTGGCCGCGGGCTCTGCGTCCTTCACGTCGGTTGGCGAGGATTGCTCGAGGGAATCGTCGAGTCGGGAGCGGCGGCGCTGCGGCCCGGGTCCTTGCGGGCGATCGTCGGGCCGGGCATCGGGCCGTGCTGCTACGAGGTGGGGGAGGAGGTCTCACAGCCGTTCCGCGAGCGGTTCGGCGACACCGTGGTCGTGGACGGGAACCTCGACCTGGCCGCCGCCACCGAGCAAGCGCTTCGTGAGGCCGGCGTCACCGCGGTCGAGCGCACGGGGCACTGCACCGCGTGCGAGCCCGAGCTCTTCTTCTCCCACCGTCGCGACCGGGGCCGCACGGGCCGGCAGGGAGTCATTGCCTACATCGGCTGACGCAGAGCGGATCCGGGCCGACTACGAGCGGATCCGGCAGGAGGTGGGTGGCGAAGTCACCGTCGTCGTCGCGACGAAGTACGCCGATCTCGAGACGATGGAGCACCTCGCTCAGGCCGGTGTCGAGGTGGTGGGGGAGAACCGGGCCCAGGACCTCGCCGCGAAGCACGAGCGCTTCGGCGACGCGTTTCGCTGGCACTTCATCGGGCGCCTGCAGTCCCGCAAGGCGAAGGACGTCTCCGCGCTCTGCGAGCTCGTCCATTCGCTCGACTCCGCCTCGGCGGCCAAGCGGCTGACGATTCCTGCGCTCGTCGAGGTCAATCTCGCCGGCGAAGCGACGAAGTCCGGCGTCGGGCCGGACGAGCTCCCGCGATTCCTGCACGAGGCGAGGGGTCTCGGCGTCGCGGTGCGGGGGCTGATGACGATGCCGCCTCTCGCCGACGATCCAGAGGATTCCCGTCCGTACTTCTCGCGTCTCCGCGAGCTTGCCGAGGAGCATGGCCTCGCGGAGCTCTCCATGGGCACGTCGCAGGACTTCAACGTCGCCGTGGAAGAGGGCGCGACGCTCGTGCGGGTGGGTTCCGTACTCTTCGGACGCTAAGATTTGCGACTCCAATGGGAGTGGGAAGCGTCTGGAGCCGGGCTCTCGTCTACTTCGGCATCGTCGAGGAGGACGAGTACTGGGACGAGGAGGCATACGCCGCCGAGGAGGATCTCGAGCGCACGTACGCCGATCGCGAGAGCGCGAACGTGCGCCGGTTGGCGCCCCGTCGAGGCGGGCCTGAGTTCGAGGACTGGTCGGAGCCCGAGTCGGAGCCGGCGCGCACGGCGGTGCTGCGCCAGGGACGCCGTCCGCTCGAGGCGGTTGCCTCGGCCTCCGTGCGCGTGCATCTCGTCGTCCCGAGAAGCTTCAACGACGCCCAGTCGATCGCGGACAAGTTCAAGGAGTCCGTCCCGGTGATCGTCAACCTCCAGGGCACCGACGTGGAGCTCTCGAAGCGGCTGATCGACTTCTCGAGCGGCCTCACGTATGCCCTCAACGGAAGCATGCAGCGCGTGGCCGACAAGGTCTTCCTCCTGACCCCGCGCAACGTCGAGGTCTCGGCCGAGGAACGCGCCCGGCTGATCGACCGCGGTTTCTACAATCAGAGCTAGGAGCGCGTGCTGCGACGTCGCTCGCCTCCGGCGGCACAGCTCGATGTTGCGGCAAGCGATCCTGACTAGCCGCGCGGCGCGTTACCGTTCCGCGCAATGATGCTTGCAGACGCCGTAGACACGATCCAGGGGTTCGTCTACGTCCTCTTCCTCGTCTACCTGCTCTGCATCTTCGCCTACATCCTGACGTCCTGGATTCCGCTTCCCTACAACGTCTGGCTCAACCGGGTGCAGCGCTTTTTCTACGACGTCGTCGATCCTTACCTGCGCCTCTTTCGTCGCTTTCTCCCACAGCTGAACATGGGTGGCCTCGGGCTCGACCTCTCGCCGATCTTCGCCATCCTCGTCCTCTACGCGATCTACTTCGTCGTCGTCCGCCTGCTCGAGCTTCTCCACTAGCAGGACTCCGGGGCAAGTCGGCGAAGGGCGCTTCCGAGATGGCTCTCACGCCTGTCGAAATTCGACACGTCAAGATCGGTCGCAAGCCGCTCGGGTACGAGCGCAAGGCGACCGACGAGCTCCTCTCGGAGATCGTCACGAGCTTCGAGCAGGTCTGGCGCGAGCGCGCCGATCTCCGCGACGAGATCGAGGAGCTCGAGAGCGAGTTGACGCGCCAGAAAGAGATCGAAGGAGCCCTTCGGAACACCCTGCTCACCGCCGAGCGGATGGCCGACGACGTTCGCACACAGGCTCGTCGCGAGGCCGACGTGATCGTCTCTGAAGCCCGCGCGACTGCACGAGACATCGTCTCCGGAGCCGAGCACGAGCGCGAGCGGATCCACGGTGAGATTCGCCGGCTGCGCACGCTCGAGGTCGGCGTGCGCGCCGATTACCGGGCGTTCCTGGTCGCCGCCCTGGACCGCTTGGAAAGCGACACTCAGGAGCGTCAGGCGTCCGATCAGGCGGCGTGATCCGCCCAAAATCTCGCGGATATACTCAGTGAGTTGGCGCAAGAGCTGCTCACCATGGACACAGATCGCTACCGGGACATCTTGCTGGAGGAGCGGGGCCGCGTTGCCGCCGCCATCAATCATCTTCATGATGAGAACTCCACGTCGTTCGAGGACGAAACCGAGGAGGAGACGTACGACAACCACCTCGCGGACTCGGCGACTGCGACTCTGAACCGGGAGATCGACTACACGCTCGAGGAGAACGCGGAGCACGTGCTCGCAGCCATCAACGACGCCCTGCAGCGGATCGAGGACGGCACGTTCGGGACCTGCGGTCGCTGCGGCAATCCCATCGCCGAGGAGCGGCTCGAGGCGATCCCGTACGCGAATAGGTGCATCGACTGCAAACGTCTCGAAGAGAGGGGCTGACCAACCCGGCGCCGCGGCTGATCGACGTTCGCGTCGGATCGGCCACGGATGGAAGGGTTCCGATCTCGATGGCGGAGCGACCGCTGTCGGCGGGGCCGTTTCACTGGCTCGGGCTGCTTGCCGTGGCCATCGCTGCCCTCGCGGCGGATCAGCTGACGAAGCAAATCGTCGTCACCCAGCTCGGGCTCGGTGAGGCGGTCCACGTCATCGGTCCTCTCTCCATCCGACATGTCAACAACCCGGGAATCGCCTTCGGGCTCTTCTCGAGCTGGGCGTCGATCGTCACCTTCCTGACCGCCGGCGCCGTGCTCTGGATGCTCTTCTACTTCGCCAAGTCCGGAGCGAGGCACCCGATCTTTCCAGTCGCCCTCGGCCTGCTCGTCGGCGGAAGCCTCGGGAACCTCGTCGACCGCCTGCGCATCGGCCACGTGACCGACTTCCTCGACCTGCGCTTCTGGCCCGCGTTCAATCTCGCGGACACGTTCATCGTCGTCGGAGTCGCCTCGCTCCTGCTCGCGCTCGTCGACGCCGAGCGGCAGCCGCGGATTCGCCGGACGAACCCCAGCCGGCCCGCTCCCAAGACGAGTGCCTAGATTGACCCTCGCCGTGCCGCCTGCGGCGGCCGGCGAGCGCCTCGACCGTTTCCTCGGCGATGTTGAGGAGGTCGGATCACGGGCCGCCGCGGAGCGTCTCCTGGATGAGCGGAAGGTGCTCGTCGACGGCTCGTCACGCACGAAGAGCTATCGGCTCGAGGGCGGGGAGGAGCTGGAGGTGGAGGTCTCGGAGCACCGTGAGAGCGAGCTCGAGCCGGAGCAGCTCGATCTCCGCATCGCCTACGAGGACGAGCACCTGCTGGTCGTCGACAAGCCCGCGGGCCTCGTCGTCCACCCCTCGGCGGGGCACGGCAGCGGAACGCTCGTCCACGGGCTCTTGGGGCACGCGATCGCCGGCGGAAAGGACGCGGATCGCCCCGGCATCGTCCATCGCCTCGACCGCGGCACCTCGGGCCTTCTCGTCGTCGCCCGCTCGGAGGAGGCGCACAGGCGGCTCCAGCAGCTCCTGCACAAGCGCGAGCTCGAACGGGAGTACCTCACGCTCGTCAACGGCCGCCCGCGCTCGAAGGCGGGGAGGATCGAGGCCGCGATCGGGCGCGACCGTCACGATCCGACGAGGATCTCTCTCGACACGGACACCCCGCGTGATGCGGTGACGAACTTCGAGGTCGTCGAGCTTCTCCGCGCACATGCCCTCCTGCGTGCGCGGCTCGAAACGGGACGCACGCATCAGATCCGCGTGCACCTGGCCGCGATCGAGCTGCCCGTCTCCGGGGATCCGGTCTACGGCGTCGGGGGAGACCTCGGGCTCGAGCGGCAGTTCCTCCATTCCGCTCGCCTCGCCTTCCCGCATCCCGTCACGGGTGAGCGGGTGGAGACGGAGTCCCCGCTCCCGGAAGACCTGGAGCGGGCGCTAGCGGCCGCGCGCTGAGCGCTTGTCGGCGTACAGCCGGCGGTCGGCGTGCCCGAGGAGCTCTCCCGGAGTCGTCCCGTCGCCGGGCAGGTACGCGGCGCCGGCGCTCGCCGCAGGGCCGTCTTCCAGGCGCGCTTGCAGACGCGTGACGAAGGCGGCGACCGTGTCCTCGTCGGCCTCGAGGAGGAGCGCGCCGAACTCGTCGCCTCCGAGCCGGCCGACCGAGTCGGTCTCGCGCGCCGTCCCGGCGAGCGCCGAGGCGAACACGCGTAGGAGTCGGTCCCCCTCCTGGTGGCCTTCGCGGTCGTTCCGCTCCTTGAAGCTGTCGAGATCGAGGAGCACGACCGCGAGCTGTCCGCGATAGCGGCGCGCTCTCGTCACCTCGGCTCCGAGCCGAGCATGAAAGGCCTCGTGGTTGAGAAGGCCTGTGAGTGGGTCGCGTCGGGCGCGGTCCGAGAGCTCGCCGGTGATCCGGACGACGTAGGCGGAGATGCAGCGATCGAGCACCTCGCGGGCCTCGGTCTCTCCGTGCTCGTCCAGGATGCGCCCGAGGACGAGCAGCTCGCCCGCCACCTCGCCGGGCGCCAGGCCGAGGCTCTCGCGCTCCCGGGCGAAGTCGTCGGCGAGGGCGGACGGATCGTCCTCGCCGCCGAGGGCGGCGACGAACGAGGGCAGGCTGCCGAGCTGGCCGAGCCGGCCCAGGCGCTCGAGCGAGGGGACCGCGCCTTCCTCGACCGCGCGGTCGAGACATTCGACAGCGAGATCCCAGGCAGACGTTTTCACGACCCCGGCCACGATCGGTCAGGGTAGTGAGCCGATCGGCTAGAATGCAGCGGTTTTTGCACCCGACCCGGTGGACGAATCCGGGTGGCGGTGCCGGGCCTCGCCCGGTTCCACCCGAATCCGCCGGAAGTACTAGTTCAAACCGAGGAGGATCAGTTTGCCCGTCGTCACCATGCGTGAGCTCCTGGAGGCCGGAGTCCATTTCGGCCATCAGACTCGCCGCTGGAATCCCAAGATGCGCCGCTACATCTTCACGGAGCGGGGCGGCATCTACATCATCGACCTGCAGCAGACGCTCGATCTCGTCGAGCAGGCCGCGGCGTACGTCCGCAATGTGGCCGAGCGCGGCGGCTCCGTCATGTTCGTCGGGACGAAGAAGCAGGGACAAGACGCCATCGCCGAGGAGGCAACGCGCGTCGGCATGCCCTACGTGAACCACCGCTGGCTGGGCGGTCTGCTGACCAACTGGCGCACGATCTCGGAACGTCTCGAGCGCATGCACGAGCTCCGGCGCCTCCGCGACGAGGGCCAGCTCGAGCTCCTGCCGCCCAAGGAACGGATCACGATGATGAACGAGCTCGAGAAGCTCGAGACGAACCTCGGCGGCGTCAGCGACATGAAGCGCCTGCCCGACGCCGTCTTCGTGCTCGACCTCCGCAAGGAGCAGCTCGCGATCCGAGAGGCGAGACGCCTCGGCCTGCCCGTCGTCGCGCTCGTCGACACGAACTGCGACCCAGACGACGCCGACTACGTCATTCCCGGGAACGACGACGCGATCCGCTCGTGCGACCTCATCACGCGTGTGATCGCCAACGCCATCGAAGCGGGGAAGAGCAAGGTGACAGTCGAGGAGATGGCTCCCGCCCCGGAGGCGGCTCCAGAGACCGAGACCGGGGCCGCGCCCGAGCCTGAAGCGCAGGTGGAGGCCCAGCCCGAGCCGGACGCGCAGGTGGAGCCCCAGCCCGAGCCGGACGCGCAGGCGGAGGCGCAGCCCGAGCCGGACGCGCAGGTGGAGGCACAGCCCGAGCCCGACACGCAGGCGGAGGCGCAGCCGACTGAGACTGAGCAGGTCCCGGAGGAGGTGCCGGACGAATGAGCGCCGAGATCCCGGCCTCGCTCGTCAAGGAGCTTCGCGACATGACGGGCGCAGGGATGATGGAGTGCAAGCGAGCTCTCGTCGAGACGAAGGGAGACCTCGACGAGGCGATCCGGCTTCTCCGCGAGAAGGGTCTCGCGGCGGCTGCGAAGCGGGCAGGGCGCGATACCACCGAGGGCAAGGTCCTGGCACGGATCGACAACGGCAAGGGCGCGATCGTGGCTGTCGGCTCCGAGACCGAGCCGGTGTCCTCCAACGAGGAGTTCCTGGGCTTCGCCCAGCACGTCCTCGACATCGTCGAAGTGGAGGGCCCTGAGGCTGTGGAGAACCTCGAGGACGAGCGCGTCGCTCTCGTCGCCCGGCTGGGCGAGAACGTCGAGGTCGTCGGCGCGCGGAGGTTCGAGACCGGGGGGGAGGAGGTCCTCTCGGCCTACATCCATCCGCCCGCGAACAAGATCGGCGTGCTCGTCAAGGCCAACGCCTCGCCCGAGCTGGCGCGTCTCGTCGCCATGCACATCTCCTTCGCCAACCCTCGCTACCTGACCCGCGAGCAGGTTCCCGAGGAAGAGGTGGCCAAGGAGCGAGCCATCTACGAGAAGCTTCCCGACGTGGCGTCGAAGCCGGAGGAGGTGCGCCCGAAGATCGTCGAGGGGATGCTCGCCAAGCGGTTCTTCGCCGAGTCGGTCCTCGCCGACCAGTCGTGGATCCACGACCCGGGTCGCACCGTAGCCCAGGCGCTCGCCGAGCACGGCGCCGAAGTGCGAGACTTCGTGCGCTACGCCGTCGCCGAGTCGGCGGAATGAGCGCCGAGGTCGACAGCGAAGTCGCGGCAGCCGTCCCCGAGGGCGCGGCCGCCTTCGGACGCATCCTGCTGAAGCTCTCCGGCGAGGCGCTCCTCGGCCGTCAGGAGTACGGAATCGACCTCGCCCGGGTGGAGGCGCTCGCGCGCCAGATCGAGACGGTGCAAGGGATGGGTGTGCAGACGGCGCTCGTCCTCGGCGCCGGCAACATCTACCGCGGCATGGAAGCCGCCGCGGAGGGCATGGATCGCGCCACCGCCGACTACGCGGGCATGCTCGCCACCGTGCTCAACTGCCTGGCCGTCCAGGACGGGCTCGAGCAGCGCGGGGTGCACACGCGCGTCCTCTCGGCCATCACGGTCAGCGAGGTCGCCGAGCCCTACATTCGCCGGCGGGCGATCCGCCATCTGGAGAAGCACCGCGTCGTCATCTTCGCCGGCGGAACCGGGAACCCGTTCTTCACGACTGATACCGCAGCAGCGCTCCGCGCCCTCGAGATCGGCGCCGAGGCGATCCTCATGGGCAAGAACGGTGTGGACGGGGTCTACGACGGCGATCCCGACGAGAAGCCCGACGCGACCTTCCTTCCCGAGCTGACGCACCGCGAGGCGCTCGAGCGTGGGCTGCGCGTGATGGACACGACCGCGCTTTCCCTTTGTATGGACAACGGCCTGCCGATCTACGTCTTCGGGCTCGACGACGAGCGCAACATCGAGCGCGTCGTCTCGGGTGAGCGTGTCGGCACGATCATCTCGACTCCCCGGAGGACGGAATGACCGCGATGGACGACTTCGTCAGCGAAGCAAGCCGGAAGATGGACAAGTCGCTCGAGTCGGCCGCGCACGAGTTCAACACCGTGCGCACGGGCCGCGCTTCCGCAGCGCTCCTCGATCGGATTCAGATCGACTACTACGGCACTCCCACGCCGCTCCAGCAGCTGGCGTCGATCAACGTTCCCGAGCCCCGGATGATCACGATCCAGCCGTACGACCCGGGCTCGATCAAGGGCATCGAGCGGGCAATTCAGGAGTCCGACCTCGGTCTGACGCCCTCGAACGACGGCAAGCTCATTCGCCTGCCGATCCCGCAGCTGACGGAGGAACGGCGCAAGGAGCTCGTCAAGGTCGTGCGGGGCCTGGCCGAGGACGGGCGTGTGGCGGTGCGCAACGTGAGGCGGGACGCCATGCACCACCTCAAGGAGCTGGTCAAGAACGGCGACGTGGGCGACGACGAGGAGCGCCGCGCGGAGGAAAAGGTCCAGAAGCTGACGGACGAGCACGTCACGAAGATCGACGAGCTGCTCAAGCGCAAGGAAGCCGAGATCATGGAGGTATAGGAGGGCGTGAACCTCCTGACCAAGCTGCGGACTCTCGGAGCGCTCAAGCCTCTCCAGGAGGAGGGGCTTCCGGACGTCGCGCGCTCGATCGCGATCATCATGGACGGAAACGGCCGCTGGGCGCGACGGAGGAAGCTCCCCGTGGCCGCCGGGCACCGCGCGGGCACTCGCGCTCTCCGTCGCACGGTGGAGGCGGCGATGGACCTCGGTGTCGACTCTCTCTGCGTCTACGCGTTCTCGACCGAGAACTGGTCGCGTCCCCCCGACGAGATCGATGCGCTGATGGAGATCTTCGTCGAGACGATCGAGCGCGAGCTTCCCGACCTGCAGCGGCAGGGCGTGCGCACTCGGTTCATCGGTCGCCGCGACCGGGCGACGCCGCAGCTCCAGGCCAAGATGGCCGCGCTCGAGGAGGACACTGACATCCCCGGCCGGCTCCAGCTCTGGATCGCCTTCGACTACGGCGGTCGGGCCGAGCTGGTCGAGGCCACCCGCAGGATCGTCGAGGAGGGCCTCGATCCGCGGGACATCGACGAGAACGCGATCGGCACGAGGCTCTACGCGCCCGAGATGCCCGAGCCCGACCTCCTCATTCGCACCTCGGGCGAGCTCCGCGTGTCCAACTTCCTCCTCTGGCAGCTCGCCTACACG
>Ga0307277_10000765_pt1 | contig 12252 bp, 14 predicted proteins | sample ER_DNA_116_FD_194473 | JGI IMG/M metagenome (GOLD analysis project Ga0307277, IMG submission 194473) | Bulk soil microbial communities from the East River watershed near Crested Butte, Colorado, United States - ER_DNA_116 | ecosystem: Environmental > Terrestrial > Soil > Floodplain | place...
GTCGAACATCTCGGAGGTGTCCTGCGGCACTGCCCAGGCTGGCGGCAAGGTCGTGACATCGGTCGCCGCGGTCCGCGGCGCCGGATATCTGATCCTCGTCGGGAGCCGGCCGGGCGCGCCGAGCGGCGACTTCGATCTGCGAGCCGATCTCGTGCTGCCACCGGACAACGACGAGCGAGGGCAGGCCACGCCGGTCGGCCGCCTCCCAGCCACCAGGCGCGGGACCACGCTGGGCGCTACGAGCGACGGCTACAGCAACTGCAAGATGTCCGGAGGGGGCGTCTGGTATCGCTTCAGAGGGCCTGCGACGGGACGCGCGATCGTCCAGCTTGCGGTAGGCCGGCGCGACGGCGTGGTCGCCGCCTTCCGCCGCGTCCGCGGTGATGTCGGGGAGATCGGGTGCGAAGAGACAGACCGTCGCGGAAAGGCGGTGCTCGGATTCGCCACGAAGCCCGGTGGCCTGTACCTACTGCTCGTCGGCGACAGAGCCGGCTCGAGTCCGGGCGAGTTCACGCTCACGCTCCGCGCCGGCGAAGCACCCGAGCAGCTTCCAGGGCGCGCACTCCCTCGCGGGGGGACTCGCGGTTCGGTCGACAGCTTGACGGACGTAAACGACATCTGGTCGGTGCGGCTAGGCCAGGGGAGGACGTACCGGATTTCGTTCAGCTCCGCGCCCTGCGCACGAGCCCGGCTCAGGCGGGGAAACAGCACGCTCCGAAGCTTCGACTGCCGGGGCTACACGACCTTCACCCCTGGTCCGGGCGGCGGCGGCCGCTACGCGGTGGAGGTCGAGGCCCCGCCGAACACGCACCGCGACGAATACCGGCTGCAGGTTGTTGTGGCCGGAACCGACGATCTCGGCGTCGGCATCGAGCTCACGGCGGGCTCGACCCGCCGAGGACGTCTTTCGCCCAGGGGCGTGGACGTCGTTGACCTCTACCATTTCGACGTCGCTCAGCCGAGCGAAGCTCGGGTGAGTCTCGTTCGAGGCGGCGGTCGCTCCTTCGAGCTGGTTCTGCTGACGGACTCCGGCTCTCGGCTTGCGAGTGGCGAGACCGGCATACGACGCCGGCTTGCGCGCGGCCGCTACGTCATCGCAGTGGAGGCTCCCCCCGGCACGAGCTCGGGCGTCTACCGCCTGACCCTGCGCCTGCGCAGCGTGACCTCGACGAGCGTGCTCATTTCGGGCACGAGCTCGGCCGAGGTGGCGCCGGGAACAAGCGTCTCGATCACGTGCGCGATCTCCCCTGCGACGCCGGGGGGGCGGATCGAGCTCGTGATCGATCGCTTCGACACGCTGACCGGCTGGGAGTTCCATCGCTTGATCCGCGTCGCGGTCGGCGCAACGGTCTCCTGGCGACCGCCTGCCGCCGGACGCTGGCGCGTCAAGGCCCGATTCCTGGGCACGCGAGAATCGGCTCCGAGCCGCAGCGGTTACGCCTACCTGCTTGTGGCGAAGCCGATCAGATAGGGCCGCGAAGCTTCTCTTTGGTCGGCGGGGCCGCTGGGCGAGCCGCCCACCGGGTCAGGCGCGAACCGTCCGACCTTATCCGATCCGTAACGGCAGGGCTAGGATCGCCGAGCTGTGTTCACGGTCGAACAGCGAAACGCGCTGCGTGCGCGAATGCTCGAGCTCGCGGAGGAAGACGAGCGCGTCGTCGCCGGAGCCGTTGTGGGCTCGCTCGCTGACGGAAGCGGCGACCGTTTCTCCGACTTGGACCTCACGTTCGGGATCGCTGACGGTGTGCCGGTCGCGCACGTTCTCGACGCCTGGACGGGCACGCTCACCGAGGAGCTAGACGCAGTACAGCTCGCCGATCTGAAAGCGGGGCCGACCATCTACCGCGTATTCCTGCTGCCAGACGCACTGCAGTTCGACCTCTCCATGACATCGGCGACGGAGTTCCGCCCCGCAGGGCCGCGATTCCAGCTTCTCTTTGGCGAGACGGCTGCGGACGAGTCCGAGGTTCGGCGCCGATCGCAGGGGGGCCTCTTCATTCCTACGCCCTCGGACGCAGGGGACATCTTCGGGTGGGGCGTCATCTATGCGCTGCACGCACGGGCGTGCATCGAGCGTGGCCGCGTGTGGCAGGCAGAACATTACGTCGGCGCCGTGCGCGATCATGCCCTCTCGCTCGCATGCCTCCATCGCGGACTACCGGGCGTACAGGCGCGTGGCTACGACCAGCTTCCGCCTGAGACGCTCGCGGGCTTCGACCGCTCACACGTCGGGTCGGTCGAGCCCGACGCACTACGTAGAGCACTCGCCGCCTCGGCCCTCGCCCTCCTCAACGAGGGTGCGGAAGCGGACTTGCTGGACGCGGATGTAGTCGCAGAGCGCCTCGCTGAGCTTCATTAGGTGGATCCGCTTCTCCTCGGGTGAGGCCGGCTTGCGCGGAGCCATGGGGACGTCGATCGGATCACCTTGACAGCGGGACGAGCCGGCGCCGGCAAAGCCGGCATCGGGGGTCGAGCCGGGCGAGCTCGAGGGTGAAGCCCGGGCCAAGGACTACGCGGCTTCGCGATCGTCTGCGCCTGAGGCGTAAAGCGCCTACGATCTCGTTGTGACCTCTGTCGCCGATCCAGGGACTATTCTTGCCGAGCTCGAGAGTGCCGATCGGCTGCTCGTGCAGCAGGTCTTTAGGCCGATCGCGAACGAGTACCGGATCAGTGCGCCGTCGCCCGGCTCCAGCGAGGAGGGCCGCCCGCTGCTCTACGTGAAGCAGAAGAAGATGAAGATCAAGGAGGACATCCGCTTCCGGGTCTCGCCCGACGACGAGGCGCACCTCTTCATGATCAAGTCGAAGTCGGTGTTCGAGTTCCGCGGGCGGCACGAGGTGCTCGATCCGGACGGCGAGGTGATCGGGCTTCTCGAAAAGGACTTCACCCGCTCGCTGCTGCGCAGCCATTGGCACGTGCGCGACGCCTCGGGCACCGAGCTGCTCGAGGCGCACGAGGCGAGCTGGATCATCGCGCTCGTTCGGAGGTTCGCTGATCTGGGGCCGGATTGGGCCTCGCTGTTGACGTGGCTGCCGTTCAACTTCGTCCTCCGCCGCGGCGAGGAGGAAGTGGGGACGTACAAGCGCGTGCTGGGAAAGTTCCGCGATCGCTACGTGCTCGAGCTCGCTCCGGAGATTCGGGACGTCGACCGGCGGCTGATCGTCGCCTTCTCGGTCGGGCTCGACGCGCTCCAGGACCGCTAGCGCCGGCCTATCCGCTTGCGCTGGCTTTTGCGCGAGCAGGCGCAGCTGCCGCGGTCCTCCGGCAATGCGATCTCAGGCCTAGTGTTTGGCCCGTGATCGACGTCTCTCCCTGCGCGGACGAGCGGTTCCTTTCTCAGCGAGATCGCGGTGAGCCTCACCCTAGGGACGGGCTCGTATTCTGGTCGTTGACGAGCATGGTGACGATCGACGAGGTTTGCGCGTTTGCGATCACGCTTCCGCGCAGTAGTGAGGCGCTCGTGAGCGGTCGGGTGAAGTTCCGCATTGGCCGGATCGTGTATCTGTCGTTCTCACGTGACGGCTCGACGATGGGCTTCGCGTTTCCCAAGGACTGGCGCGACGCGCTCGTCGAGTCCGAGCCTGAGAAGTTCTCGCTGCCGAGCCAGTCCGACCTCCGCTACCACTGGGTTCACGTTCGGCTCGCCGCCATCGACGCGGACGAGATGCGCGACCTTGTCGAAGAGGCCTGGGCGTTTACCGTGCCAAAGCGCGTCGCCGAGGAATACGCCATGTCGCAGCGCTATCGGTGATCGCTAGGCGACCGAGAGCCAGACAAGCTGGGCGAGCTGGGCCGCGCATGGCAACTTGCCCTTTGTGAGCTCTAGCTCCCGCGAACGAACGCGACCCTGTTCTTCAGCGCATCCGCGCGCTCGCTGTCCGAAACCGGCGTTGGCACGAGCCGACGTCAGCCCGTGTCGTGGATCTTCTTGAGGCCGTCGACGATCAGATCGAGTCCGAACTCGAACGCGCGCACGTCGTGCTGGGGCCCTTCGCCGAAGTGTTGCTGAGCGTGTTCATGGAGGTACGGAAACGCATCGGCGGTGATCGTGTCCGCGAACTTCGCCTCGAAGTTCGAGACATCCTCTGCGGTGTAGGTGTGACTCGTTTCCCAGAGCGAGAAGCCGAAGATGTGCCCGTCGAGGACGTGGTATGCGTGGTAGGTCGTCTCCGCGGAGAAACCCGCTTCGCGTAGTCGTCCGAGGAGCAGATCCATATATCGCAGCCGTGCGGGGCGGATCCGTCCCGGGTCCATCAGGAGGCTGCACGACCAGGGGTGACGGCGGAGCGCGTCGTGAACGGAGATCGCGCTTTCCCGTATCGCTGCGTCCCAATCTCCAACCGGTGACGGCGGCTCGCTTTCGGCCAGGACGAGGTCGAGCATGCCGTCGAGGAGGTCGTCCTTGTTGGCGATGTGGTTGTAGAGCGACATGGCCTCGAAGCCGAGTGCCTCGCCGAGCTTCCGCATCGTCAGCGATTCGATCCCACCTTCGTCGGCGAGCTCGAGCGCTGCCGGCAGGATCCGGTCGCGACTTAGGGGGAGGCGAGGCTCTGTCTTCGCAGGCATTGACAAACCTTACGTTGTACGTGATACCTTACGCCGTAAGCTTACACTGTAAATGAGGGAGGCAGCATGGTGACACCAGCGACGATTACGGAGCGGGCGGCGACGATGAAGGCGGTCATCCGCGATAAGTACGGCCCGCCCGACGTGCTGCGGCTTCAAGAAGTCGAGCAGCCGGAACTCACCGACGATGCCGTCCTGGTGCGGGTGCGCGCCGCGTCGGTGAACCGGGTGGACTGGTACGACGTGACCGGCACGCCGTGGATCGCCCGCCCAATGACGGGCCTCCGCGGGCCGAAGTCCCGCCCCACCGGCCGCGATTTCGCCGGAACGGTGGAAGCGGTCGGCAAGGACGTCACGGACCTTCGACCGGGCGACGACGTCTTCGGCGGGAAGAAGGGAGGAGGATCATTCGCCGAGTACGTCTGCGTGCCGACTGAAGTCGCGCGAAAGCCGGTGGGCCTGACATTCGAGGAAGCGGCGGCCGTGCCAGTCGCAGCGCTCACCGCGCTCCAGAGTTTGCGCGACCACGGGGAGCTTCAGCCGGGACAGAAGGTTCTCGTCAACGGCGCCTCCGGAGGTGTCGGCACGTTCGCTGTGCAGATCGCCAAGGCGCTCGGAGCGGAGGTAACCGCCGTGTGCAGCACCAGGAATGTCGAGCAGGCGCGATCGCTCGGCGCCGATCACGTGATCGACTACACCCGGGAGGACTTCACCCGAAGCGGCCGGCGCTACGACGTGATCCTCGATGTCGCGGGGACCAAGTCATGGTCGCAGTGCAGGCACGTGCTGAATGCGAACGCCACGCTCGTCATCGTCGGAGGGAAGGGAAGTCGACTGATGGGGCCTCTCGGCCACATCCTCAAGATGCGGGTGGCGGCGTTGCGCGGCAGTCAGAAGGCCGTCTTCTTCGTCGCGAAGCTCCACGGGCCGGACCTGGATGTTCTGCGAGAGCTGCTCGAGTCGGGAGATGTGAAGCCGGTTGTCGAGAGGCGCTACGAGCTGGGCGAAGTCGCCGACGCTCTCCGGTATATGGGCGAAGGACATGCGCAGGGGAAGCTCGTCATTAACGTCTGAGGTCCGGCTCGACTCATCCTCGTAGGCTTCGCGATCGTGAAGCTCGTAGTCACATCAGGATCTCGCGCGGACTCGTTCGGCTCGTCCTGCTCGTCCTGTTCTTTGGCTTCGCTCTGTCGTTCGTCTTGGTTTTCGCGGGCCACGGCAGAGGCGACACCGGGACTGGCACCAAGCTTCAGCACTCCAGTAGGCCGTAAGGCCACGGAGGGGACGAAGTTGCTTTGACGAGCGGCGAAGGCGGTCGCGTCCTCGAGCGCATCCGCGCGCTCTGTCTCGCGCTGCCGGAGACCAGCGAACGCCTCAGCCATGGCTCGCCGACGTTCTTCGTCCGCGGCAAGCGGGCGTTTCTCATGGTGCTGACGAACCACCACGGCGACGGGCGCTTCGCGATCTGGTGCGCGGCGCCTGAAGGTGTTCAGCAGCTGCTCACCGAGGCCGATCCGGAGAAGTTCTTCGTGCCGCCTTACGTCGGGCATCGCGGCTGGCTGGGCGTCCGGCTCGATCGCGGGCTCGATTGGAATGAGCTCGCGGGGCTCGCCGAGGACGCCTACGCTGAGGTCGCGCCCGCGAAGCTCGTTGCCGCGGCACGCGCCGGGGCCGACGATGAGTAGCGGTCAGTCTCGGCGCGCGTTCCTGCAGGGCTGACTCCGCTGTCCCCTCTGTAGAAGCAATGTCAAGAAAAACGGCTCGGGTGTCGATGCAGTTGGCGTGTTTGGAATCGCGTCCGTTCAGGTACCGCGAGCGAAGAGTTTCGTGCTCGCCCAGTGGCCCGTCCCGATCGTTTTTTCCCGTGGTGCGTTCGTCCCTGTGGGGGTCTTCGCCCTCCTCTTCGTCGCCTTCAGCGGTAGCTCGGCGCCCGCCATTCTTGCCGCTGTCGCGCTTCTTGGGGGCGTTGGCGGCGTCGTCTCTCTGATCGTCCACGAGCTTGGCCACGTCAGCATCGCCCGCAGGCTCTCCGGAGTCAGGCCTGAGAAGGTCGCCGTGATGTCGCTTGGCGCCGCGGCGCATTTCGACGGCTCCTACCGGAACGGCCGCGAGCAGGCACGGATGGCCCTCGGCGGGCCGGAGGCATCGTTCTCGTTCGCGCTCGCGCTCACCATTCCAGTGCTGCTGCCGGCGCCGACGTCGCTCAGGCTCGGCGCGCTCGCACTCGTGCTCCTCAACGTCACGATCGGGGTTCTGAGCCTGCTGCCCGTCCATCCGCTCGACGGCCACAAGCTGATCGTCGGACTGGTCTGGTGGGTCGTCGGATCGGAAGCCCGGGCCAGGCGGATCATCAGGCGCGTCGGTTTCAGTTTGCTCGCCTTCGATGCTTCGGCGGTTGTGCTTCTGTTGGCTGCCCGACCGCTGATGGGCGTGACGGTCGCCGCCGTCGCGGCCGTCGCATTCGCGCAGAAGCGTCTGGTCGGCGCGCGACCGCGCCACCGGACTTAAAGAAACCCCCGAAGGAGTGACGATCGCTCGGCCGATCCGGGCGATCCTTCCCAAACAATGCGGGATCGGCTTCGCTATGCCCTACTGACCGCGTCCGTCGTGAGCGGCGTCGCGGTCTTCGTCGGCTTTGCCTTCTACGAGCAGCCGGGCCTCGGGCTCGGCCACTTCTTCTATGTCTCGATCATTCTCGCCGCACTGGCGACCGGGCCCGCGGTGGGCGCAGCGGCCGCTGGCGTCGCGACCGCGGCTTTCGCCCTTGGCATCGTCATCAATCCGCAGATCCCGCCGAGCGAGGTCCTGACGACGAGTACGGGCATCAGGTTCGTGACCTACATGACGGTCGGGATCGTCACCGGCTACTTCGCGAAGCGAAACCGGGTCCTGATGAGCGAGCTACAACTCCTCGCCGAGCGCGACGCCCTCACCGGCCTGCCGAACACGCGCGCCTTCGAGCGCGCGATCGGCGAACGGCTCGGCGGCGACCAGCCCTTTGCACTCATCGTCGGAGGTGTCGACGAGCTCGCACCGTCTACCGGGCGCCGGGGGACGAACGGCGACGACATGCTCCGAGAGATTGCCTCGCGGCTGCTGCACTCGCTGCCGCCCGGCGACGAGGTCGCGCGAGTGGGCGACGATTCATTCGCCGTGCTCACGTACGCGGGGAGTGCCGGCGACGCCGGCAAGGTCGCCGCACACTTGCAGCGCCTGCTCGCGGCCGACGGCTTCGCCGTCACTTTCGGCTGGGCGGCCTACCCGCAGGACGGCTCGAACGCGCTGTCGCTGTATCGAGCCGCCGACGAGCGGTTGTACGCGCGTCGCGTCATCCACCGTCAGACCGGCGTCGTCGCCCTCCCGAGTCCCGCAGTCTCAGGGTAGAAGCACGACACGCTGCTCGCGCGCCGAGATTTTGGCCGCGTCGAGAACCTCGAGACCGCGAACGACGGCATCCGGGTCGACCGGCGGAGGGGCGCTCTCGCGCAGCGCGAGGACGACGCCTTCGTAGAACCGCTGGTAGGCGCCGGGAACTGTCGGAACAGGCCGAACCTGCTCGCCGGCGCCCAGCAGCCCCCAACTGGCCGCAGGTTCCCGGCCCCAGAGCCGGTCGTCCGGGCGACGGCCGGCGCGCAGCAACTCCTCCTGGACGTCGAGGCCGTACTTGACGTATGCCGCGCTTCGTCCCGTAACGCGGAAACGCGGCCCGGGCTGAGCCGCGACGGCACTCATCCAGAGATGCGACCGCACGCCGGACTCGTGTGTCAGTGCGACGAACGTGTCGTCGTCCGTCTGTGTGCCAGGGCGCCGGCGGTCGAGCTCGGCGTAGACGAGTGCGGCTGGGCCAAAGAGGCAGAGCGCCTGATCGAGGAGGTGGCTGCCAAGGTCGTAGAGCAGCCCGCCTGCGTCCACGGGCTCGGCCGACTCGCGCCACCCGCCTGAGAGCTCGGGCCGCCAGCGCTCGAAGCGCGACTCGAACCGCTCGACCTCGCCCAGCTCGCCTTCCTCCAGGAGCCCGCGCACGGTCAGGAAGTCTCCGTCCCAACGGCGGTTCTGGAAGACCGTCAGCATCACGCCGCGCTCGCCCGCCTCGCGCACGAGTCTGCGCGCCTCGTCGGCGCTTGCCGCGAGCGGCTTGTCCACCACGACCGCGAACCCGGCGACGACGGCTGCGCGCGCGAGTGGGACGTGGAAGCGGTTCGGCGCTGCGACCACGACGAGATCGAAGCCGTCGGCTCGCGTCCAGACCTCCTCCGCCGACTCCAGCAGGTCCGCCGCCGGATGGTCGCGCCGCGCACGCGAGCGCCGCTCGTCGTCACGCGTGACGATTGCTGCGAGCTCAAGGCCATCGACCGTGGCGATCAGCGGCGCATGGAAGACAGCTCCGGCCAAGCCGTAGCCGAGCAATGCGACGCGGATCGGCGCGGTCACGGCCGTCCGTTTATATCTCGATTAGTTCAACGAGAGGACGGCGCAGTTGTCTCGGTAAGCGGCGGCGGCTCGGTCGAGGACCGCAAGCACATTGTCCTGGGTCTGCCTGGGGTCGTCGTTCCAGTCGGCCAACGAGTCGGTCTCGATCAGATCGGCCAGGGCGTACAGCGCGGATCCGAGTGCCGCGAGTGGAAGCTCGCCACCGCGCGAGGCCTCGCGCTCGAGCACGGCGACCATTGCGCCGAGCAGTGACCAGCTTGCCGCGTTCTCGTCCCATGGCTCTACTTCGGAGCCTTGGGCGTCGCGGGCATCGGCTCCGTGGCACCAGGATTCCGCGACGAGTCTTCTCGCGTCCTGCAAAAGCCGCAGACCCCTCGAGCCGGTCATTGCGGTGCGCGTCCCCGACCGTCGAGAACGTAAACAACACCGGGGGTAGCATCCGCTTGTGAGCGAAGAGCGAGAGCGACGGGTCGGGCGGAACGAGGCGCTATTCCGAGAGGTCAACGAACGGATCGAGCAGGTCAGCCAGGCGCTGCAGGTGGAGCCCGAGAGGCTGAGGATCCTCTGCGAATGCGGAAACAATTCCTGTATCGAGCAGATCGAGGTCTCGTTGCCGGAGTACGAGCGGGTCCGGGCGAACGCAACCCTGTTCTTCGTCCGCGCCGGGCACGAGAACGCCGACGTCGAGGAGATCGCTGAGGAGCGCGAGGCCTACAACGTCGTTCGGAAGAAGGAAGGTCCCGCAGCCGACCAGGCGCGCGAGCTCGATCCGCGCGACGACTAGGTCGCGGCCGAAAAGCCCGAGCGATCGCGAGTGCCGGGCGCGCCGACGCGCTCCGCAGCGGCGAACCCGCTCCAGCGCCCCGTGCGCAGCGCCGAGACGGAGTCGAACCGGTACGCGTAGCGATTGCATGCTGCGCGGCCGGCCGCCCAGCTCTCCGCGGTCGCGACGGGCCGCCAAGAACCGTTGGCCGTCGGCAGGTAGGCCGGCTTGCCGACCGGGTGCCCGTTCACGACGGCACGCCAGATGCCGTGACCGGCCTCGAGCACGCGCATCCGGTAGCGGCGGCCAACAACGGCCGGGCCGAGGTCGGTGAAGCGCCGCGCCTCGCCGCGCGAGGTCTCCTCGACATAGACGCGGAGCCCGAGCCGGGGGAAAGCCGCGATGCCGGCCTGCAGCCACTCGCTCGCCCCGCCGGGGCCCGCGTGGATGCCGCCGACGCCGACCCAGGCCGCCGCGTGCCCGGTCAGGACCGTCGGCGCCGCGGGCGCCGAGATCGTCGCGGCCACGCCGTTCGCTCCGTCACGGCCGGCGTAGCCCGCGTAGCTGTAGCCGTGGATGCACGGGCGAACGCCTGCTTGCGACGGCGACGCCAGCGAAGGCGCGACGATCAACGAGACGACGGCGACGTTCGCCGCCGCTGCGACTGCCCTCCATTTCAACTGCTTTTCCCCTCCTCCCAGGGGAAACGGTACGACACTTCGGCCGGTTACGGCAAGTCGCCGACCGGTTCCGCGTAGCGCACCCGCGTCGCGACGTAGGTCGCGAGACAGACGCCTGCCAGTAGCAGGTAGGGAACCGAGTCTCCAGCGGCTCCGGCAAGGGCGCCGCCCGCGGCAGGGCCGATGAGCGCGCCCAGACCCCAACACGCGTTCATGAGACCGAAAGCGAGGCCCTGCGCAACGCCGGCGAGCTCCGCGCCGTGGGAGATCAGGGCTAGGCCCGGGGTATAGAACGCGCCGTAGGCGATACCGGCGGCCAGGACAAGCGGCGCGATCAGGGCGGGTTGCGTCGCCCAGGCGAGGGCGACCGAGACGGCGATCGAGCCGAGGAGCGCCGCCCGCACCGGCCGCATGCGGCCATGGCGGTCGGTCAGGCGGCCGAGCAGTGGGTTCAAGACCGTTTCGAGCGCCGTCGTGGCGAGGAAGAGGGCGCCGATCGCGATCGTGCCCCAGCCGTGCCGGTTGAGCTCGAGCGGAACGAGCACGATCAGGACTCCGAACAGGAGCGCCGGCAGCGCGATCAGCCAGAGGCCGGCGAGAAGCGAGCGGTCTCGCACCCCGAGCAGCCCGGTGCGCAGCGCCTGCCGCTCGGCCGCGACCCCCGGAGTCGTCGCGGCCCAGGTCACCAGCGCAGCGCCGGCGACCGTCACGCCGAGGAAGGCCGGCCGCGTGCCGACGATTCCCGCCAGCGCGCCGAGCACCGGGCCCAGCAGCGCCCCGAACACGGCGGCGCCCATCGCGGTGCCGAGGAGCTCGCCGCGGCGCTCGCGTGGCGTCGAGGCGATCACCCAGGCGAGGCCGCCGGCCCACGAGAACGAGCTGCCGATGCCCTGGAAGAAGCGCGACACCGACAACGTCCAGACGTCGCCGGCGAGCGCAAAGCCGAGGCTCGCCACCGTCATCAGCGCCAGCCCGACGAGGACGGTTCGCTTCGGCCCGAGCCTGGTCGTGGCGAGCCCCGCCGGGATCGCGCCCAGCAGCGTCCCCGCCGCGTAGGTCGAGATGAACACGCCGGCGCCGGCCTTCGAGAGGCCGTACTTGTCCGCGAAATGCGGGAGCAACGGCGTCAGCGCGGTGAAGAACAGCGTGTCCACCGCGACCACGACGCTCACGAGCACGAGCAAGCGGCGCATGGCGCCGACGCTACCAATGCGGACTTGCGTTACGGTGCCGCTCCATGAGCAGCGCGACGATGCATACGAACCACGGAGCAATCGAGATCGAGCTCTTCGACGAGGACGCGCCGAGGACGGTCGAGAACTTCCGGAAGCTCGCCGCTGACGGCTTCTACGACGGCGTCATCTTTCACCGCGTAATCAAGGACTTCATGGTCCAAGGCGGCGATCCGACCGGCACCGGCACGGGCGGGCCCGGCTACACATTCGAGGACGAGTTCAACGACCACAAGGTCGAGCGCGGCGCGCTGGCGATGGCCAACGCAGGCCCGAACACGAACGGCAGCCAGTTCTTCATCGTCACTACGGATGCAGCTCCCTGGCTGGACGGCAAGCACACCGTCTTCGGGCGCGTGACCGGGGGCATGGACGCCGTCGATTCCATCGAAGAAACCGACACGGACGCCGGGGACAAGCCCGTCGCGGACGCCGTGATCGAGCGCGTCGAGCTGGTGGCCTGACCGGCAACGTTAGCCATGCTCCCTGGCCCGCGATCACGCTGCGCCAGAGTCCACGCTCGCCCTTGTCAAGGCTTACGAGCCTTGCCTGCGGGCGATCGCGGCCTCTGGCTTGGTGC
>Ga0307277_10000766_pt1 | contig 12240 bp, 11 predicted proteins | sample ER_DNA_116_FD_194473 | JGI IMG/M metagenome (GOLD analysis project Ga0307277, IMG submission 194473) | Bulk soil microbial communities from the East River watershed near Crested Butte, Colorado, United States - ER_DNA_116 | ecosystem: Environmental > Terrestrial > Soil > Floodplain | place...
CACCAACTGGTTTCGCCACGTGTGCAACGGGGCTGGCTTGCGCGGCTTCAGCGCCCACGGCTTGCGCAAGGCAAGCATGACGCGCTTGGCGGAGGCCGGCTGCAGTGTGCACGAAATCGCGGCGTTCAGTGGACACAAGACGCTGAGCGAGATCGCGCACTACACCCGCAGCGTCGAGCAAGCAGCGCTGGCGCGCGAGGCGATGGCCAAAGCGCGAACGAAACTGTCAAAATCCGTGGGCTTAACTGTCAAAAACCGCAAAAAAGCCAATGAAAACAAAAGCTGAAAGCGCACATGGTGGGCCCGGGAGGACTCGAACCTCCAACCAGACCGTTATGAGCGGTCGGCTCTAACCGTTGAGCTACGGGCCCGGGGGCAAGGCGCCACGGGCGACCCCAATACAATGTGTGCCCACGAGCGGCAATCGCGGCGCGACCCGGCGCGGCCGATACGCAGAAAATGGAGGTACGCGAATCCCGCCGCAAGCTCACATGGCAGCATAGGCGGGCCTGCTACATGCGAAACAGCCGCTTGGCATTGCCGCTCAGGATCTTGACCTTGTCCTCCTCGCATAGCGGCACCGTTTCCATCCATTGCACCGCCGGCTTGTTGGCCACAAAGGGCCAATCCACCGCGAACAGGATGCGGTCGATGCCCATCTCCATCACGCAGCACAAGAGCGCCGGGTTGGAGAAGTTGCCGCTGGTCGTGATGTAGAAATGCCCGCAGAACGCCTCGCGGAAGCTCAAGGTCTTCGCGCCCGGGCGGGCGAGCGCGTGATCGACGCGCCACACCAGAAACGGCAGCGTTTCTCCGAGATGACCGAGTACGATCTTGAGCCGAGGATAGGCGTCGAACACCCCGCCGAGCACGAGCCTGATGGCCTGCGTCGCGGTTTCGACCGTGTAGCCCCAGGCCGCGCGCACCACCATCGGAAAGTCTTTGGCATACTCTTTGTAATAAGCATCCATTACCGCCGGCAACGGAACCGATGGATGGAGATAAAGCGGCACATCGAGCGCCTGCGCGCGCTCGAAGATCGGCCAGAACCGCTTGTCGTCGAGAAAGACGCCGTTGGTGAGACCGTGGATCATCGCGCCCTTGAAGCCGAGCTGGGTCGTTCGCTCGAGCTCGTCGGCCGCCGCCTTGGGATCGCTGGTTGGAAGCGCGGAAAACGCTGCGAAGCGGGCCGGGTTAGCGGCGACGACTGCCTGGAGCCGGTCATTGACGCGCCGCGTGAGATCAACCGCATCGGCGCCGCTGAGCTTTTGCGCCGACGGCGCGCCATGCGAAAGGATCTGCATGTCGATGCCGGCCTCGTCCATTTCGCTCAGGCGCAACTCGCCGAGATCGTAGAGGCGCTTGAGCATTTCCGGATCGCGCACACCCTCGGCGCCCATGAACCGCGCCGCCAGCTCGTTATCCCAGTAGTGCTCCTCCAACGCGATGACAGGACATTTCAGCGTCCGCAGCATGATGGCACTTGCCCCCTTGGATCAAGGAACGAGCTCTAGCAATCGCGCAGGCGACTGTCACCGCGGCCGGTGCAATCCGCATTCGCTAGGCACTGATTCCGTCCGCTTCGTGCGTGGTACGCGAGGGAACTCGCGTAAAGGCCGCGTAAACGCGCGCGTGAGCCACGCGCAAGTTGCAACCCTGGTTTGCTATTGCGGGCTTAGCTCCTCGTCAGCTTCAGAGTTAGATGTGCGAAGGGCGAGTCGAAAGCAAACTATGGCCCATCTGGTCGACAGACATTTTGTAGAACGCGCCAACACGATGCTGCTGCTCGGCATCCTATGGGGTGGCCTCGCGGTGTGCGTCATCGGCGCGTTGGCATACGATATTGCGTACTGGCTTGAGGGCTGGTGAGTCCGGCGCGCTAGGCCCGTAGCTTGAATTTTGGTCCCATCCAATTTTGACGCCGCGGCCCTAATGGTTGCGGCCCGAACTACCCGGCACACTCGCCTTCCGCCGCCGCAGCTGGCCCAACACGAGTTTACGTCATTTATAGCCCTGCCCGTCCGCGCTATTCCGCCTGGACTGCCGGCTCGCCGCGTTACCCGCATCCGCGGTCACATCTGTGAAGGTCAAGGGTTAACGGAGCCGAGAAGATATCTCTTATCGATCGCGATTGCGGCTGACACCGATCGGCTCAGCCCGAAAACAGGACTCAAAACAACGCCATTCGCAGCGAGATGCGCGTGCCCGAACGTTTTGCGAGTTGGCGCACGACCGGCGGCCCAGGTATAATGGGAAGGTGCGTATGGGGTGCAACACCGGCGAGGGAGGTCACAAATGTCAACGGATCCGGGCGGCGCCAGCGAACTGCAGCGCGCGCTGACACAATCGATTCGCGAACATTGGGGTTTGTTCCTGACCGAGGGCATCATCCTCGTGGTGCTCGGCTTGTTGGCGATCATTATTCCACCTATTGCCACCATCGCCGTCACGATTTTCTTGGGTTGGCTGTTCCTCATCAGCGGAATCGTCGGGTTGGTCACCACGTTCTGGGCACGCCACGCGCCCGGATTCTGGTGGTCGCTGCTGTCGGCGGTGCTCGCCATTGCCGCCGGTATCGTCTTGCTGGGTTGGCCTATACCTGGGGCCGTCTCGCTCACGTTGCTCCTGATCGCGTTCTTCATCATCGAAGGCGTGCTCTCGATCCTCTACGCCTTCGAGCACAAGAAAGAGCTTTCCGGACGATGGGGCTGGATGCTGATCAGCGGCATCATCGACCTCATTTTGGCGGCCATCATCTGGGGCGGCTTGCCGGGCACGGCGGCCTGGGCGCTCGGATTGCTGGTCGGCATCAACATGCTGTTCGGCGGCTCCGCGATGATCGCCATGGCCTTGCATGCGCGCAGTGCCGACCCCACCACGACGACCGCACCCAAAGCGCTGTAAAGCAGTTGAAGCCGGAGCGTTGGTCTCCCGCCATCGCCGCGGACTAGCCGGTGACAGCGATCCTTTGGTCACCGCTATAATCTTCGAGAAAAACGCCGGGTCTGGAAAACCGATCCGGCGTTTTGTTCGTAGCGGGCGCAACTAGGTCAATCAGACTGTCCCAATCCTTGCAACCGATTTGGAAACAGCTAATCTTTTACCGCGATCTCCGACTGCTCATCGGTTCTGCCGCAGCTTTTAAAAAAACGAGGCGTCCTGCAGGAGCAGACATGCGTCGGCTCTACGCGCCCAAGCACCGGTGCGTCAGCGCAACAGGGAGGAAAGCCCATGACCATTCGCAAGCGCCGCAAGGCTCCGCCCGAGCCGGTTGCCGGCAACGGCCTGCTCGATCGCCGCGCACTGCTCGGCCGCGGCATCCTTTTCGCGGGTGCCACGACCACCGGCGTCGGCACGTTACTCACAGGTGCTGCCGCCGAGCCGCTCAAGAACGACCCATGGAGCCTGGAAATGGGCTCGGTCGTGCCGGCATATCAGGTGCCGTCGCGATTCGAGAAGGACGTCATTCGTACCCGCAGCAACCCCAATAACGAATTCCGTAATTCGCACGCCCGCACCCCGCACCATCTTTTGCAGGGCACGGTCACGCCCAACGGTCTGTTCTTCTCAATCTCGCATTCCGGCCTGCCGGATATCGATCCAGCCCAACACAAGCTTGTCATTCACGGGCTCGTTAAGCAGCCACTGGTCTATACGGTCGAATCGCTGTCGCGTTACCCGATGGTGACCCGCATGCACTTTCTCGAGTGCAGCGGCAACAGCGCACCGATGTTCTCCAATGAGCCGGTGCAAGCCACCGCCCAGGCGCTGCATGGACTTTGCTCCAATGCCGAATGGACCGGCGTGCTGCTCTCCACGCTGCTGGAGGAAACGGGCATCGACCCGAGGGCGAAATGGTTGCTCGCGGAAGGCGCGGACTCGCTCGCCCTGCATCGCAGTGTACCGGTGAAGAAGGCGCTGGATGACGCCATGATTGCACTCTACCAGAACGGCGAGCGCGTCCAGCCCGGCAACGGCTATCCGATGCGTCTCTTGCTGCCCGGCTATCAGGGTAACATGAACGTCAAGCACCTGCGCCGGATCAAGCTGATCGATCAGCCGGCCATGAGCTTCTTCGAGTCGAAGACCTATTCGCAAATCCTGCCGGACGGGAAGATGTGGTTGTTTCACTTCGTGCAGGAGGTCAAATCGTTCATCACCCATCCCTCCTTCGGTCATTCGCTGAACGGGCCCGGCTACTACGAGATTTCCGGCATCGCCTATTCGGGCAACGGACGCATCTCCAAGGTCATGGTCTCGGCCGACGGCGGCAAGAGCTGGGCGCAGGCGGCATTGCAAGCGCCGGTCCTACCGAAGGCGTTCACCCGTTTCCGCATGCCTTGGCGTTGGGATGGGCAGCCGGTCGTCTTGCAAAGTCGCGCCTGGGATGAATCCGGAGAGGTGCAACCGCTCCGCGCCGACTTCGTCGCGGCCCGCGGCCAGACCGATAAGCCAGTGACTAATCCATTGGGATTCCCCAACCAGCACTACAACAGCATCACCAGCTGGGGCGTCGATAGCGCAGGAGGGATCAAACATGTGTACGCGTAGGTCGTTGCCCTTTGCCCTCTTGCTTGTACTCGCGTTCGGCGCGGGCACAGCCCTTGCCGAGACGCCGGGTCTCGGCAAGCCGATCAACGAGGCCGACATCGCGGCCTGGAACATCGAAGTCCTGCCCGACGGCACCGGCTTGCCGCCTGGGAGCGGTACGGCAACGCAAGGTGCTGCGATCTATTCGCAGAAATGCGCCATGTGCCACGGCGAGAACGGCGTCAATCCCGCGGCCGGCATCTTGCCCTTGGTCGGTCCCAGCAAGTTCGACCGCATCGATACGATGAAGACCGTCCCCTACTACAAATATGCCACCACACTATTCGATGTCATGCGTCGCTCGATGCCCTACCAGATGCCGAAAACGTTGGGCAACGACGAGCTCTTCGCGCTCAGCGCCTATATCCTCTCGCTCAACAAGATCATCGGCGAGAACGATGTGATGGACGCAAAGACCTTGCCGCAAGTGAAGATGCCGAACCGGGACAATTTCATCATCTGGGCTCCGGACAAGATTTAGACCGGACCGCAGCTCAACGCGGCCGCCACTTGGCGCTGGCCGGGCTTGTCCCGGCCAGCGCCGTCCTGGGGCCGACGCTCGCAACCTCTTCATTCCCGCTCCCGCCAATGCCATAAGCTGCCATCACTGCCATGCGTTGGCGTTGAGGCAAGCACGAGGAGCTGACGAATGGAGCTTGGGTTGAAGGGTAAAATCGCGCTCGTGACCGGTTCGAGCCGCGGAATCGGACGCGGCATCGCCCTGGCGTTGGCTGACCAAGGCTGCGATCTCCTGCTTACGAGTCGCGACGCACAAGCGCTGGACGCGGTTGCCCAGTCGATCCGCGACAAAGGACGCAAGGCCGCGGTAGGCGCGCTCGATCTGTGCGAGCCGCGCGCAGCCGAGACGCTGGTCGAGTCGGTGCGGCGTGAATTCGGCGGGCTCGATATTCTCATCAACAATGCCGGCGCGACCAAGCGGGGCGACTTTTTCGAGCTCACCGAGGCCGATTGGGAAGCCGGCTACGCGTTGAAACTTTTCGCCCACGTGCGCCTGACGCGTGCGGCTTGGCCGCTGCTCAAGGAGCGGCGCGGCGCGCTGGTCGCGATCGCCGGAACCAGCGGGCGCAAGCCCGACAAGCGCTTTACCATCGGCAGCTCGGTCAATGCCGCCGTGGCCGCCTTCACCAAATGCCTGGCGGACTTGGGCAAGGAGGACGGCGTGCGGGTCAACTGCATCCATCCCTCGCTGGTCGAGACCGAGCGGCAGTGGCGGCGAATCCGTGCCGAGGTCGAGCGGACCGGGCAACCCGAAGCAACCATCCGTGCGCAAATCTGCCGTGAGACGGGAATCATCCGTTACGGCAAGGTCGAGGATGTGGCGGATTTCGTCACATTCATCGTGTCTTCGCGGGCAACGTGGCTGCACGGCGCGACCCTGGATCTCGACGGCGGCGAGATTCCCGTGCTGTGAGACGCGGGGCGGCTCTCTGCGCCTCGCCTCCGTGACCGGCATCGCATGAACATCCTGCTCACCCCGGCTTTGATCGGTTCGCTCGACATCCCCAATCGGATCGTCATGCCGCCGATGACCACGCGCACGGCCGATGAGGAGGGGTACGTCACCGAGGACACGATCGCCTATTATCGGGCGCGGGCACGGGGCGGGGTCGGTCTCATCACCGTCGAGATGGCTTCGCCGGAGAAGGCCGGCCGTCATCGCCGCCGCGAGGTAGGTATCTACGACGACCGCTTTCTGCCGGGGCTTACGCGCCTCGTGGATGAAATTCATCGCGCCGGATCAAAGACCTCGATTCAGCTCGGCCATGGCGGCGGACATACCCGCCGAGACATCTGCGGCGAGACGCCCGTTGCGCCTTCGGCGATCGCGCATCCGGTTTACGAGACGACGCTCGAAACCATCATACCGGAGGAAATGAGCACGGCGCGCATCGAGGCGGCAATCGCCGCGCACGCCGCGGCCGCCGTCCGCGCAGCCAATGCCGGTTTCGATTGCGTCGAGATCCACGCCGCCCACGGCTATCTCATCTCGCAATTTCACGCACCGTTCGAGAACCGTCGCTCTGACGTCTATGGTGGCAGCCTCAAGAACCGCGCCCGCTTCGGGCTCGAGGTGTTGCACGCAGTCAAGGCGGCGGTGGGCGGGATGCCGGTCGTATATCGGTTGTCGGTCGAGGATTTTTTCCCCGGCGGATTGCCGTTCAGCGAAGGCCGCCAGATTGCGGTGTGGGCGGCGGAAGCGGGAGCAGACGCGCTGCACATCACTGCCGGGCATTATCGCTCGTTACCGTCCGCCCAGGTCGTGCTCCCGCCGATGAGCTTTCCGGACGCGATCTTTCTCGACTTTGCCGCTGCCGTGAAGAAATTGATCCGTGTCCCGGTCATTGCCGTGGGGCGGCTCGGGGATCCCGCGATTGCGACCGCAGCGGTCGCCACTGGGAAAGTCGATTTCGTCGCGCTCGGCCGCACGTTGATTGCCGATCCGCAATGGGTTGAGAAGCTCCGACGCGGCGAGCCGATCCGCCGCTGTCTCGCGTGCAATACCTGCATCAACGAGATGCGCGGCGGCGCGCGCATCGGCTGTGTGGTCAACGCTGCCGCCGGTCGCGAGAGCACGTTTGCCGATTCGAGCCCGCCGCGTGCCGAGCGCATCGCCGTGATCGGCGCCGGCCCCGCCGGCTTGACCTATGCCTCGCTGGTGGCCGAGGGAAACGATGTGACGGTGTTCGAAAAGGAGGCGCGCGCGGGCGGGGCGTTCCATTATGCTGGCAAGGCGCCGCTGTTCCAAGAGGTCGTGGCGAGCGAGGCGAGCTTCGCGCGATATATCGATGACCTCGTCGCCGCATGTAGCGGCAAAGGCGTCAAATTCCGCTGGCAATGCGATGTCGCCGCCGAGCCGCGCGTGCTCGCGCCCTTCGACCGCGTCGTGATTGCCACCGGCGCCAGTTATCGCTTCGGGCTCGGGCCGATCGCAACCAAGATGCTCGACTGGGGCGTCGCCCGTTGGCCCCTCCTCTCGCGTCTTTTCTCCACAGCGACGTTCCGCCACTGGTTCTATTACCGGGCGCGCCGCGGAACGGCCGAGCGTTTTCGGCAGTTTGCGAAACCCGGGCAACGCGTCGTCGCCATCGGTGATGCCGTGGCGGCGGGCAAGAGCAAAGAAGCGATCGCCAGCGCATTCGAGGCCGCGCTGCTGGGATAGCTGCGGCGATCGGGGGGCCTGTCCGGAGGGTTCCCCACCCGGGTAATGACAAGATCAGAATCCCGACGCGTGTCACCGCGCCCCGACGAGATCGGCGACTGCCATGGCTACGACCTTGGTAGCGGCGCGCAGATCGACAAGGCGGAGATTCTCGTCGGCGTTATGCGCGTTGGCTTCGCCGATCGAGCGCGGACCAGCGCCGTAGAGCACGGTCGGAATGCCCGCCGCGGCGTAATGGCGCGCGTCGGTATAAAGCGGCACGCCGGCGGTCGGCACTTCGACGCCGAGCACTTCCTGGGCGCGGCGTTGAAGCGCGGCGGCGATCCGGTCCGTACCCGGGCGCGCTCGCAGCGGCTCGGCCAAGAGCAGCCGGCGCACCTCAATTTTGATCTGCGGATTGTGTCCGGCGGAATTCGCGATCAGCGCGCGCAGCTCCACCTCGACCTCGGCCGCCTCCTCTTCCGGGATCACGCGCCGATCGATGCGAAAGGTGACCTGATCCGGCACCACGTTCGTGTTGATGCCGCCCTTGATCAGACCGACATTGAGCGTTGGCGAGGCGATACCCGCCGTTGCGGAGCGTATGCGCGACAGCGTCGCGCGATGTGCATAGAGCGCGGAGAGGATCGAGTTGGCGGCTTCGAGAGCGTCGATGCCGGCCGTTGGCATAGCCGCGTGCGCCTGCCTCCCCGTGACTGTCACTTCAAGGTGCAGACAGCCGTTGTGTGCAGTGACCACCGCGTAGGAAAATCCGGCGGCGATCGCGATGTCGGGCCGCACCAAGCGTTGAGCGAGCAGCCATTTCGGGCCGAGGAGTCCGCCGGCCTCCTCGTCATAGGTGAAATGCAGTTCAAGCGTTCCATCGAGCGTGGCGCCTTCTGCAGCCGCTGCCCGCAACGCCAGCAGCGCCCAGGTATAGGTCGCGAAATCGGATTTCGACACTGCCACGCCGCGTCCGTACATGACCGGGCCGTGTGGCCCGTCCTCGATGATCGCCCCATAAGGATCGTGGCGCCATCCGAGACCGGGCGGCACCACGTCGCCGTGGGCGTTGAGCGCGACGACCGGGCCATCGCCGAAGCGCTGGCGGACGATGAGGTTCGTCGCGCTCGTCATGCCGGCGGCCTCGACTATGGCGCGCGGCACGTCATGCGCCTCGACCGCGAGACCGAGCTGCTCCAGAAGTCGCCGCGCGCGCTCCGCATGTGTCGCACAATCGCCCGGCGGGTTGTCGCTCGGCACCTTCACGAGCTCGGCGAGAAATTGCGTCTCGCGCGGGAACTCGCGATCGACGAACGCGGCTATGACCTGCGGAATCGTCATGACGTTTCGGCGAGCTGCAGCACGGCGTCGAGCACGACTCGTGCGGCGATATCGGCATCCTCGGCGGTGACGATCTCCCGCGGAGAATGACTGACACCGCCGTTTCCGCAACGCACGAACAGCATGGCCGTTTCGGTAAGGCCGTCGAACATCATGGCGTCGTGGCCGGCGCCGCTCGGAAGCTGGCGCGGCGGCACCCCGACGCGCGTCAGGGCGTCGGACAACACCGACTGCAAGTGCGACGAGCATCGCACGGCCGCCGTGCGCTGCACTTCCCTGCAGTCGAAACTGACGCCCCGTCTCGCGGCTATGCGGCCGATCTCCACTATGATGTCGGACATGGCCGCATCGCGCGTGGCGTCGTCGCCAGCGCGAACGTCGAGCGTGAGCTCGCAACGCCCCGGAATGATATTGATGGCGCCGTCGGGCACCGCAAGCTGACCCACCGTGCCGACGAGCGTGGGCGCCTGCGCACAGCGCTTTTCAACGTAGAGCAGGAGCTCGGCCGCGGCCGCGGCGGCGTCGTTCCGCCGCGCCATCGGCACGGTGCCGGCATGGCCGGCGGTGCCGGTGACCGTAATCATCATGCGAACCGAGCCCGCAATCGCGCTCACAATGCCTACCGGGAGCCTCTCTTCGAGCAGGACCGGACCTTGCTCGATGTGGACCTCGAGATATCCCACGAGCTCCTCCCGGCGGCGCCCGAGGGCGGGAATTTTTCCCGGATCGAGACCCGCCTCGCGCATGGCTGCCGCCAAGCTCACACCGCCGGCGTCGCGGCGTTCAAGCAGCTTGCTGTCGAACCGTCCCGCCACCGCACAGCTGCCGAGGAAGCTCGACGAGAAACGCACGCCCTCTTCTTCCGAGAATGCGATGACCTCGAGGTGAAACGGCAATTTGCGGCCCAGCCGCTTGAGGTGCTCTGCCACCACCAGCGCGGTGAGGACGCCGAGCCGCCCATCGTATTTGCCGGCGTTGCGCACCGTGTCGTAGTGCGAGGCAAGAATCAGGGCCCGCGCCGCTTGGTCGCGCGTGGGATAGCGTCCAACGACATTTGCGACCGCGTCGATCTCGGTGATGAGTCCTGCGCGCCGCATTAAGTCGCCGATTTCCGCTGCGACCGCGCGGTGCGCCGGCGACAGATAAGTGCAGGTCAAGCCGTCAGTGCTTTCTGACCATTGCGCGAGCCGATCGGCAAGCTCCATGATGCGCTCGCCAAAGGCGCCCGGCTCGCCGCCGGTCCTAGTCGCCGCTTCGACCATCATATCCACACACGGTTGGCCGGCGCAGCCCTTGCAAGCTGGAACACGTCTCTGTCATTTTGCCGCGGCTCACCGAAATGCGAACGAGAAAAGAAGGGACTCTGCGTGGTTGCGGTACTCACCGAGTGGTCGAGCCTCCTCATCCGCTGGCTGCACGTCGTCGCCGCCATCGCTTGGATCGGAAGTTCATTTTATTTCATCCATCTCGATCTTAGCCTCAAGCCGCGCTCCGGCCTACCTCAGGGCGTCCAGGGCGACGCTTGGCAGGTGCACGGCGGCGGCTTCTATCACATGGTGAAGTATCTCATCGCTCCTGCCCGCATGCCGGATGAGCTCACCTGGTTCAAGTGGGAGGCTTATACCACCTGGCTCTCCGGCGTCGCCCTGCTCGTCATCGTCTACTATCTGGGCGCGGAGCTCTACCTCATCGACAAATCCGTGCTCGACCTGACGGCGCCGACTGCCGCGGCCATCGCCTTCGTGAGCCTCGCGCTTGCCTGGCTCATGTACGAGGCGCTATGCCGCTCCGCGCTCGGCCGTCACGAGGTCGCGCTTGCCCTGGTGGGATACGTCTTTCTCGTCGGGCTCACCTATGGCTTCACGCATGTGTTCAGCGGCCGCGGCGTCTTTACTCAGATCGGCGCGCTGATCGGCACGATCATGGTGGCGAACGTGTTCGTCATCGTCATCCCGAACCAAAAGAAGACGGTGGCAGCGCTGCTCGCCGCCAAGGAGCCCATCGCCGCATGGGGCGAGCAGGCCAAGCAGCGCTCGGTCCACAACAACTATCTCACGCTGCCGGTCGTGTTCCTGATGATCGCCAATCATTACCCGCTGCTGTTCGCGACCCGCTTCAACTGGCTGATCGTGGCGATCGTCCTAGCGGTTGGTCCGGTCATCCGGCACTTCTTCAATTCCCGACACGAGGGCAAAGGGAGCCCCTGGTGGACGTGGGGCGTGGCTGCTGCCGGCATGCTCGCCGTGGCATGGCTGTCGGCTGCCGGACCCGCGGACATCGGCTCCCGCGCCGATCGCCTCGATGTCAAGGCGGCGCAAAATGCGATCCTCGCGCGCTGCAGCATGTGCCACCGCAGCGAGCCGGTGTGGCCGGGTGTGCACACGCCGCCCAAGGGCGTCGTGCTCGACGATCCCGACAGCATTCGTCGACACGCCCGCCTGATCGAGGTCAACGCCGTGCGCTCGAACGCCATGCCGCCGGGCAACGTCACGGCGATGACCGCACAAGAGCGCGAGCTCATTGCCACCTGGCTTGCTGCCGGCGCTCCGGCGCAGTGATGCGCCCCGCTTACGCCGTCTTTTGAACCTCGCCGTCCCGCTCGCGGTCGCACCGAGCGCTATTTTCGAGCAAATGTAAGCGGGCTCACAGAGCTCTTTCGCGTTCCCCGCTAGGGTCCGCACTGCGGAGAATGATGTCGGGTGGCATCAGGAGGCGGACATGGCAGCCAGAACGAGAGTGGCACTCGTCTTCTGGATGGCCGTTGCGGTGGCAGTGACCATCCTGACGATCAAACCGTGGGCGAGGGCGCCGGAGGCCCAGTCGGCTGCGTCAATCCAGACGCGGGAAATCATCTACCGGCCTTCACACTGGACCGTGTACTGAAGGTTCGGCGAGCGATCCGGACGGATAAGCGCCAGGTACGGGCGGGGAAGCAATGGCTCGGTTTTTTCCAGTCGTTACTTGCCCTCGGTGTTCGCCGCCTTGAGGATGGGGGACCAGCGCGCGATCTCCGCCTTTACGAAGTCGCTGAACTTCCCGGGTGCGCGCTCGCTCTTGCTCGGCATCGATCCGCCGAGGCCGGTCAACCGGGTCTGAACGCCTGGGTCGTCCAGCGCCTGGTCGAGCGCACCCGCGAGCTTATCGAT
>Ga0307277_10000767_pt1 | contig 12236 bp, 14 predicted proteins | sample ER_DNA_116_FD_194473 | JGI IMG/M metagenome (GOLD analysis project Ga0307277, IMG submission 194473) | Bulk soil microbial communities from the East River watershed near Crested Butte, Colorado, United States - ER_DNA_116 | ecosystem: Environmental > Terrestrial > Soil > Floodplain | place...
GGCCTTGACGGCGGCGCCCCTGGCCCGGGGGGTCACGCGCGCGCCGTCCCGGCGGCCCGCCGGGTCCGGCCGCTGGCCGGGTGCTCCGGCGACCCGGCGGCCAGCTGGCCGGCCAGGGCCCGGAGCCCGTCGGGACCGGCGACCCCGCCGGCCAGGAACGGCAGCTCGACCAGCGGGAGCCCGTCGAGGCCGCCGCGCAGCTCCTTGAGCAGGCGCCGCTCCCGGGCCACCTGGCGCTGGCGGTCGCGGGCCTCGCCGACCAGCGTCGCCACCGCAGCGTCGTCCAGCCCGGTCCCGGCCGCCGCCGCGGCCGCGGCCAGCGGGCCCGGATCCCTGGCCAGGGCGGCCAGCCGCGCGCCCCGCCCGCCCAGCCGGTCGCCGGTGACCCGGTTGGCGACCACCCCGGCCACCGGCAGCCCGGCCTTGCCCAGCGCCGCCACCCCCTCGAGGGTCTCGGTCACCGGCAGCTCCTCGGGCAGGCAGGTGAGCACCACCGCGGTCAGCCCCGGGTCGTCGAGCAGGGCCCTGACCCGGTCGGCCTGGCTCCGGATCGGCCCCACCCTCGCCAGCTCGGCGACCGTCTCGGGCGCCCGCAGGAACGGCACCACCCGCCCGGTCGGCGGCGCGTCCAGCACCACCAGGTCGTAGGCCGCCGACCCGGGGCGTGCCTCCCTGGTCGCCGCCTCCCAGACCTTGCCGACCAGCAGCACGTCGCCCAGCCCGGGCGCGGCCGCGGTGATGAACCGGTTGAGGTGCGACCAGGTCAGCAGCCGCGCCAGCGGCGCGAACCCGAACCGGGCCAGGTACTCGCGCAGCGACTCGTCCGGGTCGACGGCCAGCGCGTGGACCCCCTCGGCGACCCGCGCCTCCCGGTGGTCGAGCGCCGGCCGCCCGAACAGCCCGGCGAGCCCCTGGCGCCCCTCGACCTCGGCGACCAGCACCCGCCGCCCCCGCCCGGCCGCGGCCACGGCGAGACCGGCCGCGACCGTCGTCTTCCCGGTCCCGCCCTTGCCCGTCACCACGACCAGCCGAGCCCGGTCCAGCGCCTCCAGCATGCTCGCGCCATCCTAGCCGCCCAAGGCCTGTGGACAACCGGAAGCACGCCGGTTCGCCCTGGGCTACTGTCCCCCTCCGGGGGGCCTGACGCCGAGGGGCCAGGGCCAGCCACGTCCGCCGCATGGCGCGGGGCGGGGTGGGCGGGAACAATGGGGCGATGCGACGAGCCGCCTCCCTCCTCTGTCTCGCCGGTGCGCTGCTGGCCACCCTCGGGGTCCTGCCCGCTCGGGCGCAGGACGGCCAGGGCAACGGCCCGGTGATCGAGGTGTTCGAGGCGTCGGGGGTGCTGGACGCCAGCGTGCTCGGGGCGCTGCGGCGCGACCTGGCGGGCGCGCCGGGGCGGGGGGCGCGGGTGTTCCTGATCCAGCTGTCGAGCTTCGGCGGGCTCGGGGTCGACCCGGCCGAGGTCCGGCGGGTGGTGGCCGGGGCGGGGGTGCCGGTGGCGGTGTGGGTCGGGCCGCGGCGGGCCGAGGCCGCCGGGACGGCGGCGTTCCTGCTCGCCGGGGCCGACGTCGTCGGGGTGGCCAGGGACGCCAGGATCGGGCCGGCGCTGCCGGCCGAGCTCGGCCGCGGCCGCGACCCGGCTGCCGAGGCGGCCCTGCTCGCCTCCTCCGGCCTCCCGGCGGCGCTCGGGCGGTCGAGGGTCACCGGGGCGGCCGCGGAGGCGGCCGGGCTGGCCGACTACCAGGCCGAGTCCCTGCCCGACGCGGTCCGCCGGCTGGACGGCCAGCGGGTCGACGGCCGGCCGCTGGAGGTGACCGGCTTCCAGGTCCGGTTCCTGTCCCGCTCGCTGGCCGACCGGGTCCGCCACGGCCTGGCCAACCCGACCCTGGCCTACCTGCTGCTGCTGGCCGCGGCGGCCTGCCTGTCCTTCGAGTGGTTCCAGCCCGGGTTCGGGGTCGCCGGGGCGGCCGGGCTGGCCTGTGTCCTGCTGGCCGTCTTCTCCCTGGCCGTCCTGCCGGTCAACTGGCTGGCCCTGGCCCTGCTGCTCGCCGGCCAGGCCCTGTTCACCGTCGACGCCGCCATGGGCGGGCTCGGCCTGGCCACGGCCGGGGCGGCCGGGCTCACCGCCGCCGGGTCGTGGTGGCTGTTCTCCAGCCCGTCGCCGTTGCTGTCCGTCGACGGCCGGCTGGCCGTCCTCGGGGTGCTGTGGTCGCTGGCCTGGTTCGTGGTCATCCTGACGGTGATCCTGCGCTCCCAGCGCCAGGCCCCGATGGGCACCGAGGCCCTGGTCGGCTCCCGCGGGGTGGTGCGCAGCATGCTGAACCCCGGCGGCATCGTGGTGGTCGACGGGGCCATGTGGCGGGCCCGGCTGGCCGCCGGCGAGGGCAGCCTCGGCACCGGGCAGCGCATCCGGGTCGGGGCCGTGGTCGACGGCATCCTCCAGGTCGAGCCCGAGGACCCGGCCGCCGTCCGCCCGGCCCGCCGCCGCGGCCGCCGCGCCCCGCCCGTCGCCGAGCCGGCCGCCCGTGAGTAGGCGGGAGGACACCCGGGAGCGCGCCGGGGACGGCGGGACCGGCCGGCCGGCCGCCCCCGCCCCCCTGGTGGCCGCCCAGCTGGCCGCCGGGCTGGCCATCGTCGCCTTCGGCTGGGGGGTCAGCCTCGCCGAGGTCGAGCCGTTCCGCGGCTACTGGTTCGACCTGGTCTGGAGCGGCTTCATCCTGGCCGCCGACGCCGTCGTCTGGGCTAGGGCCGGCCGTTCGCTGCTGCACGGCGGCGGCTGGCGCCTGCTGGCCATGTTCGCCCTGAGCGCACCGTTCTGGTGGGTGTTCGAGATCGCCAACTGGCGCCTGGAGAACTGGCGCTACGTCGGCGCCCACCTCTTCTCGGGAGCGGCCCAGGCGCCGCTCAAGACCCTGTCGTTCCTGTTCGTGCTGCCGGCGCTGGCCGAATCGCGCGACCTGCTGCGGTCCTTCGCCCGCTTCCCGCACCCGCCGGCCATCCCGCTGCCGTCCTGGACGGCCACCGCCCTTGTCGTCGTCGGGCTGGTCTGTGTGCCGCTGCTCTACCTGTTCCCCGACCAGACGTTCCCGCTGGTCTGGCCGGCCCCGCTCGGCGTGCTGGACGGGATCGCCGAGCTGCGCGGCCGGCCCAGCATCATCGGGCTGGTCCGCCGGGGCCGGGCCGGGCCGGTGCTGCTGCTGGCCGTCGCCGGGCTCGGCACCGGGATCCTGTGGGAGATGTGGAACTTCGGCGCCCTGCCCTTCTGGCAGTACCGCATCCCCTACGTCGGCTTCTGGCGGGTGTTCGAGATGCCGCTCCTCGGCTACCTCGGCTATCCGCCGTTCATCCTGGCCGCGGACGCGTTCTGGCGCCTGTTCAGCGGCGGCGCCGGCGGCCTGACCGAGGGCCCGGTCACCGATCTCGGCCGCGAGGGGCCCGGTCGTCCACATCCTGTGACAAACTGAAGCCCAGCACCCGGAATCGGACGACCTGGACGGGAGGGACAGGCCATGGGCACCTGGCTGGTCGTCCTGGTCGTGATCGCGGTGATCGCCCTGATCGTCTGGGGAGCCGTCTCCATGATCTCGGTGCTCAACGAGTACGAGCGCGGGGTCGTCTTCCGGCTCGGCCGGGTCAGGGGCCGGCCCAAGGGGCCTGGCCTGATCATCCTGCTGCCGTTCGGCATCGACCGGATGCGCAAGGTCACCCTCCAGACGGTGGCCATGAACGTCCCGCCCCAGGACGTGATCACCAAGGACAACGTCACCATGCGGGTCGACGCGGTGGTCTACGCCAAGGTGGTGGACCCGGTCCTCGCGGTCGTGCGGGTGCAGAACTATCTGTTCGCGGTCAGCCAGTCCGCCCAGACCAACCTCAAGGGCATCCTCGGCAAGTACGACCTGGACACGATGCTGGGTGAGCGCGAGACGGTCAACCGGGAGCTGCACGGGATCATCGCCCGGACCACCCACGACTGGGGTGTCGAGGTCATCGGGGTCGAGCTCAAGGACGTCGACCTGCCCGACGACCTGCGCCGGGCCATGGCCCGCGAGGCCGAGGCCGAACGCGAGGCCAGAGCGCTGCTGATCTCGGCCGACGCCGAGCGGCGGGCCTCGCGGGTGCTGGGCGAGGCGGCCGCCGTGATCAGCCAGAACCCCGGGGCGATGCAGCTCCGCTTCCTGCAGACGGTCGCCGCCGTGGCCACCGAGCAGAACTCGACCCTGGTCATGCCGATCCCGGTCGAGCTGCTGAACCTGTTCGGCGGCCGGGCCGGCGCCGACCCCGGCAACGGGCGCCCGCCCGCGCCCCCGGCGGTGGCGCCGCCGTCCTCCCAGAGCCCCTCCGGGCCGGAGGAGACCAGGCCGCCCGAGCAGGGCAACGGCCGGCCCGGGTAGTCGCCTTTACGCGTGATTGAAGCCGGTCATGCGATACCTGGGCCGCAACGAAAGCGTTACTGCCTGGAGATTGTTGCCGCAGGTGCCGTGGGATACGCTGCCATCCGGATCCGCTCGACCAGACCGTGGGCGGTGCGCCCAGCTCACGACGGCCCGAGGGTGACGCGAGAGCGATCAGGGCGAGGAAGGGAACATCGGCATGGCCACCTCATCGGGCGCCGCGGCCAGCGGCGGCCTGTCCTCCACGGATCTCCAGATCGGCTGGCAGTACCGGGCAGCCTGCAAGGGCTCGGTCTCCAACCTGTTCTTCGCCCCCAACCACCTGGAGCGCAAGGAGGAGCGGCTGGGCCGCGAGTCCGCCGCCAAGGCGATCTGCCGCACCTGCCCGGTGCTGGTCGAGTGCCGCGAGTACGCCCTGCTGGTCCGGGAGCCCCACGGCATCTGGGGCGGGCTCAACGAGTACGAGCGCCGTCAGCTCCTGGCTCGCCGCGCCGGCTGACCGGTAGCCTCCCCAGGCCGACCGCCGAGCGAGGGAGTGCCATGACCGCCTGGGAGTACGCGACCGTCCCGCTGCTGCCCCACAACACCAAGCAGATCCTCGACAACTGGGGTGACGACGGCTGGGAGCTGGTGGCGGTCCACACCGCCGAGGTCGGGGGGACGATCGCCTTCTTCAAGCGTCCCAAGGGCCAGTAGCTCCTCCTGTGGACAGCGCGGCCGCGATGTCGCGGTCGCCCGTTAGGTTCGCGCCATGGACCTCCAGGCCGCCTTCGACGCCCTGCCCGGCCTGACCGAGCGGGTCGCCCAGCGGCGCATGGCCGCCGCGGTCGCCGACGCCCTCAGCGAGCAGGTCCCGCTGCTGGTCCACGCCCCGACCGGGGTCGGCAAGTCGCTCGGCTACCTGGTCCCGATCGTGGCCGCCGGCCGGCGGGCGATCGTGGCCACCGCCACCAAGGCCCTCCAGTCCCAGCTGGTCGAGCGCGACCTTCCGCGCCTGGCCGACGCCTTCGGCACGACCTCGGCGCTGGCCATGGGCCGGGCCAACTACGCCTGCTTCGCTCGCATCGAGGCCCTGGTGGCGGCGACCCGGCTGGCCGCCACGGCGACAGAGGAGGCGGCGCTCGAGGTGGCCTCCTGGGCGGTCGACTCCGAGACCGGCAGCCGCCTCGACGCCCCGCCCGGGGTCCGCGACGACGTCTGGGACCTGGTCTCGACCAGTGGCGAGGACTGCCCTGGCCAGAAGGGGTGCTCCTTCCACCAGCGCTGCTTCGCCGAGCGGGCCAGGGAGCAGGCCCGCGAGGTCGACGTGGTCGTCACCAACCACCACCTGCTCCTGCTCGAACTCGAGCTGCGGGCCATGTCCGACGCGCCCGGGGTGATGCTGCCCGAGGTCGACGTGATCGTGGTCGACGAGGCCCACCGGCTGGCCGACCATGCCGCCGACCTCTACGGGGTCACCGTGACCGCGGCCCGGATGGGCCGGGCCGGGGCGGCCGCCGATGCCGCGGCCAAGGCCGCCGGGATGCGAACCGACTGGTCCCGTCGCCTGCGCGGCCGGTACCAGGAGCTGGCCGCCGACCTCTACCCGGGTCCCGTCCTGCCCGGCGGCCGGGCCCATGCCACCCTGATCGCCGCCCTCACCCCGCTGGCCAACGACCTCCAGACCATGATCGCCACCTTGAAGGACCTCGGCGACCCCGACGACGAGGCCGCCGCCCTCCTCGCCGCCCGCCGCCGCCTCCGCGCCCTCTCCCGCGACCTCGGCCGCCTCACCACCCCCGGGGCCAGGGCCTCCAGCGGCCACGACCCGCCCGACCGGGCCGGAGCCAACGGCCACGACCCGCCCGCCCAGGCCGGGTCCGGCTCCGCCGGGTCCGGCTCCGCCGGGTCCCGGGGTGCCCCCGACGCCTCCACCGTCCCGGCCGCGGGCTCCCGCCCCCCTGGCGCCGGGTCCGACCTGGCGGTGTGGGTCGAGGAGGGAAGGGGCGGGGCGCGGGTGGTGCGGTCGGCGCTGGTGGAGCCGGGGCCGGTGCTGGCGGGGATGCTGTGGGACCGGGTGCCGGCGGCGGTGGCGTGCTCGGCGACCTTGGCGGTGGCGGGCAGCCTGGGGGTGGCGGCCAGGACCCTCGGGGTGGCCGACCCGGCGACGGTGGTGGCCGCCTCGCCGTTCGACTTCCGCAACAACGCCCTGCTGTACGTGCCGAGGGCCGTGCCCCAGCCCTCCTCGGAGGGGTTCCAGGCGGCGGCCGAGCGGGAGCTGGTGTCGCTGGTCGACGCCTCCCGCGGCCGGGCCCTGGTGCTCTGCACCTCCTGGCGGGCGGTCGAGTCGTTCGCCGCCGCCCTCGCCCAGCTCCCGTACGAGCTGCTGGTCCAGGGCGACGACGTCCCGGCCCGGCTGGCGGCCCGGTTCCGCGACGAGGTGGCCAGCGTGCTGGTGGCGACCCGGACCTTCTTCGAGGGCTTCGACGTGCCCGGCGAGAGCCTGTCGCTGCTGGTGCTGGACCGGCTGCCGTTCCCCCGGCCCGACGACCCCCTGCTGGCCGAGCGCGGCCGGCGGGTCGAGGCGGCGGGCGGCTCCCGCTTCTCCGAGGTCTGGCTGCCAGCCGCCGCCGTCTCCCTGCAGCAGGCGCTCGGCCGCCTGGTCCGCTCCGAGACCGACCGGGGCGTGATGGCCGTGCTCGACCGCCGCCTCGCCGACGCCGGCTACCGCGCCGCCCTGCTGTCCAGCCTGCCCCCGGCCCGCCTCACCCGGACCATGGACGACGTGCGGGCCTTCTTCGCCGTATAGGCTTCGCCGGCACCAGGCCGGCCCGACCCAAGGAGCCCGACATGCCAACTCCCGAGGAGCGTCTCCAGCAGCTCGGCGTCAGCCTCCCCACGCCGGCCGCGCCGGTCGCCGCCTACGTGCCCTGCGTGCGGACCGGCAACCTGGTCTACGTCTCGGGCCAGGTGCCGCTGGTCGACGGCAAGCCCAGCCACCTCGGCCACCTCGGCGGCGACATCAGCCTCGAGGACGGCCGGGTCGCGGCCCGCACCTGCGCGATCAACGTGATCGCCGCCCTCAAGGCCGAGCTGGGCGAGCTGTCGCGGGTCAGCCGGGTGGTCAAGGTGACCGGGTTCGTGGCCAGCACCCCCGGCTTCACCGACATGCCCAAGGTGGTCAACGCCGCCAGCGAGCTGTTCGGCGAGGCCTTCGGCGACGCCGGCCGCCACGCCAGGGCGGCCGTCGGCGTCGCCGCCCTCCCCCTCGGCGTCCCGGTCGAGGTCGAAGCCATCGTCGAGGTCGCCTAGCCGCCGTCCCGCGGGCCGGGGCCGACCCGGCCCTCCGCCTCGCCGCTAGGACCCGGTGCGGCGGCGGCTGCGGTAGGTGCGGGTCTTGGTGCGGTTGCCGCAGGTCTGCATGGAGCACCAGCGGCCGGAGCGGTTCTTGGACCGGTCGTAGAAGGCCCACTGGCAGGAGTCGGCCGAGCAGGCCTTGAGCCGCTCCCAGGTCCCCTGGGCGCTGGCCTGGGCGACCCCGGCCAGGAGCGCGGCCAGGGCGCCCCGGCAGCCCTGCGAGGCCGGGCCCAGCACCGGGTGGCCCTGGTCGTCGAACGCCACCTGCAGCGGGATCCCGGCCGTGGCCCGGTTGACGACCTCGAGCGCGGCCGGGTCGAGGGGCTCGCCGTGGTTGACCCGCAGCATCGCCCGCAGCGCCTCCCGCAGCTCGAGGGCCAGGGCCAGGTCGGCCTGGCCGACCGGCTGGGAGGCGTCCAGCAGGCCCTGCCCGGTCAGGAACCGGCGCAGCGCCTCCGGGCTGTCGAGCTGGTCGTCGTTGTCCTCGAGGTCGATGGTGTTGACCAGCGCCTGGACGGCCGCGAGCTCTCTCGGGACCGCCTCTTCGCCTGCCGTGGTCTCCATCTGACGTCCTCCTCATGAACACCGGTGATCACAGTTTAGCGGTTGCAGGCAAGTAAACACCAGTGTAGACTGTTCACTGGTGTTAGAGAGAAGAGGAGACCGTCATGACCTGGAACGACATGAACCAGGATCTCAGCTACCAGCACATCGCCCAGCTGCACGCCGACGCCGAGCGGTACCACCAGGTACGCACCTCCAAGCGGAGGCGCCAGCGCCGGTCGCGCGGGCGCCTTGGCCGGCTCATCTGGCCGACCAGGGTCGCCGCGAGGGCCAACGACATCGTCGGCGGGATCATCAGCCCGCCGTGGTCGCGCCGCGACACGGCGGGGCCGAGCCGGCCGGACCCGGGCCTGGGCCGCTGAGCATCCCTGGCACGGCGGGTCACGGCGTGGGACCCTAGGCGGCGCTTCCCCGAGCGCCCGATCCTGGAGCCCGCCGTGCCCCGTCCAGCCCACCATCTGCTCGTACCCCCGCGCCGCCATGTGGTCATCACCCTGACCCTGGCGGCGCTGCTGCTGCTGGGCGCCTGCCAGGGCGCCGGCGACGACGCCGGCCAGGCGACCCGGGCGACCCAGGCCACCAGGGCGGCCAAGTCGACGGCGACCACGGCCGACGGCGCGGCCACCACCACGACCCGGGCCGCCACCACCACCAGGGAGCCGACCGGCGAGCCGGTCACCATCGCCTTCGGCGGCGACGTCCACTTCGAGGGGGCGATCGGGTCGCGGCTGGCCGCCAACCCCGCCACCACCTTCGGCCCGATCGCCGGCGTCCTGCGCCGGGCCGACCTGGCCGTGGTCAACCTCGAGACCGCGATCACCGAGCGCGGCAGCCCCGCCGGCAAGGACTTCACCTTCCGGGCCCCCCCGTCGGCACTCACCGCCCTCAAGGCGGCCGGCGTCGACGTCGCCACCATGGCCAACAACCACGGCCTCGACTTCGGCCCGGTCGGCCTGCGCGACTCGCTGGCCGCGGCCAAGGCGGCCAGGTTCCCGGTGGTCGGGATCGGCCGCGACGCCGACGAGGCCTACCGGGCCTACCAGACCACCGTCAAGGGCCAGCGCATCGCCGTGATCGGCGCCACCCAGGTGCTCGACAGCAGCCTCGCCGCCGCCTGGACCGCCGGCGACGGCAAGCCCGGCATGGCCTCGGCGTACCAGGAGGCGCGCCTGCTGGCCGCGGTCAAGGCGGCCAGGGCGTCGGCCGACACCGTGATCGTCGACCTCCACTGGGGCCGTGAGCTGGCCAACTGCCCCATCGACCGCCAGCGCGCCCTCGCCCCCAAGCTGGTCGCGGCCGGCGCCGACGTGGTCGTCGGCTCCCACGCCCACATCCTCCTCGGCGGCGGCTACCTGCGCGGCGCCTACGTCGACTACGGCCTCGGCAACTTCGTCTTCTACGCCCGCGGCGGCCCCACCGCCCAGAGCGGCGTCCTCCTCCTCACCCTCCGCGGCCGCGCCGTCACCACCTCCCGCTGGGTCCCCGCCGTCATCTCGGGCGGCATCCCCATCCCCCTCCAGGGCCCCCCCGCCACCCAGGCAGTCGCCTCCTGGCAGTCCCTCCGCCGCTGTACCGGCCTCTCCGCCAAGCCCTAGCGTGCGAACTCTCAGGTCTGGAGGGCGTCCAGGAGCTGCTCCTCCAGCCAGCCCAGGTAGCTCAGCAGGCGGAGGGCGGGGGCGCGGGGGTCGGCGTCGTCGACGTCGCCGTCGAAGTCCTCGGTGATGTCGAGGCGGACACCGAGGGCGAGGCGGAGGTCGTTGAGGACGCCGAGCCAGGCGGTGGCCTCCTCGTCGGTGAGCTCGACCGTCCAGCGACGGACCGAGGGCGTGCCCCGGTCGAGGGAGCCGGTGACCAGGTCGAGGTTGGCCAGCTTCTCCTGGACCAGGTCGTCGTGCATGAGGCGGTGGTACTCGGTGTCGCGCTCGACGTCGGCCACGTCCAGGTAGGCAGGGGGGAACAGGCGCCGGTTGACCGGCTCTTCCTCATCCTCGCCGAGGACGGTGCGCAGCTGGTCGGGGAGGCCGCGGAGGACGGCGACCTCCTCATGGGCCAGCCGGACCCGCACCCGGTCCCGGCCGATCCGCTTGAACGACCCGGCCAACGCTACCGGTCCTTCTGCATGGTCGCCCACAGGCCATGGCCGTGGAGCCGGTAGACGTCGAACTCGGCCTTCTCCCGCGGCCCGCTGGACACCACCGCCTTGCCCTTGTGATGCACGTCGAGCATCAGCCGGGTGGCCTTCTCCCGGTCGTAGCCGAACAGCTTCTGGAGCACGAACACGACGTACGACATCAGGTTGACCGGGTCGTTCCAGACGATCACCACCCAGGGGATGTCCGGCTCGGTGACGTCCTCGTGCTGCTCGGTGCGCTCGCGCGTCGGGGCGGTCGTGCTCATGCGCGACATGGTGGCGCATCTGGCCACCATCGGCCATGCCCCGGGCCGGGTCAGGCGAAGGCGCCCCGCCAGTGGTCGAGGTCGGCCATGACCCGCAGCGAGGCCGCCACCTCGGGGGCGGCGCGGGCGGCGTGGCGGCGGGCCGCGGCCTGGTCGTCCAGGCGGGCCACCCACCCCATGGTCGCGGCCAGGGCCTGGCGGGCCATGGCCGGCGGGAGCGCGGCCCGCTCGGCCGCCGAGAGCGGCATCCCCGGGTCGCCGTCGTAGGCGGTGACGAGGCGGCCCAGCCGGGCGCGCAGCTCCGCCGGACCGGCGCCGGCGCCCAGGTCCGATGCGGCACAGCGCAGGGTGAGGGCCAGGTCGTCCACCCGGGCTCGCTCACCCATGAAGTCGAAGTCGGCCAGCAGCACGAGCCTTCCGGAGCGGAACAGCACGTTGTCGTCCCAGAAGTCGCCGTGGACCAGCTGCCGGGGGAGGCGGGGGACCAGGCCAGCCTCGGCCTCGGCGACCAGGTGGGCCAGCCGGTCGGCGCCTGCGGCCAGGTCGCTCGCTTCGGCGGAGGGGCTCCAGCCGCGGATCCGGGTCGTCGCCCGCCGGGTCCAGGCCAGCACGTCGGCGGGTTCGAGGTGGTTGGCGAACGGCGGGCGGCGTCCCGCCTGGCCGGTGTCCACGCCCCGCAGCAGGTCGTGGACCCGGGCGAGCAGGCCCATCCCGGTCTCCAGCCGCTCCCAGGAATCCATCACGGCGTCGTGGTCGGCGTAGGCCTCCAGCTCCAGCAGCCGGCCCCCCAGGTCGACCCAGGGCGCTCCGCGCAGGGTCGGCAGCGGCGTGGCGCAGGGCACGCCCCCGGCCAGCAGGACCGCCCGCACCCGGTGGATCGCGACCAGGCGCTCCGGGGTGACAGCGGGCCGGTGGACCCGCGCCACGTACCGGCGGCCGGCGCCGGCGACCAGGAGGTTCAGGCTCGACGAACCGCCGAGGTCGACCCATTCCGCGGCTGGTTCCAGCCCCCAGTGGTCGGCCAGCGCCCGCGACAGCTCCCGGCCCGGCCGGGCCCGGAGCCCCCGTCGGCCACCGTCCGCATCGTCCATCGACTGCGCGCCGTCAGACCAGGCGGCGGAGGTCACCGGTGCGGACGGTGACGCCGGTGCGGTCGAGGTGCTCGAGCAGCGGGATGGCGGTGCGGCGGGTGGTGCCGAGGGCCTCCCTGGCCTCGGTGGCCGCGAACGGGCGGCCGCCCGGGAAGCTGCGGCGCAGGGTCGCCACGGCCGCCTCCAGGGTGGAGCTGCCCAGGTAGCCGCCGGGGGCCACGGCGACCAGCACGCCCAGGCGGACCAGCAGGGCGGTCGCCTTGCGGTCGGCGCCCAGCTCCCGGAGGGCGGCCTCGCCGAGCAGCCCGACCCCGGTCTGGCCAAGGGCGGACTCGACCAGGTCGAGCAGCGCCCGCTGGGCCGGGTCGAGCCGGGCCCCGTACCCGGGGCTGCGCAGGGCGGGGCCGTCGGCGACCAGCCGCCCGTCGGCGACCAACGCCTCGACCACCTCGGG
>Ga0307277_10000768_pt1 | contig 12234 bp, 13 predicted proteins | sample ER_DNA_116_FD_194473 | JGI IMG/M metagenome (GOLD analysis project Ga0307277, IMG submission 194473) | Bulk soil microbial communities from the East River watershed near Crested Butte, Colorado, United States - ER_DNA_116 | ecosystem: Environmental > Terrestrial > Soil > Floodplain | place...
GGCCCTGCCGCGACGTCAGCGCGGCCGAGGCCCTCGACTACGTCTTCGGCTTCACCATCTGGAACGACATGTCCGCCCGCGACGTCCAGCGCCGCGAGCTGCCGGTCGGCATGGGCCCGGCCAAGGCAAAGGAGTGGGACGGGTCCAACGTCCTGGGGCCCTGCATCGTCACCACCGACGAGATCGACCTGGCCACCCTCCAGCTGGAGGTGCGCATCAACGGCGAACGCTGGGGCGGCGACACCACCGCCAACATGCACCACAGCTTCGGTGACCTGATCGCCTACGCGGCCCAGGACCAGACCCTGCGCCCGGGCGACGTGCTGGGCTCCGGCACCGCCACCGGCGGCTCCGGGCTGGAGCTGGACCGTTGGCTACGACCCGGCGACGTCATCGAGATGGAGGCCGGCCCGATCGGCATCCTGCGCAACACCGTCGGCACCCCTACCAGCCGGAAGGACACCTGAGATGGCATTCGTGGTCGCCGCAACCTGGAAGGCCAAGCCCGGAGAGGCCGACCGCATCACCGAGGTCATCAAGCTCATGACCCCGCTCTCCCGCCAGGAGCCGGGCAACCTCTTCTACCAGGTGCAGGTCTCGCCCGACGAACCGGAGACGTTCTTCCTCTACGAGCTGTACACCGACGCCCAGGCCTACGAGGACCACAAGAACAGCGAGCACTTCCAGAAGCACGTGTTCGGGTACGCGATCGACTACCTCGCCGAGCGCGGCGTCAAGACCTACCAGACGATCGATGTTTGACCGTTCCCCGATGGCGCCGTGACCCACCGGCTGCTGCTGTTGCGCCACGGCGAGGTCCCCTCCCACCGCGGCGATGTGGCCGTCACCGACCGCGGGCTGGACAGCGCCGAGCTGCTCGGTCGGCGCCTGGCCACCACCGCCGGCCGCATCCGCGTGCTCACCGGCGAGACGCTCCGGACCCGCCAGACCGGCGCCGCCGTCGCCACCGGGGCCAGCGCGGCCGGCGCCGCCGTCGACCAGCCCCGGGTCGTGTTCGCGCTGCGCAACCCGGACATCTACGTCGCCGGCGAGCGGGTCGACATGGTCAGCAGCGCGGCCGCCCTGGCCGAGCAGGTGCCCGGCATGACCCTCGACGAGGCGGCGGCCGTGCCCTTCTTCGTGGAGTTCTTCGATCACCCGGACCGCATCGGCTGGTGGCTGCGGCTCGGCGACGTCCCAGGCGACGACGCCGAGGCCGTGGCCCGCCGGATCGGCCACTTCGCCGCCAGCCTCCCCGACCGGACCACCCAGCCCGCCGAGCTCACCGTCGGGGTCACGCACTCGCCCGTGCTGCGCGCCTGCGCGCTGGCCCACCTCGGCCACGACCCCGGCGAGCCGGAATGGCTCACCGGTCTTGAACTGTCCGTCTCCTCCGACCGCTCCCTCGCCGCCCGCTGGTACGCCGCCACCGATTGATGTCACAGGTTCAACAATGTCGCACCTACCGCGCCAGATGGCGGGCGCGCCACACGACCCCGAGTGCCGGGTTTCCGGTGTGGCCTGGTTCGATCCGCTGCACGGTGAAGCCCTCACGCTCATAGAACGCGCCCGCGCGCTCGTTGGCCACGAAATGTTCGATATACAGCCGATCGGCGTTGGCGGGCAGCTGCCTGGTGAGGGCATCGATCAGCTGTGGGCCCAGCCCGCGGCCGCGATGCCGGGGGTGGATGTAGAGCTTGTAGACGACGTGGTCGGCTCCGCTGCGGCCGCGCTGCCCAACGCCGACAAGCTGCCCGTCCGCCTCGGCGACCACCACCAGACCCTCGGCGACGGCGGCGCCGATGTGCGTCTCGTTCCACCACCTGCGGACCTGCTCATCGGCTGCCGCGGCGCCGATCAGCGGCGCGTAGTGGGGTCGAATGTGCGCCTCGCCGAACCGGCAGATGGCCACGACGTCGTCGTGTTCAGCATCCCGCACCACCGGTTCGGCGCTCGACACCCTCGCACGCTCCTCAGCGGTCGCATCGGATCTCGCCCCGGCCAGGTTAGGGCAGGCACAGGCACCAGGACCCGGCCGCGCTGGGCCAGTAGAGCCAAGCCATCCGGTCAGCGGTTGAACCCTCGGCCTGGCCGGGGGTCGGGCTCAGCGGCAGGCCGCGGCGGCGGCGTGGACGTCCTCGTGCCACAAGCTGGCGGCGTGGCGCCGGACGGCGCCCGCGAACGCCGGCGTCCGGCCCAGCGGGCCGAAGACGGCGTCGAGCCCGAGGAGGCGGTCGACCGCCGCCGCGGCGTCGTGGACGGGGATGGACGGCGAGCCAAGCAGCCGATCCAGCTCGGCGTCGCGGACCGCGAGCTCGCCGGACCGCGGCCCGAGGACACAGGCAGCCCAGGCGGCCACGACGAGGGCGAGCCGCTCCACCCCGGCACCGGCGGCGAGGCGGTCGGCGACCGTCCCCAAGATCCGGACCGGCAGCTTCTGCGACCCGTCGCCGGCGACCTTGGCCGTGGCGTAGACGAGCGGGCGGTTGGCGAAGCGCCGCAGCACCCTGGCGGCGTAGGCGGGCAGGTCGAGGCCGGGCGGCGGGGCCAGCGTGGGCACGACCTCGTGCCGCAGCATCGCCTCGACCGCCGAGCGCAGCACCTCGTCCTCGACGGCGTCGGCGATCGTAGCGTGGCCGGCGAGCAGGCCGAGGTAGGCCAGCGCGGAATGCGCCCCGTTGAGGATCCGCAGCTTGACCTGCTCGAACGGCGCGACGTCGCCGACCAGCTCGACCCCGGCGCGCTCCCACGGTGGTCTGCCGCAGGGGAAGCGGTCCTCGAGCACCCACTGCGAGAACGGCTCGGTGACGACCGGCCAGGCGTCGGCCCTGCCGGTCCGCCGGGCGGCCAGGACGCGGACGTCCTCGGTGGTCGCCGGGACCATCCGGTCGACCATCGAGGAGGGGAAGGCGACCGTGCCACCGATCCAGCTGGCCAGGTCGCCGCCCCGGTGCTCGGCGAGCTCGCTGACCACGCGGCGCGTCGCCGGGCCGTTGGCCCGCAGGTTGTCGCAGGAGACGACGGTGAGCGGGTCGGTCCCGGCGGCGCGGCGCCTGACCAGCGCCTCGACCAGCAGGCCGGGCAGGGACCGGGGCGCGGCCGGGTGGGCGAGGTCGTGGGCGATCTCTGGGCGCGAGGTGTCCAGGGGCCCGGACGGCCCGGCCGAGCAGTACCCGGCCTCGGTCACGGTGATAGTGACGACCTGGACGGCGGGGTCGGTGAGGCGCCGGAGCGCCGCCTCCGGGTCGCCGGCGGCGACGACCGTCTCGCGGATGGCGCCGATGAGCCTCGCCCGGTCGCCGCCGTCGCCGCGCTCGAGCAGCGTGTACAGATGCCCCTGGCGGGCCAGCGCGCGGTGCAGGTCCGCCGAGCGCAGCGAGACGGCGCAGACGCCGCCGCTCAGCGAGCCCGTGGCCAGGACGTCGTCGCAGTAGACGGCCTGGTGGGCACGGTGGAATACCCCCGGCCCGATGTGGACGACCGAGGGACGGACGCCGGTGATGTCGTAGGCCGGCACGGCCGCACCCCGCGCGGCCGCGGCGGCCAGCCAGGCCGGCGCGGGGTAGTCGCTCCGCTCCAGGTCGGTCGTCACCGCAGGGTCGGCAGGCACGAGGGGCCCGCGGGCTCCGCCGACTTGTAGGTGAGCACGAACTCCCGGTGCCCGAGGGCCTCACTCGCGGTCTGCCTGCCCGCCGCCGTGGCGACGACCAGGTCCAGCAGCTCGGTGGCGACCTCGTCGATGGTGGCCTCGCCGTTGAGCACGCGCCCGGCGTCGACGTCCATGTCCTCAGGCATGCGGGCGTAGGTCTCGGGGTTGGCGCATACCTTGATGACCGGGGAGATGGCCGAGCCGACGACCGAGCCCCGTCCGGTGGTGAACAGGATGACGTGGGACCCGCAGGCGATCAGCTCGGCGATCTCGGCGTTGTCGTTGATGTTCGGGAAGCCCCAGCGCAGGTCACCCTCGGGCACGACGTCCAGCAGGTACAGGCCGGGGGTGGGCGGCACCTGCGCGGGCGTGACGACCCCGTGGATCGGGCCCGACCCGGACTTGGCGTAGGCGCCCAGCGACTTCTCCTCCTGCGTGGTCAGCCCCCCTTCGGCGTTGCCCGGCGAGAAGCTGCCGTGGCCCATCCGAGTGTAGTAGGCGGCGGCCTTGCCGACCCTGGCCATGATCTGCGCGCCGAGCCCGGGGGTGACGGCCCGTCCCGCCATGTGCGACTCGCACCCGATCAGCTCGCCGGTCTCCTCGAAGATGGCCGTGCCGCCGGCGGCGACGTGCCGGTCGAAGACCCTGCCGACGACCGGGTTGGCGGTGATCCCGCTGGTGCCGTCCGAGCCGCCGCAGATCGTCCCCACGACCAGCTCGGCCGCGTCCATGGGCGCGCGCGGGTGGTTCGCGAGCTCGGCGAGGGCCGCCTGGATCCAGGCCCGGCCCGCCTCCACGGTCGCCCTGGTCCCGCCCTCCCGCTGGATGACCAGGGTGGTCACGGGCCGGGCGCTGGCGGCCACGGTCGCCGCGAGCCGGTCGCGGTCCAGCCCCTCGCAGCCGAGCGAGACGAGCACGGCCGCGCCCACGTTGGGATGGGTGCACAGCCGTTCGAGCATGTGGTGGGCATAGGCGCTGGGGTAGCAGCCACCGAACCCGATGACGTGCGCGTCGTCGGGGAACGGGGCGGCGATCGCGTCGGCGACGACATGGGCGCACTCGACGGTGTACACGACCGCGACGACGTTGCGGATGCCCTTGCGGCCGTCGGTCCTGGGATAGCCGAGGATGCCGGTCGGGTCGCGGTCGGGGAGGTCATGCATGGCCGTCGCCGCCTCGGTGGTCGAACGTGCGGATGTAGTCGCTGGCGAGGTTGTGGGTGTGCACCCAGGCGCCGGCGGCGATGGGCCGGGTGGCCGAGCCGATCGGCATGCCGAAGCGGACGATCTTCTCTTCCGCGTCGATGTCCCTGGCGGCGATTTTGTGGCCCAGCTCGACGGGCTCGGTGATGGGCAGGTCGCGGCCGTCGGCGCGCACCACGTCGCCCGGCCGCAGCGGCCCGGTGGCGATGTAGACGTTGTCCCCCTCGGCCAAGCGCAGCAGCCGCGCCGCCGTCCCGCTCACCGGTCCACCCCCGGGCCGGCGCCCGGGTCGATGTCGACGATCGCCTTCACCAGGTCGCCGCTGCCGGCCGCCAGCTCGGGCAGGTCGTCGCTGACGGCGGCCAGCGACGAGCGCCGGCCGATCCACGGGAGCGCGTCGAGCGTCGCCCCGGCGACCCGGTCCAGCACCGTCGCCCACTCCGACGCGAGCGCGTTGCGGGAGGCACGCACGTCCAGCTCGCGCCGGTGGAACAGCGGGTTGTCGAAGGTGATCGGCCCGGTGGTGTGGCCGACCAGGACGAGCTTGCCGCCCGCGCCGACCAGCTCGAAGGCGGCCTCCATGGAGGCTTTCGAGCCGGTGGCGTCGAACACGAGTGTCGGCAGGTCGCCGTCGAGGTGCTCGCGGAGGGTGCCGTGCAGGTCCGGCCCGGCGGCCAGGGTGGCCAGCCCGATGGTGCGCTCGGCGAAGGCCCGCCTTCCCGGTGACCGGTCGCTGACCACCACCCGGTCGACCGCGTCCCGGATGCACTGGGCGATGGCCAGGCCGATCGGGCCGGTCCCGACGATCAGCACGGTGTCCGAGGGCACGGGCTCGGCCCGCTCCACGGCGTGCATGCCGATCCCCAGGGTCTCGACCAGGGCGAGCTGGTCCAGCGACAGCCCGGGCCGGGGGTACAGCGCCGAGACCGGGACCACGAGACGCTCGCGCATGCCGCCGTCGACGGTCACCCCCAGCACGTCGATGCGCTCGCAGCAGTTCGCCTGCCCCCTGGCGCAGGCCGTGCAGGCGCCGCAGGAAAGGTAGGGCATCACGGCGCAGGTGTCGCCGACGCGGACGGCGCCCGACCCGTTCGCCGACCCGTCCGCGGTGCCGGGGCCGAGCTCAAGCACCTCGACCGCGAGCTCGTGCCCGAGGACTCTGGGATATGCGAAGAAGTTCTGGGTGCTGGCGTAGGCGTGGAAGTCGGTGCCGCAGATCCCCACCCGCCGGACCGCGACGAGCGCCTCGCCGGCCATGGGATCTGGTGGCTCGGGAAGCTCGATCCGCTCGAGCCGGCCGGGCTCCAGCAACATGGCTGCCTGCATGGTCCTCACGCTCCGGGGGCACTCCCCGCTCGCCGGTCGGGACGGTATGCGGGAGCCTCGGGCTGTCGTGGTGGGTCGAGGCCCGAGGCTCCCGGCTGCCAGCCGCCGTTACTGGAACTGCAGGAACTGGGCGGCGTTGTCCTTGGTGACCAGCTCGGTGCCGGTGTCGATGAACGGCTCGACCGTCTGGCCGTTGACCGACTTCATCGCCGCCTCGACGCCGAGGCGGGCCATCTTCCCCGGGAACTGGGCGATGGTGGCCTGCATGTCGCCGGCCTGGATCGCCTTGGCGGCGTCGGGCAGCCCGTCGTAGCCGACGATCATGAGCTTCTTGCCCTTGTCCTTGGCGACCTTGGCGGCGGCGATGGCCGGGTCGTCGCAGGCCGAGTAGATCGCGGTGAGGTTGGGGTTCCTGGTCAGCAGGTCCTCGGCGACGGTGGCACCCTGGGCGGCGTCGCACTTGGTCTCGGCGCCGCCGATGATGACCTTCACACCGGTGCCCTCGAGGGCCTTCTTCACCCCGTCGATCCGCGCGTCGAGCGCCGGCACGCCGCGGACGCCTTCCATGAGGCCGATGCTGTCGCCGGACTTCAGGACGCCCTTGAGGTACTCGCCGGCCCGCTCGCCGCCCTTGACGTTGTCGGTGGCGGCGACAGCGGTCTTCTCCTTGAACGCGTCCAGGTTGTTATCGGCCAGGACGACCTTGACGCCCTGCTTGGCGGCCGCCTGCATGGCAGGGATGACCTCGGGTCCCATCGGGGTGATCACCATCGCCTTGAACTGCTTGGTGACCGCGTCCTCGATCTGGGCGGTCTGGCAGGCGACGTCGCTGGGCGTCTTGCAGGAGAAGTAGGACACCTCGACGCCGGGCGTCTCGGCGTCGAACGCCTTGGCGGCGTCGTCCATGGCGGTGAAGAACGCCACCGGGAACTTGGTGAGCATGGCCACCTTGACCGGCTCGGACGAACCGGCCTGCGACCCGCCGGAGGACTTGTCGTCGCCACCGCATCCGGCCACGAAGCCGGCGATCAGGGCGACTGCCGCCAGCAGCGCCAGGCGAGTTCTCATGCTGTGCTCCTTTGCGTCGCCGAGCGGGCCTTCCGTCTCGGACGGGGACAGGACATCGGGGTGCCGCTACGCCGGCCGGCCGCCCGGGGCGCCGACGATCCAGGACACCAGCTGCTCGGAGTTGGCCTCGGTCGGAGCGGCCTCGCCCACCTTGCGGCCGCGGCGCAGGACGACGGCACGGTCGGCGACCGCCATGACGTGGTCCATGCTGTGGGAGATGAGGATCACGGCCACGCCGTCGTCACGGAGGCGCCGGATCAGGTCAAGGACCCGCGCCGACTCGCGCAGGCCGAGGGCGGCGGTGGGCTCGTCGAGGATGACGAGCTTGGAGGAGAAGGCGACCGCGCGCGCCACCGCGACAGCTTGGCGCTGCCCTCCCGACATCAGCGCGACCGTGGCGTCGAAGGCCGGCAGGGTCACCTGGAGGCGCTCCAGCAGCTCTCGGGTGCGTGTGGTCATGGTCCGGTGGCGGAGGATGCGCAGCCCCCGCGGCAGCCACGCCGGCCGTGCGAGCTCCCGCCCGGCGAAGAAGTTGGCGGTCGGGCTCAGGTTGTCGAACAGGGCGAGGTCCTGGTAGACGGTCTCGATCCCGAGCTCGCGAGCTTGGGAGGGTGAGGCGCTGCGCAGCGGCACCCCGTCCAGCTCCATGGAGCCCTCGTCCAGGCGGTGCACACCGCTGATGCACTTGACCAGCGTGGACTTGCCGGCCCCGTTGTCGCCGAGGAGCGCGAGGACCTCGCCGGCGTCCACCTGGAGGTCGACGTCGTCGAGCGCGACCACCGCGCCGAAGCGCTTGCTGGCCCCGGTGACGACGAGCATCAGCCGCTCACCGCCTGGAGGCTGCGGAAGCGGCGCTCCAGATGGGCGCGCACCACGTCCAGCTCGACCGCGGCCACGAGGATGGCGCCGGTCGCGATGTACTGCCAGTTGGGGTCGATGCCGAGCAGGTTGAGGCCGTTGCGCATGACCGCGATGATCAGCGCGCCGGTGATGGCGTTGCCGACGCCCCCGCGGCCTCCCAGGAAGCTGGCCCCGCCGATGATGACCGCCGCGATCGCGTCCAGCTCGGCCAGCGCGCCGGAGGTCGGCGAGCCGGCGTTGCCCTTGCCGACCATGAGCAGCGCCGCGGTCCCCGCGGCCAGGCCGCTGAGGACGTAGACCGAGATCAGCACCGCCGGCACCGGGATGCCGGTCCGCACGGCGGCCTCGGGGCTGCCGCCGACCGCGTACACCCAGCGGCCCCACACCAGCCAGCGCAGCATGACCATGGCCAGCAGGGCCACGCCGACGACGACCAGCGTCGCCACCGGGAACCAGCCGAACTCGCCGGCGCCGGGGATCCACGACAGCCGGCCGGAGCCGATCGTGTCGACGATGCCGGCGGCCCCCTGGATCGTCTGGCTGTGGGAAAGGTAGAGCGCCAGGCCGCTGGCGACGCTGAGCATGGCCAGGGTGGCGATGAACGGGTGCGGCAGCCGTCCCTTGACGTACAGCAGGCCGTTCACGATCCCGACCGCCAGCCCGGTCGCCAGCATGGCCGCGACCGAGAGGGCGGCCGAGCGGTGGTCACGCCAGACCATCGACCCGACGACCGCGCTGAGCGAGAGGGTCGCGCCCACCGACAGGTCGATGCCGCGGGTCAGGATCACCAGGAGCTGGCCGAGGGCCAGGATCGAGATGACGGCCGACTGCTTCATCACGTTGCCGGCGTTCCCCAGCGTCAGGAAGACGTCGGAGAGCAGGCTCAGCACGACGATCAGGAGCACCAGGATCACCACCGGCCCGGCCTGGAGCGCCAAGATGGTGACCTTGAGCGTGCGGCCAGCCACCCCCGCCACCGGGGCAGGCGCCGAGTTGTCCGCGCTCCCGGTGACCGCCGTGCCGGCGGCGTCTGGCGGCTCGCCGGGCCGTACGCCGAGCTTACGCACTGTGGACATCTCCTCGTTCGGTCCGGGTCGGTCCGGCGCAACTGGAAGGAAGGTAAGCGAGGTCAACGGCTGTCGTCAATATCATCTTTCCTATATGATCTATCGGTGAGGCTGCTGGTATTGTCGTGCCATGGACTGACGAGACGGGCGGGACCCAGGTGGACCACACGCAGATCGACGACCTGATCCGGTCGAGCGACGCTGGCCGGCGCCTCGCCCACCGGCGACCGCTCACCAACGACGTGTACGAGGTCGTCGTGGACATGCTCATGAACCACGCCCTCGGCCCCGGTGACCGGATCAACATCGACAGCCTCGCCCGCAGCCTCGGCGTCTCCCCCACCCCCGTGCGCGAGGCCCTGGCCCGGGTCGAGTCCGAGGGCCTGATCATCAAGGCGCCGCAGCGTGGCTACACCGTCGCCCCGCTCATCACCCTCGACCAGCTCCGCGAGCTGATTGAGCTGCGCCTGCTCATCGAGCCGGCCACCGCCGCCGCGGCGGCCAAGCTGGCCACCGCCGAGCAGGCCAGCGAGCTGCGGTCGTTCGCTCGCACCGGTGGCGCCGGAGACAACGACGTCGCCGCCAACCGGCTCGACATGCTGTATGACGCCAAGTTCCACGACATGATCGCCGAGTTCGCCGGCAACCGGCTGACCCGCGAGACCCTGGCCCGGCTGCGCAGCCACCTGCACATGTACCGGCTCTACCACCACGCCGGGCAGGCGGCCGCGACCAAGCCGGAGCACCTGGCGATCGCCCGCGCGATCCGGGACCGTGACCCGGAGGCGGCCAGCGCCGCCATGGGGGCGCACCTGCGGACCGCCCTGGACCGGCTGAACGCGGTCTTCGCCGGCGACCCACGGGCCGCCGAGGCCAGGAGCGCGACCACCAGGCGGGGCTGATGCCCGAGGTCGCGCCGGCCGCGGTCGACGCCCATCAGCACGTCTGGGACCCGGCGCGGGCGGAGTACCCGTGGATGACCCCGGCGCTGGACAGCCTGCGCCGGCCGTTCGACCACGTCGACGTCGTCGCCGAGCAGGCCGAGGTGGGGGTCGGCGCCACCGTGCTCGTCCAGGCGGCCGACAACCTCGAGGACACCGCCAACATGCTCCGGGTCGCCCGGGCGCACCCCCAGGTCGCCGGCGTGGTCGCCTGGGTCCCCCTGGACGACCCCGCGGCGACGGCACGGCTGCTGGACGGCTGGCAGCTGGCCGCCGAGCCCGTCGTCGGGGTGCGGCACCTGGTGCACCGCGAGGCCGACCCGGACTGGCTGCTGCGCCCCGAGGTCCAGGACGGCCTCGCCGTCCTGGCCGAGCGGGGCCTCGCGTTCGACGTCTGTGCCGAGACCGCGCCGCTCCTGCGGCACCTCCCCACCCTCGCCGAGCGGCACCCGGCGCTCAGCCTGGTGGTGGACCACCTCGGCAAGCCCCCGATCCGGGCCCGCGCCTGGCAGCCCTGGGCCGACCTGCTGGCCGCGGCCGCCAAGGCACCGAATGTGACCGCCAAGGTCTCTGGGCTCAACACCGCCGCCGACCCCGCACGATGGTCCTCGGCCGACTTCCAGCCCTACGTGGACCACGCCCTCGAGGTCTTCGGACCGCACCGGCTCATGTACGGCGGCGACTGGCCGTTCGCGCTGCTGGCCGCCGACTCCTACACCCAGGTCTGGGCCGGCATCCGCGACTGCCTGGACGGCTTGGACCCAGCGGCCCTCTGGGCCGTCCTCGGCGGCACCGCCCGGCGCGTCTACGGCCTCGGCGGCTTCCGTCAGCAGACGGTCGACGACTGTTGACTGCGTCGTTGCCGTTGATCGATCACTGTGGGGCGAGGTCGCCGAAGAAGTAGGCGGCGGTGACGCCACCGCGGCGTCCTGCTCGGCGGTCAGGGCGCCCAGACGGTGCCCGGACTGCGACGAGATGACGACCCCGGCGCCGCCGGCCGCGATGACGTTCCCGAACTCCTCGAGCACCACCGCGGTTCCGTACAGGTCCACGGCCAGGATCGCCGCCGGCGACGCCTGGCTGGGTGAGACCCCGGCGGCGTGGATGACCCCGGTGACCTCGCCAAGCCCGGCGGCCGTCACGACCAGCGCGTGCACCGACTCGCGCGAGGACACCTCCACGGTCGCGGTGCTCACCTCGAACCCGGCGTCGCGCAACACCTCGGCCGCCACCTCGGCGTTCTGTTGGCGCAGGTCAGCCAACAGGACCTGCTTACCGGCGCTGACCCGCCGGGCGATTGCCTGACCAATCGACCCGGCTCCGATGACGACCGTGACCTCGCTCATGGCGATCTCCGTCGACGCTCCTGCGGGTGCATCCCTCTCCCTTCTTCCGGTCGCTGGGCCTGCGTGGGATGAGAACAACCAAAGCACCGACTGCGCGGCGGTGGGAGTGCCTGTCGATCCAGGTACTGCCAGCCCCTCCCACCGCCGACCGGCACCGGACGGTGCGCTGGCGTGGGTGACCCGACCCTACAGCGACCTGCCTAGTGGTCTGCGGTGTCACTGTGGGCTAAGGAGGACGACAGGTCGCGGTAGGCGTCGGCTTGGGCCAGGAGGTCCTTGGCCTTGTGCTCGACCGTGGCGATGGCGTCGGCGCCGGCCACCCAGCGCAGCGGCGGCTGGTCCTGACCTGTGAGCTGGACCAGGGCGGTGGCGAGCTTGGCCGGGTCACCGCCTTGCTGGCCGTTCATGGCGTTCCAGGCAGCGACGGTCTGGTTGGTGCGCTCGGCGTAGTCGTCGATCGAGGGCTGCGCGTAGTTGGTCGACTCCGGGCTGAGCAGCTCGGTGCGGAAAAAGCCCGGCTCGACCAGCATGGTGTGGATGCCGAAGGGTGCGACCTCGGGGGCAAGCGACTCGATCCAGCCCTCGACCCCGAACTTGGCCGCGGCATAGGCGGTGCAGAACTCCTGGCCCACGATGCCGGCGGTCGAGGAGATCGCCACGACCAGGCCCGAGCGCTGGGCCCGCATCACCGGCAGGACCGCTCGGGTGACGTTCATGGGGCCGAACAGGGTGGTCTCGACCTGAGTCCGGAAGTCCTGGGGGCTGATCTCCTCG
>Ga0307277_10000772_pt1 | contig 12219 bp, 9 predicted proteins | sample ER_DNA_116_FD_194473 | JGI IMG/M metagenome (GOLD analysis project Ga0307277, IMG submission 194473) | Bulk soil microbial communities from the East River watershed near Crested Butte, Colorado, United States - ER_DNA_116 | ecosystem: Environmental > Terrestrial > Soil > Floodplain | place: USA...
ATCGGAGGCGGCCTCATCGACGTCGGCGAGGAGTTCACCTACGAGTTCGAAGTGCGGCCGTTCGGGCTGCACCTGTACCACTGTCACGCGTCGCCGCTCGCCGGACACATCGCGAAGGGGCTCTACGGCATGTTCATCGTCGATCCTCCGAAACGCCGCCCGCCTGCCGACGAACTGGTGATGGTGCAGAACGCGTTCGATCCCAACTTCAACGAGGACAACGAGGTCTACGCGGTCAACACGGTGGCCTTCCACTTCATGTACCGGCCGGTTCGCGTCAAGCGCGGTGAGCTCGTCCGGATCTACCTCGTGAACATCGTCGAGCTCGACCCGATCAACTCGTTCCACGTCCACGGGAACTTCTTCCACCGGTTTCCGACTGGCACGTCGCTCACGCCGAGCGAATACACGGACACCGTCATTCAGGGTCAGGGCCAGCGGGACGTGCTCGAGCTGCGTTTCCCATACACCGGCAAGTACATGTTCCACGCGCACAAGAGCGAGTTCGCGGCGCTCGGCTGGATGGGCTTCTTCGAAGTCGTGGAGTGACGGATGCTCGACCGCCTGTTACGAAGGATCTGGCTGGTCGGAGTCCCGCTGGGGCTGCTCGGTGCCACCGCTGTCATCGCCTACGCGCGGCCGTGGCACGACGCTCCCGCTACCGCTCACGAGGTGACGGTCGAGCAGGCCACCCTACGGCCGGGAGCGATCGTTCTCGTCGTCGTCAACAATTCGGAGGAGACTGCGCGCGTTGCTCAAGTCATCCTCAACGACGCGTTCGTCGACTTCCAGCAAAGCGGGCGTATGCTTGCGCCCGGCGAGGTGCAGCGGATCACTGTTTCGTATCCGTGGGTCCCTGGCGAGTCCTACGACGTCCAGCTCATGACCCGGACGGGCTCGACGATCGCGTACGAGATCGAGGATGCCGAGGCCGGCACCCAACAGGCGTAAGGCTCAGTTACCGAGATGACCGTCCGAGCCGACGCGCACGCCCTCCTCGTCGAGGCGCTCCTTGATCAAGAACTGGAAAGTCGACCACGCGCCGCGTCGTGCATCGAACATCCGGTAGACCTGCCACTCGGTTAGGAGGCCGTCATCCTTCCTGCGCGCGGCCGCCCAGTCGGCGAACTTCGGCAGGCGCTTGAGCTTGCGCGCGAGCGCGACCCCCTGCTCGACTGCCCGCTCGAGCCGCTCCTCCCCGATCGGCACGTCGAAGCCTGCTTCCCGGAGCGCCTCGGCGAGGGAGCCGAAGGTGTGCCAGTAGAGCGACTTCGAGGGCATCGACCCTCGTCGCGTGTCGAGATCCTTCGCGGTCGGCACGCGGCCGAGGTCCTCCCCCAGTTCGCGCAGGAGGCCTACCAGCTCCTCCCGGGTGGCGAAACGACGGGGAACGAGGCCGGCCTCCCGCTTCGCCGCGTTCCAGCTGCCGAAGTGCTCGATGACCGTCTGTGGGTGAACAGCCGTGGCCGGGTCCGCCGCGAACTCGCGCATGGTCGGCGAGCGGCCGAGCCGTTCGGCAGACGCGCGTAGCTCGTCGAGGATCTGATCGTTCGAGTAACGCTTCCGGATTCCGGCCTGAAACGAGGCGAGCGCGTCGGGGTCGATCTTCGCGACCGCCCTGAACGGCGGCTTGCGGGCCATAACAAGAAGGATAGAGCGTTCTGGAAAAAACGCAAGTTAGGGCTTGAGGACAAGGCGCGGACTCGGCGGCGCCGACCTAGAGGCCGTGCGGGCTTTACCCGTGCGGCCGTTTGACGGGCGCAGATTGTTCTGCAGTGCGCCGCCTGGCTTGGGGCCTGAACGAAGCCAGACTTTGGAGGGTCTCTAGGAAGCGACGAGTGAGAGGCGCGTCTTCTCGGCGTCGCTCTGGAGGCTGTCGAGCGGCAGGATCCGCTCCAGTGCCGTCACGCAGCGCGGGCAGAACTGGGTGCCTGCGGCCTCACGGAGCTCCTGCAGGGCCTCCGCGGCCGGCCGTGCGGCGCGGTAGATGCGGGTCGTCAGCATCGAGTCGAGCGCGTCCGCCACATGGATTATGCGGGCACCGAGGGGGATGTCCTCTCCTTGCAGCCGGTCGGGATACCCCGCCCCGTCGAAGCGCTCGTGGTGGTGCCGGATGGCGGGCACGGCGTCGTTGAGGAAGCCGAGCCGGTCAATGATGCGCGCCCCCTCCTCTGCGTGCCGCTGCATCAGCGCCCACTCGTCAATGGTGAGGCTTGCGGGCTTCAGGAGGATCGAGTCAGGAATGGCGAGCTTGCCGATGTCGTGGAAGAGCGCCGCGTGCCCGAGCAGGTCCAGCTCTGCGGGCGAGAGCCCGAGCTCCCGGCCAATCGCCAGCGCGAGCTGCTGGACGCGGCGCGAGTGGCCGGCGGTATAGGAGTCTCGCGCGTCGACCGTGGCCGACAAGGACTCCATCGCTGCCGTGGAGCGCTCCTTGAGCAGCTTGTTCGCCAGCTCGAGCGAAACGTTTTGCGACTGGATCGTCTCGGCGGCCTGGCGGAGCTTTTGCGCGCTGCGCTGCGTGTGCTTGAGGTACGCCTCCTGCGTCTTGCGCATCAGCAGGAGCGGAACTGCGAACACCGCGAGCGCGAGCAGCTGGACGGCTTCGTAGGCAAGTGCCATCACGCCGCCGATGAAGCCGTAGACGAGGTAGTGCGGCAGCAGCCACGCGAAGCGCTCCCGGAAGACCGACCACCAGCGCTCGTGTCCTTGCAGGGCGAGGGCGAGCGAGACGAGACCCATGTTGACGACGAAGTAGGCGGCGCCGGCGAGCAGGCCCAGGCCGGAAGCGGCGAGCTCGTGCGCGGTGCCGTCCGGGAAGAAGGCCGCGATCTTGAACACGCTCGCCGCGGCGAGTGACGCCAGCGTCAGCGCGCCGACGTTGAAGAGGACGTTGTGGAGGGGCGCACGTCTGGCGCTCCACTCGACCGCGACGCTGGCGAGCGCGAGTGGCAATGCGGCACGGAAGCCGAAGAGCGAGGCGGCCGCAAGACAGCCCACTGCGCTGACCGACAGCACGGCCGATCCTTCGTCCGCCTCGAGGGCAAGAGCCTGCCCCACTCCGACGAGACCGACGACGGTCAGCAGGCCCAGAAGGTCCCTCGAGGTCCAGGTGAGAGCAAGACCAACGACGCCCGCCCCCACGCCGACAGCGCTGACGAGGCCGACGATGAGGCTCAGCCGGCGGTCGAGCGAGAGGAAACGAGGGCCGTGGACCGCATGCGGGCGTGGATGGCGCACCTCGCGCCGTTCCTCCAGGGGCTGCACCTGTGTCGCGGCCGGAAGTGGCGCGTGATGGTCTCCGTCCTCGGGGACTGCGATCAGACGCGTAGCCCGATCCGCGGGCACGAGCAACGGCTCGGAGCTGGCTCCGAGGACGCGGTTTCGTCCCTGCAGCTTGGCCCGGTACACGGCGAGGTCCGCCTGGTGGATGAGCTCGTTCGCATCGGTGCCGTCCTTCGGGAAGCCGGCGACTCCGATCGAAACGGTCGCCCGGATTGGCTCGCTCGAGGTCTCGACGTCGAACGTGCGCTCCGCGACCGCACGGCGAATCCGTTCCGCGATCTCCAGTGCCTGCTCGGGAGGCGTCTCGGGCAGAAGGATCGAGAACTCCTCCCCGCCGAAGCGCGCCGGCACGTCGTAATGCCGGAGCTGCCCGCGGAAGGCCTCTGCGATCCCCTTCAGCACCGCGTCGCCTGCCAGGTGGCCGTACGTGTTGTTGATGTCGCGCAGGAGGTCGAGGTCGGCCATGATCAGTGACATCGGGCGCTCGAAGCGGCGGGCGCGGCCGATTTCCTCGGACAGCGCAGCGGCGAAGTGTCGCGCGTTGAAGAGCCCGGTCTTCGGGTCGACGCGCGCCTCCGCCTGCAGGGCCGGGACGCTCAATGAGCGGTGGATCAGGAACAGTGGAGTGAGAGCGAACGGTACGAGCCAGGGGTTCGTCTCCCAGAAGGCGTACACCGCGACGCCCAGCGCCGCGAGCACGAGGTCGGTGGCGACGTACTCGGCGTCGAAGAGCCCCGTCTCACGCAGCGTGAACCCGCGCGCGAGCCTCAGCATCACTGCCAGCAGGACGTGGTTGACGGCGACGAACACGACGCAGGCCGCAAGCCCGGCCAGCGAGAGCCGCAGCGCATCGCTTGCGATGCCCGCGTGCTCGAGGATCAGCCATCGGCCGACGAACCAGGCGGCCATGGCCGAGAGCGAGTAGTCGAGGATGTTGAAGGTCTGCAGATACCACCGGTAGCGCATCTTCAGCCATTCCGGAACCATCTGGACGACCGCGACCAGGACGAGCAGCTCCGGTGGCAGGATCAATGCGGCCGGAATCAGGAAGACGATGTCGGTGTGGTACGCCTGGTCGGCCGGCGTGCGGACGACGAACAGGCGGGCGATCGCCGCTGCCGAGGCGAGGATCAGAAACGCCGGCCACTGGTGGGTCGTCTGGAGTCGGCCGATGAACGGCAGCGTGACTGCGGCGGCCGTGATCGCGACCGCGATGAAGTAGATCTGCGCGTTCCGGGGCAGCGCCCCGTCTCGCCCCTGGCCGGGCTCGGCGACGAGCGAGATATCGGTGGGCACTCCGTTCATGCCCTGGTGGGGTGCTTCCATCGCAGGTACTCCTTCGCCACGCTTCGAACGGGGGGCCGCAGTCGAGTAGCCCACCGCGGAACGTAGAACCGGCCTGGCGAAGGGGCATCCCCCGTTCGGGGAACACTCGATCGATTCCCCCGAACGGGTGAGCCCGGGTGCTCCACGTGCTTAGGGATCCAGGGTGCCTGCGAGGATGGCCGCGAGCTCGAAGTCATCGATCGTGCCTGCGTCGGGAGCGACCGGCTCGTCGCCCGCGTTGTCCGCCCACGATGCGCTGCCGAGGCTCAGATCGGCCCAGGAGGCCGCCGCGAGGGACGTGTCGGCCCACGAGGCCGAGGCCCAGCTGGCGTCGCTCCAGGAGGCGTCTGCCCAGCTTGCGGCCGACCAGGATGCATCCGCCCACGAAGCGTCTGCCCAAGAGGCGTCCGCCCAGGAGGCGTCGGCCCTGGCCCTGTCCGCCCAGCTGGCCGCGTCGAAGACGCGCGCGCTGGTCAGCGGATTGGTGACGATGAAGGCGTTCAGCGCCTTGTTCGGGTTCGGCGGGTTCAACGTGTCGATCGAGCGGCCGGCATTGACCTCACCAACGCCCTCCGAGAGGTTGAGGGCCTGCGGCATCGGCTTCGCGCCAACCATCAGCGCGCCCTTGACCTGATCGGGGGTGAATTCAGGGTGCTTGCCGAGGATCAGCGCAGCGACGCCGCTCACAATGGGTGCCGAGAACGAGGTGCCGGAAAGCTCCATGTAGCCCGGCTCCACGACGTGATCGGCGCGCTCGGTGTAGAGCGTGGCGGTCACCGGGACAGGACCGACCATGAAGCGGCCCGGAGCGGCGAGATCGGGCTTGGCAAAACCGTCGAGCGTGTAGCCGTAAGCCGACCACGGTGCCGCGACGTCGTCGTTCGTCGACACCGACTTGCCGGTGTCGCTCGCGCCGACGGTGATCACGAAGGGGTCGTTGCCGGGAGCGAACGGGACCCCGCTCGGGCCGTCGGGCTTGCCGTAGTTGCCGGAGGCAACCACGACGACGACGTTGTTGAACCAGAGCCTCTCGACCGCCTTGTCCAGCGGGTCGTACATGAAGCTGTTCGCTACCGACGAGTGGAGCGAGAAGTTCGCGACGCGGATCCCGTACTTCGCTTTGTTCGCGAGGATCCAGTCCGCAGCGGCGATGACGTCACTCGTCCTCGCCATGCCGCGGTCGTCCATGACGTCGAGAGAGACGATCTTTGCGCCCGGTGCGGCGCCGGTCTTTCCCTGCAGGTCACCCGCGGCGATGCCGGCCACAAAGGTGCCATGGCCGCGCCCGTCGCCGGGCGAGTTGCCGGGAAGCGTGCTGAGATTGACGCTCGCGGCGATGCGACCGGCGAACTCGGGCCGGGTCGCGTCGATGCCGGAGTCGACGATCGCAATGGTTGCTGCAGGAGCTGCCGGGGACGTGCCGTTCGCCCAGTACTTCTGAACGCCCGTGACGTACGGCCACTTCTCGGAGCTCGGCGCAGCGGCGGAGAGGCGCACTGCCGAATCCGCCGTGATTGCCGTCACGTGCTTGTCGGAAGCGAGAACGAGGATCTGGGCTCCCGTCAGCTCGACGGCAACGCCGTCGATGGAGCTAAAGGTTCGAGCCGTCTTGAGGGAGACGCCGAGGACGTCGGCCACCGCATGTGCGGCCTGGTTGCCACCCTTGCCCTGGACGATCACCGAGAACGTGCTCGCCGGGTTGCTCTGAGCCGAGGCCAGAAGGCCGGGCGCGACGAAGGCCTGGACGACCTTCGGGCTGGGGACTGCAGCCGCGCCAAGCGGCACGACAAGAGTCAGAACGAGCGTCGCGAGAAGTGCGGTGCGCCGCTTTCCATTTCCCCAGAGCGCGTTCGAGCGCGATCCGGTCCCGCGCTTACCGCTGCCCCAGAGTGCGCTCGCACGCACATCACTCCAATTGCCTCCGCTCCGCATCCTTCTCCTTTGCCGCAGTTGATGAACCCGGCGCACCGTAGGTAGGGATGGGGTGACGTACCTCACCCTTTAGCGGTAGGGCGCTGTGAAATTCACCCGTCCGAGGGATCGGTGGGCGCGACGGGTAGCCTCCTCCTGTTTTGCGCGTTCCGATTCCGCTCGCCGCCGAGATCGCCGTCGCGCGGGCGGCGGGGCGACTGTCGCGTCTTGCGAGGGCCGGCGGCGGTACGACCGTACCCGGCAAGCTGCTCTGGAAGCTCGACCCCGACGCCGTCGACCGTCTCGCCGCAAGGCTTCCGCTCGGTTCTGCTGTCATCTCGGCGACCAACGGCAAGACCACCACCGCGGCGATGGCGGCGAGCATCCTCCGCGAACGGTTCCGGCTGGCGCACAACAGCTCCGGCGCGAACCTCGTCTCCGGGGTTGCCTCGACGTTGCTTGATGCCCGGGCGGCGGAGCTCGGACTGTTCGAGGTGGACGAGGCCGCCCTGCCCGAAGTTCTGTCGCGAGTCAAACCGAAGGCCGTCTGTCTGGGCAATCTCTTTCGTGACCAGCTCGATCGCTACGGCGAGCTCGAGCACGTCGCGGAAGGATGGCGCTCGGCCGTGCGAGCCCTACCGGCCAACGCCGCGCTCATCGTCAACGGCGACGACCCACAGGTTGGAGAGCTCTCACGAGAGCGCCAGGACGCGCTGGTCTTTGGCATCGACGATCCCTCCGTGGCGCGGACGTCACTCCAGCATGCGGCGGACTCGAAGTACTGCGTTCGCTGCGGAGCTCCATACGAATACGCGGCGGCATACGTTGGACATCTCGGGGACTACCGCTGCCCAGCATGCGGACATAGCCGCCCACCGCTGAAGATCGTCGCGCGAGAGATTGAGCTTGGTGGGCTCGAGTCGGTGTCGTTCAGACTCGTAACGCCGGCCGGCTCGCAGGTCGTGCGGCTGGCCTTGCCCGGGCTCTACAACGTGTACAACGCGCTCGCCGCCGCGTCGCTTGCCTCGAGCCTCGGCGCGGCTCTGAAGGAGATCGTCGCCGGGCTCGAGTCGTTCAGCGCCGCATTCGGGCGCTTCGAGCGCATCAACGTCGGCGACCGCGGGCTGCTGATGTTGTTGATCAAGAATCCCGCCGGTGCCAACGAGGCGGTGCGGACGATCGTCGACGGCGGCGCGCCGGCGGTCGCCGTGATCGCGCTCAACGACGCGATCGCCGACGGCCGCGATGTTTCCTGGATCTGGGATGTCGACTTCGAGCCGCTGATCGGTGGTCTCGAACGGCTCGTCGCGACAGGAGAACGCGCCGCCGAGCTTGCCTTGCGGTTCAAGTACGGGGGCCTGGACGAGAGCGCGATCGACGTCGTGCCCTCGCTCGAAGCCGCACTGGATCGCGGCCTCGAGCTCACACCGCCAGGAGGCGAGCTCGTCGTCCTCCCCACCTACACGGCGATGTTGGGACTGAGGCAGATCGTGAGCGCGCGCGGGTTCGTGCGGCCCTACTGGGAGCGAGCGGCATGAAGATCGTCGTCGGACATCTGTACCCGGACTACCTGAACATCTACGCGGACCGCGGCAACATCGCGGTTCTGTCACGGCGCGCGGCGTGGCGCGGGCACGAGCTCGACGTACGCTCCATCTCCATTGGAGAGCGGGTCGATCCGGGCGAGCACGATCTGCTCTACATCGGCGGCGGCCAGGATCGAGAACAGGCGCTCGTCGCACAGGACCTGCTCGCCAAGGCCGCCGGGGTTCGGGAGTCGGTCGCCGAAGGCGCGGCCGTGCTCGCGGTCTGTGGCGGGTACCAGCTCCTCGGCCGCTCGTACCGCGACTTCCACGGTGCCGAGTTGCCGGGGATCGGCGTGTTCCCGTTCGACACCGTCGCCGGAGACACACGCATGATCGGTGACGTGCTGCTGGAGTGCGAGCTCGAGCCTGGCGTCCGTCGGACACTGGCCGGATTCGAGAACCACGCGGGACGGACGCACCTCGACGCAGGCGCCGAGCCACTCGGCCGCGTCGTGGCCGGATTCGGCAACGACGGCGTGAGCGGCTGGGAGGGCTGCCGCGTCGGGCGTGCCGTCGGGACGTACCTGCACGGCCCGCTCCTGCCGCGCAACCCGTGGTTCGCCGACTGGCTGCTCGAGCAGTCACTCGCGCATCGCCTCGGTGAGGCGCCGGAGCTGACGCCGCTCGACGATCAGCTCGAAGAGGAGGCGCACTCGATCTCTGCCCGCCGGGCGGAAACCCGCGGCGGCCGGCGCCGCTGAGCCCGACCTAGTGGATCACGGAACCCACAGCTCCCCGAGATAGACAGCGGGGTCGCCGGGTTGCCAGCGGCTCAGGAAGCGCTGGATCGGCGGGTGCAGCACGACGTCGTCGAGATCGGCGACCTCGAAGAGCCGGTGCCCGCGCACAGCTGCATCCCGCGAGGTCACCGCTTCGAGCGATCGCCCGCCGAGATCGCCCGCGAAGATGATGTGCACGACGTGCTTCGCCGCAAAGCTGCGCGGCGGTGCGATCGAATCGACGAGCGCGACCGGCCCTTCCACCGGGAGCTGATCGTCGATGCCGATCTCCTCGGCGAGCTCGCGATGCAGCGCGTCGACGAGGCTTTCGCCGCCGTTGACGCCGCCGCCGGGCAGAAGCCAGTACTCCTTGCCGGGCTTCTCGTGGCGGCAGAGGAGCACGCGCCCCTTCCAGCGGAGGATCGCTGAGACACGGACGCGCGGCTCGGCCTTCATCACGTGGCAGAAGATCCGAACCCGCGCACACCACGCTCGCTGGTGGGAAGCTCGTCGACCTCGACGAGCTCCAGCTCCGGAATCGGGAGGACGACGAGCTGCGCGATTCGCATCCCACGCTCGACGACGAAGGGTTCAGTCGCATCGGTGTTCAGCAACACGACCCGAAGCTCCCCCCGGTACCCGGAGTCGACGAGCCCGGGTGAGTTCACCACCGTGAGGCCGTGGCGGGCAGCGAGCCCTGAACGCGGTTGGACGAAGCCCGCGTAGCCCTCCGGAATCGCCACCGCAAGCCCGGTGCCGACCAGGGCTCTCTCCCCGGGACCGAGCTCGACTCGCTCGCAGGCCGAGAGGTCCAGCCCGGCGTCTCCCGCGTAGGCTCGCTCGGGAACGACGGCGTCCTCTCGCAAGCGCTGAATCGGCAGCTCGATCAACGCGCGCGCCGCACCGGCTCCGAGCGGGCTTCGGCGACGAGGTACCTCGCGAAGCGGCGCACCTCGCGGCGTGGGAGGCGCGCGCGAACGTGAACGCCGTCTTCCATGTCCTCACGCTCGTCGATCGGCGCGCCCAGCGCGTAGAGCTCGGCGAGCTTCCCGCCGTCCTCGTACGGAACAAAGAGATGGACAGCCTCGAAGCGATCGGCGAAGCGCTCAGCAATCCGCGCGCGCAGTGTGTCGAGCCCTTTGCCGGTGAGGGCCGATATCTGCACCGCGTCAGGGAATCGATTGGCGAGCCGGCGTCGACGCAGAGCATCGACCGCGTCGATCTTGTTGACCACCACTTCGAGCGGCAGATCGTCGGCACCGATGTCGTGCAGCACGCCTCTGACGGCCGCTTCCTGCTCCTCGAGTCGCTCATCAGGAGCTGACGCGTCGACGACGAGAAGGACGAGATCCGCGACGAGGGTCTCTTCGAGTGTCGCTGCAAATCCCTGCACGAGCTGAGTGGGCAGCCGCCGGATGAAGCCGACCGTGTCGGTCAGGAGATAGCGCCGCCCGTCATATTCGAACGAGCGCGTCGTCGGGTCCAGCGTTTCGAACAGGCGATTGTTGACGGAGACATCAGCGTCGGTCAATGCGTTCAACAACGTCGACTTGCCGACGTTCGTGTAGCCGGCGAGTGCGACCGTCGGCGCGTCGGAGCGCTGACGTTCCTTCCGGCGCACGTCGCGCTGCTTGCTGAGGTCCTTCAGACGCCGGCGCAAGAGCGTGACTCGGCGTCGCGCGAGGCGGCGGTCGGTCTCGAGCTGCGACTCACCGGGCCCGCGGGTCCCCACGCCGGCTCCGAGGGAGCCCATACCGCCGCCGAGGCGCTCGAGGTGCTTCCACAGGCCGCGCATGCGCGGAAGGTTGTATTCGAGCTGCGCCAGCTCGACCTGAAGCTTTCCCTCGGCACTCCTCGCGTGCTGGGCGAAGATGTCGAGGATCAGCTGCGTTCGATCGACGACGCGGGCCTGCAGGGCGTCCTCGAGCGTGCGCTGCTGGACGGGGTCGAGCTCGTCGTCCACGAGGAGCACCTCGGCGTCGGACTCCTTGTAGAAGCGCTTCAGCTCTTCGAGCTTCCCCTTGCCCAGGTAGGTCCGCCGCTCGGGCCGTGGGCGGTACTGGACGAGCTCCCCGACCGGGTCGACGAGGGCCGTGTCCGCGAGCTCTCGTAGCTCGGCCAGCTCCGATTCGGAATCGATTCCCTGGGCCAGCACTGCGACGATGAACCCGCGCTCCAGCGCGGGTTCGGGCTGGCGTTGGGTCACGGACGGATTATGCCGCCAACTCGGCAGAATCCCCTCATGACGCCTGTTCCGCTCTCCCCCGCGCTCGAAGCGACCGGGACGTATCCATTCGTGAAGCTCGAAGAGGCGAAGCGGCGGCTGGCCGCCCGAGGCGTCGAGCTGATCGACTTCGGCAAGGGCGATCCGCGGGAGCCGACCGATCCGATGATCAGGCAGGCAGTCGCGGACAGCCTCACGGAGATCTCGACCTACCCGCTGGCCGAGGGGCTGCCAGAGCTGCGGGAAGCAGTTGCCGGCTGGTGCGCGCGGCGCTTCGACGTCGAGCTCGACCCCGACACCGAGATCATTCCGACGTACGGGTCAAAAGAGGCGATCTTCCTACTCGCACAGATCCTGATCGATCGCGACGGCGGCAGGCGCCTGGTCGTGACGACGGAGCCCGGCTATCCGGTGCCCGATCGGGGCGCCGTCTTTGCGGGCGCGGACGTGCTTCAGCTGCCCCTGCTCGAGCAGAACGATTTTCTCCCCGACCTCGACGCCGTCGACACCGCCACCTGGCAGCGCGCGGCGATCGTGTGGATCAACTACCCGAACAATCCGACCGGAGCGGTCGCGCCACTCGAGTTTTTCGAACGGCTGGCCGACCTCTCCGCGGAGCACGGGTTTCTGCTCGCGTCGGATGAGGCGTACACGGAGCTCTGGTTCGACGAGCCGCCGCATTCCGCGCTCGAAGCACGCGGCCGGGGAAACGTGGCGGTGTTCAACACGCTCAGCAAGCGGTCGTCCATGACGGGCTACCGCTCCGGGTTCGTCGCGGCGGACGTGGATCTGATCGCTGCGCTGAAGCAGTTCAGGCCGTCGGTCGGCACCGCGCCCCAGGAGTTCGTGCAGCGCGCCTCCGTCGTTGCCTGGAATGACGAGGAACACGTCGCACGCACGCGCGACGCCTATCGCCGCAAGCGGGAGACGCTGCTCCCGACACTCGCGCGCAAGGGAATTCGCGTCGCCGGCGGCGAAGCGACGATGTACCTCTGGCTCGAAGTTCCCGCCGGTGAGTCGTCGGAGACGTTCGCCGTTCGCCTGCTCGAGCATGGACTGGTGGTCTCGCCGGGAACGTTCTTCGGTCCGGCCGGTGAGGGCTACTGGCGGCTTGCGCTCGTCCCCACTGAGGCAGACTGCAGACGCGCCGCAGAGATTCTCGAGGAGGCGT
>Ga0307277_10000773_pt1 | contig 12219 bp, 13 predicted proteins | sample ER_DNA_116_FD_194473 | JGI IMG/M metagenome (GOLD analysis project Ga0307277, IMG submission 194473) | Bulk soil microbial communities from the East River watershed near Crested Butte, Colorado, United States - ER_DNA_116 | ecosystem: Environmental > Terrestrial > Soil > Floodplain | place...
GGCCGCGGGCTGGCAACCGTCGAGGCCGCGGACGGGATCCCCGTCGCCGTCGCCAACCTCCAGGGGAGCCTCTTCATGACGACGCCCGTGAGCCCGTTCGAAGTCCTCGACGAGCTGGTCGAGGAGGCGCGCTCCCGGGCGAAGGTCGTCGTCGTCGACTTCCACGCCGAGGCCACGAGCGAGAAGGTCGCTGTCGCCCGGCTGCTCGACGGGCGCGTGACCGCCGTGATCGGGACGCACACTCACGTGCAGACGAGCGACGCCCGCGTCCAGCCCGGCGGGACTGCTGCGATCACGGACGCGGGCATGACGGGGCCGCACGACTCGGTGATCGGCGTCAAGGCCGAGCTCGCGATCGGGCGGATGCGCACCGGGATGCCCGTCCGCTTCGAACCGGCCGAGAGCGGCGTGCGGATCGAGGGCGTGGTCGTCGAGTGCGACGACGAGGGCCGCGCCCTCAGCTGCGAGCCGCTTCGGGTTCTCGTTCCCTGACGAGCAACACGGCCAGCAGCGCGAGCAGGACGAGGTCGCGGGCGAGCACGAGCCAGGACGGAAAGGCCGCGAAGTGGAGCGCGAGGTCCCAGTAGCGGAGCGGGAACCAGAGTTGCGTCAGCAGCAGCGCGAAACCGAGCAGCACTGACGCCGCGAGCCCGCGCCGGCCGCGCACCAGCGGCACGAGGGGAAGCAGCCAGATCATGAACTGCGGCGAGAGCACCTTGTCGAAGGCGACGAACGCGGTCACCGACGCCGCCGAGTAGCGGACGAGCCGCTCCGGCTTCGCCGGTCCGAGCGCGGCCGCCGCCCAGATGCCGAGCAGGGCCAGCGGCAGCAGCACGCTCTCGACTGTTCCAAGCGCATCGGGCAGCGCGCCGGAGAGGTTCTGCGAGCCATGGCTCGTGACCATCTTCAGGTGGAGGCCGCCCAGTTGATGCGCGGCGAGCAGGGCGCCAGAGCCGAGGCTCTCGATCTGCAGCGGCCGGCTCCCCTGTCGTTGAACGCTCGTCCAGAGCCCGTGCGGCGCGAGGACGAGAAACGGGACGACGACCACGGCAAGGGCAGCCACGGCGCAAGCCAGGCAGATGAGCGCCTCGCGCCGGCCGCGCGTGCGCCAGACGTAGGCGAGCGCCGGTGGGACGAGCACCCCCGGGAACAGCTTCGCCGCGAGGCCCAGTCCGAGGGTGGCAAAGCCGAGCCGGCGGCGGTCGGCAAGGATCGCCGCGAGACCGCCGACCGCGAGCGCGGCAGGCCAGAGGTCGTAGCGGTAGATCAGCACCGAGCCGAGCGGCAGCGGCGCGAGCGCGAAGAAACCGAGCGCCGCGGCTAACCGCGTCGGCGGTGCCCGGAGCGCCTGCAGCGCGTAGCCCATCAGCAACAGAGCGGCGGCGGCGCACAGCCCCATCAGGATCTGGAAGTCGCTGTTGAAGCGCGCGAAGCCCGGCCGGCCGATCGCGGGTAGCGCGAAGGTCGGGAGGGCCCCCGGCGGGTACTCGACCCGGAAGTCCCGGTAGGGGATATCTCCCGCAACCATGGCGAGCCCGTAGCGGTGGTACTCGTGCGTGTCGAGGATCAGGCGTCGGTTGTAGAAGCCGTAATGGAGCAGCGTGAACGAGACCAGGAAGAGCGCGAGGGCCGCGTAGAGCACAGGCGCACGGACGGAGCCCGCACGCCCTGAACGTCGGCGTAGCAAGCGACGCCTCAGGACCCGTCGCGGGTCATTCGACGCCGACCAGCTCCGGGCGAGGGCGTTGCTCGAGAGCCTCGGGAACGGGTGCCTGCTGCGGCGCGGGCGCCGGAGCGAGCACGGCGAAGGCGGCAAAGGGGAAGAACCAGGGCAGATAGAGGTAGGACCAGTGGGTCAGGACGAGCTCGAAGCCGAGCAGGAGGGCGGCGGTGAGGGCTGCGAGCTGCAACGGCGACTTGCGGCGCGGAAAGAAGTAGACGGCCACGGCGCCGAGGACGAGGGCGCCCTCGAGCACCCACTGCAGGACGTGCAGATCCGGCAGGCCTGCGTGGTACTGACGCCAGTCCCAGATCGAGAAGGGCGAGTCGCGCCGCACCTGCCAGCTCACCGTGCGGTTCCAGAACTCGTGCACGGCTCCCAGCGGGTGCGGCTCGAGCAGGAGGATCGAGAAGGCTGCAAGCGTCGCCACGGCGAAGCCCGCGACGAAGATCGATTTTGCGCGCGGCCGGCTGAGCCCGTCGGGATAGGAGGCCCAGAGGGGCGCAACGAGGAGCGGCGCGAACTTCGTCCAGCCCGCGAGGGCCGCGGCCGCGCCGCGCCCGAACGGCGAGGTCACGAGCCAGAACCCCCAGATCAGGAAGAGCGGCGGCAGCGCATCGTTCGTGTTCGAGCTCGAGACGTACTGCGTGAACGGGTACGCGACCCAGGCGAAGGCGAGCGTCGCGGCGAGGCGGGTGCCGCCGAAGCGGAGACCAACGAGCGCGAGGCCGAGCAGGCAGAGCAGGTCGAACCCGATCGAGGCGAAGTGCGCGGCCGGGAGATCGTCCCATTTGCCGCTCCAGCCGAGGATCAGGTAGCCGGGGAGGTAGGCCTCGTAGGCGACCGGCCCGTAGGTGTCGCCCTGCGGGTTCGCCGATTCGCAGCGCCCGTTCGTCTGCACCCGCTCGCGGATCTCGCCGTCCGCGTCCGCCGGGCCGCATGGCTTCAGGCGGTCCTCGACGGGGAAGTGGCCGTAGGGCGCCTGGCCGTGGGCAATCCGGTCCGCGCCGACGACTCCAGAGAAGCCGACGTCGATCACGTTCGACGAGCGGACGTTGAGGCCGATCCGGAAGCCCGCGGTGAAGACCGCGACCGCGGCGAGGAGCCATACCGGCCACACCGGCCTGGCCGCGGTTCCGAGGCGTCCTCGCCACGCGCTCCAGACCATCCGGCCGAGCAGGTAGACGAGCGGCGGGTAGGCCAACGGCGCACTCGTGAGGATGTCGCCGCGGTTGAAGTACCAGAGCGAGACCGAGAACGAGAGAAGCGCGAGTAGGTCGAGATTGCGCATGCTGAGCGGCCGGCGCAGGTCGGCTAGGCCGAGCAGGAAGAGCGCGCAGAAGCCGAGCCAGACGACGGTGCGGTTGATCTCTCTGCCGCCGAACGCGCCCGGAGAACCGCGCGCCATCTTCCACGCGACCTGCGGCCCGGTCCAGGCCTCCGTGACGGCGCCGCTGTGGTCGTCCACCCGCCCGGTCGCGATCTCCCCGGCCGCGCCCCACCAGACCTTGACCGTCCAGCTTCCGGCCTTGTAGGTCGTCTCGATCGTCCGGCCCTTGTGCGGGTAGCGGCGGAGCCACGACGCGACCTTCCTGTTCTGGAGGAAGATCCGCGTCACCACGGCCTTGCCAAGGCGGGGCTCGGGCGGCCGGAGTGACGGCGCCAGCGGGGCGCGGGCGCGATGGTGAGGCGTCCCCGCGGCGGCGAGCGCCGGGGCCGCGAGCGCCAGCACGGCAACGGCCAGGGCGAAAGCGCGGCCCATCGCGCGTCAGGTTACCGCCCCTTGCCCTCGGCACTCGCGTTCCTGACGTGTCGCTGGGTGCGCGGAGGCCGCGAGGACAGTGCTAAGGCGCACGGCCTCGTGGCCGGAGCACTCCCAGCGACGCGAGGCGCCGCGGAGGCCGGCTCCGCCGGCCGTGAGCGGCGCCGGTCAGGGGCGCGAGCGGAAGCTCCAGAGCTTGTTGCCTATGAAGTTCAAGGGGGTGACCAGCACGACCGCGATCGCCTGGGAGAGCACCTTGTCGAAGCCGAATGCGATCAGTGCGCTCAGCAGTCCGAGGTTGACCCCGTAGGCCACGAGCGCGACCACAAGGAAGCGCAGGCCCTGCCAGCCGACGTGGCCGCGCTGGGCGTGGAAGGTCCAGAGCCGGTTCCAGGTGTAGTTGTTGGTCACGGCGACGACGAAGGAGCAGGTCGCGGCGAGCGTGTAGTGGAAGCCCGCCCCTCGCAGGAGGGCCGTGTAGACCGCGAGGTTGATCGCATAGCCCGTCGCGCCGACCGCCGAGAACTTCGCCAGCTGGACCCAGTTGTGCGGCTGCGACAGCGCGCGGCCGGCCCGAGAGCGCGCGAGCGCGGCGGTGGGCGAGAAGGCCATCGGCGCGCGAGCCTAGCGCACGCGAAAGCCGTGTTCGGCGTCAGGCTCCTCGGGCTCGACCTCGAGCTCGTCGACCTGGGCGCCCGCCGGCCCGCGCCGGCACCAGTCGACCATCGACTCGACCTGCTCGCGCGCGCCTTCGAAGACCGCCTCGACGCTCCCGTCCTCCGCGTTTCGGATCCAGCCTGCAACTCCGAGCGACTCGGCCCTCGCCTGCGCCTCCCCGCGGAAGAAGACCCCCTGCACGCGGCCCCGCGCCCAAACGTGCATTCGGACGCTGCTCACGCGCCGAAGCCCTCCTCGCCGACGAGCGGCACGAACCGGCACGGCACCGAGTGGATCACCGCCGGCCCCTCCGGGCTGCGGACGATGACCTCGAGCCGCTGCGCGCGCTGGCCGCCGACCGGCACGACGAGCCGGCCGCCCGGGCGCAGCTGCTCGTAGAGCGTCTCCGGCAGGTCCGGGGCAGCGGCCGCAACGGCGACTCCGTCGAACGGGGCCCGTTCCGGGACGCCGAGCGTCCCGTCGCCGACGACGACCTGAGCCCGCTCGTACCCGGCAGCGGCGAGATTCGAGCGTGCCTGCTCCGCCAGCTGCGGAATGCGCTCGATCGTCACGACCTCCGCGCCGAGCTCCGCCAGCACCGCCGCCTGGTAGCCGGAGCCGGTGCCGACGTCGAGCACGCGGTGCCCCGGCCGGACGGCCAGCGCCTCACAGATCCGCGCCACCATGTACGGCTGCGAGATCGTCTGCCCGTGTCCGATCGGCAAGGCTGCGTCCTCGTAGGCGCGCCGGCGCTCCCGCTCGGGGATGAACAGCTCCCTCGGAACCCGCTCCATTGCCCGAAGGACGTTCTCGTCGACAATGTCACGCGCCCGAAGCTGGAGCTCGACCAGCTCGCGGCGCGCCCGTTCCTCAGGCTGCATCTGCGGCGCGCCCGTAGGGCGACGTGAGGCCGAAGTGCTCGAGCGCGCGCGGAGCGAGATCGACGATCCGCCGCGGAACGGGCCCGTCGAGCCCGACGGTCAGGATCGGCACCTTCGAGTCGCCGCTTTCGAGCGACCCGTGGCTCCCTCCGCCGAGGTGGCTGCGCCCGGCGAGGTCGGTGAGCTCGACGCCGGCCGGTGGGGAGACGATCAGCTCTCCGGCGTTCGGGTTCGCGAGCGCGCACCAGACTCGCTCGAGCGCGTCCGGCTGGTCGAGCAGGGCCGAGTCGCCGCTTGTCTGCCAGCTTCCGCGCGGTCCGGGTGCGAAGCGGAGCTCCTCCCCGTCCCGGCGGGCGACGGCCTCTGGGCCCTCGCGGTAGAGGACGACCTCCGCCGCGGCCGTGCCGTCCAACCGCCGGGCGAGTGCCGCCGGCTCCTCGAGGCAATCCGGCAGGAGATAGACCATGCCGGCGCGGTTCGACGCCGTCACGACCACGTTCTCGACGTCCGCGAAGGTCGCCTGTAGCGAGACGGCGCGCTCCACGCGCGTCTGTCCGTGGTCGGAGCAGGCAACGACTGCGTAGCGCTCGAGGAACTCGTCCGGGCCGCCGGCCGCCTCGATGAGGGCGCCGATCGCCGCGTCGCTGCGCACGAGCGCCTCCTGCGTTTCGGCCGGCCCGAGGGCGTGCGAGGCGAAGTCGTAGTCCGGGAGGTAGTAGAAGAGGAAGTCGAATCCGTCACGTGTCACGAGCCAGCGGCCGACGGCGGCGGCGTAGGCGTCGATCGACCCTCCGGCGCGGCCGAAGACCGCCACGGGCGCGCCGGTCTCGTCCGACTCGTAGAGGTTGTAGAAGAAGAAGCGCTTCGGGCCGAAGGCCGGCCGCGCGAGCCCGCGCAGCAGCGGTCGGTGACGGGTGCGGCCGCGGTAGCACGTCACGTTCACGGCCGCCGCGGTGAGGCCCGCGTCCTCGAGGGCCTCGTACACGGTCACGGCCTCTTGGCCGAGATGCTGCTCGTTCATGTTGAAGATCGCGTCGAGGATCGAGCGGCGCGTGCCGGCGGCGCGGATCGCGGCGAACGACGAGCCGTACTCGACGAGCCGCCGCTCGGCGCGGTGGTACCAGACGAGGTGGGGAATCCGGTGCACGTCCGGATGCGAGCCCGTCACGATCGAGGAGAGGCAGACCGGTGTCAGCGAGGGGAACGTGGAGACGCCGCGGCCGTAGTTCCCGTGCTCGGCGAGGAACGCGAGCGCCGGCGCGGCCCCGGTCTCAACGGCCTCCTCGAAAACGTCAGGCGTGAGGCCGTCGATGACGACGAGAATCAGCTTGCGGCTATCGCCCCTAGGCACTAGTCGCGGGCCAGGCTGCGCAGCCCGGCGTGGCGGGCCGGGCGGCGGCGGCGCGCCCGGACAGCGAGCAGCGGGAGCGCCGCTGCCTCCAGATAGCCGACCGCCGGGACGAAGGCGAGGCCGGCGAGAACGAGGGCGGCGATCACGAGGAGGGCCGCCGTTCCGGCCCTCGTTCCACCCCTGGCGAGCGCGCCGCCGACGACCGTGCCTGCGGCAAGCGCACCGAGCGCGCCTCCGGCACCGCCCGCGACAGCCTCGTGCCAGCCGTCGATCGCGTAGTAGCCGAGGACTGCAGCCGCGGCGGCTGCAGCGAGAGCGATGATCGCGAGCAGCGCCCGGCGCGGGGCCAGCAGGGCCGAGAGCAGCCCGCCCAGTGCGATTCCGAGGCCGAGCGAGAGACCGATCCGGTACCACTCCCACATCTCAGCCAGAGTCTAGATCCCCGTCTGCTTCAGTGGTTTAGGGCGCTCTTTGCAGGGAAAAGGGGTCTTTCATCCATTCTGCGGAAGGAATCCTGTGAGCAATGACCAACGGCCCTTGCTGGTCTTCTTCGGAGCAACCCACTCGGGGCCGGCGCGACGCATGGAGAGCCTCGTCGCCCATCTTGCCCGCAAGGAACGGGCGCGCTTGCGCGTCCAGGAGGTCGACATCGACGAGCAGCCCGACCTCGCCAAGCGCTTTGGCGTCACCACCGTCCCGACGCTCGTGCTCGTGAAGGACAAGCGCGTCGTCGGCCGCCTCGAGGGCAGGGTCAGCGCGCCGCAGATCGAGCAGATGCTCGAGCCACACCTCGACGGCGAGCTCGCCGCCTAGGCTCCGCCCGGCGAGCCGGTCTCGAGGCGGCGGATGACCGCGAGGCCGAACTCGGCTGCGCGCGCGCCGTCGACCACGCGGTGGTCGAAGGTGACCGAGACGTAGCCGACCGGACGGGAGACGACCTGGCCGTCGCGCACGACGGCGCGCTCGGCCACGCGCCCGACGCTGAGGATCGCGACCTCGGGGTGATTGACGATCGGAGTCGTGAGCAGGCCGCCGAGCTTGCCCGCGCTCGTGACCGTGAACGTCGAGCCCCGCAGCTCTCGCGGCTCGAGCGAGCCCGCGCGTGCGGCGTCGGCCAGCCGCTCGACCTCGCGGACAAGCTCGGCGACGTCGCGGGTATCGCAGTCGCGCACGACCGGGACGACGAGCCCCTGGTCGGTCTGCACGGCGACGCCGAGGTCGTACCGCTCGAGGTAGACGATCTCGTCTCCCTCGAGGCGCGCGTTCAGCTCGGGGAACTCCCGCAGGCTCGCCGCGACCGCCTTCAGCGTGAGCGGCACCAGCCGGCCGAGCTCGACGTTGTCGAAGTCGCACTCCTCGACCCAGGTGACGGGCGGCACCTCGCCGTGCGCGCGCGCCATGTGCTCGGCGACGAGACGACGCACTCCGCGGAGCCGCTCGCGCCTGCCCTCTTGCGCCATGCCCGGGGTCTGACCCCGGGTCGCGGCCGCAGCGCGCACGTCCTCCTCGGTCACTCGCCCCTGCGGCCCCGTTCCTTCAAGGCGATCGACCTCGACGGCGAGCTCCTGGGCAAGCCGTCGAACCAGCGGCGTCGCCCGAACACGTCCCTTCTCACCACGACCCGGGGTCTGACCCCGGGGTATGGAACTTCCAGGAGCCTCGGCCGGGGCCGCTCGGGACTGCTCCGGCTCGGCCACAACTGCACCTTCACCGCCGATCACGACGAGCACGGTTCCGACCGGGACGACCTCGCCCTCCGCGACCAGGATCCGCGCGACCACGCCTGCGGCCGGCGAGGGGATCTCGACCGTCGTCTTGTCGGTCTGGACCTCGACGAGCGGATCGTCCTCGGCGATCTCCTGACCCTCGGAGACGAGCCAGCGGGCGATCTCGCCCTCCGTCAGGCCTTCGCCAAGATCGGGCAGCTTGAATTCGTACGCCACGCCGCAGGAATCTAGAGCACGCGCTCGCCCAAAGCGTCGTAGGCCTCGAGCTGCGCGGCCGCCGCAGCGGTGCCCGGATAGTCGGCGCGGAAGAGGGTGAAGATCACGGCATCGCGCGGCTCTCCCCCGGGCGCGGCGTAGAGCCGGCGTCGCAGCCGCGCCTCCTCCACGTAGCCGAGCTTGCGCGGGATCGCGATGCTGCGCTCGTTCCCGGGCTCGGTGTGGATCTCGATCCGGTCGGCGCCGCAGAGCTCGAATCCGACGCGCGACAGGGCCGCGGCGACCTCCGTCGCGAGCCCCGCGCCGGCCCGCGACGAGCGGATCCAGTAGCCGATCTCAAACGCGCCGGGGCCGACCCGCCGGTGCAGGCCGCTCCCACCGACGACCTCCGACTCGTCGGGCGAGAAGAGCCCGAAGACGAAGCCCTCGCCGAGGTCGAACTGGCCCCGGAAGCGACGCAACAGCTGGACCTTCTCGTCCACCGTCTGCGGCTCGTCGTAGGCCCAAGGCATCCACGGCCGCAGGTCGTCGAGGCTGGAGTCGACCGCCTCCTTGAGCAGCGGCGCGTCCCTCGGCTCCCAGCACCGGACGACGAGACGCTCGGTGACTATCCGGTACGGGGGGTCGTTCATCGGCTCACTCTCTCCGCCAGGCCCGGGTACGCGAGCACGAAGCCGTCGGCATCGAACTCAATGTCTGCCGTGAAGCTACCCGACCGAAACCGCACCGTCCCGCGCTCGAGCGGGACATACCGTTGCCGCGACCTCGAGACCGCGAGCTCCGGCACTGCCACCCACGCCATCACGTAGTCACGCGCCGCGCCGCCGCCCTCGTGCAGTGCGTCGCGCAGGACTGGGAGCGAGTTGAAGAACGGCGAGAAGCCGAGATCGAGGTCGAGGATCTCGCCCTTCAGCGGCGCCGAGCCGCGCCGGAGGTCGAGCGTCCGCGTCCCACCTGCCCGCCGGCATTCCAGCCGCAGACGGTCGCTGACGAAGCGGGATCCAGTCTCCAACGCGTAGTCGAGCCGGTAGTCCGCGCCCAGCTGCGTCCCCTGCGCGGCGAGCCGGTCTCCCTGCAGGTCGACGAACGCGACCTCGAACCGCGGCTCGTCGAGCCCACGCCAGGCATAGACACGAGCGCGCCTGCTCAGAACTCGAGCAGCTTCCGCACGGCGTCGACCACGCGCTCGACCGAAGGCATGTAGGCGTCCTCGATCTGCCAGTACGGGTAGGGCACGTCGTAGCCGGTCACGCGCAGGACGGGCGCCCGCAGGTCGAGCATCGCCTTCTCGGCCAGGATCGCGGCGAGCTCTGCGCCGTAGCCCGCTGTCCGCGGCGCCTCCTGGACGATCACGACGCGGCCCGTCTTCGCAGCAGCGGCTAGCAGAGCCTCCTCGTCGAGCGGCTTCAGCGTCCGCACGTCGAGCACCTCCGCCGACGCCTCCCCGTCGAGCGCATCTGCCGCGGACTCGGCCAGGGGAACCATCGCCCCGTACGCGACGAGCGTCACGTCCGTGCCCTCGCGCACGACCCGCGCCTGCCCGAGCGGGACGACGTGGCCTCCTTCCGGAACCTCGCCGCGCATCGTCCGGTAGTGGAGCTTCGGCTCGAGCACCACGACGGGGTCGGGATCGCGGATCGCCGCGGCCAGCAAGCCCTTCGCGTCGGCGGGAGTCGAAGGGATCGCCACCTTCACGCCGGGCGTGTGGGCGTAGTAGGCCTCCGGCGAGTCGTCGTGCAGCTCCGGGGCACGGACGCCGCCGCCGTAAGGCATGCGGACAACGAGTGGGAAGGCCATCGCCCCGCCGGTGCGCCAGCGGTAGCGCCCGACGTGCGTGATCAGCTGGTCGAGGCAGGGGTACGAGAAGGCGTCGTACTGCATCTCGCAGACCGGCCGCCAGCCGGCCATGCAGAGACCGACCGCAGAGCCGAGGATGCCGGCCTCGGCCAGCGGCGTGTCGACGCAGCGCTCCGGCCCGAAGCGGTCGCGTAGACCCGCCGTCGCTCGGAAGACGCCGCCCGCCCGCCCCACGTCCTCGCCCATGACCATGACGTCCGGATCGCGCTCGAGCTCGACGTGAAAGGCGTCGTTGATCGCCTCCACGAGCGTCAACTCGGCCACGCGAGACCTCCCAAGTAACACTGCGTCACAAGGATCGGGCGGCTCATCACGCTGAGTTGTCTCCAAGGACTCTGCGCAGGTCCGCGAGATCCCGCTCGAACGACGCCGGCGGGTCGGCATACGCGTGCGAGAAGAGCAGCGAGGGATCCGGAGGCGGCTCGGCCTCGGCCTGCGCTATGCCGGCACGCATCAGGTCTGCGGCCTCGGCGCGCACGGCCTGCGCGGCCTCGTCCGAGAGGAGCCCCAGCCGGCCCAGGTACGCCTCGTAGCGGCCGAGGCACTCGTGCTCCTTCTCCTCCTCGACGCGCGCGAGGTCGATGTAGGCGGACGGGTCGTCCGCGGTGGCATGCGGTGCGGCCCGGTAGGTGACCGCCTCGATGAAGGTCGGGCCCTCGCCCGCCCGCGCCCGGGCGACCGCCTCTCGGGTCGCGTCGTAGACGGCGAGCACGTCGGCCCCGTCGACGCGCACGCCGGGGATCCCGTAGCCGACCGCCTTGTCGGCGAGCGTCTCGGCCGCGGTCTGGGCCTCCAGCGGAGTCGAGATCGCCCACTGGTTGTTGTTGCAGAAGAGGACGAGCGGGGCACGCATGACGGCCGCGAAGTTGGCGCCCTCGTGGAAGGAGCCTTCCGAGGTCGCCCCGTCGCCGAAGTAGGCGATCGCGCAGGCCGACTCGCCCCGCAGCTTCTTGCCCCACGCCAGGCCTGCGGCGTGCGGCACGTGCGTCCCGATCGGTACGCAGATCGAGGCGACGTTCCAGTCGAGCGGGTTCCACCAGCCCGCCGGGTGCCCCCGCCACCAGGACAGCACGGTCGCGGGGGGCATCTCCCGCAGGAGCCCGATCGCGGACTCGCGATAGCTCGGGAAGATCCAGTCCTCACGCTCGAGCGCGTAGACGGAGCCGGCCTGCATCGCCTCGTGGTTCCAGAAGATCGCGTAGGTGCCGATCCGACCCTGGCGGTGGTAGACGACGGAGCGCTCGTCGTACGTGCGCAGCAGGACGAGCCAGCGATGCAGCTCCAGCAGGTCGTCCTCGGAGAGGCCCGCGACCTCGCCGTCCGGGACGCTCTCACCGTCGCCGATCACGCGCCGCAGGTCGCGCGACTCTGGGACGCGTAGCGTGTGCGCCATTGCACGGAATCTACCGCGTGTGGGCCGCGACGAACGACCAGACCGAGGCGCGAAGCGACGGGTCCTGGAGCCTCGGCGTAGAGCGACCGCGCGGCGTCGGAGAATGGAGCGTCATCCTCGGCCGCGAGGAAGAACACGGGAGCGCGCAGCCGAGTGGCGGCTTCGAGGCCCCGCATGGGCCCGACCGAGTCGGGCGCCGACAGGCTGACGATCGCATCGGGCGGCGTCCAGAGCGAGGCACCCGCGACGATCGCCGCGAGAGCTCCGAGCGAGGAGCCCGCGATCGCGACCCGCTGTGCGCCTGCACGGCGAATCGCCTCCACGGCCGCCTCTGCATCGAGATCCTTCCCCAGTAGGCTCGGGCGCGCGTCGTAGGCGAGAACCCGGTACCCGGCGGCGGCGCGCTCGCTGGCGTACGGAAGCCACTCGCAGAGGTCGCCTCCGGAGCCGTGGGCGAGGACGATCCCGGCCTGACCGGTGCCGAGCATCACGCCGACGAGCGGCGTGTCGTCGGCTGCGAAAACCGCAGCGCCGACGCAGTTCCGCACCCGACGCGCACGAGTCGCGCACCCGGAGCGGCCGTGCCAATCGGGCGCGGAGGAAGCGCAGCGTGCGGCGAATGATCGCCTTGGAGCGCGCCGTGCGCGGCCCCAGA
>Ga0307277_10000775_pt1 | contig 12193 bp, 17 predicted proteins | sample ER_DNA_116_FD_194473 | JGI IMG/M metagenome (GOLD analysis project Ga0307277, IMG submission 194473) | Bulk soil microbial communities from the East River watershed near Crested Butte, Colorado, United States - ER_DNA_116 | ecosystem: Environmental > Terrestrial > Soil > Floodplain | place...
GCAGGCGCCAAAGACGCGAATCGCGATCTCCCCGCGGTTTGCCACCAGGAGCTTCCGCATGCGGGGAGGCTAATGAGAAAACGGGATGGCCCGGAGCGATCCGAGCCATCCCGTCAGAACTGCTTACGAACCTGGCGAGCCTCCGCCGCCTCCGCCGATGCCGCAGAGGAGCTGGCCGAGAATTCCGCCTTCAGAGTCAGCGGTGATCACCAGGTGAACCTGATCGAGGTGGACGATCAGTCCGAGCAGGTTCAGATCCAGCGGCCCGAGCGTCAGGTCGAGGATCGAGCAGATCACCAGAGGCGATGAGTTCGGCCCGGTGCTGATCGAGCCGGAGCTCGTCTGGTAGAGCGGCACGCCCATGCGGACGCCCTTCGTCGAGAGGCCGCTGCGATGCGCAGCCTTCGTCAGGCGTTTTGCCTGCATCTGCCCGTTCTGACGATGGCCGCCGATCGAGCAGAGCAGCTGCCCGAGGATACCCCCCTGCGAGTCGGCCGTGATCACGAGGTGGACCTGCGACAGATCCACGATCAGCCCGAGCAGGTTCAGATGCGTCGGCGCGAGCGTCAGCTCGAGAATCGTGCAGATTCGCTGCGCGGACTTGACAGCCTTGATGCTGCGAACGCGGGCCGTGAACCGCTTGCTCGCCGTCGCCGTCGGCAGGTCAGACCTGGCCGCGACGGGCGCGAACTTCGCGGTCGTCGTCCCCACTGCGTAGAGCCGATGCCCACGCCTCACGAACTTCTGGATCGTGAGCCGCACATTCAACATCCCGATCTGCTGGGTGCTTCCTGTCGCGGCGAACCTCGCCTGCGACTGTGTGGCGCTGCCCGAGCCCGTCGCCGTCGCTGCGAATGCGAGCGCTGCGACCGCGACGAGGGCAATCACCGTCGCCAAATACTTGCGCGACATGTTCCCCCCTTCCCTCTTGTGTTTCCGGCGCGCCTACCCGATCGAAAACACGGAAAACCTCATTTAGAAATGCCAGGACGGTTTGCGCTTTTCCACAAACGCGCGCAGGCCTTCCTGTCCCTCGTCGCTCGTGCGGCGCTGGGCGATTCGCCGCTCCGTGCCGAGTCCGTCCGGACGCTCGAGCACGAGTTTCTTGGCATGGCGGGCGGCTTCCGGGCCGGCGCTCCCGAGCTCGTCGAGCAGCTCTTCCACCGCCGTGTCCAGGTCCTCGGCGACCTCGTGGACGAGCCCGATGCGAAGTGCCGTCTCGGCGTCGAAGCGCTCGCCCGTGACGAAGTAGCGGCGTGCCGCGCTGGCGCCGATTTTGCCGATTGCATACGGCGAGATGACCGCGGGGATGATCCCGAGCTTGACCTCCGAGAAGGCGAACCTGGCGTCGGGAGCCGAGACCGCGATGTCGCAGCACGCCACGAGCCCGCAGCCGCCGCCGAGCGCGTGTCCCTGGATTCGGGCGATCACAGGCGCCGGGCAGGAATCAATCGTCTCGAGCATCATCCGGAGACGCCGCGCGTCGGCGACGTTCTCCTCGTAGGTGAGCTCGACTGCCGCGCGCATCCACTCGACGTCGGCGCCCGCGGAGAAGCTCTTGCCCTCACCGGCGAGGACGACCGCGCGAACGTCGTCTCCGATCTCGGAGAAGGCCCCGGTCAGCTCCTGGATCAGCGCGGCGTCGAACGCGTTCCGCTGCTCGGGGCGCGACATCGTGATCCGCAGGACGTCCGCGGCCTGCTCGGAGCGCAGCGCTGCCATTGGTCGGCATCCTAAGGCGTCGCTTGCGATGCCGATCTTGGAGGCCGTACCGGCTTTGCCGGTGCGGCCGCTTTAATTGAGAGATGCTGCGCGGAGCGCTCGCGGCAGCCGTCACGCCACTCCGCGACGACGGCGCCGCGTTGGACGAAGAGGCTTTCCGGCCGTATTTGGACTTCCTTGCGGCCGGCGGTCTCGACGGGATCCTGGCGCTCGGAACGACGGGGGAGGGGATCCTCCTCTCGGCTGCGGAGCGCCGCCGCGCCGCCGAGTTGTTCCTCGAGGGGCCGCTGCCGGTGATCGTCCACTGCGGAGCGCAGACGACCGCCGAGACGGTCGCGCTCGCCGACCACGCGGGGTCGTCCGGCGCTGCGGGGGTCGCCGTGATCGGGCCGCCGTATTACGCGTACGACGAGGCGGCGCTCTTCGCGCATTTCGCCGCGGCCGCGCGCGCGTGTGCGCCGCTGCCGTTCTACGTCTACGAGCTCAAGGCGCGGAGCGGCTACGCCGTGCCCGTCAGCGTCGTCGAGCGGCTGCGCGAAGAAGCGTCGAACCTCGCCGGGCTCAAGGTGTCCGACAAGCCGCTCGAGGCCGTGAAGCCGTACCTGCTAGAGGGCCTGGACGTCTTCATCGGCGCCGAGGAGCTCCTGCCTGTCGAGGGCGCCGCAGGAGCGGTCTCCGGGCTCGCGTCGGTCTTCCCGGAGCGCGTCGTCGCGCTCGACGGTGTCGGCGAGCTGCGCGCAGCGCTCGACCGCTATCCGTTCCAGGCGGCTGCGAAGTACGTCCTCGGCCGGCGCGGCGTCCCGGTGCGCGAGGACGTGCGCGGCCCGCTGCGGCGGCTAACGGACGACGAGAAGCGGGAGCTGGACGCGTGGCTCGCATCGTTGTAGCCGGCGCCGGCGCGATGGGCGCCTCGATCGCCTTCCAGCTCGCGTCGCTGGGGGCCCGGGACGTCGTGCTCGCAGACCGGAAAGGCGTCGCCGCGGGAGCGACCTCGAAGGCGATGGGGGGCGTGCGGCAGCAGTTCTCGACCGCGGCCGAGGTGCGCCTCGCACAGGCGAGCATCCGCTTCTTCGAGGAGCTCGGCCCACCGCTCTTCGAGCAGGTCGGCTACCTCTTCCTGGCGACGACCGAGGAGGGCCTTGCCGAGCTCGAGGAGCGCCGCGAGCTGCAGGCCGAGCTCGGCGTTCCGGTCGAGCGGGTTGACCCCTCCTTCGTCGAAGGTCTCCGCACCGACGACGTTCTCGGCGCGGTGAATTGCGCGACCGACGGCGTAGCCGACCCGCCTGCGGTCACGCGGGAGCTCGTGCGCCGGGCGCTGAAGCTCGGCGTCGAGCTGCGCGAGGGCACCGACGCCACGGAGATCGAGGCCGACGTGCTCGTGATCGCCTGCGGGCCGTGGTCGGCGGAGCTCGCGGCCACGCACGGAGTCGAGCTCCAGATCCGCCCGCTGTGCCGCCAGCTGCTCGAGACCGGCGCGCTCGAGCTCCCTGAAGACCTGCCAATGGTGCTCGAGGCGGAGAACGGCTTCCACTTCCGCCGCCGTGGCGACAAGCTCGTGCTCGCCATGTCCGATCCCGAGCCGCGCTGGGGCTTCGAGGAGCGGGTCGACGAGTCGCTGATCGACGACCGCCTGGGACGGCTGCACCATCGCTACCCGGCCGCCGGCGACGCGACGATCGAGCGCTCGTGGGCTGGCCTCTACGACATGACGCCGGACGCGCACCCGATCCTCGGCGAGATCGCGGACGGCGTCTACGCCGCCTGCGGCTTCTCCGGCCACGGCTTCATGCAGTCGCCCGCGGTCGGCCGAGCGCTGGCGGAAGAGATCCTCGGCGAGAGCCCGAGCCTCGACCTCGGCCCGTACCGCCTCGACCGCTTCGAATCCGGTACGACGTTCCCGGAGAAGCTAGTTCTCTAGAAGGGTTTGCCGGAACCTCGCTCGCCGTCGGGGTGCGATGGCCGTTCCGAGGCAAGGACGCAGGGAGTCCCTGTAGTGGATAACTACAGGGGCGACTGAGGACACCGCCTCGGGGCGACAGCGCGGCCCGACGGCACAGACTAGGTTTCGGCAAGCCCTTCTATCTCGAACTCCTCGCCGATCTCGGGGTCCTTGCCGATCAGCTCCCGGATCCGGCCCATGGCCGCCAGGGACCCGGAGAACGAGATCAAGCCGAAGCGATCGGTCGCGGGATCCGAGATCCAGTGATCGCCCTCGGGCAGCTCGGGAAGCTTCGCCCGAAGCTCGTCCAGTGTCGTCTTCGAGTCGGCGACGTTCCAGAGCAGCAACCGGACCGTCACTACTCGTCGGGCACGCCCGGGGTGGGCAGCTTCCCCATCAGCTCCTTGAGACGGCGGAGCACGTCCGCCTCCTCGTGCCCGAAGTCGTCCAGGTAGGAGTGCAGCGCCGCCTGCAGCAGGCGCAGCTCCTCGTCGGTCAGCTCCAAGGTGTGATTCAAAACGGCCCCCTCGGCTCGTAGCTTCCGCGCCGCGCGCCGACGGCGATCATCGTCAACCCTTCCGGCCCGGCGATCGGCACCCGCGTCGTCCCGGGATCGAATCGCAGGAACGTCCCGGCCGCAACCTCCACCTCTTCGCCCTCGATCCGGTAGACGCCGGACCCGCGGATGATCACGTTGACCTCTTCTTGGCCGGTGTCCGACTCGTCGTGCTCGTGGCCCTCGCTGTTCGGCGCGATCTCGAACCAGTTGATCCCGAACGCCTCGACGCCGAGCACGCGCCGCACGAAACGGACGGAGCCTGCCGGCCCGGCGCCCTCGATGTCGTCGACGTGGGTGATGGAGTAGCCCATTACATGCGGAAGACGCCGAAGGTCGTCTCGGAGATCGAGGCGTTCAGTGCGGCGGAGATTCCGAGCGCGAGCACGCGGCGCGTGTCCAGCGGGTCGATGATCCCGTCGTCCCAGAGCCGGGCGGTCGAGTAGTAGGGGTTGCCCTCGGCCTCGTACTTGGCGCGGATCTCATCGGGATCCGCGTCGCCGACCATCGTCAGCACCGTCGCCGCCTGCTCGCCGCCCATCACCGAGATGCGCGCGTTCGGCCACATCCAGAGCTGGCGCGGCGAGTACGCGCGGCCGCACATGCCGTAGTTGCCGGCGCCGAACGAGCCGCCGACGATGACGGTGAACTTCGGCACTTCGGCGCAGGCAACCGCGGTGACGAGCTTGGCGCCGTCGCGCGCGATCCCGCCGGCCTCGTACTCCTTGCCGACCATGAAGCCGGTGATGTTCTGCAGGAAGACGAGTGGCACACGCCGCTTGCAGGCGAGCTCGACGAAATGCGCTCCCTTCGCCGCCGACTCGCCGAAGAGAACGCCGTTGTTGGCGAGGATCGCGACCGGATAGCCCTCGATCCGCGCGAAGCCGCAAACGAGGGTCTCGCCGTAGAGGGCCTTGAACTCGTGGAAGCGCGAGCCGTCGACCAGGCGTGCGATCAGCTCGCGCGGGTCGACCTGCTCGCGGAAGTCGTTCGGGATCAGGCCGTAGAGCTCGTCGGGGTCGGACGCGGGCGGCTCGGGGCGGGCTTGCTCCCACGGCGGGGCCTTCGGCGGCAGATCGAGGTTCCGGACGATCTCGCGGACGAGCGCCAGCGCGTGCTCGTCGGAGGTCGCGTAGTGGTCGGCGACTCCCGAGAGCCGCGCGTGGACGTCGGCGCCGCCGAGCTCCTCCGCGGTGACGTCCTGGCCGGTCGCGGCCTTCACGAGCGGGGGGCCGCCGATGAAGATCGTGCCCGTTCCCTTGACGATGATCGTCTCGTCGCTCATCGCCGGGACGTAGGCGCCGCCCGCGGTGCACGAGCCCATCACCGAGGCGATCTGGGGGATCGCCTTCGCGGAGAGGCGGGCCTGGTTGTAGAAGATCCGCCCGAAGTGGTCGCGGTCGGGGAAGACCTCGGCCTGCAGCGGCAGGAAGGCGCCGCCCGAGTCGACGAGGTAGATGCAGGGGAGGCGGTTCTGCTCGGCGATCTCCTGTGCGCGGAGGTGCTTCTTGACCGTGATCGGGAAGTACGTGCCGCCTTTGACGGTCGCGTCGTTCGCGACCAGGACGCACTCGCGGCCCTCGATCACGCCGATCCCGGTGACGATCCCGGCGCCCGGAGCTTGTCCGTCGTACATCTCCCACGCGGCGAGGGCGGAGAGCTCGAGGAAGGCCGTATCGGGGTCGAGGAGGCGGTCGATCCGCTCGCGGGCCGTCAGCTTTCCGCGCGAGCGGTGCTTCTCGAGGGCCTGCTCCCCGCCGCCGCGGGCGACCTGTGCGGTGCGCTCCCGGAGCTCCGCGACGAGCTCCTCCATCCGTGCGCGGCGCTCGTCGAACGCGTGCGTTCGGTCGGCCTGCGACGTGAGCACTGCCACGACCTGAGCCTACAGCGTGCGTCTTTCGTCACGGTGCCTGACACCGGGCCGTTCGCGGGACCCGCTCGTGTGCAGGCGAAGTCACACTCCCGTGACGAAGTCGTCACAGTTTCGCGCGCGTGCCTGGCACCGGGACACGTACTTGCGGGCCAGGGCCCAAGCGCCGAAACTCCGCACGTGCCCGCAGCCGTCACGGAGCACGAGCACCGCCACCCGCCGCGCCAGGCAGACGTCGTACTGGACGTCGAGCTCGACCGCGGCCTCCTGTTCCTGGTCGTCCAGAACCTCGGCGACCTCCCGGCTCACAGCGTGCGCGTCCGCTTCGACCAACCGCTGCACGGCCTCGGCGGCGGGCGGCGCGTCGACCGGCTCCAGATCTTCCGCCGTCTCGAATTCCTCGGCCCACGCCGCTGCATCCGCGTGTTTTTCGACCGGACGGCGCTGTTCTTCGCCCGCGACGAGCCCACCGACCTCGCGGTCACCGTCACCTGGCGAACAGACGAAGGCAACCGCGGCCGGCGCGAGATCCATCACGACCTCGCCGCCTACCGCGACTTCCCCAACCTGGAGGTGCCCCACGATGCCTGAGGCGCGACACGACCCATACCTCAACTTCAACTTTCTGGTCCAGATCGACGGGGACACGCTCTCCGGGGCCACGGAGGTCGACCTGCCCGAAGGCCGTATCGAGATCGCCACCTACCGCGAAGGCGGCGATCGTTCGAACGCCGGCCGTCGCCTACCCGGGGATGTGAAGTTCGGCCCGCTCGTTCTGCGCCGGGGCTTCTCCGGCGACCGCGCCCTCTTCCAGTGGTGGCGCAACGTCGCCGAGGGGAACCTCGACCGCCGCAACGTGGTCGTCCTGCTCCGCGACCAGCGCGGCCAGGAGGTTGCCCGCTGGGCGTTCCAGGACTGCGTGCCGACGAAGTACGCTGGCCCGTCGTTCCGCGCTCGCGGGAACGAGATCGCGATCGAGAGCATCGAGCTCGACGTCGAGGACATGGAGCTGGGGACCTAGGAGACGAGGAGGGCCGGAGCCGGAACCCCAGACGGATGCGGCACCCTTCCGGGGCCCCGCACTCCGGGAAGGGAGGTGCGGAGTTGCCCCGGCCCTGTGGTCTGGATCGGTACCGCGGCCCGATCCTTTAGCCCGGGCTACGAGCGAGGATCCTGCTCGATCGCAACCTCGCCGGCCTCGCCGCTCTTCTCGACGACGAGGTACTGCGTGTGCCGCTCCACCACGTTCGCGATGTCGCCGTCCTCGTGTCCCGGCAGGACGAGAAAGCGCCGCGGATTCTCGCGCACCGCTTCGTACTGCCCGCGCGTGACCTCGAGCATCTCGTTGCAGTTCTCCCGCGGACACTCGCAGACGAAGCCGACCAGCAGCGAGTCGTCCCGGTCGTACCCCGCCTCCAGGTCGACGATCCGCTCGTTGACCTCGCGGAAGAGCGCCTCGTTGCGTGCGCGTCGTCGCTGGTCTTCGTCCACGCCTTGCGATTCTCTCGCCTGCCGTCGTTTCCGACAACCGGGTACCGGGCAGTCAGCGCACGTGATCTCCGTCGAGCGAGCCGCCGAAAACGAGGCCACCTTTCGAGAGCTGAACGAGAAGCTCGAGCAGCGCGCCGACGAGCTCGAGATCGGCGAGGGTCGCATTCCGTTCCTTTGCGAGTGCGACGACGAGCGCTGCACCCATGTCGTCCTCCTGACCCGCGACGAGTACGAGCAGGTGCGCGCACATCCCCGCACCTTCGTCCTCGAGTCAGGCCACCAGGCTCCCGACGACCGGCTCATTCGGGACGGGTCGGGCTTTGTGGTCGTGGAGAAGACCGGCGAGAAAGGGCTCCTGGTCGAAGAGCGCGACCCGCGCGGCTAGCCCTCCCGGCGCCAGAGCGGCAGTCCGTACCAGAAGAAGCCGAACAGGAGCGCGGTCACCGCGGTCACGGTGATCGTCATGGGCCACCGAAAGATCACGTCGGCGATCACGAAAATGCTGCACGTCATCGCGATGGCAAGCACTCCGAGGCCGGCGATGGTCAGCCGGTTCGACATCTCGAGCAGCCGTTCCTTGTCGTGCTTGCGGAAGACGAAGCGGTGGTATGCGCTCGGGGTGATGAGGATCGCCGTCGACAGCAGGGTCGCGAGCAGCGCGACGAAGTAGACGTCGCGGTCGAGCTCGCTGAGCTTCGGGAAGCCGTTCGAGAACGGAATCGTGAGCAGGAAGGCGAACAGCACCTGCACGCCGGGTAGGGCCACCCGGAGCTCGTTGAGAAGCTCGATCAGCTCCCGGTTACGTCGTTCCTCGGGGCTCTCGCGCTCGCCATCGGCCACCGCCAGATCGTTCTCCTAGCGCCAGAGCGTTCGCCAGAAGCCGGCCGGCCCGAGCGCGCGGCCGAGAATCTTGTTCTTCGCTCTCCGGGTGATCCGTTTCGGATCGCCGGAGGCGACCGCCTCGACATCCCCGAGCGTGCGAGCTGACCTGTAGAGAAGGCTGCGCAACTTCACGACTCGACACTAACCGGATCCGCAGCCCGTGCGTACTATTGGACGACGGATGGCGGTGCGGGGAACAGCTCTGGGCGTCCTGCTTCTCGCGGTTGTCTTCCTGGTGGCCTGCGGTGACACCCGGTCGGCAGCCAGGAAGGCGATGGACGCGAGGTTCGAGAAGATCGACTACGAGATGGGGAACCTCGAGACCCCCTCGATCGCGTACAACCACGGGCACCTCGAGAAGGCGACGCAACGGTACATCGCCCTCGTCCGCGAGTACGCGGACCAACTCGGTCCCCGCGAAGCCAGGCGGCGCCTGGACGAGAAGGGACGCGAGGTCGCACCCTTCTGCCTGCCCTGCACGGCGTCGCTCGAGTCCGCGGCGACCCGGTACTGACGTTTCGCAGCGAACGCAGCTGCCTGAGAGTCGCCTGGTTGGGCGAAGACCGATAATGCCCCTGTGGAGCGGCTGGTCGTCACGATGAGGTTGCGGGAAGGGACGGAGGAGCGGGCGGCGGAGCTGATCGCGGCGGGCCCGCCCTTTGACCCGGAGGATCTCGGCATCGGACGGCATGCGGTTTACCTCGGCCGCGATCTTGTGATCTTTGCGTTCGAAGGCAACGACGTTGAGAAGCGCGTCGGCGCGATCATCAACGACCCTGTCAGCTCGGCGTCGTTTGGGGCCTGGATGCCGCTCCTCGCCGAAAGCCCGGGGCTGGCCCACGAGGTCTACTACTGGGAAGCGGCCGGCTAGACTCGCTCGGCCGGGCGTGGATCGAAACCGGAAACCCTCGAAAGTCGTCATGCGCGCGTAAGCGCGCGGACTTCGAGGGTGACAGGGGCGGCAGGACTCGAACCTGCAACCCCCGGTTTTGGAGACCGGTGCTCTGCCAGTTGAGCTACGCCCCTAGGGGTTGCCAAGGCCAGTGTATCCGCGCCCAATCTAAAGTCGGAGCATGGCTCCGCCTCCGCCTCGGCCCGGTCTCGGCGCGCTCTTCCTCGTGCTCTCGATCGCCTTCGTGGGCATCGCCGCGGCCGCTGCGGAAGCGGTCGACAACAACCACGGTCTCGTCGTCCTGGTCGTGGCAGCAGGCGCGCTCGCCCTCTGGCTTTTGACCTTGGCTCTGCGAAATCTAAGGAGAAAGCAGCCCTAAGCCGTATTCTCTTACCGTGGGCCAGGACGAGACGCAGCAGCTCTGGCGCGAGTTCCGCAAGAGCAAGGATCAGGCCGTACGCGACCGCCTGATCCTGACCTACGCCCCGCTGGTCAAGTACGTCGCGGGCCGGCTCGGCAGCGGCCTGCCCGCGCACGTGGACGAGAACGACCTCGTCTCGTACGGCCTGCTCGGGCTGATCGGCGCGATCGAGCGCTTCGACCCCGATCGCGACATCAAGTTCGAGACCTACGCGATCGCCCGCATCAAGGGGTCGATCATCGACGAGCTGCGCGCGATGGACTGGGTCCCGCGCTCGGTCCGCTCTCGCGCCCGCGACATCGAGCGCGCGATCGGCGAGCTCGAGCGCAAGCTCCACCGCGCGCCGACCGACGAGGAGATCGCCGAGAAGCTCGACGTGACGACCGACGAGCTCAACGACAGCCTCTCCGAGATCGGCCGTTCTTCGATCGCCGCGCTCGACGAGCTCTGGACGATCTCGTCCGGGGGCGGCGGCGACCAGGTCGCCCTGATCGACACGATCGAGGACACGCATGGACCGGAGCCGCAGTCCGAGCTGGCCGCGACGGAGCTCAAGGAGGCGCTCGGCGAGGCGATCGCCCGCCTGCCTGAGCGCGAGAAGCTCGTCGTCACGCTCTACTACTACGAGGAGCTGACGCTGCGCGAGATCGGCGAGGTGCTCGGCGTGACCGAGTCCCGCGTCTCCCAGCTCCACACCAAGGCGATTCTTCGCCTCAAGGCACGCCTGGCCGGGTCGCCGGCCCGCGAGCCCCTAGGTCGCTGACGCATCGCGTTGCGATCGGTACGTGGCCGGCCAAACGCGGTAACGTTCGGCCTGTCTAGTGGGGGTCTACGAAAGGACGTGGGAGAGTGAAACACCGCAGACTGCTAGTCCTCGCGGGATTGGTGGGCGCGATCGCGCTCATCGTTTCCCTGAGCGTTGCGGCGGCCGGTAGCAGCAAGCCGGCGCACACGCAGAAAGCGGCTGTGGTCAAGGCGCCGAAGGTGCCGAACGCCGCCGCAATCAGAAAGAAGTACCACGGGCAGAAGATCACGTTCGTCGGCGACTCGGTCGGAGCCGGCAACGTCCGCGACACTGCACTCGCCAAGCGGTTCTCGAAGGACACTGGCATCAAGGTCAGCGTCGTTCCGCATCCGGCTGCGTCCGACGCGTCGTATACGCAGCTCGCGCGGGCGTTCTCGTCGAAGTCGTCCTCGATCGACGTCGCGATGCTCGACGTCAACTGGCCACGAGCGTTCGCGCCGTACCTCGTCAATCTGAAGCCGAAGCTCGGCAAGCAGTCGAAGCAGCACATCAAGAGCATCGTCGTGAACGGCACCATCGGCGGGAAGCTGGTCTCGATGCCGTGGTTCAGCGACTACGGGATCCTCTACTACCGCACCGACCTGCTGAAGAAGTACGGCTACAAGGCACCGCCGAAGACCTGGAACGACCTCTTCAAAATGGCGAAGAAGATCCAGGACGGCGAGCGGAGCTCGAACTCGAACTTCGCCGGTTTCGTCTACCAGGGCAACGCGTACGAGGGCCTCACCTGCAACGCGCTCGAGTGGATCGCGTCCGTGGGCGGCGGCCACTTCGTCGACGGCGGCAAGGTCACCATCGACAACGCGAAGGCGCGGACGATCCTGGATGCGATGGCCAACCAGGTCGGCAAGATCTCGCCTCGCGGCGTCACCTCCTACCAGGAGGATCAGACTGAGCACGCGTTCGACAATGGCGACGCCGCCTTTGCGCGCAACTGGCCGTACCAGTACGGGATCGGTGCCACCGCGGGCTCGAAGGTGAAGGGCAAGTTCAGCGTCACCGTGCTTCCGCACGGCACGGCGGGCCACTCCGTCGGCACCATCGGCGGCTGGGGGCTCGGCGTCTCGAAGTTCACGAAGCACAGGGGCGCCGCGATCGAGTTCGTCCGCTACATGACGAGCCCGGCGGTCGAGAAGTTCGACGCGCTCACCAACTCGAACGTGCCGACGATCATCTCGGTGGCGAAGGACAAGGCGGTCGCGAAGAAAAACCCGTACCTGAAGCCTGCGATCGCGAGTGTGCCCCGGGTGACGCGCCCCGGGAAGTTCTTCGGGACGAAGTACAACGAAGCCTCGAAGATCATCTATCAGGGGATCAACCAGATCCTGAACGGCTCGTCCGCGAGCAGCGTGCTGCCGCAGATCAAGTCGAAGCTGCAGCAACTCAAGTAAGGCCGCACGGCCTGACACAACGAGGGAGGGTGGCGCCTGTCATCCTCCCTCACCACAACCGATGAGCACGGTAGCCACGCCCGCACCCGCTCCCCGCAGACGCCGCCGCAGGACGAAGCTCCAGCGCCGGCAGACGCGCCTCGGCTGGCTGCTGCTCGTGCCATCGCTCTTGGTGGTCGCCTTCGTCGCGCTCTACCCGCTCGGCAAGACCGTCTACCAGAGCT
>Ga0307277_10000776_pt1 | contig 12192 bp, 12 predicted proteins | sample ER_DNA_116_FD_194473 | JGI IMG/M metagenome (GOLD analysis project Ga0307277, IMG submission 194473) | Bulk soil microbial communities from the East River watershed near Crested Butte, Colorado, United States - ER_DNA_116 | ecosystem: Environmental > Terrestrial > Soil > Floodplain | place...
CCCTGCGAGGTTCGCCCGCGAGACCAGCCGGCACAGGCTCCGGTAGCCGACCGAGTCGCGGGCCAGGAGGACGAGGTGCGGGCCACGCTGCCGCTCGCCGATCCCCCGCTGGTCCTCCTTGACCGGTTCGCGATGGCCGGGCAGTCGGACCCGCTCGGGCCGTGGTCGATCCGGCCGACCCTCCCGGGCGTTTGACGCCTCGACGGCTGCATCGGCGCCTCCGACGCCCGGCCGGCGGCGGCCGCGCCGGACGGGCCGACGGCCCGGGACGACGACCCGGTCGGGGTCGGCCACGATCGGATCGCGCAGCTCGACCTCGATCCCGACGACGGGCCGCAGGCCGGCTTCCTCGAACGCGGCGGTCGACCGGACGATCCCGTAGAGGCCCTGGTGGTCGGTGACCGCCAGGCCGCTCAACCCGAGCTCGGCCGCTCGTTCGGCCAGCTCGTCGGGGGCCGATGCGCCGTCGAGGAACGAGAAGTTCGTGTGGCAGTGGAGCTCGGCATAGGCAGTCATCGTGGGCTCGTCGATGATAGAACATCTGTTCGGTCTGCGGTGTATGATCCGGCGGCGAGTCCTGTCCATGCATGACCCCGAACATCGACCAAAAATCGGTACTCGATCGACGAAACAGAACCCATTGGTCCGGCGTCTACAGGCGGATGAAACGGTTCAACCACAGCCACCTCGTCGGCACGCTTCGAACGGCCATCACGGTGGCGGTCGCGTTGATCCTCATCCTCGTTCTCCTGCCGGCGGTGTTGGCGGCCCAGGCCGTCGGCATCCGCTGAACCACACACCGTCCTGCGCCTGGGGGCTCGGGGCGTTCGGGCGAGAGCGGTCGCAATGACCGCTGTCGACCTGCCGCGGATCTGGTGAGCGGGTCCCGCGGCCAGAGACCCTCGTCGTGCTGGGGCACGACGAGGGTCTCGTCGTTTCGGACGGGATCGAGAAGCGCCGCTAGGATGCCGCGGTGACCGAGCCCCGCCGCCTGGCCGCTCCTGTCCTCGGCAGGATCCTCACGATTTCCCTCGCGTTCCTCGGTCTCGCGTGCAATCCCGGAGCGAACGTCCCGACGCCACGCGCGAGCGCGAGCGCTCTGTCGGCCTTGCCGTCGTTGACGCCCGTCCCCGGCGGGAACTCCGCTGGGCCGAGCGCGGTCGCGTCGCCAGTCTCGCAATCGGATTCGAAGACCGCGATCGGCCTCATCTGGGACGAGCTCCCGGCATCCTTCCCCCTGATCCAGGGCTCTGTCCCGGTCGAAATGGGCAGCGGTCCCACGAGCGGGACGTTCGCGGTCGGCAGCAGTGTCGCCGACGCGGTCGCCGTGGTCGGAGCCGGTCTCCGCTCGCTGGGCCTGACCGTGGATGCGGGGTCACCGCTCGAGGATGGAACCGTCGTGCTCGAGGCGCAGGGCGGTCCGAACGCAGGCTGCCGGATCGAGGTGCGGTTCACGCCGCTGTCCGGGACGACCACGATGGCCGTGCTGTATGGCGCGGCCTGTCCGTTCAGCTAGCCCGGCGTCATGCATTCGACACGAAGATCGTCCGTTGTCGTAACGACCTGGAAACGGTCGCCGTCTACGCTGTCATCGACCCGGCACGGGGACCGGGTCGAGTTCCAGGGATGGGTGGCGTGCAGCAGCGATATACGCGCTCCAGTGACGTCGAGGCGCTCGTCTTCGTGATCGCGCTCTTCGGCCTTCTTCTCGCCCTCACGGTCGTCCTGGGGACGCCGATCGGCTGACGATCGAGGCGTCAGTCGTAGAGCCGCTCGAGGTGCCAGGTCCCGTCGATGCGGTCGAGATAGACGAGGGCCAGCCAGCGCCCGCCGACGACCTTGCAGTAGTCGCGCTCGATCGGCTCGCGCCACCACGATTCGGCCACCCGCCATGTGTTGCAGACCTCGACCGGCTCGCGCTGGCCGTTCCAGCGGATCGCGACCAGCCGGCCGTCGCCGTCGAGCTCCACGTCGATCGGCGGGTGCTCGCGCAGTAGTCGGGTCACGGCGCCCGCCACGTCCAGCATCTGGAGTGAACGCTCCTACCAGGAGCAATCGCGGCTCCGTGCAGCCAGTCGTGCGATTCCCTGCAGCGAACGTCACGGTTCGCCATCAACCAAGCGCGGCTGTCATCGATTCGCTCCTGCCAGGAGCGGGCGGTCCATGGGGCACCGAACCAGTCGCTCACGGCGACCGCCAGGTCCAGCGTCGCTCGGCGAGCGGTGCGTCGGGATCGGTCAGCGCGACCTTCCGGATCCGGTCCTCGCCGAACGTGAGGACGAGCCGGGCGAGCTGCCAGCCGAGTCGGGAGTTGCGGGCGGCCTGCGGCACGAACAGCGGCAGCTGCTGACCGACGGCCGGCTCGACCCCGGCCAGCTCCAGCTCCAGCCGCTCCACGGCGGCGAGCGGCGGGGTCCGCTCGAGCCGGGCGTGGAGGAGCCGCTCGATCGCGTCGGCTTCGGCGGTCGGCTCGGGGAAGCGCTGCTCGACGACGAGCTCGCCGGGCGTCCCGGGCCGGGCGAACGCGAGATCGAGGGTGAGCCGGAGGTTCGCACGGGCTGCGGCCATGCCCCGGGCCGCGATCTGATCGGCCAGGGTCGCAGCCAGCCGGTGGAGGACGAACCGGAGAGATTCGGTCTCGGCGACGGGCGGGTCGATCGGCAGGCCGAGGACGAGCCGCTCCGCGGCGCGGCGTGGGCGGAACGGCTCCAGCTCCTCGCCACGGGCCCGGGCATGGAGCCGTTCGCCCTCCTCGCCGAACCGGGCGACGAGCGCGGAGCGCGGCAGGTCCGCCACCGCGCCGATCCGTCGAAGGCCGAACCGGGCGAGTCGGGCCCGGACGTCCGGATCCGGCGAGAGGAGCGACGACGGCAGCGGGGCGAGGAAGTGGGCATCGCCACCCGCCTCCACGATCTGCGGCTCGGCCGGGGTGGCGTGACCGGCGGCGACCGTGGCCGCGAAGCGGGTCCCGGCAATCCCCGGTCGGGGCGCGCCGGGCAGGCCGCCACTGAGCGCAGCGACCAGCCGCGTCGCGAGAAGCGGTTCCGGGCCCCACAGCCTGTCGAGCCCGTCGGCCTGGATCTCGATCAGCCCGAACGCGGGGTCGGCCTGGTCGGTCGTGCCGGCGAGCCCCGGGCTGAACCGGGCGAGCGTCTCGAAGGCGGCCTCGACGGCCGCCGCGTCGGCCTCGGGCTCGGGGTCGAGGAAGGCCGCTTCAGGGGCGAGGCGATGCGCCGACCCGAGCGGGATCCCGCGCCGGACGCCGAGCGCCCGGGCCGCCGGATCCGCGTCGATCACCGTCCCGTCGGTCCACGGCTGGCCGCCGAGGACGACCGGCCGGTCGGTCGGGAACGAGTCGGAGTGGCGCGCCCGCGCCAAGCGGAGCGGGAGATGGGGCCAGTAGAGGTGGAGGAGACGCATCGATGGGGATCCGTGGCAGAGGGCCGGTGGGGGCGGCAGTCGGGATGGCGAGGGCGGCGGGAGCGGCGACGATCTCGTCGCGGAGGAGGTCCGGGCGGCGGAGGCAGAGATCCCGCTCACCGCCCTCGGCGTAGAGGATCCGGAGATCCGCCCGCCTCCCCGGTGGCCCGTAGCGGCTGCGGGCGACGAGCACCTCGGTCCGCTGGCCGACGACGTCCCGCCCGAGGCGGATCCACGACCGCCGCGCGAGCTCGAGGCGAAGCCCGGTCGATTCGGCGACCGCGGTCGCGAGGCCGGCGGTCAGTCCGGGCGGCTCGATCGCCACGAGGAGCGTCTCCGCCCGGCGGGCGAGGGCAGCGAGACGGCGGATCCGATCGGCGACCTTCGCCGGCGTCGTGCCGACCGGCGGCCGCGGCGGCAGGTCGATGACGAGGACGTCGACCGAGCGGCCGGCGAGGAGGACCCCGGCGATCGACAGGCCCTCGTCGAGGGTCTCCGGCGTCAGGACGACGAACCAGTCGAGCCGGACGCCGCGGGCGACGGCCTCGACCGGGTCGAAGGCATGGGCCAGATCCAGCCAGGCAACGATCGCCCCATCGGCCTGGGCCTCGGCGGCCACCCGCAGGGCGAGGGTCGTGGCACCGGAGCTTGGGGCACCCTTGAGCGCCACGCTGGCGCTGCGCGGCAGCCCGCCCGGCCCCACGATCGCGTCGAGGGCCGGGAAACCGGTCCGAACGACCCGCTCGACGCCGGTCCGCGCCTCGGCCGACGGAGCCGGAGCCAGGACGTCGTCCTCGTCCTCCGGCTCGGTCGGAAGTGGGACCGTGGCCAGCGCCCCCACGACTCGCGGAGCTGCCGCACCCCATCGCGTCTGGAGAGACGCCAGAGCAGCCGACACGTCCGGGGAGAGGCTGGCCATCGGACCCCAAGTATCGAACATGCGTTCGATATCGTCAATCAGATGCTGTGGCGGTGCGTCACGCTGCCGTCACCGGTCCGGGCTAGGGTCGGAGATGATGATGCTTGCCATGCAACCGCAACAGCCCGCCTTGCCCGATCGGCCGATCCTCGTCGTCGACGATGACGCCAAGATCGTCCGGCTCGTTCGGACGTACCTGGAGCGGGACGGCTACCGGGTCGTGACTGCGGCCGACGGCCCCGGCGCCCTCGATGCCATCGAGCGGCATCGGCCAGCGCTGGTCGTGCTCGACCTGATGCTGCCCGAGCTGGACGGGCGAGCCGTCATCCGGGCCGTCCGGCGTGACGACGAAGCCGCCGCAACGCCGATCCTCGTCCTGTCCGCCCGCGGCACGACCCTGGACCGGATCGCCGGGCTCGAGGACGGCGCCGACGACTACTTGCCGAAGCCGTTCTCGCCGGCCGAGCTCGTCGTCCGGGTCAAGACGATCCTCCGCCGGGCGAGCACAGGGGCCGTTCCGCCGAGCCTGGCGATCGGCGCGACGGAGACCCGCGGCGGCCCGATCACCCATAACGATCTCGTCCTCGATCCCGATCGCCACGAGGTCCGGATCGGCGGATCCCTCGTCGGCCTGACCCACGTCGAATTCCGCCTCCTCCAGACGCTCCTCGAGGCCGACGGCCGGGTCCTCAGCCGCGACCAGCTGCTCGACGCGGTCTGGGGCGCCGAGCAGTCGGAGGTCCTCGACCGGACGATCGACGTCCACATCCGCCGGCTGCGCGACAAGCTCGGCGACGACCCGGACGCCCCGCGCTACGTCGCGACCGTCCGCGGCGCGGGCTACCGCTCTGCGCCGGTCGTCGGCTGAAGACGGCACCGACAACGAGCACGATCGTGCGCAGCCGAGGCATCGCCACCCGGATCGCTCTCGCAGCCCTCGCATCGGCGGCCCTCGGGCTGCTGATCCTGGCCCTCGGTGTGACCGTCGTCGGTGGCCAGGTCTTCACCGACCTGATGATGAAGGCAGGGGATACGGCTCAGCATGCCCGAGCGATGTACGACCAGTCGGTCTCGACCGTGGTCGTCGTGGCCGTCGTCGTGGCGGTCCTGGCGAGCGTCGGCCTCGCGATCGTGATGGCCCGCATGCTCGCGAAGCCGCTGCGGGAGGTCGGGGCGGCCGCTCGCCGGATCGCCGACGGCGACTACGCGGCCCGCGTCCCGCGCGAGGGTCCGGAGGAGATCGCGAGCCTCGCCGATTCGTTCAACCAGATGGCGATGAGCCTCGAGGAGCAGGAGCGGATGCGGCGTGACTTCATCGCGAATGCCGCTCACGAGCTGCGCACGCCACTGACGAACCTGCAGGGCTATCTCGAGGCGCTTCGCGATGGCGTGATCGTGGCCGATCGTTCGACCTATGAATCCCTTTGGGACGAGGCCGAGCGGCTCGTCCGGCTGTCGCGCTCGCTCGATGCGCTCGCCGAGGGCGACGCCGCGGCCGGGCCACCGTCGGTCGAGACGGTCGACCTGGCGGCGGCGATCCGGACCGCGGCGGAGCTCGCCCAACCATCGATCGACCGGGCCGGCCTGAGCCTGTCGGTCGCCGTTCCGGAGTCATTGCCGGCCCGCGCCAACCCCGACCACCTGGCCCAGGTCCTCGGCAATCTCCTCTCGAACGCCGTTCGCTACACACCGGCGGGCGGCTCGGTCACCGTCCGGGCGGAACGGCGGCCCGCGGACCTGCTCATCTCCGTGGCGAACAGCGGCGAGCCCATTCCGGCCGACGATCTCGACCGCGTCTTCGAGCGCTTCTACCGGGTCGAGAAGTCGCGCGATCGGGCGCGTGGCGGCGCCGGGATCGGCCTCGCGATCGTCAAGCAGCTCGTCGAGGCGGGCGGCGGACGGGTCGGAGCGGATTCGGCCAACGGCCAGACTCGCTTCTGGTTCAGCCTCCCGGCCTGAGTCGCCTCGGGCCGATCCGCGTCAGGGCAGCGCGACCGCGACGAGACCGACGGCGATGCCGGACAGCCCGATCCACTGCATCGGCCGGAGGCGCTCGCCCCACAGCGCGACGGCGACGACGACGGTGACCACCGGGCCGAATGAGCTCGCCAGGCCGACGATCCAGGTCGGCGCCTGCTCCAGCCCGACCGCGAACGCGACGAAGCCCGCGATGTCGAGGATGCCGCCGATCAGGGCCGCGCCGACCGCGCTCCGGAGCCGGGATCCGGGTCGCGGGTCGGTCCGGACCAGCGTCTCCGCCCATCGTGGCCGGGTCAGAGCCACCAGGGCGGCGATGATCCAGATCGTCGCCCCGTTCGCCGTCCGCGAGACGAGGAGCACGGGCAGCCAGCCGGCGCTCCGGATCGGGCCGGCCAGCCCGACCGTCAGGATCGCGAAGCTGACCATGGCGACGAGGGCGAAGGCGACCCCTCGCCCGACCAGCCGCGTCCCGCGCCAGCCCCGATCGGAGACTAGGCCGGTCAGCACCACGCCCGCCGTCGCGATCGCTGCGCCGAGCGCCTGCAGCGGCGCGAGCGACTCGCCGCGGACCAGGACCGCGAGCACGACGGTCAGGCCGCCGTAGGCTGCGACGACCGGACTGACGACCGAGACAGGACCGATCCGCAGCGCCGTGAAGAACGACAGGTAGGCGACCGAAGCGAGGACCCCATTGACGAGGGCTGCGACCGTGTCCTCCGGCCGGGTCGGGAGGCCCGCGCCCCGGACGAGCGCCAGGGCAATGACCGCGACGAGGCTCGTGCCCTGGACGATCGCGGCGACGCCGAGGCTGCCAAGGCGCCGCCCGGCCAGCGCTGCCGAGACGTCCGTCGACCCCCAGCACAGCGCCGCGGTCAGCCCGAGCTCCAGTCCGAGAGACATCGGCGGAGGGTACCCGGCGGGCCGATTGGCGCGATGGCCCGTGCTACACTTCGGGACCCATCGGCCCCACCCGCCGCACGTCGGCGCGCCGCCCGATCGGCCGTGGGGATGTAGCTCAGCTGGGAGAGCACCGCGTTCGCATCGCGGGGGTCAGGGGTTCGAGTCCCCTCATCTCCACCACTTCCCGACCTGGCCTGACCGCCTCGATCCTGGGCGCGCCCTCGTGACGCCGCCGTGATGGCCGCGGACGCGCTTGCAACGCGGTTGCAAGCGGCCGGGCGGGCGGTTGTTGCGTCAGCAACGATCTCACGATCATCGTCGCGGGCGTCGCCGATCGTCGATCGCCTGGTGAGATCTCGTCCCGATCGGTTCGAAGGAGGCATATGGGATGGATCCTCTCGACGCCGGTCTGCTCCTGTTGCGGGTGGTCGTCGGCCTGACATTCGCGGCGCATGGCGCCCAGAAGGCATTCGGCTGGTGGGATGGACCGGGCTGGGAGCGCTGGCAGGCGGCGATCGACGGGATGGGCTTCCGCCCGTCTCGACTGTTCGCCACGATCTCGATGGGCATCGAGCTTCTCGGCGGCCTCTGCCTCGCGATCGGGCTCTTCACGCCGCTCGCTGCCGCCGCTCTGGTCGGCCAGGCCGCCGTGATCGTCCTCAAGGTCCACAGCCCGAACGGGTTCTTCAACACGAAGGGCGGCCTCGAGTTCCCCCTGGCGCTCGGCACCGCGATCTTCTTCATCGGCTTCGTCGGGCCGGGAGCGGCGAGCCTTGACGCGGCGGCCGGGTTCTCCCTGCCGGTCGAGGTCCGGCTGATCCTGTTGCTCGCCGGACTCGCCGGCGGGCTCCTCACGATTCCGCTCTCGGAGACCGCGGATCGATCGGCCCGCGAGAGCTGATCCGCGAAGGCTGCGAGAGCCGGCGCCGACATCGGGAATGGCGTCGCCACAAGAGCGAGCGAGACCGCGATCCTCGACGGGGTCGGCGCGCGCTCAGCCGGCTGAGACACCCATCGCATCTTCGGCGGCGTGATCGGCGAGCGCGGCGTGGAGCTCGAGGGAGTGGCTCCGCAGCCAACGGCGCCAGACGAGATGGTCGGGCCGGCGCGTCGCGACGACCTGCCAGAAGCGCGGACCGTGCCCGAACACCCGGAGGTGAGCGAGTTCGTGGACGACGACCGTCTCGAGCGCCTCGGGTGGAGCGAGGACGAGCCGCCAGCTGAACATCATCCGGCCCTCCCGCGACGCGCTCCCCCAGCGACTGCGCGGGTCGCGCACGGCGACCGACCGTGCTATGACCGCGAGCGCGGCCGCGTGACGAGCAATCTCGGCATCGATCGCGACGCGGGCGCGCTCCCGGAACCACGTCTCGAGGACGCGGTCGAGCCGCTCGCGGTCGCGGCTGACGAGGACGACATGGAGCTCGTCGCCCGACTCCCCGCCGACCCGGGCAATCGTCGATCGACGGCCCTGCCCGGGAACGATCCGCAGGCGATGAAGCTCACCGCGATAGCGGATGGACGCGCCATCGCTCAGGCCACCACGGGCCGCAAGCTCGGCCCGCTGTCGGGCCTGGAGCTCGAGATGGCGGCGGATCCAGGCCTCGCGGCTCCGGAGGAAGGCGTCGATCTGCCGCTCCGGATGAGCCCAGCCACGACGTGTCGCCGGCGGCACGGTCACGACGAGGCCGTGCTCGGGGTCGATCGTGATCCGCAGCCGCCGGGATCGAGGCGAGCGACGAAGGAGATACTGCGGTGCGCCGACCGGCGCGACGGGCGGCGCGAGGTGCTGCATCGGCGTCGATGGTGACACATCGCGAGCGCCCGAACCGGAGGTCGACCGGCCCGAACCGGGAATCTGGCCCCGGGGCGATCAGGCTTCGGCGATGACCCCGATCGAGATCCGGAACCCGACCCGGCGCTGGAGCGGGGGCATCAGCGTCCCCTGACCGATCGGGGCATCGCCCGGGAAGAAGCGGTTCCACTCTTCATTGAAGGCGTCGAACTCCGTCGGATCGCGGAGCGACCAGTTCGCCCAGACGACCTTCTCGAGCGACGTCCCCGCGCTCTCGAGCCTGGCGAGCAGGTTCTTCATGCATTGCCGGGTCTGGTCCTTGATGCCACCGCCGACCATCTGGCCGGTCTCCGGGTCGATCGGGCCGATCGACGATACGTAGACCATCCCGCCCGCGGTGACCGCCTTGCCCAGCCCGAGCGACAGGATGGCTGCGTCAGGTGTCGGGTTGGCGTTGCCACCGCCCCACCGGCTCTTCGACGAGTGGACGGGATGGGCGGGGTCCTCCGGCGGGATCCCGAACTCACCGGGCGGCAGCTCCACGCCGGCCTTCTGGAACTGGCTCATGAACGTGGGCCGGATCCCGGTCGGCTCGAGGCGGCCCTCGATCTTGCCGTCGACGATGCCCGTCTGCTCGAAGGCGAAGATGTCCTGGGTGAGGATCTCGTCGTCCTCGATGCCGTAGATCTCGGTGATGTTGACGATTTTCCGGGTGCCGTCCTTGAGACGTGCCGTGTGCACGATCAGGTCGACGGCCGACGCGATCTGCTCGCGGATCGCGCGCAGCGGCAGTTGATAGCCCGTCATCAGGACCATCGTCTCGAGCCGGCGGAGCATGTCCTTCGGGCTGTTCGCGTGACCGGTCGACAGCGAGCCATCGTGGCCGGTCGTCATCGCCTGGAGCATGTCGAGGGCCTCGCCGGACCGGCACTCCCCGACGATGATCCGGTCGGGCCGCATGTGCATCGCGTTCTTCAGCAGGTGGCGAATCGTGATCTCGCCCTCCCCCTCGAGGTTGGGCGGGCGCGACTCGAGCGTGATCACGTGCTCCTGGCGGAGCTGGAGCTCGGCCGCGTCCTCGATCGTGACGATCCGCTCGTCGTTCGGGATGAAGGACGACAGCACATTGAGGGTCGTCGTCTTGCCGGAGCCGGTGCCGCCCGAGACGAACAGATTGAGACGGGCCTCGATGCACGCCTGGAGGAACTCGAACATGTCCGGGGTCGACGTGCCGAACCGGATGAGATCGTCGACGGTATACGGCTTTGCCGAGAACTTCCGGACCGTGATCACGGGCCCGACGAGAGAGAGCGGCTCGACGATCGCGTTGACGCGGGAGCCGTCGGGCAGGCGGGCGTCGACTCTCGGGCTCATCTCGTCGATGCGCCGACCCATCGGGGTGATGATCCGGTCGATGACCCGGAGGACGTGCTCGTCGTTCAGGAAGACACTGTCGATGCGCTCGATCTTGCCGTTCCGCTCGATGTAGACGTGGGACGGCCCGTTGACCATCACCTCGGTGATCGTCTCGTCCTTCAGCAACGGTTCGAGCGGACCGAAGCCGGTCACGTCGTTGGCCATCTCCTCGATCAGGCGCACCCGTTCGTCGCGCGTGACCGCAAAGCCGTGCAGGTCGATGACCCGATCGATCATGCCCTCGACCTTGCCGCGGATGGCGCTGTCCGGGCCCTCGAGGAGCGAGTCGAACGAGCTGATGACCTCGGCCTGGAGGCGGAGCCGGACGTTCCGCAACATGTCCTCGCGGCCCGGTGAGGAGGTCGCCGGAGGCGGCGGTGCGACGGGGACCACCGCCACGGCGTTCGGGTTGTCCGCTCCCTGCTGAGCGCGTTCGACCCGTTGGAGCAGCGACATGACCTGGATCTCCCCTGAGGTTCGCGTCGTGACGCCAGGTGCCTGTGGACCTGCGGCCTGGGACAGCGGCGGCGAGCTCCGCTGACCAAAGGTCCCAGAGAGCATAGCCCTCTTGTCCTGGTACCTCGTTGCACGGTGGCACCAGGGCGGCGCAGATGTGTTGATCCGGCGCAAGTCCGGGGTCGGTCCGAGGCGGTCTGGGGCAGCGGGGGTTGGAGGCGTGCGCGAAGGCGAGTGGGAGCCACCGGCGGGGGCCGGCCGCAAGAGCCCGCTGGTATACTCCCGGCTCCTGCGTGGGGCTATAGCTCAGCTGGGAGAGCGTCTGAATGGCATTCAGAAGGTCAGGGGTTCGAATCCCCTTAGCTCCACCAATTCGCCCGTAGCGCCGACCATTCGACGACCCCCTGCCGGCGGCGGGGGGTCGGTTGATATCAGCGACGACCAGGCTTGCCGATGTGACCGACACGACCGAGACGCCGACCAGCACGAAGACCGACGCCCGCGACCGGACCCGGGTCGAACGCTACGACCCCGCCACGATCGAGCCACGCTGGCAACGGCGCTGGGACGAGCTCGCCCTGTACCGGACGGACCTCCACGACACGTCGCGTCCGAAGTTCTACCTGCTGACGATGTACCCGTATCCGTCGGGTGACATCCACATCGGCCACTGGTACATCATCACGCCGACCGACGCGATCGCCCGGTTTCATCGGATGCACGGCGAGAACGTCTTCCTGCCGATCGGGTTCGATGCGTTCGGGCTGCCGGCCGAGAACGCTGCGATCAAGAACCGGATCAACCCGCGCGACTGGACGATGTCGAACATCGACAACATGCGGCGCCAGCTGCGGTCGATGGGCGCGACGTTCGACTGGGAGTCGGAAGTCGTCACCGCGGATCCGGCCTACTACCGCTGGAACCAGTGGTTCTTCCTCCAGTTCCTGAAGGCCGGCCTGGCCTACCGTGCCACTTCGACCGTCGACTGGTGCCCGAACGACGGAACGCTGGCCCGCGAACAGGTCGAGGGCGCCGACCGCCACTGCTGGCGGTGCGGCGCGAAGGTCGAGAAGCGCGACCTGGCCCAGTGGTATCTCAAGGTCACGACCTACGCCGACGAGCTGCTCGACTTCACCGGTCTCGATTGGCCCGAGCCGATCAAGACGCAGCAGACGAACTGGATCGGGCGGAGCGAGGGCGCCGAGATCGTCTTTGAGACCGCGCCCGACGATCATCAACCGGGCGGTCACGAGCTGCGCGTCTTCACGACTCGACCCGACACGCTGTTCGGCGCGACGTTCATGGT
>Ga0307277_10000777_pt1 | contig 12177 bp, 10 predicted proteins | sample ER_DNA_116_FD_194473 | JGI IMG/M metagenome (GOLD analysis project Ga0307277, IMG submission 194473) | Bulk soil microbial communities from the East River watershed near Crested Butte, Colorado, United States - ER_DNA_116 | ecosystem: Environmental > Terrestrial > Soil > Floodplain | place...
CCCATCATGCCGGCGCCCCCGTGCCGGGGAAGCAGGCTTGGATGGATGTTGATCGTGGGTCCCCAGTACTCGGAGAAGTACGGCGGCCTGAGCAGCTGGTCGTAGCCGGCCAGCAGAACCAGGTCGCAGCCCGCCTCCCGGAATGCCAGACCGATGGCGGCGTCTCTGTCGCCCGCGTCGGCGAAATCGCGGCGTTCGAGAACCTGACGCCGGATGTAGCGGCGGTCCGCGATCTCCAGCGCCCGGACCGATGGCCGATTGGAGAGGACCAGCACCGGATCCAGGCCCGGAAGGCGGCCATGCTCATGTGCATCGAGGACCGCCTCGAGGTTGGAGCCCCGTCCGGAAACGAGGATCCCGAGGCGCACCGAGCGAGCCTCGCTCAGATGAACGCGACCCGTGGCGCCCCACGCCGGCATGGCACGACCCGTCCCACGACGCATGCTTCGGGAAGCGCATCGAGGGCCGTCTCGACTTGGCTGCGTCGCACCACGCAGGTCAGCCCGATCCCCAGGTTGAAGGTGCGCACCATCTCCTGGTCGGGGATGTCGCCGTTCTGCTGGATCAGCGAGAAGACGCGTGGCACCGGCCAGCTCCCCGTCTCGACCTCGACCCCGAGCCCCTCTGGCAGCGTGCGTGGGACGTTCTCGATCCAGCCACCTCCGGTGATGTGCGCGAAGGCGAGGACGTCGCTGTGGGCGTCGCGCAGCGCAACGCGCAGGGCCCGCATCTCCGCCAGGTAGCTGCGGTGCGGGGCGAGCAGGGCGTCGCCCAAGGTCCCGTCGAGACCGGGGGCGGTCCGCTTCCAGTCCGCTTCGCCGAAGACCCGTCGAGCCAGCGAGTAGCCATTGGTGTGCAGACCGGTCGAGGGGAGGCCGATGAGGACGTCCCCGGCGCGCACGCGAGTGCCGGTGATGAGATCGGCACGAGCCGCGACGCCGACCACGAAGCCGGCCAGGTCGTAGTCCGCCCCCTGGTACAGGCCGGGCAGCTCAGCGGTCTCACCGCCGACCAACGCCACCCCGTTGGCCAAGCAGGCGCGGGCCATTCCCGCCACGAGGTCTGCCGCCTGTCGGGCCTGCAGGCGTCCGACGCCGAAGTAGTCGAGGAAGAAGAGCGGATCGGCGCCCTGCACCGCCACATCGTTGATGCAGTGGTTGACGAGGTCCTCCCCAACGGTGTCGTGCCGGTCGAGGGCGATCGCGATCCTCAGCTTGGTGCCCACGCCATCGGTCGACGCGACCAGCACCGGGTCAGGCCAGCGCTCCGTGTCGAGGCGGAAGAGGCTGCCAAAGCCACCGACGCCGCTCAGCACCTCCGGCGTCGTGGTCCGCGCGGCTGCCTCGCTGATCAGCTCGACCGCCCTGCGTGCCTCATCGAGGTCGACTCCGGCCTCGCGGTAGGTGCGTTCCATGAGTGCCTATCCACGCTCCAGCGCGAACTTGTCCAGCTCGAGCGGCACGTCGGTCGGGTATCGGCCGTCGAAGCACGCGGTGCAGAACCCTTCAGCATCCCCTCCGACCGCCGCCAGCAGCCCTTCGCGGGAGAGGTATCCCAGCGAGTCCGCGCCGATGGCGCGCCGAATCCCCTCGAGGTCGTGATTGGCCGCGATCAGCTCGGATCGCCGCCCGGTGTCGACCCCCATGTAGCAGGGATACGCCATCTGCGGCGAGTGGATGCGGACGTGCACCTCGCGGGCGCCGGCGCGACGCAGCATGGCCACCGTGGGAGCGGTCGTCGTGCCGCGTACGATCGAGTCGTCGACCATCACCACGCGACGGTCCCGCAGCACCTCGGGGAGCGGGTTGAACTTCATGCGCACCGCCTCGTCCCGGGTCTGCTGCGCAGGCTGGATGAACGTGCGACCCACGTATCGGTTCTTGATGAGTCCCTCGCGGTAGGGCAAGCCGGACTCCTCCGCGTAGCCGATGGCGGCGGGAATCGCGGAATCCGGGACGGGGATCACCAGGTCAGCATCGGCGGGATGCTCCTGCGCCAGCCGGCGGCCCATCCGCAGCCGCGCCTCGTACAGCAGCCGTCCCCCGATAACGCTGTCCGGGCGGGCCAGGTAGACGAACTCGAAGACGCACAGGCGTTCGCGGCTGCCGAAAACAGAGGGCCGCTGGGAGCTGACCCCCTCGGCGTCGATGGTCAGAATCTCCCCGGCCTCGACGTCGCGCACCATCTGCGCGCCCATGGCATCCAGTGCGGTGCTCTCCGAGGCGACGGCCCATCCAACCGGCTGCCCGTCCGGCGCCAGCAGCCGTCCGAGGGCCAGAGGCCGGAAGCCGATCGGATCGCGTGCGGCGACAAGAGCCTGCTCGGTCAGCATGGTGAAGGTGTAGGCGCCGGTGGCCCGATGGAATGCCCGCTCCACCCGCTGGGCCCAGGTCCGGCCCGGGGAGTGGGCGATGAAGCGGGCGAGCACCTCCGTGTCCGAGGCCGTCACGAAGTCCACGCCCTGCTCCACGAGCTCGTCGCGCAGCCACGGCGCGTTGGTCAAGTTGCCGTTATGGCCAAGCATCAGCTCACCGAGATCGCCGCGAGCCGGGACCGGCTGGACGTTGGGGAGGGTGTTCGAACCTGTGGTCGAGTAGCGCGTGTGACCGATGGCGGCTATCGCCCGCTGGCCGCCTCCAATGGCATCGCTTCCCTCGAGCGCGTCGATCGTCTCGCGGTCGAAGACCTGATTGACGAGACCAAGGCGCTTGTGCAGGTGCAGCTGAGTGCCATCGGTCGTGGCGATCCCGGCCGATTCCTGCCCTCGATGCTGGAGCGCGTGGAGACCGAGGTAGGTGAGCCTGCCGACGGGCTGACCCGGAGCGTAGACGCCAACCACGCCGCATTCTTCGCGCGGTCCGTGGGGTTCGTACGAAGGCTCGATCTCGAGCAGGCCGGAGGGTGAGCGACGGGGCTGGGACGGGATTGGCGCCGATCTACCGGGCTGGGGGTGCACATCGGCGGTGGCCTGTGCGACGGGCGGTCTTGTCCGTCGCACCTGGGTCACAGTCGCCAGCCGGATCGGGGCACGCCAGCATGATAGCCGTCACCGGCAGCCGGATGCGGCTCGGACGGCGCTGTCCGGCCCGTTTTGCCCGAAAGGTACCGGCCGAGTACTGCACCAGACCGCACGCGCCGTTTGCGAGCCCTCATCCCGGCGGTGCCGATTCGCACCTCGTGACGATTAGCCCATGGCTGCCGGAGACGGCCGCCCTCATCCTGCGGACGCACCTCACGCCGCAAAGGAACACATGCTTCGATTCGCCAGGGCTCTCGGGTTTCTCGCCCCGCTGGCGGTCACACTTTGTGCCAGCGTGGTGCTCGTCCTGACCTCGGGCGGGGACGCCCTGGGGCGCTCCTGGGTGCTGGGCGCCGTCCTCCTGGCCGCGATCGCGGGCATGACCACCACGGCCCTGGCGGCGTGGAGCTACATGGGCTGGCGGCTCAACCGGCTCGCCAGCGTGCTGGAGGCGACGCTGACCGATATCGCGCCGGTCGTCGTCAGGGAGGCCGGCATCCCCGCGGAGCGGAGGTTGGCGCGCGCATTCAACGCCGCGGCCGGAGCGTTCCTGCAGTTCGAGGCCCGCGCTACGCACGATCGGCTCACCGGCGTCGCGAACCGCGAGACGCTGCTGACGGTCCTGCTCGCCGAGGTCGAGCGCGCCTCACGCCACTACAAGCCCCTCTCGGTGGCGTTCATCGACATCGATCGCTTCAAGCCCGTCAACGACACCTACGGCCACAACAGTGGCGACGCCGTGCTCCGCCAGATCGCCGGCATAATCGTCGACAACATCAGGCCGTCCGACCTCTTCGGCCGATACGGCGGCGAGGAGTTCATGCTCATCCTTCCCGAATCGCTTCCAGCCGAGGCGGTAGACGTCGCGGAGCGGCTCCGCTCGGTGGTTGCGCAGACCCCGCTGACCATCGCCAATGGCCAGTCGGTCAACGTCACCATCAGCATCGGTGTCGCCGGCGGCCGCGGCCACGAGCTGCAGGTGGATGCGCTCGTCGACCAGGCCGACGCAGCGATGTACGCAGCCAAGGGGCTGGGTCGCAATCGCACCTACGTCTACCGCGACCTCGACGATGGCGCTCCGGTTCGCCGCGCTCCGATCTCTCCGGAGCGCCGCGCCGCCGCCGCCGCCATCGGCCAGTGGGCGAGCGACACCGCGACCGAGGCCCTCGCATCGGTCCTTGCGCCACAGCCGCACCACCGGGGCCGGCCGTCGGACATGATCGCTTCGCTGGCGACCGGCATCGCGCTTCACCTCCAGCTTCCGCGCGAGGAGATCGATCGAGTGCGGATCGCCAGTCTGTTGCACGATCTCGGGAAGCTCGCGGTGCCCGCCGAGATCCTGGACAAGCCGGCATCGCTGTCGAACGGCGAGTGGCAGGCGATCGGCGAGCACCCGCGCATCGGGCAGCTCATCCTCGAGCAGGCTTCCAGCCTCCGGGATGCCATCCCGGTCGTGCTTCATCACCACGAACGATTCAACGGCACCGGCTACCCGCACGGCCTCCGGGGCCAGGAGATCCCGCTCGGCGCTCGCATCGTCGCGGTCGCCGACGCCTACCACGCCATGGTCCACGAGCGGCCGTACAAGGAGGCGCTGACACACGCGCAGGCCCTCCACGAGCTCGAGACGAACGCCGGCACGCAGTTCGATCCGGACGTGGTCGAGATCTTCTGCTCGATGTACGCCGATGGCGTGCCGCCGGACGGGCTGGAAGAGGTGTATCGGCTGCACGAACGCGCGCGTGGAGGGCTCGAGCGACTGGATCCGCGGGCGGCCGCCACGAAGCTGGCCGAGGGCGACGACGAGGATGACGATCACGCCCATTCGCATTCCGAATCAGAGTCACCACCCGCGGCCGGTCGTCGGCCCCGCAAGCTGGGGCCGGAGTCGCTCCAGAACGCGACCGGTTGAGCGGCAGCAGCTAGAAGGCTGTCTCCCAGGCCGCGACCAGCTCGCCGAGTGCGACTTCCAGGCGCGGAAGTTGCCCGATGCCCAGCGACAGGACATCCCCGCGCGCCACGCCCAAGCGCGTGACCGGAACGTTGGCCGCGTCGCACGCGGCCTGCAGCGCGTCGCGGTCGTCTGCGGCAGCGCATAGCAGGGCTCTTCCGGCGGCTTCTCCAAACAGCGTGGCCGTGGGCCAGCGCTCTGCCGCTTCGGCCAGGTCGATCACCGCTCCCACCCCCGAGGCGATCGCCATCCTTGCCAGCGAGACGCCGAGCCCACCGATCGAGAGGTCGTGCGCTCCGCCGACGAGTCCCTGGCTGGCCAGCGTCGGGAGCAGCCGCACCACGCGCGCCGCTGTTGCCAGGTCCAGGTTCGGCCGACCGCCGTGCTCAGCCCGACGCCAGGCGTGCTCCGACCCCGCCAGGGTGGACGGCTCCCAACAGGGCACGCCCAGCAGCCAGATCTCGTCGCCCTCCCGCCAGCGCATCGGCAGCGCGCTCGAGCGATCCTCCAGCAGGCCGAGCATGCCCACAAGCGCGGCGGGGATGATCGGTCCCTCAGGCGTCTCGTTGTAGAGCGACACGTTGCCCGACACGATCGGGACCTCCAAGCTGCGGCACGCATCGGCCAGCCCGGCCACCGTTTCCGACAGCGCCCAGTAGCCGGCCTCCGGTTCGGGTGAGCCCAGGTTCAGGCAGTTCGTGGCTCCGATGGGCGTAGCTCCCGAGCAGGCGACGTTGAGCGCCGCCTCGAGGACAGCCGCAGCGGCAGCGGATCGCGGATCGAGAGACGCGAGCCGGCCTGGTCCATCCAGGGCAACCGCCAGCGCGCGTCGCGTGCCCTTGACCCGCAGCAGAGCGGCATCCGCGTCTCCGGGCCCTGCCAGGGTGTTGGTCCCGTTCATGTGGTCGTAGCGGCGCCAGACGGGCTTGCGGCTTCGGCAATTAGGCGCGGAGAGCAGCTCGAGCAGCCCATGGACCGATGGCGGCTCCGCCGCCAGTGGTGCGAGATCCGCCGCGAGCCGGACTTCCAGGTCCGCGGGTGGCGCGGCGGGGAGCACGTAACGCGGCGCTTCGTCGACGAGGGCGCGTGCAGGGAGCTCACAGGCCACCTGACCATCGAAGCGGCAACGGACCACCGGCTCGTCGATGACGCGACCGATGGTCACGGCCGGTAACTCGAACTTGGCGAAGACCGCTTGCACCTCGGCCTCTCGCCCGGCATGGACGACGACCAGCATCCGCTCCTGCGATTCGGAGAGGAGCAGCTCGAGGGGGTTCATCAGCGGCTCGCGGCGGGGCACGCGATCCAGGTCGACCTCCGCACCGCAGCCGCCTCGGGCGGAGAGCTCGGCGAGGCCGCAGGTCAGGCCCGCGGCACCCAGATCCTGCATCGCGACAACGGCGTCAGATCGCGACAGCTCCAGGCACGCCTCCATGAGCAGCTTCTCGAGGAACGGGTTGCCCACCTGCACCGCCGGGCGACGGGAATCCCGGTCCTCCCCGAGGGCCGCGCTCGCGAAGGCGGCGCCGGCGATCCCGTCCCGGCCGGTCGCGGCACCCACCAGCAGGAGCGCGTTGCCCGGGCCGCCGGCGCGCGCGAGGGTGATCTCGTCGTGACCCGCGATCCCCAGGCACATGGCGTTGACCAGCGGATTGCCGCTGTAGGACGTATCGAAGAAGAGCTCACCGCCCACGTCGGGGATCCCCACGCAGTTGCCGTAGCCGGCGATTCCCGAGACCACCCCGTCAAACAGGTAGCGGTTGCGCGCGGCGCCGGTTGCATCGGTCAGGCCGGCGGCGTCCTCGCGGGCGTCGAGCGGACCGAAGCGCAGCCCGTTGAGGAGCGCGATCGGCCGGGCGCCCATGGTGAAGATGTCGCGGATGATGCCTCCGACCCCGGTGGCCGCCCCCTGGTATGGCTCCACGGCGCTCGGGTGGTTGTGCGACTCGACCTTGAAGACAGCGGCCAGCCCATCCCCGAGGTCGAGTACCCCTGCGTTCTCACCGGGCCCGACCAACACCCGCTCGCCCTCCGTCGGCAGCGAAGCGAGGAGCGGCTGCGAGTGCTTGTAGGCGCAGTGCTCGCTCCACATCGCGCCGAACATGGCGAGCTCGACGTTGTTGGGATTACGGCCGAGAAGCTCGACGATTCGACGGTGCTCACCCGGCGTCAGCCCGTGGAGCTCAGCGGCGGGCGCCTGAGTGGGGTGTGCGGCTGCGGGAGCCTCGGGACTGAGGGTCAGCGCGACGGCCCTCCGACGCGCCGATCGAGGCCGAGCTGCGCCAGGAAGGCGCCCGCCGCGCAGGCGAGCATCCCGATGAGGAAGATCATCGCCCCCGTCCCGGTGAGGGGGAGGCCGAGGCGATCCAGACCCACGCCGACACCGACCAGGGAGATGGCCAGCAGCACCAGGTCGCGCTGCGGGATGGCCGGCACGACGCGCGGCAGGAACACGGCCAGGAGCACGCCGATCAGGACGAGGGTGAAGAGCAGGTTGATCCCGCTCGCCAGTCCCCAGCCGCCGGTGTAGGTCCCCGAGATCACCCATGGCAGGAGCATCGCGACAACGCCGACGAGAGCTCCGAGGCCGATGAGCCACCCGGAGAGCGTCTCTGGCGGTCGGAGGATCCCTTCCGGGCGGATGGGCCCGGGCCGCGGGGCAGGCATCGGTCCGGTAGCCTGGGGCGGCTCAGGCGTTGCGGCGCGATAGGCGGCGCCTCGTCGCCATGGCGGGACGCTCGTATCCTCACCAGCCTCGGCGGGTGGTGCCGGTCCGGCCACATCCTGAGCCGGCACCGCGGGCGTGGCCGTGGTCGCCTCCTCCTCGCGTCGCTCCGCCGCAACTGGGGGCTCGCGCTTTTGCTCGGCCCGAGGGGCCGAGGGCGGGAGGTCAGGCCGTGACCGCACGCCGGGGGACGCGGGCCAGTCCGGAGCCGGCGGCAGGTCCGGCTCGGCCTCACGATCGACCGGCTGGCCGCAGGTCGGACAGAAGAGCGCGTCGTCGTCGACCTCGGTTCCACACTGGGCGCAGACGCGAGCCATCGGTCAGCTCCGGGCGAATCGCGTTGCGCACCCGATGAGGACGATCAGCCCCGCCAACAGGAAGATGATCCCGGCCGGGCTGATCAGGCGCAGGACCGAGACGATGTCCCCGCTCCAGTTCCCGGCGATCTCGAGCACGATGAACAGGGCGATCAGTCCAACCGCCCAGACCGTGGCCACCACCAGTCCGATGACCTGCAGCCCGCCGGGAGCAGCTCGCAGGAATCCCCCGATCGCCAGCAAGACCAGCAGCGCCACGAGGATGGGGGCCGCGGCAGCGAAGCCGAAGTAGGCCTTGTCGGCGATCCCGCCGCCGACCGACGCGTAGCCGTTCCAGAACGCGATGCCGTATCCGCCCGTGGCGCCGAAGCTTCGCTGCCAGAGCGACCCATCGCCGTAGGCGAACGGAAGCATCCAGGCGGTCGCGATGCCGATCGCCCCAACCAGGAGCACGAGTGGACCCAGGACGGCTCCACCGGCCGGAGCCTCGCGGGCGGAGGTCGCAGGCGCGGGTGCGGGGCCCGCCGAGGCGGGTGGCGGGACGTAGCCCGGCGCGGGCTGCGCGCTGGCGCGCAGGTTGGCGCCGCAGTTCTGGCAGAAGGCGACGCCGGCTCGGTTGATCGTGCCGCACCTTGGACAGGCCTGGGTGCCCTGCGGGGCGCCCGGACGCTCGAGCGTCGAGGCCACGCCGGCGGCGACGAGCCGCTGGCCGCAGTTTCGGCAGAACGCAACGCCGGGTCGGTTTTCCGTGCCGCACCTGGGGCATTGCGTGCTCTCTCCCACCGCGGTGGCCGGGACGGAGTGGGCGGCCGCGCTCTCCGCGTCCGCGGGAGCCGGAGAGCCGGGATAGGCCTCAGCTTCCTGGGGTGGCGGACCGGCGGCCGCTTCGACCGCGGGCTCCGCTTCGGGGTTGACGGACTCGGTGGCGGTCTCCGACGACTCGGTCGCCATCTGTGAGGGCTGGGCCTCGATGCCCGATGGCGGGGTCTCGTCGCTTACCGCGCCCTCGACGGCCTCCGCCTCGGCCGGCCTGCCTGCCGACGGGGCGTTCTCGAACTCCTCCCCGGTCTCCGGCTCCCGCGGGGCTGACGGCTCCTCGGCTGCGTGGCCCTCACCAGCGGCCTCGCCCGTCTCGGTCGGCTCGTCCGGGTCGCCCTGCGTGGCTGGATCACGCGCCTCGCCCGGCGCGCCGGCAGCTGAGTCTCGCTCGCGGTCGTCCTGCTGCATCGGTCTAGCCTCCCATCGGGACGCTCGGGGGGAGCCCGATCATAGCCGACGCTACGCGGCCACCGGCTGCTCACTCAGCCAGGCCGCCAGCGACTGCAGGATCAGCAAGCCATCGCTGCCGCCAACCTCCGCCTCCGCCGCACGCTCCGGATGCGGCATCAGGCCCAGCACATTTCCGCGCGGGTTGGTGATCCCGGCGATGCTGCGCAGAGAGCCGTTCGGGTTCGCGTCCGGCGTGACGCGGCCATCCGCGTCCGCGTATCGCAGCATGACTCGCCCGGTTGCCTCGAGCTCATCCAGCGTCGCGCCGTCCGCGTAGTAGCGTCCCTCCCCGTGCGAGATCGGAAGGCGGATCGGCTGGCCCTCGACCATCCCTCCCGCCCACACCGGACAAGAGTCCACAGACTCGACCCTGAGCCCCTGCCAGTCGCAGCGGAATTCGAGGTGGTCGTTGCGCAGCAGCGCCCCGGGCAGCAAGCCGGCCTCGCACAGGATCTGGAAGCCGTTGCACGAGCCGAGCACCGGACCGCCGGCTGACGCGAAGGACTCGACCGCCGCCATCACCGGGCTGAAGCGCGCGATCGCGCCGGTCCGCAGGTAGTCGCCGTGTGCGAAGCCGCCGGGGAGGATGACCGCATCCACGCCGTCCAGCTCTCGCTCCGCATGCCAGACGGGACGCGCATCCCAGCCGACCAGCGGCGCGATGTCCAGGAAGTCGCGGTCGCTCCACGTTCCGGGAAAGACGACGACCGCCACGCGGGGCGTGCTCATGCGAGGCGTGCCTCCTCGCTCGGTTCGTCGTCCGCACGCACCTCCCAGGTGGCGATCTCCATCACCGGGTTCGCCAGCAGGCGCCGGCACATGGCCTCAACTGAGGATCGGGCGTGGTCCACGTCATCGGCCTCGAAGCTGACGCGGAGCAGCTTGCCGCTGCGGACCTCGCTGACCGAGGCGAACCCCAGCGCGCGCAACCCGCCGGCGATGGTCAGCCCTTCCGGATCCGCGATGCCGGGGCGGAGCTGCACCTGGACCTCCGCGATCCAGCGCACTAGGCGGGCGCTTCGATGTCGCGCCAGCGGCGGCCCGTGAGCCGCTCGTAGGCGGTGACGTATCGGTCTCGAGTCCCGGTGATAACGCCCGGCGGCAACGTCGGGGCCGGCGGCTCCTTGTTCCACCCCGAGGCGGCCACGAAGTCGCGCACGTATTGCTTGTCGAAGGAGGCGGGGCTCGACCCGGGCTGATACTGCCTGGCGTCCCAGAAGCGGCTCGAGTCGGGGGTCAGCACCTCGTCGATCAGCGCCAGCTCTCCATCGATCCAGCCGAACTCGAACTTCGTGTCGGCCAGGATGAGGCCGGTTGCCTCGGCCCGCGCGGCGCCGGCCGCGTAGGCAGCCAGGGACCGCTCCTCGAGCTGGCGGGCAAGGTCACCCCCGACCATCTCGGCGAGCCGATCGCGCGTGATGTTCTCGTCGTGCCCCACCTCGGCCTTGGTGGATGGCGTGAAGATCGGCTCCGGAAGCCGCTCCGCCTCCTGCAGCCCAGCAGGCAGGGGATGACCGCCCACCATGCCGTCACGACCGTATTCGGCCCAACCCGACCCTGCGAGGTATCCGCGCACGACACACTCCGCGTCGATCCGCTTGGCGCGCCGAACCAGCATCGCGCGGCCCGCCAGCTCGTGTGCCCTCGCAACGTCTGGGAAGTCGGATGGGTCCGCGGACAGGAAATGCGTGGGGCCCAGGGAAGCGAGCAGCTGGAACCAGTAGGCCGACAGCCTGGTCAGGACCGCCCCCTTGTCGGGAATCGGCTGATCGAAGACGACGTCGAACGCCGAGAGCCGATCCGTGGCAACCAGCAGCAGCCGCTCCTCGTCGACTCGGTAGGTCTCGCGGACCTTCCCTCGATGGATGAGCTCCAGTCCCTCGACGCTGCTGCGCACCATGGTCACGGCAAGTCCTCCAACTGTCCCTCTGGCTGTTCAGGCTCCGGTGAATGAGCCGATGGCGTGGCGGGTTCGGCAGGTCGCGCGACGCCCGGCATCGGCGCCTGCCCGGGTCCCCTGCCTGCGTGGGACGCGGCCTCGGCGATGTCGTATCCGTCTGGCCGCAGCGACAGGCGCCGGCGCGCGTAGTCCTCGACTCGATCGAGGAGCGAGAGGACCACCAGGATCAGGACCGTCCCCAGCACGGCAAGGACGTAGAGGCCGGTTCCTGCAGCGGTGCCGATGGCCGCAACGGACCAGAGCGAGGCGGCCGTGGTCAGGCCCCGAATGTGGCCGCGGTACTGCAGGATCGTTCCGGCACCGATGAACCCGATTCCCGAGACGATCTGCGCCGTGATGCGGGTCGGGTCGATGGCCGCGCCGCCGTATCCGTAGCCGGAGATGATCGCGAACAGCGCGGCGCCGAGCGATACCAGGCTGTGGGTCCGAAAGCCGGCGGGCTGGCGGTGCAGCTCACGTTCGAAGCCGATGATGGCCCCGAGCGCGAGCCCCGCGATCAGGCGCAGTGCAAGCTCGACCTGCGCCCCGACGGTGAGTGCCGGATTGTGGACTAGGTCCATGGGTCGCCGTCCTCGCCTCGTCTCCCCGTCTCCGGCGCCTCCTCGAGCGACCACCACGTCGAAGACCAGGCGTGGAGCGCGCCACCGCCGGCGACCAGGCAGAGCCAGATCGCGACGAAGCCTACCAGCAGGGCCACGCTGCCCGGGGTCAGAAGCGCACCTTCCCCGGCCTGTCGGCCGATGGGCGTCCAGAGGACCCGCAGCAGAGCCCAGGTCGCGACCAGCCAGGCGACGAATGCCAGGTCGATGGCGGCGGCGATGGCGATCCGCCGCAGCGGCCGCCGCACGAGTTCACGGAAGCCCGCCGCCACGGCTCTCCGGACGCCGACGTGCTCCCCGCCGAGGCTCGCTCGCACGGCACCTGCGGCGAGGGCCC
>Ga0307277_10000778_pt1 | contig 12166 bp, 10 predicted proteins | sample ER_DNA_116_FD_194473 | JGI IMG/M metagenome (GOLD analysis project Ga0307277, IMG submission 194473) | Bulk soil microbial communities from the East River watershed near Crested Butte, Colorado, United States - ER_DNA_116 | ecosystem: Environmental > Terrestrial > Soil > Floodplain | place...
GGTGTTCGGTTGGCGCCCAAGCTTGACCGTCACTTCCGTCGTCTCGTTCTGGCGATGGACCTCGAGGGCGATCTCGTCGCCGGGCTGCTTCGATGTGACTACGCTCCGAAGCTGCTCCGCGGATTCAATCGCCTGCCCGTCGGCCTTTGTGATCACGTCGCCGCCCACGAGATAGCTCTCGCCGTCGACGACGACCTGCGTCGTGCCGCCTCGCAGACCGGCCTGAGCCGCGGGGCTGTCCGGCCGGACGCGTTGGATGAGGACTCCCTGGTCGACCGGCAGGCGGACGTTCGCCGCCAGCTCGCTCGTGACCGTCGCCATCTCCACACCGATGTACGCGTGGTCGACCTTGCCGTGCTCCAGGAGCTGCGAGACGACATCCTTGACCGTATTGATCGGGACCGCGAAGCTGATGCCGACGTTTCCGCCCGAGCCGCTCTCGATCTGTGAGTTGACGCCGATCACCCTGCCGTCGGCGTTCAGGAGCGGCCCACCGGAATTGCCGTGGTTGATGGCCGCGTCGGTCTGGATGACGCGGTCGATGGCGAACCCGTTGGGAGCAGTGATCTCTCGCTGGAGCGCACTGATGATCCCCGCGGTGACCGTGCGCTCGAGGCCGAAGGGATTACCGATGGCGACCACGGCGTCGCCGACGCGGACGGCGTCCGAGTTCCCGAGCTCGAGCGGTGTCAAGGCCCTGCCCTCCGCGCCCTTGATCCGCAGGACGGCGATGTCAGTGGACGGATCCTTGCCGACGACGGTCGCCGGCATCTCGTCGTTCCCGGAAAAGCTGACCTCGACCTTGGAGGCGCCCTCGATCACATGGTAGTTCGTGACGACGTGCCCGGACTTGTCGATGACGAACCCGGAGCCGAGCACCCGCGCCTGCTGGGCGCCGAAGAACGGGTTGTCCGAGACCGAGGTGGCGAGCACCTGGACGACGCCCCGCTTGGCGCTGGCGTAGATGTCGGAGATCGTCTTTCCGCCGCCGTTGCGGAATGCTGTCGATTCGGCCGTGCCGGCGGCGACCTCGCGGATTACCGTCGTCCCCCCTTCGTCGCCGACGGCCCTGTCAATGCCCACGGCAACGCCGCCCCCGAGCACGGCGGCGACGAGCAGCGCGCCGATGCGCGTGACGCCTACCTCCACGACGACGGTTATAGCGCCGCGATGCTTAAGCGCGGGTTGCGCGGGGTTAAGCGCGCGTTAAGCGCTCATCCTGGTAGATTCGGCGGCCCGGCGGAAGGAGACCTTCGATGCGCAAGCAGCTCGTCCTGACTCTCGTCCTCGCCGTTTTCGTACTCGCTGCGACCGCGTGCGGAGCGGACGAAGCGGCCACGCCGACGGCAGCGGGCACGGAGACGGCGGCCGCCGATCCGTGCGCCAAGGACCAGCTGAATCTCAAGACGCCCGGGCAGCTCACGATCGCGACGGACAATCCTGCCTTCCCGCCCTGGTTCCAGGACGCCGAGGGCGCGCCGTGGGATCCGACCACCGACCCGACGAAGCAGGGCTACGAAGCCGCCGTCGCCTACGGCGTGGCCGACCAAATGGGCTTCGCCGACGATGAGGTCAAATGGGTCGTGGTTCCCTTCGACAACGTCTTCAAGCCCGGGCCGAAGGACTTCGACTTCGACATCAACCAAGTCTCCTACTCGCCGAAGCGCGATGAGGCCGTCGACTTCAGCGACTCGTACTACGACGTCGAGCAGGCGGTCGTGACGCTCAAGTCGTCCAAGTTCGCCAAGGCGACCTCGCTGGCCGATCTCAAAGACGCCAAGCTGGGAGCCCAGCTCGGGACGACGAGCTACGACGCGATCGTCGACACGATCCAGCCGAGCAAGGACCCGAACGTCTACACCACGAACAACGACGCTATCCGCGCCCTCAAGAACGGGAACATCGACGGCATCGTGGTCGACTACCCCACCTCCCTCTACGTCACGGCCGTGCAGGTGCCCAACGCAACGGCGGTCGGACGCCTCCCGGCGGAGGGACAGGAGTACTTCGGCCTCGTCTTCGAGAAGGGGAACCCGCTCCGCGACTGCGTCAACCAGGCGATCGCGAAGCTCCGCGAAGCGGGAACGCTGGACGAATACGCGCAGAAGTGGATCGAGGGCTCGGCGCCCCCCGTACTCAAGTAGCACCACTTGAGAGCCCACGGCGCCTCCGGGACGCGAAGCACGCTGATCGCGGTCGCGAGCACGGTCGTCTTCGCCGTCGTGGTCGTGCTCGTGGTGTCCAACTCCCCGGGCTGGCCCGAGGTCCAACGCCAATTCTTCAACGGGGAGTTCTTCCGCGAATCGCTGAGGGTGATCCCGAAGGCGTTCCTCCTGAACGTCCGGATCTTCCTCATCGCCGAGGTCTTCATCCTCGTCTTCGCGCTCTTGATCGCGATCGTGCGCAGCCTCCCGGGGCCGGTCTTCTTCCCTCTTCGTGCGCTCGCGATCGTTTACGCCGATTTCTTCAGGGGGGTCCCAACGATCCTCGTCATCTACCTCCTGGGATTCGGCGCACCGGCGCTGCAGATCTCCGGGATCCCCCGGGGCGAGCTCTTCTGGGGCGTGGTGGCGCTCGTGCTCGTCTACTCGGCGTACGTCTCCGAGGTCTACCGCGCCGGAATCGACTCCGTGCATCCGAGCCAGGAGGCTGCTGCTCGCTCGCTTGGGCTCTCGCAGGCGAAGACGATGCGCTACGTGATCGTCCCGCAGGCGGTGCGGCGAGTCGTTCCGCCCCTCCTGAACGACTTCATCGGGCTTCAGAAGGACACCGCTCTCGTCGCGCTCCTCGGCCCCGTGGAGGCTTTCCGCCAGTCGCAGATCGAGGTCGCGAGCAACTTCAACTACACGCCGTACCTCGTCACCGCGATCCTCTTCGTCCTGCTGACGATCCCGCTGGCGCGCCTGACGGACTGGCTCGTCATCCGCGACCGGCGCCGGCAGCTCGCGCTCGGAGCCGCCAGGTGAGCGCCGAGACCGTCCTCAAGATCGAGGATCTCCACAAGTCCTTCGACGTCGAGGTCCTGAAAGGCATCAGCCTGACGCTCGAGCCCGCCGAGGTCGTGTGCCTGATCGGCGCGTCGGGCTCGGGGAAGTCCACGCTCCTACGCTGCGTCAATCTGCTGGAGCCGATTCAGGACGGGCGCATCGAGTTCCTCGGCGAGGAGATCACCGCGCCCGGTGTGGACGTCGATGGCGTGCGGCGCCGGATCGGAATCGTCTTCCAGGCATTCAATCTCTTCCCGCACATGAGCGTGCTCAGGAACATCACGCTAGGGCTGACGAAGGTGCTGAAGACACCGCAGGCGCAGGCAGACGAGGAGGCCGCCGACCTCCTCGCCCGCTTCGGCCTCGCCGACAAGCGGAACGAATACCCCGACCGGCTCTCGGGCGGACAGCAGCAGAGGGTGGCGATCGTGCGGGCGCTCGCCATGCGACCGGAGCTGATGATGCTCGACGAGGTGACGAGCGCGCTCGACCCGGAGCTCGTCGCGGAGGTTCTCGACGTGATCCGCGAGCTCGCCGACTCGGGCATGACGATGCTCATCGCCACGCACGAGATGAGCTTCGCGCGTGACATCGCCAACCGCGTCTGCTTTCTCGACGACGGCGTCATCCTCGAGGAGGGCAGCCCCGAGCAGATCTTCTCGGCGCCCACGAACGAGCGCACGAAGCAGTTCCTCCAGCGGATCATCGAGGCGGGGCGGCTCTAGTGCTGCGCGTCCTAGAAGCGGAGGGCGACGCCGCCATGCGTGGCCGCACAATCGGCACCGAGCTCGGCGACCTCATCCACCGCTCGCTCGACTTCTATCGCGACTATCTGGCCGACCTGGGCATCGAGGACCTCGCGGCGGCGCTGACTCCCTATCGCGCGGCCGCCGAGAGCGCCCTCCCCGAACACATGGCGACGATTGCGGCGATGGCGGCCGCGGCGGAAGTCTCCGACGACGAGCTCTTCGCCGTCAACGCCTGCGAGGAGCTCGAGCAGAGGAAGGTGCCCGCTGAGCGCTGCTCGTCCTTCACTGCGGTGGGACCAGGCTTCACGATCCTCGCCCACAACGAGCAGTGGTTTTCGGGTGACGGTGAGAACGTCGCCGTCGTGGTGGAGCGGCCGAGCGACGGCGTGGCGCTAGTCTCGCCCACTCTCGCCTGCTGCCTCGCGGCCGTGGGAATGAACGAGCTCGGGGGTGCTCAGGGAATCCACTCTCTCACTGCGCGCGACGACGAAATCGGCATCCCGCGGGTGCTCGTCTCACGCCACGCCCTGGAGGCCGCGAACCGCAAGGACACGCTTCGCCGGGCGGGAATCCACGGCCGGGCGGGCGGCTACGCGCATCTCGTGGCGTTCCGCGGTGGAGACGCGTTCACCCTCGAGACAACCGCGCACGAGCTGGCCGTCGTGGATGGGCCCGGCCCGCACACGAACCACTACCTCCATGCCGACCTCGCGGGCGTCGGCGACGAGCCGGGCACGGGCAGCATCTCGCGCTACGAGCGCCTCGTGGAGCTGCTCGAGGCGCGGCCGCCCAGGACTCCTGAAGACGCCATGGAGATCCTGCGCGACCACGACTCCTCGCCCCAGGCGATCTGCAAGCATGCGCGGCCCGGCGCCCCCGAGGAGTCAACCGTCGTGTTTTCCATGGTCTGCGAGCTCGAGTCGCGCAGGATGTGGGTCGCCCCCGGCAACCCCTGCGAGACCCGGTACGAAGAGGTGGAGTTCTCCCTGTGACCGAAGCGCGTCTCTTTGGACGGCCCCTTCCGGACGGCGGCACCATCGGCGTCGCGGCGCTCGCAAGCGGATTCGAGAACCGCTCCGAGATCCTGCGAGGCAAGGAGTGGTGGGAGTCCCAGGGCTACCGCGTCAAGCTCGGGGAGCACATCTTCGACCGCGACGACTATCTCGCCGGCGACCAGCGCGACCGCGCGGCCGACCTGATGGCGATGTTCACCGATCCCGAGGTGGACGTCGTCCAGAGTTTGCAGGGCGGGTTCGGCTCCGCGCAGACCATTCCCTATCTCGACTTCGACGCTATCCGCGAGAACCCGAAGCCGTTTCTCGGCTACTCAGACATCACTGCGCTCCACGTCGCAATCCGCCAACGGACGGGCCTTGCCACCTTCTACGCGTACGGACTTATCGGCGTTGGCGAGAAGGAAGCGAGCGACTTCTCGAAGCAGCGGCTGCTGGACGTGCTGCGAGGTGACGGCTCAGGGAACGTCCCGCGCGACCCCGACGACCCGTATGTGCGGCCGATCCACGGCGGGCAGGCGACCGCCCCGCTCGCGGGTGGCTGCCTCTGGCTTCTGCTTCAGACCATGGGGACGCCGTGGGAGGTGGACCTCGACGGCTGCATCTTCTTCTTCGAGGACTACGACGCGCCGCCGTGGTACGTGGACGGGATGCTCACCCAACTGGGCCACGCAGGCAAACTCGACGGCGTCCGCGGCGTCGTAGTTGGGGACATGGAGAAGTGCGACTGGCGCGAAAGTAGGCCCGAATGGCCAAGAACGCGCTCGATTGAGGACGTCCTGGAGCAACATCTGGAGCCTCTTGGCGTTCCCGTGTTATACAAGCTGCCCTTGGGCCACGGAAAGCACCTGGCGACCCTCCCGCTCGGCGTGACCGCGACGCTTGACGCCGACGCGCGGACACTCACGATCGACGAGCCGGCCCTCACACCTGGAGAGGAGACACGATGATCAAGCGAGGACTTTGGCTCCTCACCCTGCTGGCGGCCGTGCTGCTCGCGGCGGGCTGCGGCGGAGGCGGCGCGGGCACCACGCAGGCAGGCGGAGACACCGGCGGAAAGGTGGTCAAGGGAGGCATCCTCCGCATTGGGACGATCAACTACATCGACTCGTTCAACCCCTGGAACTTCATCGAGAACCAGGCGTTCAACGGCTTCGTGATGCTCTACCCGCAGCTCGTCCAGTACGACTTCCAGAACGGCGAGTACGTCCTCGTCGGCGACCTCGCGCAATCCTGGGACACGTCGGCCGACGGCAAGGACTGGACGTTCCACCTGAAGCCGGGCACGAAGTGGTCGGACGGGCAGCCTCTCACCGCAGAGGACTTCGCCTGGACGATCAACACGACCGTCAAGTACGCCGCCGGGCCGACGGCGATCATGGCCTCCGCCCTCCCGCACGTCAAGAGTGCGGAGGCGACCGATCCGGCCACGCTGGTCGTCCACTACGAGGCGCCCGTCGGCAACGCTCTCGCCCAGCTCGAGCAGCTCTTCGTCGTCCCCGAGCACTACTGGAAGCAGTACGCGACCGGGAACGGGAAGGGGCTCAAGACGCACCGCCCCGAGAAGGACATCTCCACCATGGTCACCGGCGGTGCGTTCAGGCTCAAGACGTACGAGAAGAAGGGGACGACGGTCTTCACCCCCGACCCGAACTACTGGGGTCAGAAGCCGAGCTACGAGGCGGTCGCGCTCACGTACTACACGAACGCCGACTCGATGATCGCCGACATGAAACAGGGCAACGTCGACTGGGTCGACCAGGTGCCCTTCAACGCGGTGGACGTCCTCAAGAAGGATTCGAACATCGTCGTGCAGCAGATCCCCGGCGCGGAGACGACGAACATCACCTGGAACTCGAACCCGCGCAAGGACAAGAATCGCGAGCTGCTCGACCCGCAGGTGAAGAAGGCGATCTCCATGTGCATCGATCGCGACAAGATCATCGAGGTCGTCTTCAACGGCTACGCGGACAAGGTCGAGAGCCTCCCGGGGCACATCTCCCTGTACGAAAACAAGGACCTTGGGCCGCTCGAGTTCGACTGTGAAGCCGGGAATCAGGCGCTCGACGACCTCGGTTACACGAAGGGCTCGGACGGGACCCGGGTCGTGCCGGCGACGAAGGATCAGCCCGAGCACAAGATGGCGTACGAAATCGTCACGCCGACGTCGACGGACTTCAACATCAACCGCGAATTCGAGCTCGCGAAGGAGGGGTTCGCCGCCGCCGGCGTCAAGGTGACGCAGAAAGTCGGTGGGGACTCGACCGCGAGCTATGCGATCGAGACGACGGACAATTGCGACCCGGCGAAGAACGTCGGCTACACCGGCTGGGACATCGCCATGTGGGACTGGGTCGGCTACGTGGATCCCGACGCGATGCTCTCCTATGTCACGAAGGCCCAGTGGTGCTCGTGGAGCGACACCGGCTGGGACAACCCCGAGTACGACGCCCTGTACGAGAAGCAGGGCACGACGACCGACCCGGACGAGCGTGCGCAGATCGTCCAGCAGATGGAGCAGATGATCTGGGACAACTTCATCTACACGCAGCTAGTCGAGGAGCAGTACATCGACGCCCACACGAAGCAGTGGGACGGCATGGATCCCCACCTGGAGGCGTACTCCAAGAAGTACTGGACGCAGGTGCACAAGGTGGGGTAGCGACAGGACGACCGCGGGTGCGGTAGAGGGCGATGACGGGGTTCGACTACGTCGGCAAGCGCGTGCTGTTCGCAGCGCTGACGGTCTTCGTCGCCATCACGCTCAACTTCGTCCTCTTCCGCACCCTCTCCGGTGACGCGCTCTCCGCTCTGCGCTGCCGTCAATGCACGGCCCAGTTCAAGGAGTATCAGCGCCACGAGCTGGGGTTGGACAAGTCCAAATGGGTGCAGTACAGGATGTACCTCGCCGACCTGTCGCACGGGAATCTGGGCAAGTCGCTCCGGTCCGAGCAGTCCGTGACGAACGAGCTCTGGCCTTCGATCAAGAACACGATTCCGATGGTCGCGCTCGGCACGTTTTTCTCGATCGTGCTCGGGATCATCGTCGGGGTGATAACTGCCTGGCGGCGAGGCACCTTCGTCGACCGCGCAGGGCTGTACAGCGGGCTCGGCTTCTATTCGATGCCGCCGCAATGGCTCGGGTTGCTCATGGTCCTGTTCGTGGCGGGGGCGCTGGGCCTGCCCACCTCCGGGATCAAGGACCCGACGCTCGGGATCCTGGGAGACGCGTCCACCTGGGATGTGCTCGTGGACAGGCTTCGGCACATGGTGCTTCCCGCGCTGACCCTCGGGCTCGTCCTGTACGGCGAATACGCGCTCATCGTGCGCTCGTCGATGCTGGAGACTCTCGGGGAGGACTACGTTCTGACAGCGCGCGCCAAGGGCCTCTCCAATTGGGCGATCGTCTGGCGGCACGGCCTGCGAAACGCCCTGTTGCCGATCGTCACCCTCGTGGCGCTCTCCCTCGGCTACGTCATCGCCGGGACGATCACGATTGAGTACGTCTTCTCCTATCCGGGCGTCGGACTCGCCGTCGTCGAGGCGATAGATCAGCGCGACTACCCAATCCTGCAGGGCGCGTTCCTCCTACTGACGTTGTCGGTGATCGTCTTCAACCTCGTCGCCGACCTTCTCTACTTCAAGCTCGATCCGCGGGTGCAGACGTGAGCGCGACAGCCAACCCGGCCGCGGTCGAGGACGTTCAGCCGGCGATCGAGAGCCGCAAGGGTCTGCTGCGCAGGGAACTGCTTCGCAATCCGCAGGCGATCTTCGGGCTGACGATTCTGGGGATCTTCGTCCTGATCGCATTACTGAGCCCCGTGCTTCTGTCCCAGGACCCGAAGACAAAGGTCGGAAGCGTGTTCGAGCCGCCGGGCTCGGCGCACGTGCTCGGCACCGACGGCGGTGGCGCGGACATGCTCGCGCTCCTGGTCGGAGGCGCCCCGGTCTCGCTCATCGTCGGCTTTGCGGCTGCCGCGGTCTCGGCGCTGATCGGAGGAGCGGTGGGCCTCCTTTCCGGCTTCTTCGGCGGGAAGACGGACGTCGCCCTCATGCGGCTTACCGACTACGTGATCGTGATCCCCGACGTGCCGCTGATGATCGTCGTCGCGGCGCTGTTCGGGCGCAGCTTGACGAACATCATCCTCATCATCGGAGCGATCTACTGGACGACGACTGCCCGCCTCATTCGCGCACAGGTCAAGAGCGTGCGCGAGCGGGTCTATGTCAAGCGGGCACGCGCGCTTGGCGCGGGCAACACGCGCCTCATCGGGAGACACATTCTTCCGCAGGTCGCGCCCCTGCTCATCGCGAACACCGTGCTCCTCGTCGCCTACGCGATTTTCGCCGAGACGTTCATCACCTTCCTGGGCCTCGGGGACCCCAGCCTGGTTTCATGGGGCCGTCTGATCGAGAACGCGTTCACGGACGACGCGATCCTCAACAACGCCTGGTGGGCGATCGTAACGCCGGGCCTCTGCGTCACGATCGTCATTCTCGGCTGCACGATGACCGGCCAGGCCATGGAGGACGCGCTCAACCCGCGACTGCGGGTCGGCCACCTCTCCGTGAAGCGTTTTCGTCTGCGCCCGCTCGCGGGGAGGCTCGACTCGGAATGAGCCTGCTCCAGGTAGAGGATCTGCATGTCTGGTTCCAGCTAGGGAGCGGCCGGGAGCTCCACGCCGTCCAGGGCGTGTCGTTCGCGCTCGATAAGGGCGAGCGTTTCGGCCTAGTGGGCGAGTCGGGGTGCGGCAAGACGACGTCGATCCTCGCGGTCATGGGCCTTCTGCCGCCGAACGCGAGCGTGGCAGGTCGAGTCTTGCTCGACGGGGAGGATCTGCTGGCCAAGGGCGAGAGCACAGTCAGCCCTCACCGCTGGGTGGACGTAGCCATGGTCTTCCAGGGGGCGATGAACGCCTTCAACCCGGTGCAGCGGATCGGCGATCAGATCGCGGAGCCGATGGAGCTCTATGGCGTTGCGGAGGGGCAGAATGCTCGCCGTCGCGTCGCTGAGCTCCTCGAGCGGGTCGGAATTCCGGCCGATCGCGCTTCGCGCTACCCGCACGAGTTCTCCGGCGGCATGCGTCAGCGAGCCGCGATCGCGATGGCGCTTGCGTGCAACCCGAAGGTGCTTCTCGCCGACGAGCCCACGACAGCGTTGGACGTCATGGTGCAGGCGCAGATCCTGGAACTCCTAGTCGCCCTTGCGAACGACTTCGGCCTGGCGCTCGTCCTCGTGACGCACGACCTGCCGATCGTCGCGCAGGTGTGCGCGCGAGCCGCCGTCATGTACGCCGGCGAGATCATCGAGACCGGTCCGATGGACGCCCTCTACCACGATCCGTGCCATCCCTACACGCGTCTCCTCTTCGCGGCCACGCCCGACCTCTACGGCAGCGGCGACGTCATCTCCATCCCCGGAGCACCGCCACGGCTCGACCGCGCAATCGTTGGATGTCCGTTCCGCCCGCGCTGCGACAGCGCGTTCGGGCCCTGCGACTCGATTAGGCCCCAGCTCGTCCGCGTCGGGCAGGACCAGGCAGCCGCCTGCCACCTGAACACGGTCATGCGAGAGGCGACGGTCTGAGCTCGAACGGTGCCGGGGTTCTGCTTGAGGTCGAGGACCTCGTCGTCCGCTACCCGGTCCCGCGGGGAGTCGTCGGCACCCTGACCGGACGACATCGGGATTGGGTGAACGCCGTCTCAGGCGTCTCCTTCAGCATTCGCCGCGGGGAGATGCTCGCTCTCGTCGGCGAATCCGGCTGCGGGAAGACCACGACGGCACAGAGCGTTCTCCGTCTCGTCAGCGCCGACGCCGGGCGCATCCGCTTCGACGGTCGTGACATCGCGACGCTCTCAAACCGCGCACTGCGACCCCTCCGCCGGCGGATGCAGATCATCTACCAGGACCCCTACGAATCGCTCGATCCGCGCTTCCGTGTGCGCACGACCCTCGAGGAGCCTCTTCAGGTCCATGGGATCGGTTCGAGAAGCGAGCGACGGCAGGAGGCCTCACGGGCGCTCGAGCTGGCCGGCCTCTCGCCGCCCGAGCTCTACCTCGACCGATACCCTCACGAGCTCTCGGGAGGCCAACGGCAGCGAGTAGCGATCGCGGCCGGCCTGGTCCTCCACCCGGAGCTGCTCGTGGCAGACGAGCCGGTTTCGATGCTTGACGTCTCCGTCCGCGCGGGAATCCTGGCCATCCTCGACGACTTGCGCCACCGAGGGCTCGCCGTGCTCATGATCACGCACGACCTTTCGACGGCCTCCCGCTACGCGGACCGGATCGCGGTCATGTACCTCGGAAGGATCGTCGAAGAAGGGCCGGCGCGTGAGATCGTCCACAACCCACAACACCCGTATACGCGCGCCCTCCTCTCGGTGGTGCCGAAGCGGGATCCACGGATGCGCTCTCGGCCGCAGATCCTCCGCGGGGAGACGCCGAACTCGATTCACATTCCAAGAGGTTGCCGCTTCCATCCGCGGTGTCCGATGGTGATTCCTGACTGCAAGGAAGTCGATCCGGAGCTCCGGCGCCCAGCCGGGACGACGGTGCCCGAGCACCGCGCCGCCTGCATCCGCGTGTGAGCCCCTAGCCCTCCCCCCAACGCCGGATGAGGAGCGCGAGGACGCTGGCCGTCTCCGCGATCGACTCGAGGTCGACCCACTCGTCGACCCCGTGGAGACCCTCGCCGGTCGGTCCGTAGCAAACGGCCTGGCCGGCCTCGAAGAAGCGCAGGTCCGTGGTCGCCCGAGCAGGCTCTGCCCGAAGAGTGCTTCCTCGCACCTCCTCGTGGCATTCGGAGAGGAGGCGGACGAGCGGGGTGTTTGGCTCGAAGGCGTAGCCACGGGCGCGGAACCCGCGGAACTCAACCCGCGCGCCGCCGTCGGCGCGCTCGACGGCCGCTGCGAGGAGGGACTGCGCCTCGGCCGGGTCCATCCGGATCGGGAAGCCCAGCCGAACGTCGAGCTCGGCTCTCCCTGGCGTCATCGACGGCCAATCTCCCGCGTGCAGCGCGCCGACGTTGAGCAAGTAGGGGCGCTCCACTCCGGCGAACTCGGGTTCCTGCTTCTCGTTCAGGGAGGCTTCGAGCTCGTGTAGAGCCGAGGTGACCGAGAACGCTGTCTCGATCGGATTCGAGCCCTCGTCTGCATGCGAGGCATGCCGCGAGCTGCCTTCGAGCGTGATCCGTGCCCAGATCACACCGGGAGAGACTAGGTCCATCGATCCATTCGTCGGCTCCGCGATGACCACGCCGTCGGCGAGCGGCCCCGCCAGGCAGGCGGCGAGCGCGCCGTTTCCCCCGCACTCCTCCTCGATCACGCTCTGGTAGACGAGGTGGCCAGGGAGATCGCCCGCGCTCAACGCAGCCTCGACGGCGAGGAGCATGGCCGCGATCCCGCCCTTCATGTCGCA
>Ga0307277_10000779_pt1 | contig 12158 bp, 10 predicted proteins | sample ER_DNA_116_FD_194473 | JGI IMG/M metagenome (GOLD analysis project Ga0307277, IMG submission 194473) | Bulk soil microbial communities from the East River watershed near Crested Butte, Colorado, United States - ER_DNA_116 | ecosystem: Environmental > Terrestrial > Soil > Floodplain | place...
ACGGTTTCGACTTCCGCGTGGGCGACCGTGGGTTCGTGTGGTCATACCCCGAGTACGTTCCGGGTCAGCGGCGGGTCATCCGCACCGACATCGCCGTCCTGTATGTGGGCGACGAAGCGGAGAAGCAGGCGTTGTTGCTGAGCGAGCCGGAGGTGTTCTTTACTACCTCCGCCTACGACTGGTCGCCCCTGGTAATGGTCCGGCTGGAGGCCATCGACATTACGCGGCTCCGCGAACTGGTCACCGATGCCTGGCACATGCGGGCTCCAGCCGATTTGAAGGTCGAATATCCGCTCGTATGCGGTGACGGCGACAGGTGAGTTGCAAACGCCGCGAACACGCGTCCTGACGTGTCCGGTCTACGAGTCGGTCAGGGTGCGCAGCCGACGTGCGTTGGTCACCGCGTGCCCGCATCCGTCGTTGTTGAAGTAAACGAAGACGCCAAGGTGTTGTCGGTGCCACTCGAGGATGCGGTCGGCCCACCAGTACAGATCGGCATCGCCGTACGAGCCGGCGTAGAGATGATCATGGTCAGGGCCGTGGAGCCGCACGTAAACCGTTGTCGAGGTGGCTCGCAGGACACAGGGCAAGCCGGCGCCACTCATCACCACGTAGGTTGCGTGGTGGCGGCTCAACAGGTCGAAGACGGGATCAACGGCCCAGCTGTGGTGACGGAGCTCGACGGCGACACGCATCCATTCCGGTAGGCCGCGCAGGAAGTAGTCGAGCCGGTCGTCATCACGTTCCTGATCTGGCGGCAGCTGGACCAGCAACAGTCCGCGTCGCTCCCCTAGCTCGTGCCAACAGTCCACCAGCCGAGAGGTCCATGTCTCGGGCCGATACAGCCGCCGGCCGTGGCTGAGGCCGCGGGGCGCCTTTACGCTCATCCGAAATCCTTGGGGTAGCCGATGGCTCCATCCTCGGAAAGTCGTTTGCCGCGGCCATCGATAGAAGCTCGCGTTCAGCTCGACCGTGTCGAACTCTTGTGTGTAGCGGCGGAGCCGGTCTGTGGGTGCCAGCGAGGGCTCGTACAAGACGGTGTTCCAGTGGTCGTAGCTCCATCCCGAGGTCCCAATCCGGATCTCACTCATTCCTCCCCCATCGCCGCCTTCTACCCACCGAGTGATGCTGGAGCTGGATTATCCACATCCACATCGTCTCCTCTCCCAGCCTGATCGATGAGATCCGCGTGCACGTGATCCCGGTCCTGCTTGGTGGCGGCACGCCGCTGTTTGACAGGCTCGACTCGGCGATCACCCTCGAACGCACCCATGTGCTGGTTACCCCTGCCGCGACGCACCTGGGGTTTCGGGTGGTCCGGTGAGCCGCAGCAGGACGTGACCAGGCCGGAGGATTCAAGGCAGAGGAGGCGCAGCGCTGCCGATCCGGTGTGAACGAGCTGGATGGTCGTGCGCGGATTCTCAAATGACCAGCGGCTTGCACACCTGAGGTGGGACGGAGTTCCGAACTGATCGTTGAAATCCCCGCGCCGTAACGAGAGTCTGGCAAGGAGCGTGCTTGCCAGCAAGGACCACCGAGGTGCTGAGGATCCTCACCCCTACCGAGCCGTATACGGCCAGAACCGGCGCCTATAGGGGTGGCGAGTGTTGATACTGACAGGAGTGTGGCGATGTCCTTCCCGCCCGACCGCTACGTGCTGGGCTTACAGGAGATCGACCGGACGCAGGTCGCGGTCGTTGGGGGCAAGGGCGCCCAGCTCGGGGAGCTTTCGCGGATTGCAGGCATCCAGGTGCCAGCTGGCTTTTGCGTAACGACGGAGGCCTTCCGGCGGGTGATGGCGGACGCGCCGTCGATCGACGATCGGCTCGATCGACTGGCGCGCCTGGACCCCGACAACCGCGAGGCGGTCCGCACGCTGAGCGCGGAGATCCGCCGGACCCTCGAAGGGATCGCCATCCCTGAGGATCTGGCGGCGGCGATCACCAGCGCGCTCGCCCGAGTTGGCGAGCACGCCGCCTACGCTGTCCGATCGAGCGCAACGGCAGAGGACTTGCCGACGGCCTCCTTCGCGGGGCAGCAGGACACCTACCTGAACGTCGTGGGGCCGGCGGCGATCCTCCAGCACGTCAGCCGGTGCTGGGCATCGCTCTTCACAGAGCGGGCCGTGACCTACCGCCTGCGGAACGGCTTCGACCACCAGAAGGTCCAGATGGCCGTGGTCGTGCAGCAGATGGTCTTCCCGGATGCGGCCGGCATCTTGTTCACAGCCGATCCCATTACGGGCAACCGGAAGGTTGCCGCCGTGGAGGCCAGCTTCGGCCTCGGCGAGGCGCTGGTCTCCGGCCTGGTGAACGCGGACGCGTACAAGGTGCGCGACGGCGAGGTCGTCGCCAAGGCGGTCGCCACCAAGCGGCTGGCCATCCACGCCCTGCCGGCTGGCGGGACGCAGGAACAGGCGATCGACCCGGAGCGGCAGGACCAGCCGGCGCTGACTGATGCGCAGGTCGTACGGCTCGCGGAGCTCGGCCGGCGGATCGAAGCGCACTTAGGCCGCCCCCAAGACATCGAATGGTGCCTGGTCGACGACGGCTTCCAGATCGTCCAGAGCCGGCCGATCACCACACTGTTCCCCGTCCCGGCGGTCAGCGACCGGGAGAACCACGTCTACGTCTCCGTCGGTCATCAGCAAATGATGACCGACCCGATGAAGCCCCTGGGGCTCTCTTTCTGGCAGATGACGACCCCCGCGCCCATGGCCGAGGCCGGCGGCCGCTTGTTCGTCGACGTCACCCAAAGGTTGGCCTCGCCGGCGAGCCGCGCCGGAATCCTGGAGGCCCTGGGGAGATCCGATCCGCTGACCGGGGACGCGCTGCAGACCATCCTCGAGCGCGACGGCTTCATCCGGCCGCTCCCTGGCGAAGGTCCCCCCGGGCCGCTGTTTGGCGGCACGCCAGCTCCGATCGAGACCGATCCGGCCATCGTTACCGAGCTGATCGGGCGCAGCGAGGCATCCATCGCCGCCTCGCAACGCGACATAGGGACGAAGTCCGGAGAGGCGCTGCTCGACTTCATTCGGGCGGACATCCAGGAGCTGAGGCGGATCTTGTTCGATCCGCAGAGCCATCAGGTGTTCATGTCGGCGATGGAGGCCGCTTGGTGGCTCAACGACCAGCTGGAGGCGTGGCTGGGCGAGAAGAACGCGGCGGACACGCTCACGCAGTCCGTACCCCACAACGTCACGTCGGAGATGGGGCTGGCGCTGCTGAACGTCGCTGACGTGATCCGCCCGCATCCGGAGGTGGTGGCGTTTCTGCAGCACGTCGAGGACGAGGGTTTCCTGGACGAACTGCCCAAGCTCGCGGGCGGGCGGGAAGCGCGAGACGCCATCGAGGCGTGGCTCGACAAGTACGGCATGCGCTGCGTCGGCGAGATCGATATCACGCGGCCGCGTTGGAGTGAACGCCCCTCCACGCTCGTGCCCCTGATCCTCGGCAACATCAAGAACTTCGAGCCGGGAGCCGGCGAGCGGCGCTTCGAGCAAGGGCGCCAGGAAGCCTGGAAGAGGGAGCAGGAGCTGCTGGAGCGCTTGCGTGCCCTGCCGGACGGGGTCCGCAAGGCCGAAGAAACCAAGCGGATGATCGACCGGGTCCGGACCTTTATCGGGTACCGGGAGTATCCGAAGTACGGCATGGTCAGCCGCTACTTCGTGTACAAGCAGGCCTTGTTGGAAGAAGCCGAGCGCCTCGTGCAGGCCCACGTACTTCGCGAGAAGGAAGATATCTTCTACCTCACGTTCCAGGAGTTCCACGACGTCGTCCGCACGAACCGCCTGGACGATCAGCTCATCGGCCGGCGCAAGGACGCGTTCAGGTCGTATCAAGCGCTCACGCCGCCCCGGGTGCTCACCTCGGATGGTGAGGTCATCGCCGGGGCGTACCGACGCGACGATTTGCCGGCCGGCTCGCTGGTCGGCCTACCGGTCTCCGCCGGGACCGTCGAAGGGCGGGCCCGCGTCATCCTGGACATGGCGGAGGCCGATCTCGAAACGGGCGACATCCTGGTCACGGCCTACACGGATCCCAGCTGGTCGCCCTTGTTCGTCACGATCACGGGACTGGTGACCGAGGTGGGAGGTTTGATGACCCATGGCGCAGTGATCGCCCGGGAGTACGGCTTGCCGGCCGTCGTGGGCGTGGAGCATGCCACCCGGCTGATTCGGGATGGCCAGCAGATCCGCGTGAATGGAACGGACGGGTACGTCGAGATCCTGTCCTAGCGATCGGCTGGTCATCGTGCCCCAACCAACCGATGATTTTGCGGGCCGAAAATTGTCATTCCTAGAGTTGCATCCCTAGACGACGAAAGGAGTCGCCGTGTCGCCAACGCCGCAGCAATCCCAGGACATCTCGATCGCCGATCTCCGCTCCGACCTAAATGGCGAGGTGATCGGCCCAGACGATGCCGCGTACGACCAGGCGCGCCAGGTCATCTTCAAAGGCATCGATCGCCGGCCGGCCGCCGTGGCGAGGGTCGCCGGCGCGGATGATGTTGCTCGCGTCGTCACGCTCGCCCGCGATAGCGGTGTCGAGCTGGCCGTTCGCAGCGGCGGGCACAGCCGCGCGGGCTACGGGACCAGCGAAGGCGGGATCGTGATCGACCTGTCTGGCATGCGTGCCCTCGACATCACCCCCGACGCGAAGACCGCTTGGGTCGAGACCGGGATGACGGCGGGCGAGTACACCACAGCCGTCGGCGAGCAGGGGCGTGCCACGGGCCTGGGCGACACCGGCTCAGTGGGGATCGGCGGGATCACACTCGCGGGCGGAATTGGTTTCCTGGTCCGTAAGTACGGGCTGACGATTGATGACCTGCTCGCGGCCGAGGTGGTCACTGCCGACGGTGAGATCGTGCAGACGAGCGAGGAGAGCGAGCCCGACCTCTTCTGGGCGATCCGCGGAGGCGAGGGCAACTTCGGCGTCGCCACCCGCCTCCAGCTGCGGTTGCACGAGATCTCCCAGATCGTCGGCGGGATGGTGATGCTGCCGGCCACCCCGGAGGTGATCACCGGCTTCCTTGAGGCGGCCGAGGCGGCCCCGGAGGAGCTCTCGACGATCGCCAACGTGATGCTGGCGCCGCCGATGCCATTCATTCCTGAGGAGGCGCATGGCAAACCGGTGCTGATGGGGATGCTGGCCGACGTCGGCCCGGCCGATCAGGCCGAGGAGGTGCTGGCGCCGTTCCGGGCGCTCGGCAAGCCGTACGCCGACATGGTGCGGCCGATCCGCTACCCGGAGATCTACGAAGGCGAGGGACCGGAGGTCCGGTATGCGGCCGGGACGAATTTTTTCGTCGATGCCCTCGCGCCGCCCGACGCGGCGACGATCCTCGAGCAGCTCCACCGGTCGACGGCGATGATGACGGCCGTTCAGCTGCGGGTGCTCGGTGGGGCGCTGTCGCGAATCCCCAACGACGCCACCGCCTTCGCCCACCGCGACCGCGGGCTGTTTGTCAACATCGCGGCGATGTTTATGGATCCGGGCGAGAAGGACACCCATGATGCATGGGTCGCCGGCATGGCCGATTCGCTCGGCAAGGACGAAGCGGGCGGCTACGTCGGGTTCCTCGGCGAGGAGGACGAGGGGACGGTCCGCGCTGCCTACCCTGGCCCGACTTGGGACCGGCTCCGCGAGCTGAAACGGCGCTACGACCCGGACAACCTCTTCCGCCTCAACCACAACATCCCGCCAGCGGACGGCTGAGCGAGACCGCATCAGGTGAGAGCCCGTGCGGCGGGACGACCTCATCGCGTGGCACGTCCCGCAGGTGCTGAGCGAGGATTCAGCGATGCCTAAACGGGTCGTCGAGCTGGCCATGCCGGTCGCCCCAGAACATGTCCGCCACCGGTCGACGAATTGCTGCGGATCCCCGAACGGAGCGCTGTCTCAACTTGCCCCACCTCATCAACGGCCTCCCGACCCAGCCTCCCTGTCCCCGATCTTCGACTGGCTCATCTTCGCGCTGCGTTCGCACCCGAGCAGCTCATAACAGGGCGTCCAGACGAGGAAGGGTGTTGCCGTACGCCGTCAGCCATACGAGAACGCGTCGCCGCAAGAGGACGTCTTGCGGACAGCGGCGGTCTCCAGTGGGCCCCGGTACGATCACCGGATGTCGCGCGTGCTTGTCACCGGGATGTCGGGAGTCGGCAAGTCGACTCTGCTGGAAGGACTGGCGCGCAGGGGCTATACCGTTCTCGACACCGATTACGACGGTTGGGTCCTCGCAGACGGTCGCTGGGACGAAGCCCGGATGAGCGACTTGCTCGACTGTGTGACTAGCATCGTCGTCTCGGGGACGGTCGAGAATCAGGCGAAGTTCTACGATCGCTTCGACCACATCGTGCTCCTGTCGGCACCAATCGAAACGCTCACCGCGAGGTTGATGACGCGGACCTCAAACCCGTACGGCAGTCGTCCGGAAGAACAGAGGGAGATCGCGCACTACGTCGAAACGGTTGAGCCGCTTCTGCGTCAAGGTGCCGGCGTCGAGCTCGACGGTCGAGCCGAGCCCGCCTCGCTGGTTGATGCTGTCGAAACTCTTATCGCAGCCAGCGAAGGATCGCGCCCCGGCGCGACGACTCGGCGCTGTAACGCGCAATCGTTTGCCGGCTGGTGCGAATCGAACACCGGGCCACTCCAGACCATTGACAGCACTGCAGCGTGATCAACGACGCACTACGCTGCGGTCGTGACCGGGCCTGTCTTCGAGTTCTCGGAGGTCTTCAACGAGGACTACCTCTATTTCTATGGCCCTGACTTAGAGGGGGCCAGCGATGCCCAGGCCGAGACGGTCTGGCGCCTGCTCGACTTACAGCCTGGAATGGACGTCCTTGACCTAGCCTGCGGTCACGGGCGAATCGCCAATCGCCTGGCGCAGCGCGGCGCGCGGGTTACGGGTCTCGATGCCACGCCTCTCTTCCTCGAGCACGCACGGCGGGACGCCGCAATGCGAGGCATCGAGGTGGACTACGTCTCCGGTGATATGCGGTCCCTCCCCTGGCCGGAGCACCGCTTTGAACGCGTCATCAGCTGGTTTACATCCTTCGGCTACTTCGATGACACCGACAACCAGAAAGTCCTGTCTGAGGCGCACCGGGTGCTTCGTCCAGACGGCCTGCTCCTGGTCGAGAACAACAACCTTGCTGAGCTCCTCCCCCGCTGGCTACCGGCTGTCGTGGTCGAGAGGGACGGAGACTTCATGATCGACCGGTCCACGTTTGAGCCGGCGACGGGTCGTGCTGTGACCAAGAGGACTTGTGTCCGCGATGGACAGGTCCGACGGTTCACCTTTTCGGTGCGTATGTTCATAGGGGTTGAGCTGAAAGACTGGCTTCTCGCCGCCGGCTTTGACAGCGTGGACCAGCTCGACCACGAAGGCGCAGCGCTGACTGCGGGGTCCGGTCGCATGGTCTCTGTTGCTCACAAGGCATCCGGCGCGGACAAGTTGCGAACCAAATCCAGACCGATCACGTGACGTGTCGATCGCCCGTAGCCCCACCCCTCGGCGAGTGACCTCGGACCCGCGGCGGCCGGCATGACATCGGTCGGGCCACCGATACGCTGATCGAGTGGCGATCCAGACACCGGATCAGCGTGTCCGTGTCTTTGTTAGCTCGACTATGCAGGAGCTGGCGCCGGAGCGGCACGCAGTTCGGGAGGCGATCGAAAGCCTTCACCTAACGCCGGTCATGTTTGAGCTAGGGGCGCGGCCATATCCGCCGCGTGCCCTCTACCGCGCCTACCTGGAGCAGAGCGATGTCTTTGTCGGCCTGTACTGGGAAAGCTACGGGTGGGTAGCGCCGGCCGAGGAAGTGTCCGGCTTAGAGGACGAATACCGCCTGTCCGGGGATCGGCCGAAGCTCATCTATATCAAGGCTCCCGCCCCTAATCGTCAGCCCCGGCTGACCGAGCTGATCGCGCGCATCCAAGGCGCCGACGTCTCTTACCGACCGTTCGGCAGTGCTGACGAGCTGCGTACGTTAGTCGCCGACGACCTCGCGGTATTGCTGACCGAGCGCTTCGCGGCCTCGGTGGAAGTGGCGGTCGAGCCGCGATCGAGGCCTACCGCTCCACTGCCACGACCGACGACACGGCTCATCGGTCGGGACACGGACGTCGCGCAGGTGCTGGATCTGCTCGTGGACCCGGACGTGCGGATGGTGACGATCGTCGGTCCGGGCGGGATCGGCAAGTCACGGCTGGCGGTGGCGGTGGCCGAGGGTGCGAAGCAGCGGTACCCAGACGGGGTTGTGTACGTCGAGCTGGCTTCACTCCGTGAGCCCTCACTCGTACTGCCGACCATCGCGAAAACGCTCGGCATCGAGGAGCCCGGTACGAGCGCCGACGCGCTGCTCCGCGACCAGCTGGCAGAGGCCCGGATGCTGATCGTGTTAGACAACATGGAACAGCTCGCTGCGGCCGCCGGTGACCTATCCAACCTGTTGGGCTCTACAGAGTCGGTACAGGTGCTTGTGACTAGCCGCCGCATCCTCGGCATCCGGGCCGAGCGCGTCTACAGCCTCGAGCCGCTGGCCGTTCCGGCCGACACGGCAGTCACGGCGGCGGTGGAGTTGTTCTTGGATCGCGCTAGGAGCATCCGTCCCAGTTACCAGCCGAGCGCTAAGGACCTTGCCACATTCGCTCAGCTCTCCCGACGTTTGGACGGCCTGCCGCTGGCGATTGAGCTGGCTGCGGCATGGCTGCGGATGCTGTCGCCGCAAGCCTTGTTGCAACAGGTAGGACAGCAGCCGCTGGAGTTCCTGCGGGAGGGCGCGGTGGATCTCCCGGCCCGGCAGCGGACGCTTCGTGACACCATCGCCTGGAGCCATTCTTTGCTGTCGGCCGACTGCAAGGTGCTCTTCGCCCGGTTGGCGGTCTTCTCCGGCAGCGCCGACCTCGGGGCGATCGAGCAGGTGACCAGCTCCGAAGGCCGCCTCGACATTCTGGAACTGATCGCCGAATTGGTGGACCAGAGCCTGGTGCAGGCTTTGGGCGAGGCGGCCGAGCCGCGGTTCGGGATGCTTGAGTTGATCCGTGAGTTCGCTGGCGAACAGTTGAAGGCGAGCGGTACGGCGGACGACTACCGCGCCAGGCATCAGACCTACTACCTGGAGCTGGCCGAACGCGGCAATGTTGGGCTCGGCACAGCTAGCCAGGTCGAGTGGCTGGACCGGCTGGGTCGCGAAAACGATAATTTCCGGGCGGTGCTGCGCCGTGCCTTGCGGCGCGAGGACGCAACCAGCGCATTGCGGATGGGCCGAGCGCTCGCCAGCTATTGGTACATCGGTGGGACAGGTCGTGAGGGGCGCGACTGGATGGAGCAGGTCGCTGGGCTGCCGAGCGCGCCGCGGAACGAACGGACTGTGGCTTGGACTATCGCCGCCATCGAAGCCTTCCTGCTGGGCGATTTCGAACCGATCGAGACCGGCCTGGACGATGCTCTCCCGGTCGCCGCGGAGGGCGAAGACCGGCGCATCATGGCTCTAGCTCAGCTACTGCAGGCGATTGCCCGGGGCACTGGGTCCGACGACGGGCAGTGGCGCGATCCGGTGACGGAAGCGTCCCGCCGGCTAGAGGCTGAGGGCGAGCCGCTCGCGGTCAGCTTCGGCCTCGTAGCGGGTGCAGTCCTCGCCCGGATCCATGGCCGGATGGACGAGGCTCGGCGGCTCGCTCAGCAGGCGCACGACATTTCCACCCGGATGGGCGACTCGTACGTACGGGTGTACGCATCGACCCAGCTCGCTAGGGCCGCCCTCGGGCTGGGCGACGTGGTGGCTGCCCGCAGTTCTGCGGTCGAGGCGCTGCTCGTCGCTCGTCGCCTCCGAAACCCATCCCAGATGGGCTATGCACTGGAGCTCTGGGCGACGGTAGAGCTCCGGGACGGCAGGGTCGAACGTGCCGGCCAGCTCTACGCACTAGCCGAGCGCGGCACCCGGCTGGTCAGTGACCGGGTGTGGCCCACCGACGCGGAGGAGCACCGCCAACTGGACGGGGAGCTGCGGGCCGCTCTCGGCGACCGGTACGAGCAGGCGCTCGCCAAGGCGCGCACCATCGACCTGGATCGGGCCGTTGCGGAGCTTGTCGAGTCCGATCCGGTGGCCCAGCGGTTGTCCGATAGCCGTGATGGACCAACGGGAGCCACGTAATCGACCAGGCCTGACGTCTGAGAGGCCGCAGCCGTTGGGGAGCATGCTGATCTGGGCCGAGCCTGTCTCGGGTCAGCTCGAGCGCTCGACGCGCGCGAGCCACTCAGCGAGGAGGGCGCGCAGGAGTTCCGGTTGCTCGTGGGGTAGGGCGTGGCCCGCGTCGTCGACCACAGCGAGCGAGGCGTGCGGGTAGTGGTCAAGGAGGTCGATAGCGGCGGCATATCCGACCGTCGAGTCCAGCCGCCCCGCCACGACCACGGTCGGACCGGCATAAGCCGGCGCGTGATCGGGCGTAAGCGCCCACCGTTCGCCGATTCGCTCGAGCGCCGCCTCGTCGACGAGCGCTGCGGCTGGGGCGACGTAACGTTCGTACCGTTCGAGCATTTCCGGGGTCTGGATCACGAAGTAGCTCCGGAAGACCTCGTCACCGATCTCACCCGATCCGGCGACGACGCGGTGCTCTGGGACGTCGCGCAGTCCTGACAACAACGGACAGACGAGCGCCAGACCAGCGACCTGCGCCGGGCGCCTCGCGGCCATCGCCTGCGCGTAGTACGCGCCCGCCGAGTGACCGATGAGGAGGTGCGGGGTCCCGCCAATGACCTCCGCGGCGAAGTTGAGCAGCGTGTCGAGGACGTCGTCGGCGCTGCGCATCGTTTCGGAGGCGATTGTCCGGCCCATTCCAGGCAGGTCAGGGTAGATTCGCCGCAGCCCCGCAACGTCATCGAAAGCCAGCTCGAAGCATGCCTCAGCCTCGCGGTGATCGACGCCGGCGCCGTGGAGTATCAGCACCGGTCGACCGGTCCCGTGCTCCACGTAGTGGACCACCACCTTGCCCGCTCGGATCTCCATCCCCGCAAACTAACGCGCGGGTGGCGTCTCGACGAGGCCTCGACGGCCGCGCACCGCACGATGAACTGCCCGATGATCACTTTGATACATGCTGACTGCTGTTCGGCCGGGTCCTAGCTGAGGGGACCTTCGCGGGTGGCTGGCTTCTCGCTGGTCGGGTTCGGCGCCAAGGCGGCGTCGAGCTCCAGCGACAGCACCATGGCAATCTCCTCGCTCGGTTCGGGGTCTGAGAAGCGTGAGGGCCGGCGGTAGTCGGTGGTGTGGAACCCGAAGTTCTTGGCGAAGCCGACCGCTCGCCCGTTGTCGGTCCCTACCCAGTAGTAGAGCTGCAGGTACGCCTGCTGGGTCGCCAGAGCCGCCGCGGCCTCGACGAGGCGCCAGGAAACGCCGGTACCCCGTGCCTCTGGGACCACGTACAAGCCGAAGACCTCCGCCGCTGAGGGCTCCTGCTCGTAAGGTCCAAGGCTGACGATTCCCTGTGGTAGCAGACCTCGTTCGGCGAGCAGCCGCTGCGACTGGGTCATCCGGTCACGCCAGAACTGTTCGTCACGATCGGCTTCCTCGGCCAAGGTCGCGGTAAACGAACCGGGGGACTCTGCCAAGGCGCTCAACCGGACGTCGCGGTATACGGACCACTCGGACTCGTCCAGCACCCGCACGGTGATCTCTGTCATGATCCATTCTGTCCCGCTCTGTCGAGACCAGCCGGCCCGCTTCCCGTGGCTAAACACGAGTGGCCAAGACATCGCTGATAGATTCCATGACGACTCTTTGGGTCGCGGTCCCCTCTCGCTGGTTGCCCTCGGCCCGTGAGTGCGAGATCATCACCGTGCCGAATCGAGTCGATCCGGCACATCCAGTGAGGAGGCAAATGTGAGCGTCTATCGGGTGATCGACGTCGTCGGCACGAGCACGACCTCCTGGGAGGAGGCTGCCGCTGACGCGATCAAAACGGCGGGCCAGTCGGTCCGGGACCTTCGGGTCGGCGAGGTCATCAAGCAGGACATTCACATCGGCGACGGCGGAGAGCTCATCTACCGCACGAAGATCCAGCTGTCGTTCAAGTACGAGCACGAATCGTAGGGCGCGTCAGTCGCACCTCATCGCTCGGGCGCCGTCGGTAATTGCCTACGCAAACACCGAC
>Ga0307277_10000780_pt1 | contig 12150 bp, 17 predicted proteins | sample ER_DNA_116_FD_194473 | JGI IMG/M metagenome (GOLD analysis project Ga0307277, IMG submission 194473) | Bulk soil microbial communities from the East River watershed near Crested Butte, Colorado, United States - ER_DNA_116 | ecosystem: Environmental > Terrestrial > Soil > Floodplain | place...
CCGGTGACGCAGATCAGCGCATTCCGCGGCAACCGGACGGTGATGTCTTTGAGGTTGTGCTCGCGGGCGCCGTGGACGACCAGCTCGTCTGCAGCAGCCATGAGCTAGCCAGTTTAGCCGCGGTCCGACGATCGAACAAGTGTTCGTGCTAGGTGCGTTGGGTCAGGGTGTTTTTCCGTAGCGGCTTCCGCTCCACGGCCAGTCTGCGGCGCGTTCGCAGAGGCCGGCGCGGACCGGGTTGAGGAGGACGTAGCGGCAGGCAGCGCGCGCGTGCTCCTCCGTCTCCACGACCCACGACGAGAAGCGGGCGCCGAACAGGTGGCCGCGGCGACCGCGGCGGCGATTCGCGCGCTGCGCGTGGACACCGTTCAGCCGCTGCATGCCGGCTGACAGCTCTTCTTGCCGGGCGGCCACGACGAGGTGGTAATGCGTCGTCATCAGGCAGTAGGCGTACAGCGTCCAGTTGTAGGCGTGGACGCATTCCGCGAGCAGGCGCAGAAAGGCGACGCGATCGACGTCGTCGAAGAAGGCGGGGGTCTGGTCGACCGCGACCGTCGTGACGTGAAACAGCCCGTCGCCCAGCACCCGCCTTAGAACGCGTGGCATCTCTTGCGACGCTAACGCTCCGAGCAAGGCGCGCCGGGGCGCGCGCCGGATCAGTCACATCGCGGCGGCGCTTTTGTTCCATTGGCCCGGTCCGGTGCAGGCAGTTCGGCGGGTCAGACCCGAACAAAGGAGCTGCCGGCACCGTCCGGGCTAGTCACCGCTGCTCGGCACGTCGGAGCCGAGCACCACCAAGAAACCGACGGCGCAGAAGATCGCGACGTAGACGAGGCCGACGACGGCGGCCGGCCAGACGCCGAGCATGTCTCCAGTGCCGGTCGCGTGCGCTGTCACGACCGCTCCGAGCGCGTGGCCCGGCGCGAACCGCGCCGCGTCCCCGACCGCGCTGATCACGCCTTCTCCGATCAGCAGCCAGAGCAGGATCGCGATGATCGCCCCGGTCTGCCTCCGCATCACCGCCCCGACCCCGACGCCGATTCCGGCAGCCAGCAACGAGGCGCCGACGGCGCCGAGAAAAGGCGTCAGAGTTTCGCGGTCGAGGTGCAGCGTCAGCCCGCGCCCGTGGAACCAGAGCTCGGCGATCACCAACGTGGCCACGTCCACGAGCACGGCGAGCGCGAAGACCACGATCACCGCCGCCGCGAGCTTGGCCGCGAGCAACCGCCCGCGCACGGGCACGGCGAGAAAGCTCTGGTTGATCGTCCCGTGCGCGTACTCGGCTGTCACGAGCAGCGACCCGATCAGCACGGCGACGATCGCTGCCAGCCCTCCGAATGCCAGCGTCGATCGCTGAGTCGGCAGCTCGCGCAGGGTCTGCGGGTCGTTCGAGCCGATGTGAATCGACAGGACGAGGACGAGGAAGGCGAGGAGGCCGAGCCCGAACCAGAGGAGCAGCCGGGTCGTGACCGCCTTGAGAAGCTCGGCCCGTAGAGCGTTCATTGCCGAGGCTCGGCGGTCAGCTCGAGGAACGCCTCCTCGAGCGTCCCGGTCTCGGCGACGAGCTCGTGGAGCGGGATTCCCGCCTCCGCGGCGATCTCGCCGACCTGTTCAGGCGGAGCGTGCGCGGCGAGTGGACCGCCTTCGGTCGACTCCGCCTCGATGCCCGCCGCGCGAAGTCGCGCCAGCAGCTCCTCGGCTCGGGGAGAACGGACGCGGGTCGCGCCCGCGGCCTGCAGAGTCAGCTCCGCAACGCTCTGGTGAGCGACGAGCTTGCCGCGGTGGATGATCACGACCCCGTCCGCGAGCTGGGACATCTCCCCCAGCACGTGGCTCGAGATGAAAACGGTCCCGCCGCGGTCGACGAACGAGCGCAGGAAGTTCCGCAGCCACCGAATCCCCTCGGGGTCGAGACCGTTGGCGGGCTCGTCCAGCACCAGCAGCTCCGGCTCGCCGAGCAGGGCGGCCGCGACGCTCAGGCGTTGGCGCATGCCCAGCGAATAGCCGCCGACCCTGCGCTTGGCGTCACCGGAGAGCTCGACCTCGGCCAGGACTCGATCGATGCGCTCCTGCGGGAGCCCGTCGGCCGCCGCGAGCACGCGCAGGTGGTTGCGCCCGCTCCGCGCAGGGTGGTAGTTCGAGGCCTCGAGCACCGCGCCGACCTTCCGAAGAGGTGCAGCGAGCTCGCGATAGAGCCGACCTCCGACCGTCGCCCGCCCGCTCGTCGGCAGCGCGAGACCGAGGAGGACCCGCAGTGTGGTCGTCTTGCCCGCGCCGTTTGGCCCGAGGAACCCCGTGATCCGCCCACGCGGCACGCTGAAGCTGAGGTCGTCGACGGCCGTCGCGTTCCGAAAGCGCTTGGTCAGGTGCTCGACTTCGATCACGCTTGCCGACGCACCCTACGGGGAGCGGCTTTCGGCAAGGCCGTAGACGCTGCGCGGCTGCGGTACGTACGTGATCTCGAGCGGCCCGGCGATCAACGTTCCGTAGCCGAGCACCCTGCCCAGCAAGGTCTGATCGACTTCCACCGCCCCTACGCGCTCGAGCCGGACCGCGGCTATGCGACGGCGAAGGGTGCCGCGAACGAGCGCGAGCCGGTCGTCGGTCACGATCACGTGGGTTCGTTCCCACTTCCAGACTGCGCGGAGCGCCAGCAGTGCCGCGAAAACGACGAGTCCGGCACCGACGAGCGCGAACGGCCAAGCCAGCGAGACGAGAAAGCCTCCGGCCGCGGCCAGCAGGAACGCACGGGCCAGCGCGGGCGCAAGCACGACACCGTGACGCCTGGAATCGAGATAGACCCGCTCGCCGTGATCAACGCGCACGCGCGCGGCTTCGCCGCTCCAACGCGGCTTCCTGCCCGGCGGAGCTCCGGCGCCCCGCCTGTTTGCGGCACCAGCAACGCAGGGAAGACCCAACCATGGGGCAAGTTGCTCGCAAAGCGGCCGTCGCGACGCTGGTCGTGGTCGGCATCGTTGCGCTCGCGCTCGCACTGTGGAAGCTGCGTGTCCTGGTCTCGCTGTTCTTCCTCGGCCTCGTGATCGCCGCCGCCATGCGGCCGGGGATCGAGTGGCTGCACGCAAGACGCGTACCGCGCAGCGTCGGAGTCGCGGTCCACTACGTCGCGCTCGCCGGTGTCGTGGCGCTGTTCCTCTGGCTGGTCGTACCGCGGGCGGTCACCCAGGTCGGCGACGCCCTCGGCACCGTCCCGACGACGAAGAGCGAGCTCGACAAGGCCACCAGGAATTCGACCGGCATCAAGCACACGATCCTGAGCGCGGTCGAGAAACGCCTGAAGAAGCTCCCGGCCGCGAGCTCGCTCGTCCACGCCTCCGTAGGCGTGACCAAGACCGCCTTCGAGGTGCTGATCGCGATCTTCTTCACCTTCGCGGTCGCCGCCTACTGGATCTTCGAGCGCGACCGGGCCAGACGCGTTCTCTTATCTCTCGTCCCGCGAGAACATCGAAAGACCATCCGAGACACCTGGGAGCTGATCGATCTGAGGCTCGGCGCGTTCGTGCGCGGCCAGCTGCTTCTCATCGGTTTCGTCGCAACGGTGCTGTCGCTGGCCTTCTGGGCGATCGGCGTGCCCTTCTGGCTGCTGCTCGGGATCTTCGCGGGCGTAGTCGAGATCGTTCCGGTGATCGGCCCGCTGGCCGCGGGCTTCGTCGCGATCGCAGTCGGACTCACGGCGTCCGTTGGCGTAGCCGCCGCCGCAGGCATCGCGGTGCTCGCCGTGCGACTGCTCGAGGATTACGTCGTCATCCCGAAGGTGCTCGGTCACGCGGTCGGGATCTCGCCCCTCGTCGTGCTCGTCTCTGTGACGGCGATCGGCCTCCTGCTCGGCGGGATCTACGTGCTGCTCGCCGTCCCGATCGCGGCCATATTCGTCACCCTGGTCGACGTCGTCGTCCGCGACAAGGATCCGGCCGACGAAGAGGTCCCGACGCTTCTTTTTCCTGCGAAGGACGCAGAAGCGTGACGGGGCGGTCTGGCCCATTCGGGTTTATCGGCCGCGCCGGCAAAGCCGCCACGGCCTCTTAGCCGGCGTCGCAAGACGACGCCTCGGTCCCGCGAAGGATGCAGAAGCCTGAACTAGGCCTTGCGCCAGCGGCCGAACACGAGCCCGCCCAACGTAAACCCGAGCCCGAACGTCCCGACCCCGAAGGCGCCGACCGCCGCGGCCTTACGCCACGTGGAAAGACGCTGCCATCGGCCGAGGGCTTCCTGTTCCTCGTCCGTCAGAGGCTCCCCGCGACGCTGCTTGCGCATGGCACCGCCGGCGCGCAAGCCGAGGTAGAGATCGTCGAAGATCTCGGTCGTTTCGTCCGGCACGTAACTCAGTGTACTAGCCTCCTTCGCCGGTGCCCGCAAGGCTCCTCCACCTCTCAGACCTGCACGTCGGCACCGTCGAGGAGCCCGACGTCGAACGTGCGCTCGGCACGCTGATCGAGCGCCTCGACCCCGAATTGGTGGTCGCCAGCGGCGACCTCACTCATCGAGGTCGCCCACCTGAGCACGACCGCGCCGCGGCCTTTTTGAAGCGGCTCGGGCGGCCGCTGCTCGTCGTTCCGGGCAACCACGACATCCCGTGGGCTTTCCCGGCCCGGTTCACCCGGCCGTTCCGCGAGTTCGAGCGGCACTGGGAGACATCCGAGCCGGTTCACCAGTCGGACGACCTCTTCGTCGTCGGCCTCAACTCGGTGCGCCCGTGGCGCCACCAGTCCGGCGGGGTTCGGTCAGCCCAGCTGCAAAGGGCTGCCGAGCTGCTCGCCGCCGCGCCTGACGGCGCGTTGAGCGTCGTCGTCCTCCACCACCATCTGATCGGCGCCCCCTGGCGCTCTCGGAAGAAACCGGTTTCCCGCCGCACGCACGTACTCGCGTCGCTCGTCGACGCCGGTGCCGAGCTGATCCTCGCCGGCCACATCCATCAGGCCGCCGTTTCGGAGCGCCACGAGTTCGAGGTCGCGGCGGGGAGTTTGCGCGGGGCGACCGTCTCGATCGCACCGGGCCTCGGTCAGCCACGCCCGGACCGCCGGGGCGAGGCCCGTGGCCTCCATGTCTACGAGGCATTCGAGCAGGAACTCGCGGTCCAGACCTACGTCTGGCGAGAGAACGATTGGGGGCTGACGGCCCTGCGCACGTTTCCGCGAGGCCGCCAGCCCCTCCACATCGAGCCTGCCTAGATCTTTGCCGTAACAGGCCCACGATCGCCGAAGAAACGACCGACGAGCGCGACCAGCACGATCGCGACGATCACTCCCACGATGAACTCGAGCCACCCACTGCTGAAGATCAGGCCGGCGACAACAAGCGATGCGATGCCGATGAGGATCGTGACGATCCAGCCCATCGGATCGCGCCCCGGGTGAAGCAGGCGGCCGAGAGCACCGACGATCGCACCTACGATGATTAGCCATATCCAGTGCATGCTGGGCTTTTCTCCGCCGGTACGGCGAGGAAACCTCCGCTTGCCTAAACGGGCGGGCGCCGCACGCCCGGCCCCGAGATCGGCCGGTGCTGGACGTACTTCCGGTACAGCACCACGAGCAGGACGGCGCCGAGGAAAGCGAAGAAGAAGCTCGTCGGGGTGCCGAACAGGAGGCGGGAGAGGAGGCCGCCGATCAGCGAGCCGCCGATCCCGATCGCGGTTGTCATCCAGATCGGCATCGGATCGGGCCCGGGAACGGCGAAGCGGGCGAGCCCGCCGATGATGAAGCCCCAGATCAGAATCGCGATGATGAAGCCGAGCGTCATGCGGCTTGGGTCGGTGCCGGCGAGGCGGCGAGCAGCTCGCGGCGCAGCTCCTTGATCTCGTCGCGGAGCTTCGCCGCGTATTCGAAACGCAGCTCTTCCGCGGCCGTGAACATCTCCTCTTCCAGGGTGATCACGAGCCGCTCGAGCTCCTCGGTGCTCATCCCCTCGACCTTGCGGCCATCGCGCCGCCGTCGTCCCGGCACGGTGGGCGACTCGAGCGAGAGGAACTCGGCGATGTCGGAGACGCCCTTCTGGATCGACTCGGGGGTGATCCCGTGCTCTTCGTTGTACGCGAGCTGCTTGGCGCGGCGGCGGTTCGTCTCGTCGAGCGCGCCCTTGATCGCCTCCGTCAGCTTGTCCGCGTACATCAGCACCTTTCCGTTCGTGTTTCGCGCGGCGCGGCCGATCGTCTGGACGAGCGCCGTCTTGCCCCGCAGGAACCCCTCCTTGTCGGCGTCCAGCACGGCAACGAGCGACACCTCGGGCAGGTCGAGCCCCTCGCGAAGCAGGTTGACGCCGACCAGTACGTCGTACTCGCCGAGCCGGAGCTCGCGGATGATCTGAATCCGCTCGAGCGTGTCGATCTCCGAGTGGAGGTACCGCGCCTTGACGCCGGACTCGAGCAGGTAGTCGGTCAGGTCCTCGGCCATCTTCTTCGTCAGCGTCGTCACCAGCACGCGCTCACCGGCCTGCTCGCGGTGGCGAACCTCGCTCAGCAGGTCGTCGATCTGGTTCTTGGTCGCGCGCAGCTCGACCTCGGGGTCGACGATCCCGGTCGGCCTGATCAGCTGCTCGGCGATCCGGGTCGAGTGGCGGAGCTCGAAGGGGCCAGGGGTCGCCGAAACGAATACGAGCTGCGGCACCTTCTCGAGGAACTCGTCGAAGCGGAGCGGCCGGTTGTCGAGCGCCGAGGGCAGTCGAAAGCCGTAGTCGACGAGGGTCTGCTTGCGCGAGCGGTCGCCCTCGTACATGCCGCCGAGCTGGGGCACGGTCTGATGCGACTCGTCGACGAAAACTGCGAAGTCGGAGGGGAAGTAGTCGAGCAGCGTGAACGGGTGCGTGCCGGGTGCTCGTCCTTCGAGGATCCGCGAGTAGTTCTCGATCCCGTTGCAGAAACCGAGCTCCTGGAGCATCTCGAGGTCGTACTCGGTGCGCTGACGGATCCGGTGCGCCTCGAGCAAGCGGTTCTCGGATTCGAACTGCTTGACCTGCTGCTCGAGCTCGTGGCGGATCTCGTCGACGGCACGCTCGATCGTCGGCTTGGAGGTGACGTACTCCGTCGCGGGCCAGATCGCGACGTTGTCGAGGTGCGCGTAGATCTCGCCGGTCAGCGGGTCGAAGTGGCTGATCTGCTCGACCTCGTCGCCGAAGAAGGAGATCCGGTAAGCGGTCTCGGAGTTCGCCGGCTGCACCTCGACCACGTCGCCCTTGACGCGGAAGCGGCCGCGGCCGAGGACGGAATCGTTGCGGACGTACTGGCTGTCGATCAGCTTCCGCAACGCGAGATCCCGGTCGTGCTCCTCCCCGACGGTCAGGATCAGGACGCGCTCGCGCCATTCCTCCGGCGAGCCGAGGCCGTAGATGCAGGAGACCGAGGCGACGACGACCACGTCCCGGCGAGTGAAGAGTGCCGAGGTCGCCGCAAGACGCAGGCGCGCGATGTCGTCGTTCTGAGACGAGTCCTTCTCGATGTAGAGGTCGGCCTGAGGCACGTACGCTTCGGGCTGGTAGTAGTCGTAGTACGAGACGAAGTACTCGACCGCGTTGTTGGGAAAGAACTCCCGCAGCTCGTTGCAGAGCTGCGCCGCAAGCGTCTTGTTGTGCGCAATCAGGAGGGCCGGCTTGCCGACCTCCTCGATGATCCACGCCATCGTGGCCGTCTTGCCCGTGCCCGTCGCCCCGAGCAGCGTCTGGTAGCGCTCGCCGGCCCGCAGTCCCTCAGAAAGGATCCCGATCGCCTCCGGCTGGTCGCCCGTCGGCTCGTAGGCAGCGGATGTTTTGAACTCGGCCATCGAGAACAGGCTAGCTGCGATGTCTGCTTTCGAAGCACGCCCGCCCTACGGCTCGTACGCCGCGATCATGGGCGGATTTGCGGGCCTTCTCGCCACCGCCGGCGCGCTCGGCCAGCTGCTCGATCGCGATCCGCAGTGCCAGACTTCGTTGGATTTCGTCGTCCTCGCCGCCGCGTCGTTCAAGGCTGCGCGAACGCTCTCGCACGACGAGGTGACGAGCTTCATCCGCCAGCCGTTCGTCCGCGGCCACGCGCACAGCGGCGGCGAGGAGCCGGTCCAAGGCGGGATGGAGCAGGCGATCGGCGAGCTGGTGACCTGCACCCGCTGCATCGGTACCTGGGCGGCGGCCGGCCTGGCTTCGACCCAGATCCTGGCGCCGCGCTTCGGCCGGTTGCTCACGTGGTCGCTAGGGGCGGCCGCCGCGAACGATGTCCTCCAGGCTGGCTTCGCCGCGCTGAGCGCCAAGGCGAACCAGCTCGAAGAAAGCTAGCCCGCCGCGACGGCCGGTGAGAGCCGTCTTCCCCGCTCGCGGACGGCGGCGAGCGCAGCCAAGCCCATCGTCAGTGTCTGTACTGCGGCGAAGCCAACGAGCACCGGCGTCGTCCCGAACGCGTCGAGGACCGGCCCCGCGATCACCAGTCCGAGCGGGTTGATCAGCGCCCAGACGACCATTTTCGTCGTCATCACGGTCGGCCGGATCCGCTCCGGGATCCGCAGCGTCATGATCGCGTGCAGGCTCGGGTTCACGAGGCCGTTACCGATCCCGGACAGCAGAAGAGCGACCGAGAAGCCGGCGGCGGAAAGGGGCAGCCAGAGCATCCACAACGGCAGCACCTGGACGACGATGCAGGTCGCGAAGATCCCGAGCCCGTCGAATCGCCGCGCGAGCACGCGGTAGGAGAACACGTTCCCGACCACGGCGCCGACGCCGAAGGACGCGAACAGCCAGCCGGCGATCTTCGGGTCGTGGCCGAAGCGCGAGATGACGAGCACGGGCACCGCCACGAAGAACGCCGTCCACGCCGCGTCGCCGAACGCGAAGGCGAACGTCCACACGCGCAGGAGCGGATCGCGGACGATGAAGCGCAGGCCGCGGCGGATGTCGCGGTCCTCGCGACGCTCCTCGACCGGCTCGCGTTGCGGGACGAATACGGCAACAAGCAGCGCAGAGACGACGTACGTCGCCGCGTCCACGAGCAGAACGCTCGTCGCCCCGATCACGCCGATCAGGACGCCGGCGAGCACCGGCCCGGCCAGCAGCGTCGTCCGCGTCGCGGCCTGGAGGAGCGCGTTTGCCTTCGTGACGAGCTGCTCGTCCTCGCCGAGCAACTCGGGGACGATCACCTTCTGCGCGGCGAAATACGGCGCGGTCGCGGCACCGAGTCCGAACGCGACCATCGGGAGCACGGGAAACGAGAGTGCCCCCGCCCAGTAGAGAACGGGGATCAGCGCGACGACCGGCGCCCGGACGCTGTCGCAGACGATCATCGTGCGTCTGGCCCCGAGCCGCGCGAGCATGGCGCCGCCCGGCAGGCCGAGAAGCGCGAGGCCGACGATCTCGGCGACGAGGACGATGCTCGTCCGTGTCGCCGAGCCGGTCGTCGTCAGGACGAACCACGGCAATGCAAGCCAGGTCATTTGCGCACCGGTCGTCGAGATCGTCTCGGCGACGAGCAGGGCGAGGAGACGCCGGTCGCGAAGCATCGGGCCTACCGGGTGGCCGTGCTCGGGGCAGGCGCCCGGACGACGTCGATGTCGCCGCTCATCGAGTTCGCACGTAGCTCGACGAATGGCGCGTCCTCGGCCGGCGGCTCGTCACCGAGGGCGAGCTCGGAGCTGAGGTCGCCGCTCATCGCACGGGCATCGACCCAGAGGGTCGAGCCCTGGCGGATGCCGACCTTGATGTCGCCCGACATCGACTGGAGGCTCACGTTGCCGGCAGCGACGGCGCCGATCCGCTGGTCGCCGGACGCGGTCCTCACCTCGACACCGCTGCCGGCCTCGTCTAGGGACACGTCTCCCGAGGCGGCCCTCGCGGAAAGCTTTCCTTCGACGCGGCCGAGCTTGACGTCGCCGGAAGCGGTGTTGATGTCGGCGTCGCCGTCGACGGACGACACCCGCACGTCGCCGCTTGCCGCCTCGACGCTCACGCCGCCCGCGACCTCGTCGAAGTCGACGTCCCCGGAAGCTGCCTTGGCCCGCAGCGATCCGAACCGGCCACGCCCGCGCAGATCGGCGGACGCGGTCTCGGCCCGGACGTGGGTGCCCTTGGGCGCACGGATGTCCACGCGAACGTCGAGCTTCCGCAGGAAGCCGAAGCCCATCCCGCGCCGCCCCTCTACGTCGACGGTCAGCTCGTGCCCGCCCGGCACCTCGCGGAGCTCGATCCGAGCGTCCTCCAGCAGGTCGCGCACCTGATCGGAGCCGCCGCGAGCGTCGAGCTCGACCTCGGTCGTCGTCGCGTCCACGGTCTCGATCTCGATCCGGCCGGCCGGAACGCGGAGATCGAGCGTCAGCTCGCCGGGAGTCTCGAACGTCTCGCGTCTCATGACCGGCGGCGGGCCCGTACGCGGCGGATGATGTCGAGCGCGGCGTTCGGGCAGATGTTGTGCGGATCGCGGGTGTCGACGCGCACTTCCGCATGTCCGAACGGCAGATGGAAGAACATCTCTCCTCCTAGCTCCGGCCGAAGCCGGTGAGTCGGTTGCCTGCGCCCCGGCGACCGCCCCCGCCCCCCGAGCCGACCGCTCGAGCCAGCGAGCGCACGAGCCACGCGTTGACGGAGACGCCCTCGCGGGTCGCGGCGGCTTCGATCGCCACCTTCAGGCCCTCGGGTAGGCGCAGCGAGATCCGGGCGACCAACGCGTCCTCGGCGGCGGGGGGTGCGGACTGTTCGCCCTCCTCCTCCACGAAGACGAACGACGGATCCTGCCCGGACATCCGGATCTCCACGTGCCCCGACGGGAGCTGGCTCGATAGCTCGAGCGCGGCTTCGGTCAAGGCGTCGAGTAGCCGCAGGCCCGCGGAGGCGCCAACGGCAGAGGTCAGGCGGCGCGCAGCGTCCGCAACCGTGTCGTCGCCCACTGCCGCGATCTCCTCGAGATCGGACTGCAGGCCTTCGATGAACGGTCGCAACTGCATTGTGACGTCATTATGACATCACTATGCTGTTTGTCAAACATCAGCCTGACGTCAGCGGTAACTCGCTCGAATACCCCCTTCTGTAAAGGGTTTTCAGGTGCTCGACCCGTTTGACGTAGTGCCGCGTCTCCGGAAACGGGATGCCCTTGCTGTCACGGCGCCACTCGTCGACGTTCTCCTGGCCGGCGTTGTACGCAGCCAGTGCGGTGCGCTCGTCGTCGTACTTGTCCAGCAGATGGCGCAGGTACCACGAGCCGTAACGCACGTTCAACTCGGGGTTGTACAGGTCCTGAACGCGAAAGCGAGTACCCCCCGTATGGATGGCGATCCCTTTCGCCGTGTCCGGCAATAGCTGCATGAGCCCGATGGCTCCTGACTGCGACTTCACATCGGCGCGGAACTTGCTCTCCTGGTAGATCACGGCGGCGAGGAGCGCGGGGTCGAGCCTGTAGTTGCGGGCGTGCCCGCGGACGATCCCTTCGTACTTGAGCGGATACCAGAGCCGCACCCACCAGCCCGGCTCGGTGGTGTGGACGTAGGCGAACCCTGCGGCGGCCAGTCCGAGCACGGTGGCAAGGGCCGCCAGGCGTCTCACGAGGCGGTCCGCGCCCTCAGCGCGCGCATCGTCTCGGCGACGAACTCGTCGAGCTGCTGCCGGGTCCCGTCGTTGACGTAGCCGAAGTCGGCGCGCTCGATCTTCTCCTCATCCGGAAGCAGCCGCCTCTCGCGCAGCTCCGGGCTGCTCACCTGGGCGCGCTCGCGGCGCAGATCGTCCGGCGCCGTGATCGCGACAACGGCGTCGAACCGCTTCTCGCCCTCGACCTCGTAGAGCAGCGGGACCTCCGTCGCCGAGACAGCCGGCGGGTCGGGTAGCTGCGCGAGGGAGTCCCGCCACTCGAGGTAGGTGGCGACCACACGTGGATGGAGCAGCGCCTCGAGCCAAGCGAGCGCCTCCCGATCGGCAAAAACGATCCGCGAGATCGCCGCACGGTCGACGTTGCCGGCATCGTCGAGGATGCCCGTACCGAAGCGATCGAGGAGCGCGGCCCGGACCTCCTCGTCCTCGCGCAGCAACTGGTGGACGATGTCGTCGCTCGAGATCGTCGCGGCACCGTGACGCGCGAACGACCTCAGCGCCTCGGTCTTGCCTGCTCCGATTCCGCCCGTGATCGCGACCGCTACGGGCCGCACGTTGTTACTCCTCGGCTGCGTCTGTCGGCGAACCCGGGGCCTCGCCCTC
>Ga0307277_10000782_pt1 | contig 12139 bp, 15 predicted proteins | sample ER_DNA_116_FD_194473 | JGI IMG/M metagenome (GOLD analysis project Ga0307277, IMG submission 194473) | Bulk soil microbial communities from the East River watershed near Crested Butte, Colorado, United States - ER_DNA_116 | ecosystem: Environmental > Terrestrial > Soil > Floodplain | place...
AGCCGTTGGCTCCGAGCTTGGGCGGTGAGTCGGGGCGCGTGAAGACGATCACGCCCGCGGCGGCCAGGATGGCCAGGGACGCGAAGACCATGAGCGCCAGGCGCAAGCGCGCGGGCATCGCCCCAAGCGTAGGCGGTTCACGTTGCTTTCAGGTTGGTGGCTCACCATCTGCCGCCAATGCGCATCCTGGTCGTCGACGACGAGCGATTCGCGGCCAGGGCATCGAGGGAGGGAGGCCCGGTGGGGGCGGCTGTCCCGACGTAGCGAACCACTTGGGTTTGCGTCCGCTTTCCGCACACAAACCCAAGTGGTTCGCGGCACCACGCGTCCACCGCAGCGATCCGGCCGGTCCTCCCTCGGTGCCTTGGCCGCGCATCGCCACCAGCGCAGCGAGCAAGAGGCCAAGGCCTACGGCTCCACCAACCCGCGCCTGATCGCGTAGCGCACGAGCTCCACGCGGTCGCGCATCCCCAGCTTGCGCAGGATGTTGGCCCGGTGGGACTCCACGGTCTTGTCGGCCAGATGGAGGATCGCGCCGATCTCGCGGTTGGTGTGAGCCTCCGCGATGAGCTTGATGACCTCCTGCTCGCGCGGGGTGAGCGGCTCGCGCGGGCCGGCGCTGTCGTCCGCCATCCACGTGCGCACGAGCGCGCGCTGGGCGGCGTTGGTCAGGAACGAGTCGCCGGCGGCCACCGCGCGGACGGCGTCGACCAGGTAGTGGTCGGCCTCGTGCTTGAGGACGTAGCCCGAAGCGCCGGCCTTGAGCGCCTCGAAGAGATAGCGCTCGTCGTCGTGCATCGAGAGGATGAGGACGTCGACGTCTGGGGCCAGCGCCTTGATCTCGCGTGTGGCCTGCAGCCCGGTCAGACGAGGCATGGCCACGTCGAGGATGGCGATGTCGGGCCGGTGGGCGAGCGTCTGCACCACGGCCTCGGCGCCGTCGGCGGCCTCGCCGACGACCTGCATGTCGACCTGGCGGTCGAGCAGCAGCTTCAGCCCTCCGCGGACGACTCCATGGTCGTCGGCGATGACGAGCCTCATGCGGCCTGCCCCAATCGCAGCTCGATGGTCGTGCCGTGTCCCGGGGCGGAGTCGACGTAGAAGCGTCCGCCCGCGAGGACGGCGCGCTCGCGCATCCCCTTGATCCCCAGCCCGGACACCGCGGCGCTGGGGGTGAAGCCGGTCCCGTCGTCGGCCAGCCGCACGACGGTCCCACCCGAAAGGCGCTCGACGTCGACGCGCACGGTGCGCGCGCCGGAGTGGCGGGCCACGTTCGACAGTCCCTCCTGCACGATGCGGTAGACGACGATCTGCTCGTCGGCGTCGAGATCCTCGAGGCCGGCGAGCGGGATGCTCAGGGTCGTCACGAGGCCCGCGCGGCGGCCGAACTCGTCGACCTGCGTGCGCAGCGCGGCGCCGAGGCCGAGGTCGTCGAGCGCGACGGGCCGCAGCTCGCGGGCCAGGCGCACGAGCTCGCCCATCGCCTGGGTGGCGACGCCCTGCGTCTCGCGCAGCTCGGCGCGCAGGGCGGGCGGCGCGTCCTGGGCGGTCGCCTCCAGGCGCAGCAGCACGCCGGTGAGCGCCTGGTTGGCCTCGTCGTGGAGGTCGCGCGCCAGGCGCGCGCGCTCGCCCTCCTGAGCCTTGAGCACCGCGGTGGCCGTGCGGTCGCGCTCGGCCTCGAGGCGCTCGAGCATGCGGTCGAAGGCGCGGTGCAGGCGGGCGACCTCCTCGACGTTGGCTGTGGGGATCGCCGCGCGCGGGTCGCGCCCGCCGAAGTCGACGCGCTCCATGGCGTCGATCAGCTCCTCCAGGGGGGCGAAGCGGCGGCGCAGAAGCCAGCCGTTGACGAGCACCATCGCCATGAGCGCGGCCACCAGCACGAGGAAGCGCTTGCGCTCGATGATCGGGTCGGAGTGCAGGCTGGCGGCCACCGACGCTGCGAACACCGTGGCGGTGATGAGCAGTGCGTTGACCGCGAGGACCTGCGTGAGGAGGGTGGGCCGCTTCATGGGGAATGGGGTGTGGACCCGATATCGGCCCGGCGCTCCTGCGCCGATACCTCTGGCAGGTTCGATTGGACAGAGGTTCCCCTCCTAGGGCTCTTCAGAGAGACACGACCCAGACGACCCATGGGCGCCGCCGGATCGGATTCCGGCGGCGCCCATGGTCGTTTGAGGCTCCGGATCGGCTCGCTATACTTTTTGAAGTGAATCCCGACCGACTTCAAGGTGAATCGACCGTGAGCGTGTCCGGCAGCGAGTACGTGCGCCGCATCAAGGCGCAGATCGAGGAGGTCGATCCCTCCACCGTCCGCGAGCTCGCCGGCGAGGGCGTCGCCCTCATCGACGTCCGCGAGAGCGGCGAGTGGGACAGCGGCCACCTGCCTGGCGCCAAGCACGTCCCGCGCGGGTACCTCGAGTCGCGCATCGACGCGCAGGTCCCCGATCGCTCGCAGCACGTGATCCTCTACTGCGCCTCCGGGCAGCGCAGCGCGCTGGCCGCGAACACGCTGCAGGAGCTCGGCTTCGAGCACGTCGAGTCGATGACGGGCGGCATCACGCTGTGGAAGGACCGCGGCTACCCCGTCGACGTCCCCAAGACCTTCACGGCCGAGCAGCGCGAGCGCTACTCGCGCCACTTCCTGCTCCCCGAGGTCGGCACCGAGGGCCAGCAGAAGCTGCTCGACGCCAAGGTGCTGCTGCTCGGCGCCGGCGGCCTGGGCTCGCCGACCGCGCTCTACCTCGCCGCCGCGGGCGTCGGGACGCTCGGCATCGTCGACGACGACGTGGTCGACGTCTCCAACCTGCAGCGCCAGGTCATCCACACGACCGACCGCATCGGCGTGCCGAAGGTCGACTCCGCCGAGGAGCAGATCAAGGCGCTCAACCCCGACGTGAACGTCGTCAAGTACCAGACGCGCCTCGACGCCTCGAACATCATGGAGATCATCGAGGGCTACGACATCGTCGTGGACGGCGTCGACAACTTCCCCACGCGCTACCTGCTCAACGACGCGTCGGTGCGCCTGCGCATCCCCGTCGTCAGCGCCGCGATCCTCGGCTTCGAGGGCCAGCTCAGCGTCTTTGCGCCCTACGAGGGCCCGTGCTATCGCTGCCTGTTCCGCCAGCCGCCGCCGGCCGAGCTCGCGCCCTCGTGCGGCGCCAACGGCGTGCTGGGCGTGTTGCCCGGGACCATGGGCCTGCTCCAGGCCACCGAGGTGGTCAAGCTCATCATCGGCGCCGGCGAGCCGCTCATCGGACGCCTGCTGATGTACGACGCGCTGGCCGCGACGACGACCGAGCTCAAGGTCCGCCGCGACCCCGACTGCCCGATCTGCTCGCGCGAGCCCGACGCCATCTCCGACGACGAGATGGGCGTCTTCCCGGACTACGAGGCGTTCTGCGCCGCTGCCGGTTAGGCTCCGCGACCGCTCATGGCCACCATCCGCATCCCGCCCGTGCTGCGCCCGTCCGTCGGCGGCGAGCGCGAGGTCTCCGCTGACGGCTCGAACGTCGGCGAGGTCCTGCGCTCACTCGTCGACGAGCACTCCGAGACCCAGGACCAGATCTTCGGCGCCGACGGCGACCTCAACCGCTACGTCAACGTCTACCTCAACGACGAGGACGTGCGCGTGCTCGACGGGCTCGACACGCCGGTGGGCCAGGGCGACGTGCTGGTCATCCTCCCCGCCATGGCCGGCGGGCGCTGAGCCTCACGGCAGCGCCAGCAGGTCGGGCTCGACGAACCTCGCCCGCGCGGCCGCGCTGAACAGCCGCTCGCGGCTGTAGTGGGCCGACAGCAGGTCGCGCTCGAGCAGCCGCGGGTGGGCGGTCAGGAAGCGCTCGAAGTCGTCGTCGCGCGCGCACAGCGCGTAGTGGCCGACCACGCGCGCCCACGCCGTCGTCAACGTCTCGTGGTAGCGGCCGGCCTGCCCGTGAGCCGCCGTGAAGCGCCGCAGGCCCTCGCGCGCTCGCGCGACGGCGTACTCGACGCCGCCGCGGCGCGCGTAGGCGAAGGCCACGCGCAGGTGGTCGCGGTGGTCGAAGCTGCGAAGCGCCGCGGCCTCGAAGCGGGCCAGGAACGTCTCGTCGGTCATGCGGTCCCCTTCGTATGGCGCTCGAGCGCCTCGAGCACGGAGTGAAAGCCGTCGGCGGCCGCCGGCGGCACGTCGGCGAGGACCTGCTCGTCGAGCGCGGCGAACACCGCATGGACGCGAGCCGCGGCGCGCTCGCCGCCGGCCGTGAGCGCGATCGTGAACGAGCGCCGATCGGCCGGGTTGACGCGCCGGCGCACGAGCCGGCGCTCCTCGAGGCGGTCCAGGACGCCTGTGAGGGTCGACGACCGCTGCCCGGTCGCCGCGGCGAGCTCGCCGACGCTGCGCTGGCTGCCGGGAGCCAGCTGCTGGAGGACGTTGACCTCGGCCTGCCGCAGGCCGAGATCGGAGAGCTCGGCCGCCAGGTGATCGAGCACGCGGTGCACGGCGGCCTCCAAGGCGGCGATGACGGGACGATCTGTCACGGATCCGAATGATACGAATGCGTATTAAGTTCGTCAAGCGATCGGCGCCGCGGCTCGCTCACCAGCCAGGCGTCGCCGGGTGTCAGAGCGCGTTCGCCGCGAAGGTGTCGCACCGGGCCGCATCCCCGGAGCGATAGCCGCTGTCGAACCACTTCTGGCGCTCGGCGGAGGAGCCGTGGGTCCAGCTCTCCTTGTCGACGCGGCCGGTCGCGCGCTTCTGAATGCGGTCGTCGCCCACCGCGGCCGCGGCGTCGAGACCATCGGTGATGTCCTGCGCCGTGAGGTCCTCGATGAAGCCGGTCTCGACGGCGTGCGCGGCCCAGACGCCGGCATAGCAGTCGGCCTGGAGCTCGAGCCGCACAGAGCCGGACTTCTCGCCCTGGCGATCGCCTCCGACACGCTCGTCGGTGCCGAGCAGGTGCTGGACGTGGTGGCCGTACTCGTGCGCGATCACGTAGGCCTCTGCGAACGCGCCGCCCTGCGCGCCGAAGCGCGAGCGCAGCTCGTCGTAGAAGTCGAGATCGATGTACACCGTCTGGTCGTTGGGGCAGTAGAACGGCCCCACGTCTGATGTCGCGCCTCCGCAGCCGGTCGACGTCTGTGCGCTGAAGAAGCGCGTCGGCGCCTCGCGGTAGCCGCGCACCTGGTCGCCCCAATAGGCCTGCACGGAATTGACGACGCCGACGATCCGGCAGTCCTCCCGCTGGTTGGCATCGCTTCCGGTGCGACAGGCGGACGACAGCTGGCCAGCAGGAGCGGTCGAAGACCCGCCCGTGCCGAGCGAGAGCGGATCCGAGCCGTCGCCGCCGGTGACGTTCACGCCGAGCAGCGCCAGCACGACGACGATGAGGATCCCCCCGGCGCCGCCGCCCACCGCGATGCCGCGACCGCGCGAACCGCGCTGATCCTGCACCTGCCCTGCATCGAGCCGAGCACCCGGACGAAACCGCATGACGGTCGCAGTTCCCCGGCCCGCCCGGCCGTAGTCGGCGTCTTGCCCGTAGCTCGCTTACCCTCTCGGCAGGAACGACGCCTACCGGGAGGCCTGCGGATGGCTTACGACGAGGACCTCGCCAACCGGCTGCGCGAGCTGCTGGCCGACGAGGACGCGGTCACCGAGAAGAAGATGTTCGGCGGGCTGGCGTTCCTGCTGCACGGCAACATGGCGGTCAGCGCCTCGGGCCAGGGCGGGCTGCTGGCTCGCATCGATCCGGCCGACACCGAGGCGGCGCTCGCGCGCCCGCACGCCTCGCTCATGGAGATGGGCAAGCGCTCGATGGCCGGCTGGATCCGGGTCGCGCCCGAGGGCGTGAAGACCAAGCGCGAGCTGGCCGCCTGGGTCAAGCGCAGCGTGACCTACGCGAAGACGCTGCCGCCGAAGTAGGCAACGAGCGTCAGGCGAAGTCGCCCGAGCGCTCGGCCACCAGCAGCCGGCCCGAGGCGAGGTTGGCGCGGGCGCCGATGACGGCTCCGGCCACGCCCCCCATCGTCATCAGCAGCTGGGAGAGGGCCCCGTGCGCTTCCACGCCCACGACGAGCAGCAACGCCACCACGGCCATGACGCCCGTCACGGCGCCGGCGGCGAGCCCCAGCACGACCAGAACACGACTTGTCAGATCCATGGCAGTGAGGATGCCGAGGACCGCCCGAACGGGCGAGGGGAGCATCGCTCCCCGGGGCGGGTGAACCTTCAGGCGCGCTTGGGGGAGCACCGGCCGGCGCCGGGCAGAAACGTCACCCACGGCTAATCGCGCTCGGCCTCGCGGGCCGCCGCGCCGACGTCCTTGAGGTCGGGCTCGGCGTCGGCCGGGACGTCGGGGCCGCCGTCGGTCACGGCGTCGGCGTGGTCGCCGGCGCTCAGGTCGACGCCGCTCTCCGTCGCCGGCTCGTCGGAGCCGGTCGTCTGCCCGAGCACCGAGCTGCCCAGCTCGGGGTCCTCGGCCAGCATCTCGCGGGGAGCGTCGGAGCCGCCGAGCTCGGCGGGCACGACGCCCTTGTCCGCGCTACCGGCCCATTCGCCCTTCTCACGGGCCTCGGCATCGTCGGGCGTGGTGCCGCCCCGCTGCTCGCTCGGCTTCTGCGCGTCCTGATCTCGATCGCTGGCGGACATGGGGCTGGCTCTACCCACCAGCCGGTCGGCCTACCCGGGCGCCCCTATCGCGCCACGCGGTAGGTGAGGTGGGTGACGAGGTCGGTGGCCTTGACGCCCACGCGCTCGAGGGCCAGCGGGCCGACGCCGTCGAAGAGCCGCTCGCCGACGCCCAGCACGATCGGCGCGACGTGCAGGCGCAGCTCGTCGATCGCTCCGGCCGCCAGGTACTGGTTGACGGTCGACGCACCGCCGGCGATGGCGACGTCGCCGCCGCCGGCCGCCTCGCGCGCCTGCGCCAGCGCCGGCTCGATCCCGTCCGTCACGAAGGTGAACGTCGTGCCGCCCTGCATCTGCACGGGCTCGCGCGGATGGTGCGTGAGGACGAAGACGGGCGCGTGATAGGGCGGGTCGTCGCCCCACCAGCCCTTCCAGCTCTCATCCCACTCCCCGCGGCCGGGGCCGAACATGTTGCGCCCCATGATGAACGCGCTGACCGCGGTGATGGCCTCGACCTCCTCGGCGTTGGCCTCGCGCTGCTCGAACATCCACTGGTGCAGGCGGTCCACGGGGCCGTCGCCGAAGGGCTTGTCGGCGCTCTGGTTCGGGCCGGCGGTGAAGCCGTCGACCGACACCGACATGTCACAGGTGACCTTCGTCATCTCGCTCGTCTCCGTCTCGAAGTTCCGGCACCGCCTCGGCGCCGCTCATGGGTGAGTCGAAGCCCGCGCTACGTTCTCGACATGGCCGATGAGCTTGCGCCGGGCTTCGTCAACGCGTGCCCCACACCTGACCTGGCCCCCGGGGCTGCACCACGTCGCGTTCAACGCCCGCGTCCGCCCGCGCGTCCGCGACCCCGGCGGCTGCAAGCTCGAAGTTCTGTACGTGCGCCTAGCCCGCCAGGAAGCGGCTGAGGAGCTCGGCGACCTCACTCGGTGCCTCCTCTGGGACGAAGTGACCGCCGGGGACGGTGGCCGCAGCCAGATCCTCCGTCCAAGGGCGCCAGACCTCGGCCGCGTCGGCCAGCTGGGTCTCGTCCTCGCCGACGACGACGAGCACGGGGGCGGCGATCCGCCGGCCAGCGGCGCGGTCCCGCGCATCGTGCTCACGGTCGAGGTGAAAGCTTGCGCGGTAGTCGGCGCACATCGCCGCGATGGTCGAGGGCGTGAGCGCCTCGCGGTAGGCCTCGCGGCTCGCCGGGACGATCGCGCCCGGATCGGTGGGCCAGGTGGCGAAGACGTGGTCCAGGAACGCGGCGGGGTCGGCGCCGATCATCCGCTCGGGGAACGGCGCACTCTGCGCCAGCAGGTACCAGGGCCAGAAGCCCAGCGACGGGCCGCCGCCCATCCGCTCGAACTGGTCGACGGTGGGCACCACGTTGAGGAGCGCGGCGCGCGTGACGCGCTCGGGATGGTCGAGGGCCAGGCGGTAGGCGACGCGGGCGCCACGATCGTGGCCGATGACCGCGAAGCGCTCGTGGCCGAGCGCCGCCATGAGCTCGACGACCTCTGCCGCCATCTCGCGCTTGGTGTAGCCCTCGCCGCGCGGCCCGCCTACCGGCGCCTCCGAGGCGCCGTAGCCACGCAGGTCCGGCATCACGACGCGGTGGGCCGCGGCCAGGGCCGGTGCGACCTCCCGCCAGCAGACGTGCGTCTGCGGGAAGCCGTGCAGGAGCAGGACCGGCGGCCCGTCGCCCATCTCTGCGACGAGGTAGCTCGCCTCGCCGACCGCGATGAGCGCCTCCACGGAGGCATGGTCGGCGCACACCGCGCCGCTGTCAACGACCGATCTCCGGCAGCGGGCCGATCGTCGAACCGAGGACAGCGCCGGCGGCGAGCCGGACGCCGAGGTCGCCGACCGCAGCCCCTGGGTGGGGCGATCGCTCTGGGCGCCGATGAGTTTCGCCGCGGACGGCGGTCACACAGGTGTGTCATCACCAACCACCCAGGAGGACGTCGTGAGCAAGACCGCCACGCGCATCAGCAAGGTCGGGACGGTCGTCGTACCGGTCAGCGATCAGGATCGCTCCATCGAGTTCTACGTCGAGACGCTCGGCTTCGAGAAGCGCACCGACGTCCCGTTCGGCGAGGGCTACCGCTGGGTCGAGGTCGCCCCGGCCGGCGCCGAGACCACGATCGCCATCGTCCCGCCGCCCCCCGGCAACCCGACGGGTGACGTCCAGACCGGCATCGGCCTCAACACGGACGACATCGACGCGGTCCACGCCGACCTCAAGCAGCGCGGCGTCGACGTCGACGCCGAGGTCAGCCGCATGGGCGACCCCGTCCCGCCGCTGTTCTGGTTCCGCGATCCCGACGGCAACACGCTCATGGTCGTCGAGGTCTGATTCGCCCCCGCCCGCCTCGGCTCACCTGCGGAAAACCAGGCGAGCCGGGGCGAGGACGCGACGTTCTTCGGGTCGATGCGTCAGGCGCGCGCCGCCCGCCAGCCTCCGGGCGCGTAGGACGTGCGCACGGCCCCGACGATGGGCACGGGGTTGACGATCGCCCGCATCTCGGTCTGCACGTGGCGCTCGACGGTCGGCTTGGCCGTGCCGTCGCCCTCCTCGCCCCAGACGAAGGTCACCTCCGTGCCCGGCTCGGCGTACTCGGAGTCGAGGACGGCCAGGGTCATCAGCTTGCCCTCGTTGGCGCTGTAGCAGATCCACGTGGACACGCCGACCGTCTCACCGTCGACCTTGACGTCGTCGTACTGGTGCATCGAGTACACGGCGTTGGGCCACTCGATGAACTTGGCCCGCTCACCGGCCGGGTTGAGCATCGAGCCGAGGGTCCGCGTCACGTCCTCGTCGTCGAGGACGAGCGTGACCTTGGTGCGGTGCTCGTCGTCGGCCTTGGCCTCGAGCGCCTCGCGCCCGACGAAGTCGTGGTCGAACTTCACCAGATGGCCGTAGCCGAGGTCCCACGGCGTGAAGTAGTAGTCCTCGATGTCGCTCGAGAGGAAGCTCCCGCCCAGCGACGCCGAGGCCTCATAGCCGACCGCGGGCAGCCACTCGCGGTAGTCCTTCAGCGAGTCACCGGTGTAGACCGCCGGCAGCGGCGAGGGGATCCAGCCCGACTCGATGGCGTTGGAGCCATAGGCGCGGCCGCCGACGAGCTTCATGTCGAACTCCTCGCCCGCGGCGACGAGGGCCTCGTGCACGGCGTCGTAGTCCTCGAAGGGCCCGAACAGCTCCCAGCCCGGCTGGCCGGCCATGCCGTGGCGCAGCGCCATGACGTCCTTGCCGGCGATCGTCTCGGTGCGCATGTTGAAGAACTTGAGGTCCGCCGGCTCGTGGCCGAGCGCCTTGTGGAGCACCGCCATCGCATTGGGGCCCTGCACCTGGAAGCGGTAGTGGCGGCGGTTGAGGTCGTCGCGCAGCGCGGTGCGCTGATCGAAGGTCAGCTCGACGTCGTAGCCGCCGGTCTGCGCATGGAAGGTGACCCAGTTGAGCGCGGGCGCCCGCCCGACCAGGTTGACCCGGTCGTCGGCCAGCCCGAAGAGGATCACGTCGCCGATGACGAAGCCGTCGGGCGAGCAGGGCACGAACTGCTTGGCCTTGCCCGGCTCGAAGGTCGCAAAACTGTTGGTCGCCAGCGAGGACACGAGCTTGATCGCGTCGGGTCCCTCCACCATCAGCTCGGCCATGTGGAAGGTCTGGTTGTAGAGGACGCAGGTCTCCTGCCACGCGATCTGCTCGTCGCGCCAGTTGGTGTACTCGGCCGGCACGCCGGGATAGACGTTCGGCCCCACCTGCGCGTTGCGCAGCAGGTCGACGGGGCTTCCGACCGCTTCGAGCAGCTCTTTCAGGTTCCGGTGACCCATGGTCTCTCCTCCTTGTGTCAGGTTCCCTGATCGTACCCGGGCGGGGCGCTTGCCAGTAGCCCAACGGCGACACCTGCGAGGCTGTCGAGCATGCGACTGGGACAGCTCGGCATCTGGCGGCGCCGGCACGACGGCGTCGACGGAGTCGCCGAGATCGAGGCGCTGGGCTTCGGGACCCTGTGGGTGGGCGGCAGCCCGTCGGTGCAGGAGGCGCGGGCGTTCCTCGAGCGCTCGAGCACGCTGACGGTCGCCACGGGGATCCTCAACGTGTGGCAGCACGAGCCGGCCGAGGTCGCCGCACAGCGCGCCGAGGTGGCGCGCGCCTTCCCTGGGCGCTTCCTGCTGGGAATCGGGGTCGGTCATCCCGAGGCGACGGCGGAGTACGCGACCCCGCTGGCCAAGATGGGGGCGTTCTTCGACGGGCTCGACGCGGCGCCGGAGCCCGTCGCGCAGGACGAGCGCGTGGCGGCCGCGCTGGGGCCGAAGATGCTCGATCTCGCGGCGCGCCGCTCGCTCGGGACCCACACGTACTTCATCACGCCCGAGCACACGCGCTTCGCGCGCGAGCGGGTCGGGCCGGACGCGCTCGTCGCCCCCGAGCTCGCGGTCGTGGTCGAGCCCGACGACGACGCGGCGCGCGCGGTCGCCCGCGAGTACGCCGGGCCGTACCTCGGTCGCTCCAACTACACCAACAACCTCCTGCGCTTCGGCTTCACCGAGCGCGACGTCGCCGACGGCGGCAGCGACCGCCTCATCGACGCCGTCGTCCCGCACGGCTCGGCGCCAGCGGTCGCAGAAGCCGTGCGCGCGCACCTCGATGCCGGTGCCGACCACGTCGCGCTCCAGCCGCTCGGACACGGCGGCGCGCCGGTGGCCGACTACGAGGCGCTCGCCAAGGCGCTGCTCTAGGCGTCCTGCCGCTCTGGCGCCCGTCGCTGCGGGCGCTTGTCCGCGGCGGCGAAAGCCTGTTCCTCCGGGCGGCGAGCCGACGTCCGCAACCCCTACTCTGGGGCCATGGCCACCGTCCACGAGACCATCGACCGCGCGCGACTGAGCGAGCTGATCGAGCGCGAGCGCGGCAAGCTGCTCTCCCGGACCGAGGGCTCGCAGCGCTACTACGAGCGCGCGCTGGCCGTCATGCCGCGTGGCGTGCCGAGCTCCTTCCAGGCCGCCGACCCGCGGCCGATCTACCTGTCCCACGGCGAGGGCTCGCACGTGTGGGACGTGGACGGCAACGAGTACGTCGACTTCCACAACGGCTTCGGCGTGATGTGCGTGGGCCACGCCAACCCGGCCATCGTCGCCGCCGTGCGCGAGCGCGCCGGGCGCGGGTCGCACTTCGCCGCGCCGACCGAGGGCTCGATCGTCGTGGCCGAGGAGCTCCGGCGCCGCTTCGGCCTGCCGCAGTGGCGCTTCACCAACTCCGGCACCGAGTCGACGATGGACGCCATCCACCTCGCGCGCGCCGCGACCGGGCGCGACGTGGTGCTCAAGATCGAGGGGTCCTACCACGGCCACCACGACGCCGTCATGGTCAGCGTGCGCCCGCCGCTGGACCAGCTCGGCGAGCGCGGCGCGGCGGGCAGCGTGCCGTTCGGGGCGGGCCACCCGCACGCCGTCAGCGAGCTCACCAAGGCCATCCCGTTCAACGACGCCGACGTGCTCGAGCGCGTGCTCGACGAGATCGGCCATCACGTGGCCGCCCTC
>Ga0307277_10000784_pt1 | contig 12130 bp, 10 predicted proteins | sample ER_DNA_116_FD_194473 | JGI IMG/M metagenome (GOLD analysis project Ga0307277, IMG submission 194473) | Bulk soil microbial communities from the East River watershed near Crested Butte, Colorado, United States - ER_DNA_116 | ecosystem: Environmental > Terrestrial > Soil > Floodplain | place...
ACGCCGGGATCTCGTCGTTCGTGGTCGAGGCTGACGCTCCCGGCTTCGAGGTGGGCCGAATCGAGCCGAAGATGGGGATCAAGGGCTCGACGACCGGCGAAATCTTCTTCGACGACTGCCGCATCCCGGCCGACAACCTGCTCGGCGAGGAGGGAGAGGGCTTCCGGATCGCCATGCGGATCCTCGACCGCTCGCGGCCCGGGATCGGAGCGCAGGGGCTCGGGCTGGCGCAGGGCGCGACCGACTACGCGCTCGAGTACGCGAAGGGGCGCGAGACGATGGGCAAGCCGATCGCGCAGCACCAGCTGATCGCCGCGACCCTCGCCGACATGGAGACGAAGTGCGAGGCGGCGCGCGGGCTGCTCTACAAGTGCGGCCGGCTGATCGACGAGGGCGCCGACGGGCCGGAGCTGACGAAGATCTCCGCGATGTCGAAGCTCTTCTGCACGGACGTCGCGATGGAGGTCACGACCGATGCCGTCCAGATCCTCGGCGGCTACGGCTACATCCAGGAGTACCCCGTCGAGCGGATGATGCGCGACGCGAAGATCACGCAGATCTACGAGGGCACGAACCAGATCCAGCGGCTCGTGATCGCCCGCGAGATGCTGAAAGAGAACCGCGCGTTCCTGCTCGCCGGTGTTGCCTAGGGAGGCTCCTCCAGACGCGTTCGGACGAGCGGCGCGCGAGTACGAGCTCGGCCGGCCGGAATGGCCGGCGGAGCTGCTCGACCGGGTCGTCGGCGACCTCGGCCTCGGGCCCGACGCGGCCGTGCTCGACCTCGGCGCCGGCACGGGGAAGCTGACGCGGTCGCTCGTGCCGCGTTTCCGGCGAGTGGTGGCCGTCGAGCCCGACGACGCGATGCGCGCCGTGCTGGAGGAGGTCGTTCCGGGAGCCGAGTCGAAGGGAGGAAGCGCCGAGGCGATTCCTCTCGAGGAATCCGAGGTCGACGCCGTCTTCTCGGCCGAGGCCTTCCACTGGTTCGCCTCGCACGCGACGCTTGGCGAGATCGTGCGCGTCCTACGGGACGGCGGCGGACTGGCCGTCTTCTGGAACATCCCGCTCGAGCACGCCGACGTGGGGGAGGAGGCAGACGCCGTCATCGACGAGGCTCTCAGCCGGGGAGGCGCTCCCGGGCTGCCGCGCGTGCTCTCGGGCCGCTGGCGCCGGCCGATCGCCGACGCAGGGTTCGAGGAGCTACGCGAGGCCGAGCTCGAGCGGGAGCTCGTCACCGACCGCGAAGGCTGGATCGCGAACCTCCTCTCGGTCAGCTCGATCGCCGTCCAGCCGGACGAGGAGCGGGCCGCGTTCGCCGATCGCCTGCGCGAGCTCGTCCCGCCCGGGGAGCTCCGCCGGAGCGTCAGGACGGTCGCGTACTGGACGCGGCTCCGATGAGCGGAGCCTTGGAGCGATTCGCCTTCAGCTTCGGGCGGGTGGCGGAGTTGTACGACGCGTCGCGCCCCGACTACCCGCCGGAGGCGATCGAAAGGGCCGTCACGGCGCTCGAGCTGACGCCCGACGCCGCCGTCGTCGATCTCGCCGCCGGAACGGGGAAGCTCACGCGGGCACTCGTGTCCCGGTTCGGGCGCGTGGTCGCGGTCGAGCCCGACGATCGCATGCGCGGGGTGCTCCAGGCCACGACCCCGGGCGCTGAGGCGTCCGCGGGCACGGCCGAGCGGACGCGGCTTCCAAGCGCGAGCGCCGACGCGGTCTTCGTGGCCGACGCGTTCCACTGGTTCGCGGGTGAGGCGGCGCTGCAGGAGATCGCGCGCATCCTGCGGCCGCGAGGCGGCCTCGCCCTCCTCTGGAACGACTGGTGGAGGATCGAGCCGCCGTTCCCGGATGCTGCACGCGAAGCCCTGGAGGACGTCTTCCCGAGAACGGGCCGGAGGGAGCTGCAGCCCGGGCTGGAGGAGTGGCGGCGGGCATTCGAAGGCGCGCCTTTCGAGGACCTTCGGGCGGAGAAGCTGGAGTGGGAGCTCGAGCTTCCGGCCGAGCACGTCGTCTCCCTCTATCTCACGCCGAGCGCAATGGCCGCGCTGCCCGAGGGCGAGCGTGCGGAGCTTCGGGAAATCCTCGAGCAGGAGCTCTCGGACACGTACCGCCTGCCGATCGAGACCGGCCTCTACTGGACACGACTCCGCTTGTGAGCGACGAGATCAAGATCGGGCGACGCCACGTCCGCCTGACGCACCCGGACCGCGTCTTGTTCCCCGGCGACGGCGTGACGAAGGGTGACCTCGCCGAGTACTACGTCGAGATCGGCGACGCGATCGTTCCGCACCTGCGCAACCGGCCGTTCACGCTCAAGCGCTACCCCGACGGCATTCACGGCCAGCCCTACTTCCACAAGCAGGCGCCGAAGGGAAAGCCGCCGTGGATCCCCACGCGGCAGTTTCGGACGTGGCCGCGCGAGGGCGGCTCGCGGCTCGTCGACTTCGCGCTCGTGAACGAGCCGGCGGCGCTCGCGTGGATGGTTCAGATGAACTGCATCGACATGAACGTCTGGTACTCGCGGGTCGACAAGCCGGACCGGCCAGACTACGTCGTCTTCGACCTCGACCCGCCCGAGTCGCGGAACGGGTTCGAGCAGGCGATCAAGGTCGCGCACCTCGTCCGGGAGGCGCTCGAGGGGCTGGAGCTGCGCTCGTACGTGAAGACGAGCGGCGCGGACGGGATCCACGTGCTCGTGCCGATCACGAGGCGCTACTCGTACCCCGACGCGTACGAGCTCGCCGAGCGCGTGTCGCGCGGTCTCGAAGCCGAGCACCCCGGTCTCGTGACGACCGAGTGGCTGAAGAAGAAGCGGCGCGGGGTGCTCGTCGACCACCGTCAGAACGGCCACGGCAAGACGATCGCGTCGGTGTACTCGTTGCGGCCGAAGCCGGGCGCGCCGGTCTCGACGCCGCTGCGTTGGGGGGAGCTCACGGAGAAGGTGCGGCCGCGAGACTTCGGGATGCGGGAAGCGCTCGAGCGGGTCGAGCGGCACGGCGACCTCTTCGAGCCGGTTCTCCAGGGTGGGCAGGCGCTCGGGCCGGCTCTTCGCGCCTTGCGCAAGTGAAGGCGGTCGTCATCGGCTCCGGCCCGAACGGGTTGGCCGGGGCGATCGAGCTTGCGCGGGCCGGGCTCGAGGTCGAGGTTCGCGAAGCCGAGCCGGACGTCGGCGGCGGGCTGCGCTCTGCGGAGCTGACGCTGCCGGGGTTCGTCCACGACGTCTGCTCCGCCGTCCATCCGCTCGCCGTCGCCTCGCCGGTCTTCCGCGAGCTCGAGCTGGGCGTCGAGTGGGTCCAGCCGGATGCGCCCGCCGCGCACCCGTTCGACGACGGCACTGCGCTGGTGCTCGAGCGCGGGGTGGCGGAGACGGCGGGACAACTCGGGCCGGACGCGGCCGCCTACCGCGAGCTGGTCGACCCGCTCGCCGGGGCCTGGCACGAGATCGAGCGCGTCCTGCTCGGGCCGTACCCGCTGTCGCCGAAGGCGTTGGTCGCGCTGCGTCGCGGCCTGGGCTCGCGGGGGCTGATCGAAGCACTCTGCGACTCGCTCGCCGCGGCCCGGCCGCTGATCGAAGGGCGATTCGCGGACGAGCCCACGCGGGCCTGGCTCGCCGGCTTCGCGGCGCACTCGATCCTCCCCCTCGAGCGCCGGCCGAGCGCCGGCTTCGCACTCGCCCTGGTCGTGCTCGGACACGTGGTCGGCTGGCCCTTCCCGCGCGGCGGCGCGCAGCGGCTCGCGGAGGCGCTGGCCGGGCGGCTGCGGGAGCTGGGCGGTGAGATCAACACGGCAAGCCCGGTCGAGGAGCTTCCGGCCGCCGACGTCGTGCTCGCGGACGTCGCGCCGCGCGAGCTCCTGCGAGTGGCGGCAGGGCGTCTCCCGGAGCGCTACGAGCAACGGCTCCGTGCGTACCGGCATGGGCCGGGAGCGTTCAAGGTCGACTGGGCGCTCGACGGCCCGATTCCCTGGTCGGCTCCGGAGTGCACGCGCGCCGGCACGGTGCATCTCGGCGGCTCGTTCGAGGAGATCTCCGCCTCGGAGTGGGGCGCCTGGAGCGGACGGCCCGCAGGCAAGCCGTTCGTCCTGCTTGCGCAGACGTCGCTCTTCGATCCGTCGCGTGCGCCGGAGGGGCACCAGGCCGCCTGGGCGTACTGCCATGTGCCGAACGGCTCGTCCGAGGACATGACCGAGCGGATCGAGTCGCAGGTCGAGCGCTTTGCGCCAGGCTTCCGCGAGCGGATTCTCGCGCGGCACGCGATGGGCCCGGCCGAGCTGGAGGCGCACAACCGCAACCTCGTCGGGGGTGACCTCAACGGCGGGGCGATGGATCTCGGCCAGCTTCTCTTCCGGCCGGCGCGCAAGCTCGTGCCCTACCGGACGCCGTTGCGCGGGGTCTACCTCTGCTCGGCCTCAACTCCGCCGGGCGGAGGCGTCCACGGAATGTGCGGCTACAGCGCCGCGCGGGTCGCCCTGAAGGACCTCAGGGCCGAACCGTCGAGGTATCGACGACCTCGAAGTTCGAGCCCTTGACTTGCCCGAGGGTGTGCAGCTGGTCGTTCGACCAACCCGGGTTCGGCGCGCCGCTGATGTACCAGTTCGAGCCGTTGTCGGCGACGATCATCCCGTAGCGCTTGAGGGCGATCAGGACGATCCTCGCCTGGCGCGGGAACGGCCGCACGTCGAAGCTCGCCTTGAGGCGAACGCGGAGTCCCATCGGCGGGAGGTTCAGGTCGGTCAAGCTGCTGGCGTAGTGCCGGGCTGGGTAGATGTAGGCGCGCCGCGTGCGCTGAACCGTGAAGCGCAACGCGTGGTCGATGACCCCGCGGCGCGCCTCGTCGTACCGTGCGAGGCCTGGGAAGATCGGGAGCCCCGCCGCATCCGCCGACGTCCAGCCGGCGGGCCGAACCCTGTTCGAGCGCAGGCTCCAGGTCGCGCCGGCCCAGGCATGCCAGCGGCCGTTGCTCCTCGCGAGCCCGCCGAGCTCGTAGAGGCGGCAGGCGCTCCGGTCGAGCAGCAGCGCGTGGTGGTCGCTGCCACCCTCGACGTGGACGCGCTTCGGGATCGGGTAGCCGACGTGGTCGCTCTCGTCGCCGTACTCGAAGCTCACCCGTGAACGCGGCGTGCGGCGGGTGACGACGTCGAAGGGGATTCCGATCGGCGAGCCCTGCCAGAGGCCGGAGCCGAAGTCGGCGTGAAGGCCGGTGGAGGCGCCGATCGAGGCGATGATGGCCGCCGAGCTGTCCGCAACCGGCAGGCGGTCGACGCGCCGGTTCCACGGGTTGGTCTTTGGGAAGACCTGACAGCGCGGCGCGGCCGGGACGCGGAGGGCAAGCGCCGAGCCCCCGGCGCAGGCGAGCGCCAGGGCGAGGACGGCAATCGTGGCGGCGCGGGCTCTCACACCTCGAGGTATCGGCACGGCGGCGTCCATTTCGGACCCTCGAGCCAGGTACCCGTTGACCTCCTCCCCGCTATGAGCCTATTGACGAAACACGCACGTGTGGGTGACAGGAGCGTGCCGAAAGTGTGACGACTGCGCGGCGTGCGGGCGGTTAGCGCCCGGCGCGTGCGCGCATCTCGGCCTTGTGCGCTCGCTTCTTCGCCTGGTACTCCTCGAGCGCCTCGGGCGAGTCGACGTCTCCGAGCGTCATGTGGCCCGGAACGAGCTCCTGCGCCGCGTCTACGCCGAAGCGCTTTGCGAGCACGGCACCGAGCGTCCAGACCTTCATCTCGCCGAACCCCGGCAGCGCACCAAGGCGCCGCCGCAGATCTGCCCCGTCCGCCGCCTCGGTCCACACGCGGCTCGCGTCGCCGCCGTACTCCTCGACCACCACCGAGGCGAGATCCTGCACCCGCCGCGCCATGTTGCCCGGGAAGCGGTGGATCGCCGGCTTCTCCCGGAAAGCCGCCTCGACCCGTCCCGGATCGGTCGATGCGATCGCGCCGGGATCGAGCGTCCCCAGTCGTTGCTTCAGCTTCAGCGGCCCGCGGAACGCCGTCTGGAGCGGCACCTGCTGGTCGAGCGCGAACCCGACGAGGAGCGCGAACGGCTCCCGTGCGATCAGTTCGTCGGCCTCGTCGTCACCGGTGAAGTGGAGCCTGTCCGGAGCGGTGGTCGCCACGATGCGATCCTACAGCCCTAGAGCCATTCCGACGTCCGGCCCATTCACCCAGCGCGCTCGAGCCAGTCTCTGGCCTCGGCGACCGAGCGGATGCGCGCCATCCGCTTGTCGCCGGCAAAGCGCCGCGGCCACGCTCGCCGATGGCGAAAATGGGCGCGTACCATCCACCAGAAGAGCGCGTCGCGGTCCCAGAGCACCCCACGCCAGGTCTCGCGGTTGCCGCTCCAAAGCTCCACGTCGTTCCGGATCCGTGCCGCGCTCCGGCGCCAGAGCCGCCGCGCCTTGACGCCGAACGGCAAGTCGAGCCAGACGATCGTGTCGGCCTGGCCGAGCACCGTGTCACCGAGCTTCGAGTCGTAGTTGCCGTCGATCACCCAACCGCCCGGCGCGGCGGCCATCGCCTCGCGCACGCGCGCGCGAAACTCTTCGTCGCTCGGCTCGCTCCAGTTCGGGCCGTGATGGAGCGCGTCCAGCTCGATGTACGGGAGCGCGAGACGCCGTGCCAGCTCCGCCGCGAACGTCGACTTCCCCGACCCGGAAGTGCCCTTGACGTTCACGCGCCTCACCCCAGCGCCGCGGCGAGCTTCTCCAGATCCGCACGCCAGACCTCCTCTGGCACCGGCGGCAGGATGTCGTCCCAGATCGCGGCGAAGCTCCCGATCAGCTGCGGGATCCGCGCGGGCCGGGCCAGGAACCACCAGTGCAGGTGCTCGCCGCCGTCGCCCCAGCGGCAGACGTGCACGCGGCCGATCTCGCCGAGGCCGCGGATCTCGCGCTCGATCCGCGCGAGCAGCACGCCGAGCTCCGCCGCGAGCTCGTCCGGGAGGTCGCCGGGCTCCCCGTAATGCCCGCGTGACTCGAGGAGGACGATCAGCGGCAGGCCGGTCGGCTTGTCGAAGGTCCAGAGCCGCCAGTTCTCGTTCGTCCAGAGGTACTCGTCGTCTGATGCGGCGCAGCGGGGGCAGTCGACCCCGCCCTCGCCGTGACGAGGCCGCTCGTGCTCCTCCGGCGGCTGCAGAGGGCGGGGCCGCATCTCGCCGTTGAAGGGGAACGTCTCCCACTCCCCGACCGGCGGCATGCGCAATGAGTCGGCAACGCGCGCGTACAGCTCTTCGGGCGTCTCGGGCATCGTCCCGGGCGATGCTAACGTCGGCGCCGTGGACTGGCCGGAGTCGTTCTACGAGCTGCGCCGCGGGGAGGGCTGCCCGATGTGCGAGCAGGGCCGCCCCGACGAGACGCCGCACGGCGCCAGGATCTTCGCCGGCGAGGTCTCGGACGCCTACCTCCAGCGGGAAGATGTGCAGCGCGGCTACACGGTCGTCATCTGGCGTGGCCGCCATGTCGCCGAGCCGACGGAGCTCTCCGCAGAGGAGGCGACGAGGTACTGGCTCGAGCTGCTCGAGGTCGGTCGCCGGCTGGAACGGCACCTGGAGCCGGTGAAGATGAACTACGACATCCTCGGCAACTCGCTGCCCCACCTGCACACGCACGTCGTGCCGCGCTACGCGGACGACCCGAAGCCCGGCTGGCCGTTCCCGTTCCCGGAGGGCGAGCCGGGGCAGATCGACGAAGACGAGTTCCGCCGTGACCTGGAGGCGCTTCGGGGATGAGCCCGCTCGCCGTCTTCTCCGCGGAGACCCGCGCCTGGTTCGAGGCCGCGTTCGCCGAGCCGACCCCTGCTCAGTCGCTCGGCTGGCCGGCGATCGCCCGCGGCGGGCACACGCTGATCCAGGCCCCGACCGGCTCGGGAAAGACGCTCGCTGCCTTCCTCTACGGCATCGACCGTCTGACGGCCGAGCCGGGACAGGGTCTGCGGCTGCTGTACATCTCACCGCTCAAGGCGCTGAACTACGACATCGAGCGCAACCTGCGCGGGCCGCTCGCCGGCCTCAGGTCGGACCTGCGCGTGGCCGTTCGCACGGGCGACACTCCGCAGAAGGAGCGCGCGGCGATGCTGCGGCAGCCGCCGGACATCCTGATCACGACCCCCGAGTCGCTCTTCCTGCTTCTCACGTCACGCGCGCGCGAGATGCTGAAGCCGGTCGAGACGGTCATCGTGGACGAGGTGCACGCCGTCGCCGGGACGAAGCGGGGCGCGCATCTCGCGCTGTCTCTGGAGCGCCTGCAGCGGCTGGCCGGCGAGCCGCTGCAGCGCATCGGGCTCTCCGCCACCCAACGGCCGCTCGAGGAGATCGGCCGGTTCGTCTCGGGCGGGCGGGAGATCGAGCTCGTCGACGCAGGTCGTGCGAAAGAGCTCGACCTCAAGGTGGTCGTCCCGCTCGACGACATGCGGGAGCCCGAGGAGCAGCAGTCGATCTGGCCCTCGATCTACCCCGAGATCCTCGAGCTGGTCAGGCAGCACCGCTCGACGATCGTGTTCGTCAACAACCGCCGTCTCGCCGAGCGGCTCGCCCTACGCCTGAACGATCTGGCTTCGATGAGCGGCGACGCCGGCGAAGCCGACGCCGCCTCTTCAGCGGCATCGCAAGCGAAGCCGCGAGAGATCGCTCGCGCGCACCACGGCAGCCTCGCCCGCGAGCAGCGGGTCGAGGTCGAGGAGCTGCTCAAGCGCGGTGAGATCCCGTGCCTCGTCGCCACCTCGTCGCTCGAGCTCGGGATCGACATGGGCGCGGTCGACCTCGTCGTGCAGGTCGAGTCGCCGAAGTCCGTCGCGCGCGGGCTGCAGCGGATCGGCCGCGCGGGGCACGAGCTGGGCGCGGTCTCGAAGGGGCGAATCTTCCCGAAGTTCCGGGCCGACCTGCTCGAATCGGCGGTCGTCTCGCGCCGCATCCTCGACGGAGCGATCGAGGAGACAAAGATTCCGAAGAACCCGCTCGACGTGCTCTCCCAGCAGATCGTGGCGATCTGCGCCGACGAGGAGATCCCGGTCGCCGAGCTGCACGAACTCGTGCGCGGCGCCTATCCCTTCTCCGATCTCTCGCGCGTCCAGCTCGAGAACGTGCTCGACATGCTCGACGGCCGCTATCCCTCCGACGAGTTCGCCGAGCTGCGGGCGCGGATCGTCTGGGACCGGACCGCGGGCGTCGTGCGAGGGCGCCAGGGCGCGCGCCGGCTCGCGGTCACGAACGCGGGCACGATCCCCGACCGGGGGCTCTTCGGCGTCCACCTCGTCGACGGAGGGGGCCGCGTGGGCGAGCTCGACGAGGAGATGGTCTACGAGGCGCGGGCGGGCCAGACCTTCCTGCTCGGCGCGTCGACGTGGCGGATCGAGGAGATCACGCGCGACCGCGTGCTCGTCTCGCCTGCGCCGGGCGTGCCCGGGGCGGTGCCGTTCTGGAAGGGCGAGGGCGTCGGCCGGCCCTACGAGCTGGGGGAGGCCATCGGTGCCGCCTCGCGGGAGCTGGTCGCCCTCTCGGACGAGAAGGCGATCGAGCGACTGCAGACCGAGCACATGCTGGACGCGCGCGCGGCGGTGAATCTCCTTGCCTTCCTGCGGGAGCAGGAAGCCGCCACCGGTGCGGTCCCCTCGGACCGAACCGTCGTCGTGGAGCGCTTCCGCGACGAGATCGGCGACTGGCGCCTGTGCGTGCTGACCCCGTTCGGCGGACGGGTTCACGCTCCGTGGGCTCTCGCGGTGGGCGCTCGGCTACGCGAGTCGCTCGGCCTCGAGACGCAAGCGATCTGGTCGGACGACGGGATCGCGATCCATCTCCCCGACGCGGACGCCCCCCCGCCGATCGACGACGTGCTGCTCGATCCGGAGCAGGTCGAGGAGCTCGTGACGCGGGAGCTGGGGGAGACGGCCCTCTTCGGCGCGCGCTTCCGCGAGAACGCGGGCCGCGCCTTGCTGATCCCGCGGCGCAGGCCGGGTGAGCGCACGCCGCTCTGGCAGCAGCGGCTGAAGGCGCAGTCGCTCCTGCAGGTCGCGCGCCGCTATCCCGCCTTCCCCGTTGTGCTCGAGACCTATCGCGAGTGCCTGCAGGACGTCTTCGACCTGCCCGCGCTGAGGCGGCTTCTCCAGGGGCTGCGCACGCGGCAGATCGACCTTGTCGACGTGGAGACCGCGTCGGCCTCGCCCTACGCAGCCTCGCTCCTGTTCGACTACGTCGCGAACTACATGTACGAGGACGACACGCCCGCGGCCGAGCGCCGGGCGCAGGCGCTCTCGCTCGATCGCGACCTCCTCCGCGAGCTGCTCGGCCAGGAGGAGCTGCGCGACCTGATCGATCCGGGCGCCCTCGCGGAGGTGGAGGGACAGCTACGCGGGGAGCCGCGGACGCCGGACGAGCTGCACGACCTCCTGCGCCGGCGCGGCGACCTCCGTGCGGAGGAGTATCCGGAGGACCTCGCCGAACCGCTCCTCGCCGAGCGTCGCGCAGTTCACGTCCGCGTCGCCGGCGAGCAGCGGCTGATCGCGGCCGAGGACGCGGGCCGCTATCGCGACGCGGTCGGCGCGATGCCGCCGGGCGGCCTGCCGGAGGTCTTCCTCGAGGCGGACGAGCGGCCGCTCGAGTCGCTCGTGCGCCGCTATGCCCGCTCCCGGGGGCCGTTCACCACGGGGGAGGCGAACGCGCACTTCGGCCACGACGTCGAGACGGTGCTCCGCGAGCTCGAGCGCCGGGACGACCTTGTGCGCGGGGAGCTGCGGCCGGGCGGGACCGAACGCGAGTGGTGCGACCCGGAAGTGCTCCGCCGGTTGCGGCGCGCCTCGCTTGCGGCGCTGCGGCGCGAGGTCGAGCCGGCCGAGCAGGCGACGTTCGGCCGGTTCCTCCCGAGCTGGCAGGGAGTGGGGAGGCGCGCGTCCCTGCAGGAGGCCTTGGTGCCGCTCCAAGGTCTGGCCCTGCCGGTGGCGCTCTGGGAGAACGACGTGCTGCCCCGGCGCGTTCCGGGCTACCGGCCCGAGCAGCTCGACGCGCTCTGCGCCTCGGGCGAGGTCGTCTGGGTCGGCGCAGGCCTCGACCGCGTCGCGATCTACTTCCGCGAGGACGCCCCCGCGCTGGGCCCGCCGCCCGCGGCCGACCGTCCCGAGCGCGAGGTGCACGAGCGCCTGCGCGCCGCGCTGAGCCGGAGCGCGCTCTTCTGGTACGACCTGCTCGCGGACACCGGGCTCGAGGCCGAGGAGGCCCTGCCCGCTCTCTGGGACCTCGTGTGGGCCGGCGAGGTGACGAACGACGCCTGGACTCCCTTGCGTGCCGGTCGCCGCTACCAGGCGAAGAGCCGGGCCGCACGCCCTCGCCGGTTCTCGCGCCGGCGCGCCGGCGAGATCACCGCCACGCAGGGCCGCTGGTCGCCCACCGCGCGGCTCTTCACGGGCCGTCCCGACCGGCGGGCGCTCGCCGAGCTGCTCCTCGAGCGGCAGGGCATCGTGACGCGCGACGGCGTCCGCGGCGAGGGCATCCCCGGCGGCTACGGAGCGGTCTACGGCGAGCTGCGCTCGCTCGAGACGCTCGGGCTCTGCCGGCGCGGCTACTTCGTCGAAGGTCTCGGCGGGGCGCAGTTCGCGCTCGGCGGCGCGGTCGAGCGGCTGCGCGAGCTTCGGCAGAAGGAGGGCGAGCAGCCCGAGGCGCTCGTGCTTGCGGCCGCGGATCCGGCCCAGCCCTACGGCGCGGCGCTGCCGTGGCCGAAGCGGGCAGGTGCCAGAGCCGCCCGAGTCGGAGGCGCTCGCGTGGTGCTGCTCGGCGGCGAGGCCGCGCTGTTCGTCGAGCGCGGCGGCCGCTCGCTCGTCCCGTTGCGCGACGCCGAGGAAGAATGGCTGCGCGCCGCCCTGGCCGCGCTCGTCGAGGATGTGCGCCGCTCGGGGCTCAAGCGCCTCGCCGTCGAGCGTTTCGACGGGGTGCCGGTCGTCGAGACGGAGATCATGTCGCTCCTGCTCGAGGCGGGCTTCGTCGCGGGTCCCCGTAGAGCCGTGCTCCGTCCCTAGGAGGGCCGGATAGGCGGTTCCACCGCTCCCGTAAGAGAGGACGAGATATTATCGGCCGGCTCCGCCGGAGCCTGGGGAGAGGAAGAGCGCAGGAGGCACCGGCCGTTCGATCGAGCACTGGACGGTTCCAGGCTAGAAC
>Ga0307277_10000786_pt1 | contig 12123 bp, 10 predicted proteins | sample ER_DNA_116_FD_194473 | JGI IMG/M metagenome (GOLD analysis project Ga0307277, IMG submission 194473) | Bulk soil microbial communities from the East River watershed near Crested Butte, Colorado, United States - ER_DNA_116 | ecosystem: Environmental > Terrestrial > Soil > Floodplain | place...
ATCACGGCCGTGCAGCGCTCCGTGCGCACGAGCTCGGCGATCGCGCCGTAGACGACCCCCGCATTGGCGGCATCGAGCTCGCCGGTCGGCTCGTCGGCGAGGAGGAGCCGGGGCCTGTGCGCCAGCGCCGAGCAGAGCGCGACCCGCTGCTGCTCGCCGCCCGAGAGCTGCCGGGGTCGAGCGTCGGCGCGGTCGGCGAGACCCACGCGAGCGAGCAGCTCGTGGGTGCGCCCGTCGCGAACCGCGCCGTCCACGCCGTCCGAGCGGAGCTTCAGGCCGACGAGGTCTCGCGCAGTCAACTCCGGCGCGAGCGCGCGGGCGTAGTGCTGGTCCAAATAGCCGACGCGCTCGGCCCGGTAGCGGGCCCGGCCGCGCGCCCCGAGCGCGCGCAGGTCGCTCCCAAAGATCGTCAGGCTCCCGGCCGACGGCAGGTCGAGGCCCGCCAGCAGTCGCAGGAACGAGGTCTTGCCGGCGCCGCTCGGCCCCAGCAGCGCCAGGATCTCCCCGGGGTCGACGGTCAGCGAGAGACCCTGCAGCGCTGCGGCGTCACCCTCCGGCGTCGAGTGGACGCGGAAGAGGTCACGGGCCTCGACCGCCGGCCTCACGGACCGCCCTCGCCGTATCGAGCCGGGGTCGGGCGCCGGAAGGACCGGGCGGTCAGATAGGCGACGAGCGCCGTCGCCAGTGCCGTCGCCGCGAGAGCCGAGAGCACGACGACGGGCCAGTCGAGGGCGAGCACGAGCGGCGGGTTCGGCACGCCCGCGTTCGCTGTCAGTTCGACGAAGCCGACCACGAGCAGCGAGAGGACGAGTGCCGTCAGAACGCCGCCGCCGACGCCCCCGATGCCGACCACGAGGGCCCGAAGGCGCAGCTGCCGCCGCAGGGTCGCCGGCGCAAGCCCCTGCGCTTCGAGATCGAACAGGTCGGCGGCCTCGTCGCGCCGCTCGGAGACGACGCCGAGCCCGAGGCCGACCAGCGCCAGAACGAGGGCTGTGATCGAGGAGACCTCGAGCATTGCGACTGCGGCCCGTGCGACGGGATCCCCGCGCAACCCTTGCTCCAGCTCCTCGCGCGAGGTCACTGAGAGCACGTCGAACGGCGGCCGGCGAAGACGCTCCGCAATCGCGCTCCGGCGGGCACGCGGGAAGTCAAGCCAGAGCTCCGTCGAAAGACCCGTGCCCGGCTGCGACGCGTTGAGCGCCGTCTCTACCGCGTCACGGTCGGCGACCACGAAGTCGCTCGTGTCCGGTGAGGTCACGCTCGGGAAGCGCCGCGCGACGGCCGCTACCCGGAACAGCAGGCCCTGGCCCGCGATCTCCACCCCGATGACGCCGTTCCGCCCAGCGATCGCGCCCAGCCGTGGCGAGACGACCGCGGGAAGGAACCGGCCGTCCGTCGGCTGCTTCGGACGGAGGTACGTATCGACCTGCGGCGAGAGCGTGAGCCCGAACCGGAGGCCGTCGGCTCGAGCGAGCCGCCGGACGCCTGCCGTCCCGCGCCAGTCCACGTAGTCCGTCACGACCACGGGCCCGTTCGGCGTGAGCGCGAGGGGGCGCCCGAAGAAGACCGTGCCGACTGCGGGACCGCCCTGGTCGCCGCCGCGTTCGATGAGCCGCGGCGGCGGGATGAACCTGAACGCGACGAGCGTTCCGCCGCGCACCGCAGCAGGGAGCGCGGACACGAGGCGCCGGGCTCGAGAGCCGTTCGTGTGCCCGAGCGTCAACTGGGCAAACGAGCCGTCGGTCCGCCGCACGATCGCGACGACGCCGATCTCGGTGCCGAGGACGCGGACGGGGAGCACCAGCCTCGTCGCGGAAGCCGGCAGGGGCGCCCCGCGCAACCGAACCGGGCCGTGCCAGGCAATCGCCCGCGCAAGCTGCGCCGGGGAGCGCGACGCGAAGTCGCCGCGCCAGCCGCCAATCCGCCCAAGCGTCGACGGAGCGAGCCCGAGCACCGCGATGTTCCCGAGAGCCGCGGCCCCCTGGATGCTGCCCCCAGCCCGTAGCACCGGAGCGGCCTCGATCCGGCCCAGCGACCCCCTCACCTGGGGCGTAACCGCGGCCCGCACCGGGATCAGGCGCGAGAAGTCCTCGCTCACCACGTACTCCGCCGGTACGGCGAACGCAGCCTGGTCGCGCTGACCGCGCACGAGCGTCGAGCGGTACGTCTCGGCAAAGAGCGCGAAGCCGACGGAGACCACGACGAAACCGACCGCGACCGCCGCGTAGCCGGGTCTCCGTGCCAGCGCGAGCGAGGCCAGGCGCAGCGACAGGGCCTTCCGCGGGACAGCGTTCTCGAGCAGTCGCAGCACCGGAGGCAGGAGACGGGAAACCGCGACCGCCGCGGCGAAGGCGACGAGCACGGGCAGGAGCAACAGAACGACGCCGGTGCCGTTTCCGGCCAGGAGCGCGCTCGTGTCTGCAGCACCGCGCGCGAGCGCGACCGCGACCACGGCCACCGCTCCGAGCGCCGCGACGTCGAGGGGCGTGAGGGACAGCCCGCCGAGCGCGAGGGGCCGGATCGCGAGCGTGAGGGCGAGCACGACCGTCGCCGCTGCCGCGAGGAGCAGTCCGGCCGCGATGCCGCCGCCCGACAGCGCCGAGTGCCGCAGGAGGCCCCCGACCGGCTCGCCGGCGCGGTCGGCGACGGCGACTGCCGCGACGGTTCCGGCGACCCAGCCGAGCAGCGTCCCGGCGAGCGCCGGAGCGGCCGATTCGGAGACCGTCTGCAGCCAGATCTGCCACCCCCGGGTTCCAGTCGAGACGAGTCGCTGCCGAGAGGCCTCCACATCCCGACGAAGGCGGACTCCCGCGAGCACGGCGAACGCGAGCAGCAAGGCGACGGCCTCGCCGCCGAGGAGAAAGAGGCGACGGTAGGCGACGCGCCCCGAGTCGGCGGCTGCGCGCAGCTGGTCGGTCGGGGCCTCGACGTAGAAGCCGAAGACCTGCGCCTGAAGATCGGAGCGGACGCGCTCGATCCGCCCGGCAAGCGAGTCGACCGACCAGGAGCGGACGAGCCCACGGTCGAGCGGAATGACCCAGCTGTAGGTCCGGTAGGCGTCGCGCAGCCGCGGCCAGCGGTCGAGCCCCGCCACCCCGTCGGCCAGGACGAGCGGGGGCGGCGCCGGGCGGTGGTACCGGGCCATTTCCTGGACGAACTGCGACTGGTGCAGGCCGAGCGAGGGGACCGCGTCGCCAAACAGCGTCGGCGAGACAACGTCGCCCTCGCCGACCGGCACGAGCCGCAAGCCCGGCACGTGCGGAATGCGGCCGCCCCGCCGGACGACGAGGACCTCGCAGCGGCGCAAGGTGCATGGCCGCGGCAGCCGCCCAGAGCGAAGCTGTACCCACCGGCCCAGATCGTCCACCGCGCCGAGTCCGAGGAACGCCCCGGCGAGCTGGCTCTCGCGATAGAGGGACGTCGCCGTCGCCGGGCGGCTCGTCACGCCCCGCAGCGAGCGCCGCACCCGCGAGTCGAGCGTGCCGTAGGGAGCCGCCTGGCCGCCGGCGCTGAACCATGTCACGTGGATCGAGCGCGACCCGGCATCGATGCCGGCGACTTGCCGGCCGAGGTCTCGATCCTCGGCCGCCAACGCGCCGGCGATCACGGCCGCGAGCATCGCAGCGGCCGCGGCCACGCCGAGCCCGACGAGCAGGAACCGCTCCCCGCGCCGGGCGAGCCGCGCACGCGTCAGCCAGAACGCGAAGCCGAGGCGCCGAAGGGTCGTCACGCCCGGGAAACGGTGCCAGTAGCCGCCCGGCGCCGCCAGGTGCAGTTCCTTGCCCTATCGTTAAGCAGAACTGATGCTCGACGTCCGGCGCCTGCGCATGCTGCGAGAGCTCTCCTTCCACGGGACGATCCGCGCGACCGCGAGCTCGCTTTCCTTCACCCCGTCCGCGGTCTCGCAGCAGCTGAGCGCCCTCGAGCGCGAGCTCGGAATCGAGCTGCTCGAGCGGCGGGGGCGGAGCGTGCACCTCACGCCCGCTGCCTGGGTTCTCGTCGAGCGCACGGAGAGCATCCTCGCGCAGCTCGCCACGGCCGAGGCCGAGGCCAAGGCGGTCGCGAGCGGCACCGACCTGCCGGTGCGGATCGCCTCGTTCCCGAGCGCAGCCGCGACGATCGTGGCGGACGCGGTCCGGGACAACGGGCTACACGTGCACATCCTCGAGGCCGATCCACAGCTGGGGCTCGCCCGGCTGCGAGGAGGCGAGGTCGACGTCGCGATCCTGTGGGAGTACGACTTCGTGCCGCTGGAGCCGGGAGGCGCGATCGAGCTCGTTCCCCTCTTCGACGATCCGATCCAGGTCGTCCTGCCCGCCTCCCACCCCGCGGCGGCCGAGCCTGCGCTCGACCTCGCCTCTCTCGCCGCCGAGCCGTGGATCGACTCGACCAGCCTCTCCTCCTGCCACCCGTTCCTGCGGCGGGCCTGCAACGCGGCCGGTTTCGAGCCTCGGATCGCGGCCGAGACGAACGACCACCGGTCACTCCACCACCTCGTCGCCTCCGGCGTCGGCCTGGCGCTGATCCCGCTGCTCTCCCAGCTGGACCTGCCCGCGTCGCTCGTCGCGCGCTCCGTGCGCACCAACCCGCCGAAGCGGCGCGTCCACGCAGCCTACCGGAGCGGCTCCTCCGGCGATCCGCGTATCCAGACGCTCCTGGAGCGTCTCGACGCGGCCGCACAGCGCCGCCCGGCGGCGCTCGAGCTCGTCCGCGCAGGAAGCTGACGCGCTACACGTCCGCAGGACGTAGCAGGCGCGAGAGCTTCCCGATGGCCCGCATCACCCGGATCCGCGCAGCGGTTTCCGTGCAACCCAGCTCGGCGGCGATCTCGTCGTAGCCGCGCTCCTCGACGACCCGCAGCTCGAGCGCGTCTCGCTGCCCCTCGTGGAGCGATTCGAGCGCCGTCGTCAGGCCTTTCCGCCACCCCTCGGCCACGAGACGATCCTCGACCGCGGCGAGATCGAGCTCATACGACCGGACCGGCATCCCGAGGCGTCGCCGCGCTGCAGTCTCGATCCGGTCGCGCTCGTGATAGCGCCGAACGAGGTTCTTCGCGATTCCGTAGAGCCATGGGCCGGCCGAGCCGCCGGCCTCGTCGCGGAACCGCCTGAGGCTGAGAGCGACCTGCGCGAAGAGCTCAGCCGTTAGCTCCGAGGCGGCGCTCTCCGGCACGCGCGAACGAAACCAAAGGTAGAGCTGATCGCGGTAGCGCAGGTACAGCTCGCCGAGGGCTTCCGGGTCCTCCCGGGCACGGCGGAGCAGCTGAGCATCGGTGTCCAACACCTCGTACCGCATATACACCGCCGCGCTCCGGGTGTTTCCGTCGCGGCTGAAACGCGACGGTCGGCTCGGCGCATATGACGGTGAGAAAGGAGAACCGCCTTGACCGAAGACGCTCTTCGATCCGACCTGCTCGCTGCGTACGGCGGCCTACTGGCCCGCAGGCGGCACCGGCTTGCCCTTGTCCGCGGAGTCGCGGTTTGCTCGCTGGCGGTACTCGCTCTCGCGGGGGCGGCTTTCGGCACCGCCGCCCTGCTCGGCTGGCCGGCACCCCCGCACGTGAAGAAGGAAATCGCGGCGGTCGACCAGGGGCTTCCCGCCGACCTGCGGCTCAATCCCGACGTCGAGCACGCTCGGGCGGTCGCCGCCACGGAGACGGCCACGCTCTACGCAGCGTCGCTGCGCGACGGCGGCAGCTGTACGGAGATGGTCACCGGCGGCGACCGGGGACGCGGCGCCACCTGCACGACCGGGGCACAACGCGGCTGGCGGCCCTTGGACGTCACCATGCCGTCCGACGACCAGGCCGGCCCCGACTCCCCGGTGGTCGTCGGAGGCCGGGTCAATGCCGAAGCAGGCGCGAGCCTGCACGTGCTCTACGCCGACGGCTCGACCGATCCGTTCCCGCTCGGCGATGACCGTTACTTCCTCTTCGAGATCCCGGCCGCGCACCGGGCTTCCGTCCACGCCTCCGGCCTGGAGCTCGTGGCCGAGGACGCGCACGGGTCGGTCGTCGGACGCGCAACCGTGCCCGCCGACTGGGACGATCCCGCGGTCCCCGACGAGCAGGCTCCTCTTTACGTGAGCACCCGCTCGGACGAGTCCGACTTCACCAAGGTCTACGGAGTCGAAGGCCATGTCAGCGCCGCTGGAGCCGCACGGCTCGAGCTCGACTACGGCGACGGCATGCGTGTCTCGATCGCGCTTCAGCCGGACGGGAGCTACGAGTACGCTGTCCCGGCGGATCGCATCGACGATTTCATGCAGCCCCGCACACTCAGCGCGCTGGACGATCATGGCCGCGTCGTCGCGAGCGCCGCGGTCGCGGCCGTCGCGTATTGGCGCGGACGCGACCGAAGCGGGCCCTGACGATGGCACCGAGACTCCTCCTCGGGACAGCGGCCGCGATTGCCTGTGCGTCGGCCACCGCTCCACTCGATGCCCGCGCACCACCGGCGACCGCAAGTGCACTCTGCCCAACCCCCTCGCCGCAGGGGATCGTCCGAACGGTGTCCTTGCCCGGCAAGCCGCGATTTTTGCTGCTCAGGAGGCAAACACTCTGGGTCGCGATCGCCGCTTCCCGCCCCGGCGGTCGCGGGATGCTGGCGCGGGTCGACGCGCGTAGCGGCCGTGTGCAGCGAATCTTCCGCCTGCCGAACAATCCGTACAGGATCGCCTACGGTTTCGGCTCGCTCTGGCTGACCGGCGAGGCTCGCAAGGTGACGCGGAGGTACATCGGCGCCGTGCTTCGTATCGACCCGCGGACGGGTCGCATCCTGCGGGTCATCCACGGTCCGATCCTCCTCGGCGCCGCCATCACGACGACGCCCGACGGCGTGTGGGTCGGAGGCGGCGACGTGTATCCGAAAGGACACCCCGACAAGGCAGGCGTGCGCTTCGTCTTCAAGATCGATCCGAAGCGCAATGCCGTGGCACAGCGCGTTCGACTGAGGTCGACGACCGTCATCGACCTGCTCAGCCAGGGCCGCTCGCTCTGGGCGACCGGCTGGGGTGCGGTCGTCAAGCTCTCCCCGTCGGGTCGCGTCGTCTTCCAGCAGCGGTTCTATGGCTCAGGGTGGTCGCTCGCCCTCTCGCCGGGCACGGTGTGGGTCGCACAGCGGCTCTCTGGGACCCGCGACCCGCGGACACAGAGGCCGGTGCGGAAGCTCCTCGAGGTCGCGATCAGGCCGCAGCAGCTGACGGTCGTCGAGCTGGACGCGGCCCCCGGAGTCCTGTCGGCCGCCGAAGGCGTCGTGTGGTTGACAGGTCCGGGCGGACTACTGCGGATCGCCGCCACAGAGCAACCGCCAACCCTGAAGCCGATCACGGTGGGGGTGAACCCCAATCAGGTCGCAGCTTTCCCGGGCGGCGTCTGGGGCACGGTCGGGCCACGGCGCGAGCTGAGCAAGATTTGCTGGCGCGAATAGCCGCGCGCGGGTCCAGACGGATGACTTCCCGGCGCCGAAAATGAGCCGAACGGCCCATTGACAGCCGCCCCTCCGCGCAGCGAGTCTGCGGTCGTGAGCCGGACGGAGATCTTCATCTGGTGCGTCGCGCTCATCGTCCTGGAGATCAACCACCTCAAGTGGATCTGGTGGACGTACTGGGACTGCGGCAAGTGCGGGCGCAAGCACAAGGACTGCGGCTGCAGCTCCAAGTGGCTCATGCTGCTTTGAACCGCCCGGCCTGACCGTCGGCGATCATTCGTCCATGCCGGGCACTCGAGACGTCCTCCGCGAGCGGAACTTCCGGTTGCTGTTCGCGGCCCGGACGATCTCGTTCTTCGGCACCAATTTGGCGCCGATCGCCGTCGCGTTTGCCGTCCTCGGCCTGAGCAATTCCGCTTCCGACGTCGGGCTCGCGTTCGCCGCCTGGACGCTGGCGCAGGTGAGCACGCTCCTGATCGGCGGGGTGATCGCCGACCGCCTTCCGAGGCGGCTCGTGATGATCGCGTCGGACTCCGCCAGCTTCTGCGTTCGCTCCGCAATGGGCGTCCTGCTGGTGAGCGGGCACGCACACGTCTGGGAGCTCGTCGTTCTCCAGGCGCTCGGCGGCGCCGCGGTTGCTTTCCATTCCCCCGCCTCGACCGGCCTCGTTGCCGAGACCGTCCCGGAGTCGCTGTTCCAGCAGGCCAACGGCCTGATGAGCATCGCGCGGTACGCCGCGTTCCCGGTCGGAGCAGCCGTCGGCGGGACCCTCGTCGCGACGGTCGGCTCTGGCTATGCGCTCCTGCTCGATGCCTCGACCTATGCCGCAAGCGCCTTGCTTCTCGTCTCGATGCGCCTGCCCGCCCGCTCGGCGAAGGCTTCCGCACCGAACTTCTTCCGCGAGCTCGTCGACGGGTGGCGCGCGTTCACGGAGCACACCTGGGTCTGGCTGCTGACCGGTTGGATCTCGCTCTATTTTCTCGTCACGTACGCCCCGTTCTTCGTGCTTGGGCCCTACATCGCGAAGCATTCGCTCGGCGGCGCCGCGGCGTGGACGATCGTCGTCACCGGAGAGGCGATCGGCTCGCTCGTGGGCGGCCTCGCCGGGCTGCGCCTCCGGCCGACGCGTTCGTGGGTGGTAATCGGGCCGCTCTTCGCAGTCACGTCCGTTCAGTGCGCGCTGCTTGCCGTGCACGCGCCGGCTCTCGCGATCGGCGCGGCGGCCGTCCTGGCCGGGTTCGCGTTCTCCTTCGGAACCGTAGTGTGGGAGACGAGCCTGCAGGAACGAATTCCCCGGGAGAAGCTCTCCCGGGTGGGCGCGTACAACTGGTTCGGCGCAATGGCGTTCCTGCCCGCGGGATATGCGATCGCGGGACCGGTCGCGGGGGTGATCGGGATGTCGACGACCCTGTGGATCGGCGCAGCGTGGATCGTGGTCACGACGGCGCTCGTGCTCTGCGTCCGCGACGTTCGCGACTTTCGCGCCCGCCCGACGGCCGACGTGCTGCCTGCTACGCAGTCGTAGATCTTTAGCGGCCGCTTAGGAACGGTTGCTTGACTGTGGGCGTGGAGGAGCGCGAGGTTCGAGAGCCGGGCACGCTCGCGAATGAGCGGCTGACCGCCGCTTGGCGCTGAAGCTGGCCGCCACCGGCTACCGCTTCGTCCGCTACTACTCCGGCAACTCCGCGTATGTTCGGCGCGGGCCGCCGAACATCGTCATGCGCGCGCTCGCGCCCGTGCTGGTCGTCGCGACGGTCGGAGTGCTCGCGACCGGCGTCTCGCTGCTCGTCCTCGGGCCGGACAGCGGCCGCGGAATCGTGCTCGGGCTGCACAAGCTCAGCTTCGTCGTCTGGCTCGCGGTCGCGAGCGTCCATGTGCTCGCGTACCTGCCGCGGCTGCCCAGGCTGCTGCTCGCACGCTCGGGCGCCGCGAGGCGCCTCGGCCTCGTCGCCGCCTCGGTCGCGGCCGGCCTCGTCCTCGCCGGCGGGACCTACTCGCTGGCCGGCCCCTGGCTCCATCACCACCACGAGCCGGACGGCGACGAGCACACCGCCGCGCAGACCTACCTCGGCTAAGCGCCGGCCGGCAGCGATTCGGGCGGCTGGGCGCCGCGGTGCTCGAGGATCACCTCGAGCAGCCGCCCGGAGTGCAGCACGTGCTCGTGGGCGAGCGCTCTCGCGCCGTCCGCGCTGCGGGCCGCCATGGCGTCGTGAATGGCGTGGTGCTGGCCGACGTTCTGCCGGTAGAGGTCGTCGATCTCCGGGCCGCCCGGGCTCCAGCGGCTCAGGAACGTCCGCCTCGCGCTCTTGGCGATCCTCTCGACGAGCGGCACGTCGGCGGCCTCGTAGATGACGTCGTGAAAACGGTAGTTCGCACGGACCCAGTCGCCCGTCAGCCGCGTCCGCTCCGCCTCGCTTCGCCGCCGATCGAGGAGCTCGTCGGTCAGCTCGGCGAAGCGCAGCTCGGCGGCCGCGAGCGCCGCGAGGCGTGCCTCCGTCATCCTGGGAGTCGCGAGCTTGGTGACGAGCGCCTCGAGCTCGGCGCGAACCAGGAAGGCCTGGCGCAGCTCGTCCCGCGAGATCGTCCGGACGCGCACCCCGCGGTTGGGGACGAACGAGACGAGCCCGGTCGCCGCCAGCCGGCGGAGCGCCTCGCGCACGGGCGTGCGGCTGACGTCGAAGCGGGCCGAGAGCTGCTCCTGCCGCAGCACGCTCCCGGGAGGAAGCTCGCCCGAGATGATCGCGTCCTCGAGCGCGAGCGCGATCTCGTCGGCCTTCGTGCCCCCGGCCTCGTCGAAGATCAGGTCCGAAATTGCGTGGCCTCCGTCGAGCCCTCGAGCGCGAGCGTCGAGCTCTGGCCGCCGCTGACCGCCTGCGCGACGGCGTCGAAGTAGCCGGCCCCCGCCTCTCGCTGGTGCCTGGTCGCGCTGTAGCCGTCCTCCTCGAGCGCGAACTCGCCCTCCTGAAGGCGGACGTACGCGCTCATCCCTTCCTGCGCATAGCCGCGCGCCAGCTCGAACATGGCCGCGTTGAGCGAGTGGAAGCCGGCCAGCGTGACGAACTGGAAGCGGTAGCCGAGCTCCGCGAGATCCTCCTGAAAGCTCGCGATCTCGGAGTCGCCGAGGTGCGCGCGCCAGTTGAACGACGGCGAGCAGTTGTAGGCGAGCAGCTTCCCCGGGAACTCCTCGTGGACCGCCTGTGCGAACTCGCGGGCCTCGCCCAGGTCCGGCGTCGAGGTCTCGAACCAGACGAGGTCGGCATAGGGGGCGGCGGCACGGCCGCGTGCGATCGCCGCCTCCAGGCCCGCGCGGACCCGGAAGAAGCCTTCGGGTGTTCGCTCGCCGGTCAGGAACGGCTCGTCCGCCGGGTCGCCGTCGCTCGTCACCAGCGTCGCGCTGAGCGCGTCGGTCCGCGCGACGAGCACGGTTGGGACGCCGCAGACGTCCGCCGCGAGCCTGGCCGCCGAGAGCATCCGCAGGAAGTGCGCCGTCGGCACGAGCACCTTCCCGCCGAGGTGGCCGCACTTCTTCTCGGACGAGAGCTGGTCCTCGAAGTGGACCCCCGCAGCGCCGGCCTCGATGAAGGCTTTCATCATCTCGAAGGCGTTGAGCGGCCCGCCGAAGCCGGCCTCCGCGTCGGCGACGATCGGAGCGAGCCAGTACGTGTCCGTGTCGCCCTCGGCAGCGTGGATCTGATCGCCGCGCAGCAGCGCGTTGTTCAGGCGCCGGACGAGTGCCGGCGCGCTGTTGGACGGATAGAGGCTCTGGTCGGGATAGGTATGCCCGGCGAGGTTGGCGTCGGCCGCGACCTGCCAGCCGCTCAGGTAGATCGCCTTCAGGCCCGCCTTGACCATCTGAACGGCCTGGCCGCCGGTGAGCGCGCCCAGGGTCGGGACGTAGTCCTCGGTCTGGAGCAGCTCCCAGAGGCGCTCCGCGCCCAGCCTGGCGATCGTGTGCTCGACGTGCACCGTTCCGCGGAGCCGCTCGACGTCCTCGCCGCTGTACGGGCGCTCGATTCCCGCCCAGCGTCCGTTGGCCTTGCCGTTAGTTGCCATCTTCAGCCTCCAGGTAGTCGTATGCGGGCAGGGTCAGAAACTCGACGAACTCCTCGCCGAGCGCCACCTGCTCGAAGATCTCTCGCGCCTCGTCCGCGCGGCTCTTGCCGAAGGCCTCGTCGCCGAACTCTGCGCGCAGACGGTCCAGCTCCTCATCGATCACGGCCCGCACACGCTCGCGCTCGAAGCGGCCGTGGCGAATCCACTGCCAGACTTGCGAGCGGGCGATCTCGGCGGTCGCCGCATCCTCCATCAGGTTGAAGATCGCGACCGCCCCGCTGCCGCGCAGCCACGCCGAGAGGTACTGGATCCCGACGCTGACATCGTTCTGAAGGCCCTCCTCGGTGACCTCACCCGGCGTCGAGGCGACGTCGAGCAGCTCCTCGGCGCCGACCGAGACGTCCGGCCGCTGCCGCTCGAGCTGGTTCGGCCGCTCGCCGAGGACGGCATCGAACTCCTCCATCGCCGTCGCGACGAGGTCCGGATGCGCGACCCAGGTGCCGTCGAAACCGTCGCCCGCCTCGCGTCGCTTGTCGTCGCGCACCTTCGCCAGCGCGCGCTCGTTCAGCTCCGGGTCCTTGCGGCTCGGGACGAACGCAGCCATCCCGCCCATCGCGTGAGCGCCCCGCCTGTGACAGGTCTT
>Ga0307277_10000787_pt1 | contig 12122 bp, 14 predicted proteins | sample ER_DNA_116_FD_194473 | JGI IMG/M metagenome (GOLD analysis project Ga0307277, IMG submission 194473) | Bulk soil microbial communities from the East River watershed near Crested Butte, Colorado, United States - ER_DNA_116 | ecosystem: Environmental > Terrestrial > Soil > Floodplain | place...
CGCGCCCTCTGGGAAGAAAAGCTTGAGCCCTGACTAGCAGGCGCCCGACGTGATGTCGGCCGCAGGGCCGCCCTTCTTGTAGGTGTTCTGACCAACGGTGCTGTTGATGCAGTAGGACGTGGAGGTTGCGCGGACCACGTTGATGTTCTTGATCCCCTGGTCGTACGAGGCCTTCAGGACCGCGGACGTCAGGGACGAGTACGTGTTGTGGTCTGCGTAGTAGGCCTCCACACCGGGGATCGCGGCGCGAACGTCTGCCTGGGCGGCCGACTTCTCGGCGCGGCCCCGGAAGCTGAGGTACGAGGGGATCGCGATAGCGAGCAGGATCCCGATGATGATGATCACGACCAGGAGCTCGATGAGGGTGAAACCCCCGTCGCTCTGCTTCTGCGTGATCCGCTTGCTGAGCCTCTGGATCATGAGCGGACTTCCTCCTTTTGGACCAATAGGCGTGCGTGGCTCAGCCAGAGGTATCGGCCTTTCGGGCGCGGAGTGCGTCCCCTCGTTCGGGGGATTTTGCAGGCCTCTTTAGAGAAGGGCGGCCGCTGCCGATGAGAGCGGACGAAGGGACATGGAAGCGTCTCGGCCCGACACTGCCGCATTCTCGATCGACGACCTGCTCGAGCACATGGTCGCGCTCGGCGCTTCCGACCTGCACGTAACCACGGGCTCGCATCCTGTCATCCGGCTCAACGGCCGCCTCGAGCGGATCGAGGAGTTCCCCCGGCTGACGCCCGAGGACACGCAGAGGCTCCTCTACCGCATCCTCTCGACGGAGCAGCAGAAGCACCTCGAGATCAACCGGCAGATCGACGTGTCTCATTCGATCCCGGGCCTGGCGCGCTTCCGCGTCAACGTCTACTTCCAGCGCGAGAGCCTCGGGGCCGCGTTCCGGATGATCCCGACCGACCTCAAGACCCTCGAGGACCTCGGTCTCCCGTCGCAGCTCCACGAGCTCGCGACCAAGCCTCGCGGACTCGTTCTCGTGACCGGCCCGACCGGTTCCGGTAAGTCGACGACGCTCGCCGCGGTGATCGACGAGATCAACCGCACGCGGGACGACCACATCATGACCATCGAGGACCCGATCGAATTCCTCCACCGCCACAAGCGCTGCCTCGTCAACCAGCGAGAGATCGGGCCCGACGCGACGAGCTTCGGCGAAGCGCTGCGCGGCGCTCTCCGCCAGGACCCGGATGTGATCCTCCTCGGCGAGATGCGCGACCTCGAGACGATCTCCACCGCCTTGACCGCCGCCGAGACGGGGCACCTCGTCTTCGCCACTCTCCACACGCAGGACGCGCCTTCGACGATCGACCGCCTGATCGACGTGTTCCCGGCCGCGCAGCAGGAGCAGGTGCGCGTCCAGATCGCCTCCACGATCCAGGGAGTCGTCACGCAGACGCTCGTCCCGACGATCGACGGCTCGGCGCGCGTCGCGGCCTGCGAGATCCTGCTGCCCGACGACGCTGTCCGGAATCTGATCCGCCAGGCCAAGGTCGAGCAGATCTACTCGGTCATGCAGACCGGCTCGAACAAGGGCATGCAGACCCTCGAGCAGGCTCTCGTCGACCTGGTCAGCCGCGGGATCATCACGAAGGAAACCGCCATCTCACGCTCGAGCCGACCCGACCAGCTGCTCGGCCTCCTGCAGCGCTCCGGGCTGGTGACCCCGGAGGCGGCCGCCGGCGGCCTGAGGGTGGCAGGAGGCTAGGCCATGGCCAAGGAGATCGTCGGCCTAAAGATCGGCGCTTCCCAGCTCTCCGCCGCCTGCTTCGAGGTGAACGGATCGGCGAAGCTCGTTCAGATCGCCCAGGAGCCCATCCCGCGCGGAATCGTCCTCGGGGGCGAGGTCCGCGACATCGTGGCGCTCGGAAACGAGCTGAAGGCGTTCTTCAAAAAGCACAAGCTGCCCAAGCGGGCGGTTCGGGTCGGCATCGCGAACAACCGCATCGGAGTCCGCACGATCGAAGTGACCGGAATCGAGGACGAGAAGCAGCTCGCCAATGCAGTGCGGTTCCGCGCCCAGGAAGCGCTGCCGATTCCGGTCGACGAAGCCGTGCTCGACTTCCAGGTCCTCTCAGAGTCGGTCGAGGATGGAGTCGCCAAGAAGCGCGTGCTCCTGGTCGTCGCCTACCGCGAGCTCGTGGATTCCTTCGCGCTCGCCTGCAAGCAGGCGGGCATCCGCCTGGTCGGCGTCGACCTCGAGGCGTTCGCGCTCCTCCGGTCCCTCACTCCGCCGTTCGAGCTCCCGGGCGAGCGCAGCGCTCTGGTGGCGGTGACCATCGGGGCCGAGCGCACGACCCTCGCGGTGTCGGACGGCTACGCCTGCGAGTTCGCCCGGGTGATCGAGTGGGGTGGGACGACGTTGACCGTCTCGCTGGCCCGCGCACTCGAGATCGAGCCGGAGGCCGCAGAGATCCTGAAGACCCAGCTTTCGCTCGACGGCTCGACCGTCCCCGAAGGACTGAGCCCCGAACAGGCCACGAAGGCGCAGGAGGCGCTCCTCGCCGCCCTCCAAGGCTTTTCGAGGGAGCTCGTCTCCTCGCTCCAGTTCTACCAGAGCCAGCCGGACTCGCTGGGAATCCGCGAGGTCGTCCTCGCCGGCGGAACCTCTCGCCTCCGCGGCCTCGCGCCGGCGCTGTCCGGCCTCGTCGGAGTTGCCGTTCGGGTGGGCGACCCGCTGGTCGGAGTGTCGGTCGGCAAGAAGCTCCGGGGCGGCGCGCCCGATCCGTCGCACGCCGTTTCAATCGGCCTCGGCATGGCCCTCTGAGGTGACCTGAGCCATGGTCGACTTCAAGAAGGAGATCAAGCTCTCCGACCTGTTCAAGCGAAGCTCGAAGGCCGAAGGCGAGGCGAACGGAAGCGAGCCAAAACCGGAGAAGGCGAAGAAGCCGCCCAAAGAGCCCAAGCCGCCCAAGGAGCCGCGCCGATGGCGCAGGGAACGGAAGCAGGAGGCGCCTGACGGCGTCGCCCTCGCCGGCCACGAAGCTCCGCCACCCGCGAATGTCCCGCTCATGCGGGCTTTCAACCTTCTTCCCCGGGAAGAGGCGCGCGCGGCCAAGGAGGGTGCGCCGAATCCGCTTCCGTATGTGCTCGTTGCCCTCACCGGCGTGCTCGTCTTCGCCGCTCTCGCGGCCTTCTACCTCATGGCCGGAACCGACGTGACGAAGAAGGAGGGCCAGGTCGAGGATCTCCGTGCCGAGCTCGCGGCCTACCAGGCGGAGGCGAAGGGGCCCTCCATCGAGGACAAGTCCGCCGCACTGGCCAACGAGCGCGTCAGCCGGACGACGGCCCTGAGCGGCGCCTTGACGAAGCGTCTTGCCTGGGACCGCGTCCTGAGTGAGATCGCGCTCGTCGTTCCCGACGACGTCACCCTCGCCCAGATCCAGGGGACCTCTCCGGCTTCCGGCAGCCCGGCGATCAACGCCGACGGCAGCGCAATCACGAACCTCACCATCATCGGGACGACGCGTACGCAGGCCGATGTCGCCGAGTTCATGGCGCGCCTCGCGTCCATCCGCGAGCTGGGCGCGGTGCAGCTGAAGCAAGCCGGTGAATCCCCGACGGACGCCACCCAGGTCTCGTTCACCATCACCGGAACCCTCAGGAACGCCTCGTGAAAAAGCAGATGCCGCTTTGGCCGGTCGTTGCGGGGGTGATCCTGATCGTCGCCCTCGTCGCGTACTTCGTGCTCATCCGACCCAAGCGCGCCGAGGCGGGCAAGCTCGGAGACCAGATCGTCCAGCTCGAGTCCCAGGTCCAGGCGGCCAAGCTGGCCGCCAAGCCCAAGGAGGCCTCTACCAAGCTGCAGGTCGCCGACCTCTTCGAGCTCTCGAAGGCGATGCCGGATCGAGACGACATGCCGGGGATCATTCTCGAGCTGAACGCAGTGGCCGAGTCGGCAGGCGTGCGGTTCAAGGCAATCGCTCCCCAGGCCGCTGTCGCCCAGGAGGGCTATCGCTCGATCCCGATCAGCCTCACCTTTGTGGGCAACTACTACGACCTGACCGACTTCCTCTTCCGCTTGCGGAACCTGGTCGCCGTCGATGACGGGAAGCTCTCCTCCTCGGGACGCTTCTTCACCCTCGACACGCTCGACCTGCACCAGGCCGGGCTGCCGCAGATCGAGGCGCTCCTCGTGGTCTCTGCCTACGTGTACGACCCGAACTCGCACTCGACGCTGGCTGCGCCTGTCGCACCCCCGCCGACCAGCACGGGAGCCACGGGGACGACGACCGACGCATCGAGCTCCGCGGCGGCGGGAGGGCTGCCGTAATGGCGAGGAAGCAGTCCGAAGCCGCGATTCGAGCTGCAAAGGAGGCGAAGCAGAAGAAGCTACTGATCCTGCTGATCGTTCCCTTCATCGCGTTGCTCGCCTGGCAGGGGCCGAAGACGTACAAGGCACTGATGGGCGGGTCTCCGCCGCCCGAGAGCACGCCCCTCCCGTTGCCGGCCACGACGGCGCCGCCGGGCACGTCTCCGCTGCCCGGGCAGCCAACCCAAGCCGGGGAGCTGCCCGACACCGATCCTCAGCCGACGCTGCTCGATGGCCAGCTCCTCTCGTTCAGCCGCTTCTCGGGCCGCGATCCATTCATCAATCGCGTCCCGGACGACGGCAGCACGTCTGCGACAGCGGGCGCGACGATCGAGGTCAACGGCGAATCCGAGGACGTCGGCATCAACGATCCGTTCCCGGCGAGCGACCCAACGTTCAAGCTCGTCTCCATTACGGACACGGCCGCCAACATCGGGCTCGTCTCGGGCTCGTTTTCCAATGGGTCGGACACGATCACGATCGCGGTGGGCGAGACCCTCGTGCTAGCAGCAGACGACGGCACGCGCTACGCGATCAAGATCGTCAGCGTCGCCACCTAGACGCAGGGACGCCCAGGCATACGGACGTTCTGGGCTAGACGCCTGTGGAGAGGTCGAACGCCGACGACAGCCGCGCCCACTGGCGATAGGGAGAGCTGTTCGAGCGAACGACCACTGTGACGAGCTTGACCAGCCTTCCAGTCGTCGTCCCCGAGCCGGCGATCTGCTTCCAGCTGACGTAGGTGTCGACGCGATACCTGCGCCCGTCCGCGCCAGTGACCGTCTTCGTGGGGACGGAGTTCGTGCATGGCGCCGAGCCGCACTTCGTCACGTTGACCTGCTGGATGAGGGTGACCGTTGCGCCGGAAGAGTGGGCCACCGCCGTCGTCCCCAGATAGGCGCGCCCGATAGTCGGCACCGCCCCGTTCGAGTCGAGGATCGTCCATGACGTGGTCCCCGTGCCGCCGCTGATGAGGATCAGTTCGCTGTCGACCTGGACGATGTACGGGCTCGAGGTGGGGAAGCCGGCGGCCGACGCGACCGCCATCGTCAGCTGGGTCGACGTCATCGCCGAGCTGAGTGTCGTCGCCGGCGTATTCGTCTTATACGCGCTGTCGGCCTTGTACGTTGCGTCCGCGGCCGTAACGTCGGCGTTCGCGAGCCCGATGGAGTCGTTCCTGATCGCGCGGTACTTCTCCATCTCGGAGTCGGCGACGGCTGCGGCCGTCGTGACGGTGCTCGCGCGGCGAAGCTGCACGATGCCGGCCTGGAAGACCGCGAACACGGCGAAGATCCCGATCAGCATCACGGTCATCGAGCAGAGCAGCTCGATCATGCCGAAGCCGTGCTCCGACTGGGCACGCGCGCTGAGGTGGCTTCGTCGCCGCAACACCGCTCAAGTAATCGGCAGGCGCGGCGTTCCCCTCAAGGCGAGGGCGGGGGATGCCGATTTCACGCATGGGAATGGCGTCCTACGCGTATACGGCGATCAATGCCTCCGGCGTCGAGCTCGACGGGCAGGTCAACGCGCCCGACTCGAACGCGGCGCGCGAGGCCCTGCGCCAGCGCGGGCTCGTCGCGCTTTCGCTGACGGAGCAGGCAGCGGCATCCGCGGGGATGGCGCTCGCGGTCAAGAAGGTCAAGCCCAAGTCACTGCAGGTCTTCTCGCGCCAGTTCGCGACGATGATCGAGGCCGGCCTCAACGTCGTGACCGCGCTCGTGATCCTCGAGGAGCAAACCGAGGACAAGAAGCTCGCGAAGGTGGTCTCCGAGCTCCGAGCGGATGTCGAAGGCGGGCTTCTCCTCTCCGAGGCCATGTCGCGCCACCCGCGGATCTTCTCGCGGCTCTTCGTCTCGATGGTGGAAGCGGGCGAGGCCGCCGGAATCCTCGACGTCGTGCTCGACCGCGTCGCCTTTCAGATCGAGAAGGAGACCCGGATCAAGCGCCGCGTCAAGGGCGCGATGATGTACCCGCTGATGGTCATGAGCTTTGCCTTCCTCGTGCTCGTCGGCATGCTCATGTTCCTCGTCCCGATCTTCGTGGACATCTTCGCCCAGCTGGGCGGCGACCTGCCGATGCTCACGCAGATCGTCGTGAAGATGTCGAACATCCTCCGGGGCTACTTCTACATCGTCTTCCCGCTGATCGGCCTCTTGATCTTCGGTTTCTTCCGGCTGAAGAAGACGGAAAAGGGACGGCGCGTCTGGGACGCGTTCCGCATGCGAATCCCCTTCGGCATCGGCGCGATCGTCGTCAAGGTCGGGATGGCGCGCTTCTCGCGCACGCTCTCGACGCTCGTTGCGGCCGGAGTCGACATCATCCGCTCGCTCGAGATCACCGGCTCGACGGCGGGCAACAGCCTCATCGAGGACGCGACCGCTGTGGTTCGCGAGCGCGTGCACCAGGGCGTTCCGATCGCCATCCCGCTCGAGGAGGAGAAGATCTTCCCGCCGATGGTCTCCCAGATGGTGCGCGTCGGCGAGGAGACCGGAGAGCTCGAGAAGATGCTGGGGAAGATCGCCGACTTCTACGAGGACGAGGTCGACAGCTCCATCGCCACGCTCACCTCAGTCATCGAGCCGCTGATGATGATCGGGGTGGGGATGGTCGTGGGCGTGATCATCATCTCGATGTACATGCCCATGTTCAAGCTGCTGACGCTGATCCAGTAGCGAGCGAGGAGATGGCCAAGCCCCTCGGCCTTGTCGCGTGGGTTCTTCCGCTCTCCGCGGCGTCGTTCGTGGCTGCGCTCGCGACGAGCGATCCGGCCGACCTGCCCTACTTCGCGCATGCTGGCCGCACGCTCTTCTCGGCGCACTGGGCGGATGTGTTCGCGGATCCTTCGCTCCAGGTCGGGCCGCTCCAGCTGCTCGTCGTGGGGATCGGCGACCGGCTCGGCGGGCTGGGACTCGTCGCCTTCCTGCTCGAGCTCGGCCTGGCCGCTCTGACCATCTTCACGGTCGGCCGCTTGCTCCGGGGAAGGCCTCATCGCGTCGCAGTCCAGACCCTCGCCGGCCTCGCCGTTGTCGTGCTCGGCATCACGGACGCCGCCTATACCTACGGTCACCCCGCCCAGGTCGCGATCCCGCTCCTCTGGGTGCTGGCAGCGATCGATGCCCGCGACGGAATGACGATTCGCGCCGGCGCGCTCCTCGGGCTCTCGGCCGGCTTCGAGGTCTGGGGCGTCCTGGGCCTTCCGGTCCTGCTCCTCGCGCCAGGCTGGCGGACGGCGCTCCGCGGCCTCGCCGCTCAGGTCGCCGTCACGGCTGCCCTCTTCCTCCCGTTCGTGCTCTTCGGCGAGTTCCGCATGTTCGATCACGCGTGGCGGGTCGAGGGCTGGACGCTCGTTCGCTTCGTCGTGCCCGCGGGAAGCGAGTTCCCGTGGGGGCTCCGGCTGCTGCAGGGAGCGGCTGCTCTGGCCGTGGGCGCGGTCCTCGCGCTCGTCTTGGGCCGAACCGATCGCGCTCTCTGGGCCGTCCCGCTCGGAATCGTCGCCGTGAGGATCCTGCTCGACCCGACTGTCTATTCCTGGTACTGGCTCGGGCTCGAGACGCTTGCGCTCCTCGCGGCGGTCGAACTGCTCACGGGTGTCCGGCTGCGGCCGCCGGTGCGGGCGGTGGCGCCCGCGTCGTCGAAGTAGCGTTCTGTTAGTCTCTTACATATGTATTTGACTGATAGACCCCTTTGAGGGGCCATCACCGGCATCGGCGAGGGCATCGCCGCCGCCACGCGCGCGTCGAGCGCTTCGCCGAGCCATCCCTGCTTCTCCTGCTGCGCGAGCGTCCGATGCACGGCTACGAGCTGATCGACCGACTGCCCGAGGTTGCAGGTGCGGAAAGCCGAGTCGACGTGGGCAATCTCTACCGACTACTCCGCGGGCTCGAAGACGAGGGCGTCGTCACGTCCGAGTGGAGCGCGGACCTCCCCGGGCCTGCGAAGCGAACCTACGAGCTCACCGACGAGGGGCGCCGCCTTCTCGACCGCTGGGCCGAGTCTCTGCGCGACGCGCAGGGAGTGCTTTCGAAGTTCTTGGAGCGCTACGAACAAGGCGAAGGGAGGTGAAGATGCACCGTCGCCATGGACACAGGCACGGCTGCGGGCCCGGTTTCGGGCGCGGCCGCGTTCCGAACCGCGAAGAGTGGCTCAGCCACCTGGAGGAGTACCAGAAGGATCTGGAACAGGAGGTGGCCGATGTCGCCGACCTCATCCGCCGCCTCAAGGAGGAGAAGAAGGAGACCGCGGAGGTCTAGCCCTCTAGGCGCTCGCCGTTCGCGCTTGCAGCCGGTCGAAGCCGTAGGGGATCCACCACGCGGCGAGGCCGGCTGCAAGCGCCCAGAGGAGATTCACCTCGAAGCCGATTCCTCCGACGAGCAGCGCGAGAGCCCAGTCACGGGCGCCGCGTAGATCCCGGAGGAGCGCGATGTGTAGCAGGCCTGCGGTCGCCAGGAGCCCTGCCAGGACGGGCAGCGGAAACGCGGGCAGGACCTGCGCCAGCCCGGCGCCGAAGCAGACTGCCAAAACGAGAATGCTCGCCCCCATGATCAGCGGCGCTGCAGCTGTCCGCGCGCCGAACTTGTAGTGGGCGGTCATTCCGCCCGCCCCGTGGCAGACGGGCATCCCCGAGATGGCGCCCGCGAGGAGGTTCGCCGTCCCGAACGTGGTCGCGAGACGCCCCGGGCGCACGCGCGAGCCGTCCTCGCCGAAGTACACGCGCGCGGCGTCCGCGGTAGCAAGGCACGAATTGGCAAACGAGAGCGGCGCCTGTGGTAGCACGAGCACGGTCAGCGCAGTCAAGAGGACGCCCCCGGAGAGCGAAGGGACGGTCAGCGGCGAGGGCCCGAGCTCGAGCTGCCCGCCCGCGAGGACGAGCGCCACGACGATCCCGCTCCCGACAAGCAGGATGGAGATTGCATAGCGACGGAGCGTGAGCGCCAGCACGAGCACGAGGATGCCGAGGGGGAGCGCCCAGCTGGACGCGAGGGCGTGCTCGGCGAAGGACTTCGGCGGGTCGGTGACGAGCCCCCAGGCGATCTTGAGAAAGAGGAGGCCGACCGTGAGCTGAACCCCGCGCACGAGCGAGCGCGGAAATGCCTTGGCCAGGAGGTCGAGGATTCCGAGGCGCCCTGCCAGCAGGAACATCGCTCCGAGGAGCAGAGCGCCCGCCGCGATCTCGTCCGACCCCAGGCCCTTGGCGATCGCGATGGCCCCGAACGCCTTCAGCGGCTGGACGGGCACCGGGAGCCGATAGACCAGAGCGGCGGCGAGGTACAGCAAGCCGGCCGGCAGCAGGACGGCGGTCGCCGAGAGCCCGTTGCTGACGATGAGCGCGACCGCGATCGGCACGAAGACGCCGAGATCGGCGACGGCGCCGGCCAGCTCGCGTCGGTCGAACTTCACCGCCGTATCATGACCACGATGTTCTTCCGGCAGGTGCTGCACGAGGATCTGGGCTGCGCCTCCTACGTCGTCGCCGACGGAGGCGGGGCGGCCGTGATCGACCCGAAGTGGAAGATCGAGGACTACCTCGCGTTGGCCGCCGAGCACGGCTTCCAGATCCGCCACATTCTCGAGACGCACAACCATGCCGACCACGTGTCCGGGAAAGGCCGGCTGGCAAGCGCCACCGGTGCGCAGATTTACGTACCCGCAGCCGCAGATGTCGCCTTCGAGCATGTTCCATTGGCCGATGGCGACGTAGTCGTCGTCGGCCAGATCTCGATCACAGCGGTCGCGACGCCGGGTCATCGCCCGGAGCACACCGCCTACACGGTCGCCGACGCGAGCCGCGGAGAGGAGCCCTGGCTCGTGGTCAGCGGCGACTCGCTTTTCGTGGGCGACGTCGCCCGCCCGGACCTTGCGGTCGAGCCCGAGGAGGGCGCTCGCGACCTACGAGAGTCGATGCAACGGCTGCTTGATCTCGACGATTTCGCCGAGGTGTGGCCTGGGCACATCGGAGGCTCGCTCTGTGGCGGTGCAGGCATGAGCGAGAAGCCCGGGACGACGATCGGGTTCGAGCGTCGCTTCAACCGCTTGCTCAAGCTCGACGGTGAAGACGCCTTCGTCCAGGAGCTCACCAGCGATCTCGCGCCGCAGCCGCCCAACTTCAAGCGCATCGTCGAGCTCAACCGCGGTCCCTTGCTCACCGACGCAGCGGAGCTCCGGTCACTCGCGCCCGCGCGTGCAAGAGAGATGCTCGAGCAGGGCGCGACCCTGCTGGACGGCCGCGCACCCCGCGAGTTCGACGCGCTGCACGTTCCGCGCTCGATCAACGTGACGATGACGCGCTCTGCGGTGGGGACGAGGGCGGCCTGGATCGTCGATCCGGAGAGCGAGGTCGTCGTCACGGCGGCCTCGGACGAGCAGGCCGCGAGAATGGCGAGGCTGCTCGAGGCGGTCGGCTTCAGGAAGCTCCCCGGTTACCTCGCGGGTGGCCTCGAGGCCTGGCGGGAGGCAGGGCTGGAGACCTCATCGACTCAGGTGATCGACGTGCCCGAGCTGGCCAAGCGCTGGCAACGCGGCGACGTCGCCCTCCTCGACGTGCGGGAGGACGACGAGTGGGAGGACGGGCACGTCGAGGGCTCCATCCACATCCCGTACCACGAGCTTCGCGACGGGCTGCCGAATGAGCTCGGCAACGGGAAGCCATTGGCCGTCGCCTGCTCCGTTGGCAACCGCAGCTCGATCGCCGCGTCGCTGCTCCAGCGATCCGGCCTCGAGGACCTGATCCACGTTGCCGACGGTGGTGTCGCCGATCTGAAAGAGGAGGGAATCCCGCTCGTGAAAGGGAAGTAGGGGATGAGCGAGGAATCGCCTTGCTACACTCCGTCCGCGCGGGGCGGCGTAGCTCAGTTGGTTAGAGCAGCGGAATCATAATCCGCGTGTCGGAGGTTCGAGTCCTCCCGCCGCTACCTTGCAGGGGTCCCTTTAAGCGAAGAAAGACGAACGAAAGATGGCTACCGGAGTACGAGTCGCAATCACGCTCGCTTGCACGGAATGCAGGCGCCGCAACTACCAGACGCAGAAGTCGAAGCGGAACACGCCCGACCGTTTCGAGACGAAGAAATACTGCCGTTGGTGCGGCTCGCACACGCTGCACAGGGAGACCCGCTAGATGGCCAAACCCCAGCGCACGCGCCGGAAGCGCTCCGGCTTCCAGCAGCCCGCCGCCGCCGAGCGCGCCCGCCAGCGCCGGCAGCAGATCAAGCCTGTCGGCCAGCCCAAGAGCCAGACGGGCGCTCGCCGCGAGCGGCGTGGCGGCTTCCGCGGCTTCACTGCCGAGTCGGTCGGCGAGCTCAAGAAGGTCGAGTGGCCAGGCAGGCGACAGCTCTTCTCCGCAACGGTCGTGGTCATCATCGCCGTGGCGGTCGTCGGCACCTACCTCTGGATCGCCGACCTCGCCTTCGCCCGTTTTGTCAAAGACGTCCTGCTGAGCTTCTAGCCGAGGGTCGCCGCCGATGTTCCGCTGGTACGTCATCAACACCTACTCCGGTCACGAGAACAAGGTCAAGGCCAACCTCGAGCACCGGATCGTCTCGATGAACCAGTCCCCGCGCTTCCGGCGCGTCATCGTGCCGACCGAGCAGGTCGTGGAGACGAAGGACGGGCAGAAGGTCCAGACCGAGAAGCGTGTCCTTCCGGGCTACGTGCTCGTGAACATGGACATGTCGGACGAGGCGTTGACTGTCGTGAAGAACACGCCCGGCGTGACGGGATTCGTCGGCTCGGGGACCAAGCCGGTGCCGCTTTCGCAGACCGAGGTCGACCGCATTCTCCACACGGTCACCGCCGGCGCGGAGCGCCCGCG
>Ga0307277_10000788_pt1 | contig 12119 bp, 11 predicted proteins | sample ER_DNA_116_FD_194473 | JGI IMG/M metagenome (GOLD analysis project Ga0307277, IMG submission 194473) | Bulk soil microbial communities from the East River watershed near Crested Butte, Colorado, United States - ER_DNA_116 | ecosystem: Environmental > Terrestrial > Soil > Floodplain | place...
CGCCGGCGAACTTCTCGACGGTTCCCCCAGCGTCGGCGATCTCAGTCGCCATTGCGTCGTAGAACCGATTCAGTAGGGACCGCGTTCGCTCGGCGTCCTGGGAGCTGGCGAGCTTCGTCGAGCCTACGAGGTCCGCGAAGAGGACAGTTGCGAGTTTCCGCTCTTCGCTCGGCTGAGCCGCTTCGGAGATCGGCGCGCCGCAGTTGGGGCAGAATCGAGAAGCAGCAGGGGCAGAGCGCCCGCAGTTCGGACAGAAGGCCACGCCGGGATTATTCGCTGCCCCTTGCGCACTGCCAAGTTCAGTGGGCGGTACTGGGCTCGAACCAGTGACCCCCAGCTTGTCGAGCTTGCGGACGCGTTAGCCCCGAATGGACAGGATCGGACGAGGCCGCTTACAAAGCTGAATTCTGGCCGCAAACCAGTCCAGCATCAGTCACGTTTAGACGGCGGATGCTGACATTTCACTGACACGCGCCTCTTCGGCACTCCGGATGCTCTGGGCTCACGTCGGGGCGCTGAGTCTCGTGCCACGGGCGACGACGAAGGTCGTTCTGGATCCCGACGCCAACGCACCCTGCGCCGCGGGCAGTTCGACCATTTGCCCGGTGCCTACTCGTACTTGACGCCTGCGTCCCCGTACTGAGTGGGAGCATCACAAGATGGTCCGGGTCCAACGACTGGACGAGGTTGTCCGCTCGCCCACCGGGATGAGAGAGTCTCTGACGCTAATGAACGTTGTCTGGGGAATCCTCGTGACCGCGGGAGTGACAGCCGTGACGGTCACCGCGATGCTCCTTGTCCGTCGCCGAGCGCCGGAAGGGAGCTACTTCTCGGACGGAGATCGAGCTTCTGGCGTCTTCGGCGTGTTGGCAACAGGGTTCTCGGTTCTCCTTGGCTTCATCGTCTTCCTCGCCTTCACGAGCTACGACCAGTCTCGGACGGGTGCCGAGGCCGAAGCGCTCGTCGTGACGCAGCAGGTCGAGACGGCCCAGTTCTTTCCGGCCACAGTTGGAGCGGAGTTGACGGGCGAGCTCGTCTGCTACGGGCGGTCGGTCGTCAACGGCGAGTGGGAGCGGATGGAGGCAGGTAGTCAAGGCGACGCGATCAACCCCTGGGGCGTCGAGCTCTTCCGTACGCTGGAGGGCGTCGAGCCGAAGAGCGCGAGCGAGCAGTCGGCGTACGACAAGTGGTTCGATCAGACGTCGGCGCGCGAAGAGGCACGGCTGGACCGTATCCACGGTGCGGAGGGCGTCATCCCCACGCCGCTCTGGATCGTTCTCTTCTTCATCTCGGCCGTCATCTTCGTCTTCATGCTCTTCTTCGCCGACAGCGGCGAGCGCGTGGTAACGCAGGGCCTTCTTATGGGGGCGGTCACCGCGGTGATCGTGACGATGCTGCTGCTGCTCAACTTCCTCGACAACCCGTTCCACACTGGTGTGGGAGGCCTCAAGCCGGTTGCCATGGAGCGGACGCTGCGGATCGTCAACGAGGCGCTCGGCGCCACGGATCGCGACGTTCGAATCCCGTGCGACGACGAAGGGAACGCGAGCTGACGAGCACGAAGCAGGATGCGCGCGCCGAGCGCTCGGAGATCGTCGCGACCGTGCTTCTGGCTCTTGCAACCGTCGCGACGGCCTGGAGTGGTTACCAGGCAAGTCGGTGGAACGGGGAGCAGGCGAAAGCTTTCAGCCGCGGTAACGCCGCGCGGATCGAGTCGACGCGCGCCTCGGGCCTCGCTGACGCACAGACCCAAATCGACGTGGCGACCTTCACCGCGTGGGTCGACGCGTATGCCCAGGGACAGGTGAAGCTGGCGGACTTCTACCTCAAGCGGTTCCGGGCAGAGTTCAAGCCTGCCGTGGACGCCTGGATCGCCACGAGGCCGCTGAAGAACGCGAACGCCCCACTCACGCCGTTCGCGATGCGGCAGTACCGGCTGGCCGCGAGGAAGGAGGCTGCCGAGTTGGACTTGGAAGCCGAGGCATGGGCTACAAAGGCGAGGACCAACGTGCAGCGGGCGACGAATTACGTGCTCGGCGTCGTCTTGTTCGCCGCTGCATTGTTCTTTGCCGGCATGAGCGCGAAGCTGCGGACACGACGTTTGAGAACAGTCTTGCTTACGTTCGGCCTCGTCGTCTTCCTGGGCACCGTAGCCTGGATCGCGACCTTCCCGATCAGCATCTCGATCTGAGCTGCGCGCCGCGAACGCCGCGGAAGCGGGATTCCTCCCCGTCCGGACTCGATCTTGTCGGCCAGCGTGTCGGGAGAAATCAATCACGCGCTCGATCGCGTCGCCGATGACGACCGAGAAGACACTCGCGCTAGGCTCCCTAGCCTGAGAGGTGTCGTGGCGATGAGCGAGAGTCGAGCACCAGTCGGCGTGGGCACTCAGGGGACCCAAGACAAGCCGACAAGGGCCACCTTCCTCGCGCCGGCCTTCAGATAGTGGCAGGCACGCCTAGACTTCCGGCCGTGTCGGGCCGACACGGCCGTCTAGTCTCGGCGTCGCGGGAGACGAAAGCCGTGGCCTAGGCATGGGACTGCTCGAAGCCTTCGGACTGGGATTCATCGCGCAGTGCTCGCTGCTGATCGCGGGACTGCTCGTTTGCTGGGTGAAGGTTCCGCGCACCCTTGTCGGCATTCTCGCCGGCTTCGGGGCGGGGGCGATGCTGTCGGCGGTCTCCTTTGACCTGATCGCCGAGGCCGAGCACCTCGACAACTGGCAGTTCTCCCTCTGGATGCTGATCGGCGTCACCGTCTTCCTGGTCGGCGATCGCTTGGTCGAGCAGCGTTTCGGTTCCTCGGGAAGCGGTGGCGCCATGGGCATCGTCGTCGGCTCGGTCGTCGACGGCGTCCCCGAGTCGATCATCTTCGGCATCCAGATCGGCACGGGGTTTCCGATCAGCGCGAGCTTTCTCGCCGCCGTGTTCGTCTCGAATATCCCGCAGGCGCTCGCTCCATCTGCCGACCTCGCGGCTTCAGGATGGGGCCCGCGCAAGCTGGGCGGGCTCTGGCTCATGGTCGTGCTTGCCTGCGGGGTCGCGGCGGCTCTCGGCTACCTCGCAACCAACTTCAGCTCAGGCGTGGCGGGCGACCGTGCCGCGGCCCTGGCCGCAGGCGGTCTCCTCGCCATGCTCGCCAACTCGCTTATCCCCTTCGCGTTCGAGCGTGGGCGTGAGTGGGCCGGGGCCGCGACCGCCGTGGGATTCTGCGTGTCGCTCCTGGGCAGCTGACGGGCGTGGCGACGGTCGCCGGATTCTGCGTTTCCCTCCTCGGGACCTAGCGGAGGCGGCGGCAATCGCAACAGCCGCGCACCAAGAGCCGCCGGCTCGCGGGACCAAAGGCCTACGGGCGTTTGGGTCAGCCTGACGGGCGCCCTTGGCGCTCGCTGGCGAGCCGGTGCATGCAGTGACCTCTCCCCCGACTCGCTGATCGTGATACTGGCCTACATCGCCGGAGCGCTACATCGCGGAGTGCTGTTCCTGACGCAGATCCCCGGCTGAAGGAGCGCTACTCGCGCTTCATCATCGCGAGCGCCTCGAGCTCGATATCGACGTAGTGCTCGCGGGACACGTCGACGATCGCCTCGGCGTTTCTGAGGTGGGCGGTACTGGCTCGAACCAGTGACCCCCAGCTTGTCGAGCCTACATCTACGCCCGAACCACGCACCGAAACCCGATGTGGCCGGTTGAGGTGTCCACTGTCTCGCTCTGCCGCGCTGCCGGCCGATAGCGCAGGCAGTAGTTGGGCGCGCAGAGATGCGAGCCGCCCTTGATTACCCGGCGCGGGAAGCGCTCGCCCGCCATGAGCGACGGGGCGCAGCACACAGGCGCACCGCCCTTCCCGCCCGGCGTGAAGAAGTCAGTCGTCCACTCCCAGACGTTGCCGGCCATGTCGTAGAGGCCGTAGCCGTTCGAGGGGAAGCTGCCCACCGGCGAGGTGTCCTCGTAGCCGTCGAGCTTCAGGTTCTCCCAGGGGAAGCGGCCTTGCCACGTGTTCGCCGCCGGCTCTCCACCTGGGAGCTCCTCGTCGCCCCAGACGAACGCCGCCCCTTCAAGGCCGCCGCGCGCAGCGTGTTCCCACTCCGCCTCGGTCGGCAACTCCTTCCCGGCCCAGGCGGCGTACGCCGCTGCGTCCTCGAAGGCGACCTGGACGACCGGATGGTGGTCGCGCCCGTTGATCGTCGTGCCGGGGCCCCCTGGGCGCTTCCAGCTCGCGCCCGGTGCGTACCCCCACCACTTACGGACGTCGTCCAGGGGTACCGGACCGGCGGTCTTGCGAAAGACGAGCGAGCCGGGAACGAGCAGCTCGGGATCCGCATCCGGGTAGTCCTGCGGGCCGAGGGGCCGCTCGGCAACGGTGACGTACCCCGTTTCGCGGACGAAGCGCCGGAACTGAGCAGCCGTCACCGGCTTCGTGTCGATCCAGAGCCCGTCGACTGCGACGCTCCGGACGGGACGTTCCTCGGGATAGAAGTCCTCCGATCCCATCAGGAACGTTCCGCCGGGGACCCACGCCATGTCCTCCGCGGGGGGCGGTCCCGGTACCGACATCCGCACTCTTTCCTCGCGTCCGCCCGCTACTGCCTCGCCATCGCCACGCGGAAGACCTCCTCGTCGTCGAGCCGGTGGTCCGCGTCGTCCGCCGCTGTGCCAACGTCGATCTCGACCCAGTTGACCTCGCCCGTGAAGTCGTTGGGCACGGGGTAGTCGTCTGCGACGAGGGCGCCGTTCTCCCGCCCGACGTCGCAGGTGTCGTCGGCGGAGAAGATCATCGCGGCGGTGGCCGCGACCTTGCCCTCGCCGACAGGGACTCCGTCGAGGTAGAGCGTGACGTCGCCGCCCTTCCCCAGCCCAGGGCCGTGGTAGTCGAACTCCATGCGGACCTGATGCGTGCCTGCCGGCACCTCGCGGTCCGCGTCCACGTAGAAGCGCTGGATGCCGAGCAGGTTGTAGCAGTAGCGGGGCTTGCCGTCCTTCACGTAGAGGCTCCAGCCGCCAATGCTGCCGCCCTGGGCGATGATCACGCCTTCAGCGCCGCCGTCGGGCACCTCGATCTCGGCAGTGACAGCGTGCGCCTTGTTCTTGATGCTCACGACCGAGCTCTCCGACAGCCGGCCCATCCCGCCATAGAGCAGCTGCCGGTCTCCCTGCACGAGCGTGGGCCGCCCCGCGGTGTCGGGGAGCAAGCGCTCGGCGACTCGGTCGTCGAGTGGGAGGACGTTGTACTTCGTCGCCTCGATCAGGAAGAGGCGCTGGAGCTCTGCCAACTTCTCTGGGTGCTCCGCCGCAAGATTTCTGGCCTGCGTCCAGTCGCCGTTGGTGTCGTAGAGCTCCCAGACGTCGTCGTCCAGGGCAGGCTTTTCCTGGCCGGCCAGGATCCACGGAGTTCCGTGCTTGGTGACAGCGGTCCAGCCCTGGTGGTAGATGCCGCGGTTGCAGAACATCTCGAAGTACTGCGTCGTGTGGCGCTCTTCGGCTCCAGTGTCGTCGAAGGAGTACGCCATGCTCACGCCCTCGAGGGGCTTTTGTTGGACGCCCTCCACGAACGCCGGCTCCGGGAGGCCCGCCACCTCGAGCACCGTCGGTGCGACGTCGATGACGTGATGGAACTGGCTGCGGATCTCGCCGTTCGACTTGAAGCCGGCAGGCCAGCTGACGATCGTGCCATTTCTCGTCCCACCCCAGTGCGAGGCGATCTGCTTCGTCCACTGGTACGGGGCGCACATCGCGTGCGCCCAGCCCACGGCGTAGTGGTTGTAAGAGTCCGGGCCGCCGAAGTCGTCGAGCCGCTCGATCATGAACTCCGGCGTCTCGAGCGCAGCCGCGCCGTTGAAGTTGATCATCTCGTTGTAGGTGCCGTTCAGCGTTCCCTCGGCGGATGCGCCGTTGTCTCCGATGATGTAGTAGACGAGGGTGTTCTCGAGCGCGCCGAGGTCTTCGAGAGCATCGAGGAGCCGGCCCACGTGGTAGTCGGTGAACTCGAGGAAACCCGCGTAGATCTCCATCTGGCGGCGTAGCACGGGCTTCAGGTCCTCGGGCATCTCGTCCCAGGCGGGAATCTCCTCATGGCGGGCCGTCAATTCGGCGTCCTCCGGGATCACGCCGAGCTCTTTCTGCTTGGCGAACGTGCGCTCACGCAGCGCATCCCAGCCGTCGTCGAAGGCGCCCTTGTACTTGTCGGCCCACTCGGGCGTGACGTGATGGGGCGCGTGCGTCGCGCCGGGAGCGAAGTACGCGAAGAAGGGCTTGTCCGGCATCAGCGCCTTCTGCTGCCGGACCCAGGCGATGGCCTTGTCCGTCATGTCGGCCATGAAGTGGTAGCCCTCTTCGGGAGTCTTCTCCGGCTCGACCGGGATCGTCCCCTCGTAGATCGCCGGGTAGTACTGATGCGCTTCCCCGCCGATGAAGCCGTAAAAGTATTCGAAGCCGCTCCCCGTGGGCCAATTCGCAAACGGGCCCATCGGGCTCGTCTCCCACACCGGGACCTCGTGGCACTTGCCGAACTGCGCCGTCGAGTAACCGTTCAGCTTCAGCGTCTCCGCGAGCGGCGCGCACGTATTAGGCCGGATCGAGTTGTAACCCGGCGCAGAGGTCGCGATCTCCGTGATGCCGCCCATGCCGACCGTGTGGTGGTTGCGACCGCTCAGGAGCGCCGCGCGCGTCGGCGAGCAGAGCGCGGTCGTGTGGAAGCGGTTGTACTTGAGGCCCGTCGCAGCGAGGCGCTCGGCGTTCGGCGTGTTGATGGGACCGCCGAACGCGCTCGAGGCGCCAAAGCCGACGTCATCGATCAGGACGATGAGGACGTTGGGGGCACCCTCGGGCGGGCGCAGCGGCTCGATCGGCGGGAACGCGGTGTCTGGATCCTTTGCGTCGTACGTCGTCAGCCCAGCCGGGGTGACGTCTGGAACCGGCAGCACGTCGCGTTGCGAATGCGGCGTCTCTGGCATGAGTTCTCCTTGGTGAAGGGGCCCGCCGATCTTCTCACGTGTCCCGCGGGAATCCAATGCATGTCCGCTGCCAGGACATGTCGCGCGCGTAATGCAGGTGGCTTCTGCGGATCAACTCCTGGGGTCGGCCGACAAGGGTTGGTTCGGGGCGGCTCCGTTCAACTCAATCGAGGGCGTGGATCGTGAACGCGACCGCGAATCCGAGCGTCGTCGCGACGCCGGCCAATTTGCCTCCGTGCTCAAAAGCCTCGGGCATCATCGTGTTCGCGAGCATGGTGAGGATCGCACCTGCCGCGAACGTGAGGACGAAGGCGACCGTGTCGGGCGATGAGTCCTGGAAGAGACTGTAGCCGGCGAGGGAGGAAATTCCTGAGATCAGCGCGATGGCAATCCACATCCACAAGATTCGCGACCTCTTCCAGCCGCTCGCCAGAAGGCCGGATGTCGAGGAGATTGACTCGGGCAAGTTCGAGATGAAGACCGCGGCCAGATAGGCGGCGCCCACCGCCCCGCCTTCGAAGATCGTCAGGCCGATCACCATCGACTCTGGGATTCCGTCGAGCACGGTTCCGAGCACGATCGAGAGCGGCGAGCCCCCCTCTTGGGCCCCGGCCGCGTCCTTGCGTTCGCTGCCACCGAATCGGTCGATCAGCCGGTCGCCGCCGAAGAAGACGGCGCAGCCGGCGAAGAGGCCCGCTACGGCCCATCCGTTGCCGAATGACTTCTCGGTCGCCTCCTCGACGAGATCGAATGCGACCGCGCTGATGAGCACGCCGGCGCCGAAGCCCATGATCAGCCCGATCATGCGCAAGCCGATGTGGAAGCGGAGCGCGACAACGGCGCCGATCACGAGCGATGAACCAGCCAGAAGCCCCCATCCGAAGGCGCCACCCATCTACAACTGCCCCCCGCTCCTTTCTGGATCGCTTACGACTGCGGTGATCCTCGTCAGAACGTGCTAGCCAACACGAAGACGAGCGCGGCGACAACATGCCGCCGACTGTCGCGGCCATCCGCGCTGTAGCGCCGCGTTGCTGACATCCCGCTGACAGCAGGGAGCCTCAGGCTTCCTCATGTCGTTCATGCGTGAGAAAAGGCCCATTTCCAAGGCCTTTCTTAGTGGGCGGTACTGGGCTCGAACCAGTGACCCCCAGCTTGTCGAGCTGGTGCTCTCCCAACTGAGCTAACCGCCCTTGGGATTTCCAGTCTAGCGCAGGGCCAGCGAACCTCTCAGCGAGCCCGCTGGCCCCTTCTCGGCCACTCTCAGACGCCCACGCACTGACCAGTCTTGTGGCCCGTGACGACGTTCGGAGCACCTTCTGAATCGCCCTGCTGCGGCGCGGGATCGTTGCCGGAGCAGTTCAGGTTCCCGTGGATCGTGTTCGTTTGCACTTCGTTCCCGTCCTGGTCAACCAAGGTGTTGTTGTTGTAGTTGACGGAACCGTGGACGTTGTTGCGGAAGAAGCCTTCCCAGAAGCCGTTGTAGCCCGTCATCCAAACCGAGCCGTTGATGCGGCTGTCCTCGATCGTGTTGAAGGTCACTTCAAACGGTCCACCGAAGGGGCCGGAGCCACCTCTGATGCGGACGCCTCCGCTGATCGTGCTGAAGTGAATCTCCACGTTCATGGCATTTACAGCGTGGACGCCACCGCGAATCGTGCCGGTGTGGACCGGGTTCTCCTCGCTTCCGAGCACGAAAGTCGCACCAGCCCTCACGTACAGGCCGCCCTTGATCGTCACCGGCCCCGCTTCGGTCCCGCAGACTGCTCCGGCGGGGACGATGAGCTTGTGGTAGGTGCCTGCTGCCAGCTCACCCGTACAGATCGTGCTGCTCGCGCCGGCAGGTGGTACCGCCGCGATCAGTGCTGTTGTCAGCACGACGAGGCCAGCAATCCATTTCCGCATAATGGACTCCCTTGGGTCGATGGACGGCCGATTGTGTCACACCACGTTCATGAGCCAGGGGGGTAAGCAACAGGCCCGCCCGAGCGTCGCCCTGCGCCTCAGATAACCAGAGCGGAAGTATCAGCTCTCGGAGGTCGGAAGAACCTCGCGGGCGGCTTGCAGATCCTCAGGATGGACGAGGATCTCGCGCGGGCCGGCCGCCGTGAAATCCTCGAGCGGCGAGTCGATCGCCTGAGTCTCGCGATACGCGCATTCGATGCCCGCCGACCGCAGGAGACCGCACAGCACCTCGGCCTCGGGCTCGCTCGAGACGGTGGTCAGGACAACCGTCTGGTCTGAGTCCATCGGCGGGAGGCTACCGCAGCCGGACCCGGTTCCCCAGGAAGCGAAGCGGGTCCGTCAGCTTGCCGTCGACCCAGACCTGGAGATGCAGGTGCACGCCCGTGCAGGAGCCCGTGCACCCGGCCCTGCCGATGAGCTCGCCCTCGGCCACTCGATCGCCGCGCTTGACGAACGCCTGGGCGAGATGCGCGTACATGGTCACGATCCCGTTTGTGTGACGAAGCTTGATCACGAGCCCAAATCCCTCGTAGCCGCGGAGCCAGCCCACCCGGGTCACCTCGCCGGCGAGGGCAGCATGAACCTTCGTGTGGGCCCACCCCTCGATGTCGATGCCCTCGTGGAAGCGTCCCCAGCGGGGTCCGAACGGGGATCCGAGGTTCCCGTTCAGGGGCACGTAGAACAGCTGCTTGTCTGGAATTCGCTCAGGCGGCTCCGTGAGATGGGCAGCCGCCGAAGGAGCGAAAACAGCCGCGAGGATCAGCCCCGCGGCCGCGGTCCGGGCAATCACGACGGGCGATTCTAGCCATAACGCTCGGAGAGGTCGCCGGTCCAGAACTCGACGACGTTTCCGTCAGGGTCCGTCACGTACGCGGCCCGCGAGTCGCCGAAGTCGTCCTCAAAGACCTCCAACCCTCATGCTCGCAGGCGTTCAACGGTCGCCTCATAGTCCTCGTCGGCGATCTGAAACGCGTAGTGGACATGGATTCCGCCACGACCTCCGGCGACGCCCACCTGGGGCTTCCAGAGGCCGATCCGAGTGGCGCCCGCCAAGACCCAGATCGCGTCCCGGTGCTCCCAGCGCTCGACGACGGGGAGACCGAGCAACTTCGAATAGAAGTGCTCTGCCCGCTCGAGATCGACAACCTCGAGGACGAGCTCGTTCACTCCGGTAACGGGAGCGCCGTCGCTCAAAAGATCTCCGGGCACCAGGGGGCCCGGTCGGTGCGGAACGCTCCGTCGGCGCGCTGCAGCGCGCCGGGGACGAGCTCCTCGACGCGACCGGCGCGCCGCAGCTCCCAGAACGTGAAGCCGCCGAGAAAAGCCGCTCCCAGATCCCGCACGTCCAGCCGGAGATCCGCCGCCTCGGTCGTCGTCGAACCGTCAAGGCGGTAGGAGCCCTCGTTCCACGGACAGAACGAATCGGCGACGGCGAGGACGATGTCCTCCTCCTGGGCCCACGAGCGTGCGCGGAGCGCGGCGGCAACGTCGACGAGGCGCAGCCACACCGACTCCTCGACTCTGAAGCGCATGCGCGAGGGCTCTTCGAGGAGGAGGAAGAGAGGGTGGTCGACCGGTAGCAGCCACGCCTTCGTCCGTTCCATCCAGTCGATATCGAGCAGGTGGCGCCAGATCGCGGAAAGGGCTTCGGGCGTCACGCCGATTGCCTCGATGACGTGGACGGCAGCCGTCGAGGCGCCGTCCGAGAAGCCCATCTGCAGCCGATAGAGGGCGTAGCCGAGGAGCTCGCCTTCACGCTCGAGCACGACGCGCGCCATCTCGCCCGCGCCCCCGCGGCGCCATTCGGGGTCGTCGAGCACCCTGCTGCTCCACCACTCGCTCGTCCGGCCGAACATCCCGGGCGTCTCGGACGCCACACGGTCATAGACGGGCGGGAGCGCGTCGAGCGCTTCCTCCAGGCTCAGGAGGCGAAACCGTCCCTCTGTGTCGACCGGCCCCGTGAACCGAGAGTGAGCCCTGAGGAGCTCGATCTCGCCGGAAAGCCCAGCCAGTCCGTAGCCGAACCGTCCGTAGATGGCGCCTTCGGAGGCCCAGAGGAACGCCAGGGGCTCACCCCGCTCGTGGATGTCGTCGAGCTGCGCCCGCATCAGTTGGGTCAGCACGCCCTGCCGGCGATGAGTCGGAAGGACGCCGACGACGGTGACCCCGGCCGCGGGCACGACGGATCCTGGAATCGTCAGCTGAAACTCGAACGCGCTGGCTCCGCCGACGATCTCGTCTCCCTCCCAGGCCGCATGGATGCGATCGGGAGAAAGGACTCGGAGGACGCGGCTGGCGCTCTCCTCCGTGGGCTCGCGGCCGAAGTAGTGGAAGACCGGCCGAAGCGCCCCCAGCACGTCTTCGCGGCGCCCGCGCCGAACCTCGACGCTCATACCTTCTCGAGCGGTGCGTAGTCGAGCATCAGCCGACGCTCGACCCCGTCCTCGGCGAAGCGGACCGTCACAGTCCCGTCCGCCTCGATGCGGGTGACGATGCCCTCACCAAGCGTGGAATGGCGCACGGAGTCTCCGGTGGAGAGATCGGGCAAGTCGCGTCTGACCGCGACGGTCGGAGCCCCGTAGCCGGACCACGACGAGGGACGCAGGCGGTCACGCTCGATCTCCTCCTGCGGAAGCTCGTCGAGGAACCGGCTCGGGAGGTTGTAGCCGCGCGAGCCCCAGAGCGAGCGCGAGGACGCGTGCGTCAGGGTCAGCCGCTCCTTCGCGCGCGTGAGGCCCACGTACGCGAGTCGACGCTCCTCCTCGAGACCCTGCTCCTCGATCGAGCGCGCGTGTGGGAAGACGCCCTCCTCCATCCCGATCAGGAAGACGGCGCGGAACTCGAGCCCCTTGGCGTTGTGGAGCGTCATCAGAGTGACGAGGCTGCGCTCGGCGGAGAGGTCGTCCTGGTCCGAGTAGAGCGAGAGCTGCTGAAGGAACTCGGACAGCGTCGGCTCCTCTGCGCGTTCCTGGTACTCGCGGGCCACGCCGACGAGCTCGAGCAGGTTCTCGATCCGCCCCTGCGCCTCCACCGTGCGCTCGGCCTCGAGCGCCTCCAGGTAGCCGCTCCGCTCGAGGACGCGCTCGAGCACCTCGGGCACGCTGAGCTCGAGCGCTCCCGCCATGGATGACTGCATCAGCGTGCGGAAGCGCTCGATCGCCTTGAGCGGCGCGCCGCCGCAACCTGCTTCCTCTGGACGGTCGAG
>Ga0307277_10000789_pt1 | contig 12111 bp, 11 predicted proteins | sample ER_DNA_116_FD_194473 | JGI IMG/M metagenome (GOLD analysis project Ga0307277, IMG submission 194473) | Bulk soil microbial communities from the East River watershed near Crested Butte, Colorado, United States - ER_DNA_116 | ecosystem: Environmental > Terrestrial > Soil > Floodplain | place...
TCTGCCGCGACAAGCAGCTCGGTCGGCCCGGCGAGCGCGACCCACTGGCCGGCGTACGGTCGCAGCGCCTCGGCCTGCCGACCTGCTCGCGGCCCCTCGCCGCTCGCGTCGTTCACACCGTCCCTCCCGGACGCCTCGGTCGCCCGCGCAGCCACGAACCCAAGGCGCTTCAGGATCCGTCGGGCCTGGTGGGTGGTGAAGTCCGCACGATCCAGGCCGGTCGCGCACGCGAGCACCTGCTTAGGCGGAAAGCGGCGCCCGAGCACGACGACGTAGTGCTCCCGCACCGGATCGGGCAAGCGACCGTCAAGGCAGTGCTCGATCTCGCTCTGCTCGAGCTCGAACTGCTGGCCTGCGACAGTGAAACGGGGCATGACCCGAAGTGTATTCTCTGTTTCGTCCTTTCACAATCGTCTCTTTTGGTCGCGCCCGCTTGCCGCCTGTTCGTAACGCGACGGCCGTGCCTTCGACCTCGTAGCATCCCCGGCCGATGGACGCCTCGCTCAAGGGCGTGATCCTGGCCGGCGGCACGGGCTCTCGGCTGCACCCGCTGACGCTGATCACGAACAAGCACCTGCTGCCGATCTACGACCGGCCGATGGTGACCTACGCGATCGAGGCGCTCGTCAAGGCGGGCGTCACCGAGCTGATGCTGGTCACAGGGGGAACCCACGCGGGCGAGTTCTTCCGTCTGCTCGGGAACGGCCACGAGCACGGGATCGACCGGCTCTTCTACGCCTACCAGGACAAGCCGGGCGGGATCGCCGAGGCACTCGGCTTGGCGGAGCGCTTCGGGCGCGGCGACAAGCTCGTGGTCATGCTGGCCGACAACGTGGTCGAGCGCTCGCTCGGGCCGGCCGTCGAGAACTTCCGGCGCCAGGAGAGCGGGGGGCGGATTCTGCTCGCCCGCCTCGAGGAGCCCGAGCACCTGCGCCACCTCGGAGTCGCCGAGCTCGAGGGCGACCGGGTCGTCCGGATCGTCGAGAAGCCGGCCGAACCGCCCAGTGAGTACGCCGTCACCGGCATCTACTTCTACGACGAGCAGGTCTGGGACGTCCTGCCGACCCTCGAGCCGTCGGGCCGCGGCGAGCTCGAGATCACCGACGTCAACAACTGGTACGTCGAGCAGGGCGCGATGGAGTACGACGTGCTCGAGGGCTTCTGGGGCGACGCGGGCGAGTCGATCGACGCCTACTACGAGGTGAACGACTTCGTGCGCGGCAACGGCGTGAACAAGGGCGAAGCATGATCGAAGGCGTCCAGGTGATCCCGCTGCGGCGGTTCGAGGACGAACGCGGCTGGTTCGAGGAGTTGATGCGCTCGTCGCTGCTGCCGAGGCCGGTGCGCCAGTCGAACCTGGTCTTCTCGCGGAAGGGCGTGATCCGCGGGCTGCACTACCACGAGCGCGGGCAGGACGATCTCTTCGTCTGCCTGCAGGGGATGGTTCGCGTCGTCGTGCTCGACCGCGAGAGCGGCGAGACCTTCTCGGACGACATCGGCGATGACAACCCGGCCGCGGTCTACGTCCCCGGGCACCACGGGCACGGCTACGAGGCGCTCACCGACTGCCTCTTCCTCTACCACGTCACCGAGGAGTACGACCCGGACGATCCGGACGAGCACGGGCTCTGCTGGGCCGATCCGCGCGTGAAGCACCTCTGGAGCTCGGAATCGCCGATCCTCTCGGAGCGCGACCTCGCCGCGTGCTCATAACGGGCGCCGGCGGGCAACTGGGGGCGGCGCTGCGGGAGGCCTTCCCGGATGCGCATGCCCTCAGCCATGGCGATTGGGACGTGACGCGGCCCCTCGACCAAGTAACACCGTATTACTTGGTGCTGCATGCGGCCGCGTGGACCGACGTCGACGGAGCGGAGGTTGATCCGGCCGCGGCGGAGGCGGTCAACGTTCTCGGCACGCGGAACGTCGCCGCGCTCGGCGCGCCCGTCGTCTCCTTCTCGAGCGACTACGTCTTCGACGGCGCGAAGCGCGAGCCGTACGTGGAGTCGGACACGCCAAACCCGCTCTCGGCGTACGGGCGGACAAAACTCGCCGGCGAGCGGGAGGTGCGCGACGGCTGGATCGTCCGCAGCTCCTGGCTCTTCGGCTGGACGGGCACGAACTTCGTCCGCACGATGCTGCAGCTCGGGGGCGAGCGCGACGAGGTGGCCGTCGTCGGCGACCAGGTGGGCTCCCCGACCTACGTCGGCCATCTGGCGGAGGCCACTCGGGCGGTGCTCGAGCTCCCGCAGGGAACCTGGCACGTGACGGCCGGCGGCGAGTGCTCGTGGGCCGAATTCGCGCGAGCAATCTTCGAGGACGCCGGCCTCGACTGCGCCGTGCGCGAGATCACGACCGAGGAGCTCGGCCGTCCGGCACCGCGGCCGCCGTATTCGGTCCTGCGCAGCGAGCGCGAGGGCGCGCCGGCCCTACCTCACTGGCGCGAGGGTCTCCGCGCCTGCCTCGACCGTCTGGCCTAGCGCCAGGCGGCCTCGTCGACCGGGGCCCGGTCGCGGAGGGGCTCCCACCACTCCCGGTGGTCGGCGTACCACTGGACTGTCTGCGCGAGGCCCTGCTCCCAGCCGATCTCGTCGCTCCAGCCGAGCTGTTCGCGGATCTTCGCCGAGTCGAGCAGGTAGCGGCGGTCGTGCCCCGGCCGGTCGGGGACGATGGCCTTGAGGGAGGACGGCTTGCCGGTCAGCTCGAGCACCCCGTCCGCGATCTCCTCGATCGACTTCTCGATCCCGGAGCCGACGTTGTAGGTCTCGCCCACGGCGCCCCGTTCGAGCACGAGGTCGATCGCCCGGCAGTGGTCGAGCACGTGGAGCCATTCGCGCCGATTCTCGGTCGACGCGTAGAGCGGCAGCGGCCGGTCGTCGAGCGCGTTGGCGGTGAAGAGGGGGATCACCTTCTCCGGGAACTGGAACGCGCCGTAGTTGTTCGAGCAGTTCGTGATCGTCACCGCCAGGCCGTACGTCTCGGAGTAGGCACGGACCGCGTGATCGGCCGCGGCCTTCGAGGCGTTGTACGGCGTCCGCGGACGGTACGGCGACTCCTCGTCGAACGACTCCTCGGAGTCGAGGGGGAGGTCGCCGTAGACCTCGCAGGTCGAAACGTGGTGGAAGCGCTCGACGCCGCAATGCCGTGCCGCCTCCAGGAGCGTCTGGGTCCCCAGCACGTTCGTCCGGAAGAACCGCCCCGGATCGACCACTGCCAGTGAGTTGTGCGACTCGGCGGCGAAGTTGACGATCATCTCGACGCTCTCTTCCTTGAGTGTCTGTTCGACGAGCTCCGGATCGGCGATGTCGCCCTGGACGAAGACGATCCGCTCCTCGAGGTCGGCGAGACTCTCGCGATTGCCTGCATAGGTGAGCAGGTCGTAGGCGACGACGTGGTCACCGGGCCGGCTCTCGAGCCGGTGCCGGACGAAGTTCGAGCCGATGAAGCCGGCCGCGCCGGTGACGAGGAGTCGCATCGGCGCCAGTCTACGAGGGCGCCCTCCGCTAGCAGTGCTGTGCGCGCTTGCGGATGTCCTTGGGCTCGGAGCGATCCGGCTCGAGGCGCTCCGCCAGGCGGAGGTAGGGGACCGCCTCCGAGCAGCGGCCGCTCCGATAGAGGGCATAGCCCAGGTTGTAGTTGGCGTAGCCCTCATAGGGGTCGGCGGGGCCAGCGTCGGAGAGCGACTGGACCGCCTGCTGGAGGAGTGGAATCGCGCCGGCGAAGTCGCCCTGTTGGATCAGTTGGTAGCCCCGGTCGTTGAGCGAGTGGCCGTCCGATCCGCCGGACGGCGGTGCGGGCGGAGGCGGCGGGGCCTGCGCAGGCGCGGTCACGGTCTGCTGCCGGGTCACGGTCTCGTGCACGGTCGTGACCCCTCCGGCCGGGCCCGTCACGCGTCGCGTCACGACACGCTCTGCGGCCGTGTTTCCCCCGCCCGTGAGGAGCACGGCGGCGACCGCGCCTGCGGCAGCCGCTGCCAGGAGCAGCGCGGCCGGGATCGCCAGCCGCCGGCCTTCCGAGCGGCGGGGCCTCGCGGGCGCAATAGTCACGCCCATCCGGCCCGTGTTCCCGGCCGCCTGCGAGAGCGCATCGCGGAGGGAGGCGATGAACTCCGCCGCGGTTCCGTAGCGGGCCGACGGGTCCTTCGCGAGCGCGCGCTGGAAGACGGGATCGACCTCCCAGGGAAGGTTCTTGCAGCGGGCGGCGATCGACGGGACGGGTGCGTTGGCGTGCGCGGAGGCCTCTGCTGTCACCGACTCGCTCGCGAACGGACGCTCGCCGCTGAGGAGCTCGTAGGCCACGATGGCCAGCGCATAGCGGTCGCTCGCAGGCCCCGCGCGCTCTCCCTGCGCCTGCTCCGGCGAGAGGTAGCCCGCCGTGCCGAGGACGGTGCCGGTCAGGGTCAGCGAGTCGAGCCCGGTTGCACTGGCGATACCGAAGTCGGCGACGTGCACGTCCCCGCGGGCGTCGAGGAGGAGGTTGGCCGGCTTGATGTCGCGGTGGACGATCCCCTGGCGGTGAGCCGCGTCGAGGGCTGCGGCTGCCTGCTCGAGCCAGGGGAGAGCCTGGGCCGGCGCCTGCGCCCCGCTCCTGCGCAGCCGGTCCTCGAGGGAGCCGCCGGGAAGGTGCTCCATCACGATGTAGGGCCGCTCGTTCCACTCGCCGACGTCGAAGATCGTCACGGCGCCCGACTCGCCCGAGAGACGCGCCGCGGCGTGGGCCTCCCGTGTGAAGCGCTGCCTGATCCCTTCGTCGCGCGCGTAGCGGTCGGCGAGCAGCTTCACGGCGACTCGCCTGCCCAGCAACTCGTCGGTCGCGAGGAAGATCTCGCCCATCCCTCCGCTTCCGATCCGCTCCGGCGAGCGGTAGCGTGGAGGCAAGATTCCGGTGTCGACGGCCATCGCTTTGGCCATTGCCCCGGCCGGAGCCAGGAAAAACGCCGCTCGAGCGGGCGAATTTTCTGTAAAGGGGATGTGGATTCGCGGCTGCGTGCGCTACCCTCAGGCTCTCCGGCTGCGGCGTCGGGCCGAAAGTCGGAATCGCGCCGCCAGGTGGGGGGCAAGTGCGATGGACGTCACCAAACTCGCAGCAACGATTTTCGCCGCCCTGGGCCTTGCAGGGAGCGCGGCATCCGGTCACGCGCACCAGGCGGCGCGCGCTCACGCCGTGTCCGCGCACCGCGTCCACCGGGCACAGCCGCTGCCGGCGATCTTCGTCGTGGGCCACGGCTGGGGCCACGGGATCGGGATGGCGCAGTACGGCGCGTACGGCTACGCCCTCCACGGCTGGGCCTACGACAAGATCGTCGGCCACTACTACCCCGGCACGACGCTCGGCGACTCGGACCTGCGCAAGGTGCGTGTGCTCCTCACCCCGAGCTCCAGGCGGGTCGTGATCTCGTCCAGGTCGCCGTTCGTCGTCCGCGACGGGAAGGGCAAGAAGCGCAAGCTGCCCGCGGGCACGCAGGCGCTCGGCCCTGCACTGAAGCTGAGGCTCGGTCTCGGCAAGCGGCTGACGGCGTTGCCCGGGCCGCTGGTGCTGTCGCCCGGGTCCGGCCCGCTCTCGTTCGGCTCTCGCGGCTATCGGGGCGCTCTGCGCGTGAAGAAGGTCGGCTCGGGCCTCCAGGTCGTCAACGTTGTGGGGGTCGAGCAATACCTGTGGGGCGTCGTGCCCTCGGAGATGCCGGACCGCTGGCCGGCGGAGGCACTGGCCGCGCAGGCCGTGGTCGCCCGCACGTATGCCCTCGCGCACCTGCGCAAGGGTGACTTCGACCTCTATTCGGACACGCGCGACCAGGCCTACGGCGGGATCGCGGCCGAGTCGCCGACCGCAACGGACGCGGTCAACGAGACCGCGGGCCGGGTCGTGCTCTACGACGACGCGCTCGCGCAGACGTACTTCTTCTCGAGCTCGGGTGGAAAGACCGCGAACGTGCAGGATGTCTGGGCAAAAGCCAAGCCTTTCCCGTATCTGGTTTCGGTGCCCGACCCCTACGACACCCTCTCGCCCTACCACGACTGGGGGCCGATCCGCTTCAAGGCGACCGTCCTGGCGAAACGGCTGCACGTCCCCGGCATCGTGGCCGACTTCCGCGCGAATGTGGCGGCGTCGGGCCGCGTGCGGACGGTGACCTTCGTGGGGACCAAGGGCGAGCGCACGGTCACCGGGTCGGCGCTTCGCACCGCTCTCGGCCTCCGCTCGACCTGGTTCCGTTTCGGGCTGCTCAACCTCACCAATCCGGGCGGCACCGTCGTCTACGGGTCGCCGGCGACGCTCGCAGGAGTCGCCCGCGGGGCGCGCCGGATCTCGCTCGAGGCGCGCGCCTACGGCGGTAGGTGGAAGCCCGCCGGCCGCTTGACGGTGAGGAACGGAGCGGTCAGCCCGGTCGTGAGGCCGAAGGTCACGACCGACTACCGCCTCGAGAGCGGCGGCTTCAGGAGCGGTGCCCTGCGCGTCCCTGTGGCGCCCCTCGTGCAGCTCTCCGCGGGCGCCGACGGGATTTCGGTCACCGGCCTCGCGCGACCGGTTCTGCCAGGAGCCGCCGTGCAGGTGCAACGGCTCGGCTCGGGCTGGGCGACCGTCGCCCAGACGACGATCGCCTCGGACGGCTCCTTCACCGCCCAGCTCGCCCTGAGCTCGGGTAGCTATCGAGCCCGTGTCGTGGCCGGGCGCGGTTTCGCGGTCGGGCTTTCGAAGACGGTGGTCGTCCCGTGAGACGGGGTCTCATAGGCGGCGCGGTTGCACTCGCGCTTGCCGTTCCGGCCGCCGCGCAAGCTTTCACGCCGAACGACCCGTTCGTCCCGAGGCAGTGGTACGCCACACAGGACAAGGCGTTCGACGCGTTCAACGTGCTTCCCCTCCTGCCGCAGGTGCGCGTGGCCGTCATCGACACGGGCGTCGATGCAACGCACCCGGACCTGAAGGGCCGGATCGTTGCCGCCCGCAGCTTCGTGGGAGGCTCGCCGAGTGACGACCAGGGCCACGGGACCTTCGTCGCCGGAGAGATCGCAGCCGGGATCGACGACGGCCACGGGATTGCCGGGCTCGCCGCTTCGGCCCGGCTTCTGATTGCGAAGGTCGTCCGCCCCGACGGTTCGGTCTCGACGAGAGCCGAGGCGCGGGCGATCCGCTGGGCCGTGCGGAGAGGCGCACGCATCATCAACATCAGCCTCGGCGGGCTGCGCGACCCTCAGGACCCCACGTTCACCGGGTATTCGGTCGTGGAAGCGCAGGCCGTCAACTACGCAATCGCCAACGGCGTGCTCGTCGTTGCGGCGGTCGGGAACAACAACTACGCGCCTGTGAAGCCGTGGAACTACGCGGGCTACCCAGCGGCGCTTCCACATGTCGTCGGGACGGGCTCCTACGGGCGCTCAGGCGACGTCTCCCGCTTCTCGAACCGGGATCAGGTCTACGTCGATCTCGAGGCACCCGGCGAGGACATGTTCTCGCTCCTGCCCCGCCCGGTGACGGAGAGGTACTCGAACTGCCCGGAGCAGGGGTACTCGAGCTGCGGTCCGAAGGACTACCGGCATGCGGCCGGCACGTCCTTCTCCGCACCGCAGGTCACGGCGGCCGCCGCGACGCTGTTCGGGCTCCAGCCGAGTCTCACTCCCGACCAGGTCTCCTGGTTGCTCGAGCGGGCGACGACCGACGCGACGCCGGCCAACGGGTGCGATGCCTGCGCGAACGGCCGGGACTCGCTCACTGGCTGGGGCCGGCTGAACATCGCGGCGGCTGTCCGTACCGTTCGTCTCGGGCAAGAGCCGGTCGCTGACCGCTTCGAGCCCGACGACGACATCGTGCTCGGCTCACCAGTTCACGGCCGGCGAGACCGCATCCGGGCGACGATCGACTACTGGGACGATTCGGTCGACGTCTACCGGATCAAGCTGCGCCGGGGACAGCGCGTATCGGTCGTCTCTCACACGGGCCCTGACCTGGACATCTCGCTCGTGCTGTGGAAGCCGGCCCTGACCACGCTCTCCGACGCGCGCGATGCGCTCCGTGTCCGTCGCTCGATCCACGGGCCGGGCGTGCCCGAGCGGCTGCGCTACCGCGCCGCGAAGACCGGCTGGTACTCGCTCGAGGTGACGGCCGCGAAGCCCGGGTTCGGGCCCTACAAGCTCAAGATCAAGCGCTCGGCGAGCTAGAGCAGCTCGTCCTCGGGCACCTCGCGGATCGCCCGCGCGGGACTCCCGACGACGACCGCCCGCGGGGGGACGTCCCGCAGCACGACGGCCCCGGCGCCGACGAACGCCTCCTCGCCGACCACGATGCCGGGTAGGAGCACCGCCGCCGCCCCGACGCGTGCCCCGCGGCGGATGGTCGGCCCGCGCCGCAGCTTGTGGCGTCGCTCGGTCCGGCCCATGAAGTTGTCGTTGGCCGTCACGACGCACGGCGCGATGAAGACGTCCTCCTCGAGCAGCGAGTAGGCGGTGACGTACGCGTCTGCCTGGATCTTGGTGCGGGCGCCGACCTCGGTGTCGTTCTCGACCAGCGACCCGCGCCCGATGACGACGTCGTCGCCGATCGTGCACCGCTCCCGGACGCACGCCTGGTCACCGACGATCACCCGCTCTCCGAGCGAGCTGCCCGCGAACACGACGGCACCCGTGGAGACGACGGTGCCCGGCCCCAGCTCGAGCGGAGGCAGCTCGTCCTGCGCCGTGGTCGAGCGGGGCGAGAGCACCGGCTGCTTGCCCACGACCGCGTAGTCGAGGATCCGGCAGCCCTCGCCGACCACCGTTCCCGCATGGACGATCGCGGTCGGCGCGATCTCCGTCACGCCACTGCGCCGACGAGCGAGGCCTGCAGCTGCTCGCACACGCGCACGACCGCGAGGCCGTCCCGGGCGGCGCGCAGCGGATCGCCCTCGCCCCGGACGAGCTCGACGAAATGCCGGCATTCCATGCGCAGCGGCTCGTCGCTCGGCACCTTCGGGCTGAAGATGTCGCCCGTACGCGTCTGCCACTCGCCGTAGGTGTCGGTCGGCTGCCAGGGCCCCTTCTCGTAGATCGTCACCTTGCGCTCGAGCTCCATGTCGTCGAAGACGACCATCTTCTCGTTCCCGACAACGGTCACCCTGCGCATCTTGTGCGGGTCGAGCCACGAGAGGTGCATGTGGGCGATCTTCCCGGAGGGGAAGCGCAGGTAGCAGAAGACGACGTCCTCGATGCCCGGCGTGAGGAAGGAGTTGCCGTGTGCCCACGCATCGGACGGCTCCTCGTCGAGGAGGTGCAGGATGACGGAGAGATCGTGGATGCCGAGCGACCAGAGGGCGTTCTCGTCGGTTCGGATCTTGCCCAGGTTCTGGCGGTTCGAGTAGACGCAGAACACCTCGCCGAGCTCGCCCGAGTCGACCAGCGTCTTCACGACCTTGACGGCTGGGTGGTAAAGGAGGATATGGCCGGGCATCAGCACCACGCCCGAGGCCTCTGCGGTTGCGACGAGATCCTCTGCCTCGGCGCCGCTCATTCCCGGCGGCTTCTCGACGAACACGTGCTTGCCCGCCTCGAGCGCGCGCTTCGAAAGCTCGTAGTGCGTGACGGCCGGGGTCGCGACGACCACGGCGTCCAGCTCCGGGTCCTCCAACAGGTCGTCGAAGCTCGTCGTCGTGCGTGTCTGCGGGTAGCGAGCGCCGTAGCGCTCGAGCGCGTCCGGCGAGGCGTCGCACATCCAGCGAAGATCTGCGAGGTCGTCGAAGTTGCGAGCGAGGTTCGGCCCCCAGTAGCCGAGGCCGACCAGCCCGACGGCCGCCCTCGTCACAACTTCCAGACTTTCCCGTCCACCCGGCCGTTCCTGCCGGTGGCGTTGCGGAAGTCGACCACCAGGAGGGCCTTGTCCACGACGCGGTCGTAGTCGATCGCCGAATGGGCGGTCACGATCACGACGCAGTCGTGGGCGCCCGGCTCGAGCGGGACCGAGGAGAGGCCCTGCTTCGGCAGTTCGGGGACGTAGGGATCGTGATAGGCGACCTCTGCGCCCGTGTTGCGGAGCAGCTCGATCAGCTTCAGCGCCGGCGACTCACGTGTGTCCTGGACGTTTGCCTTGTAGCTGACGCCGAGGATGAGCACCTTCGAGCCCTTGAGCGACAGCTCGCGGCCATGGTTCAGCGCCTGCGAGATCAGCGAGCGGCAGAAGTAGGGCATGTTCGCGTTGACCTTGCCGGCGAGCTCGATGAACTCGGTGTAGAAGTCGTACTGGCGCGCCTTCCAGGAGAGGTAGAAGGGGTCGACCGGGAGGCAGTGGCCGCCAAGGCCCGGCCCCGGCTCGAAGCGCATGAACCCGAACGGCTTCGTCGCGGCCGCGTCCACGATCTCCCAGACGTCGAGGTCCATCCGGTCGCAGAGCTGGGCGAGCTCGTTGACGAGGGCGATGTTGACCGAGCGGAAGATGTTCTCGAGGAGCTTCGTCAGCTCGGCTGCCTCGGGCGACGACAGCGGCAAGACGGTATCGAGAGCGCTCTCGTAGAGCTCGACCGCGCGCCGTGTGCAGGCTTCCGTCAGGCCGCCGACGACCTTCGGCGTGGTCTTCGTCGTCCAGTCCTCGCGTCCGGGGTCGACGCGCTCCGGCGAGAAGGCGAGGTGGAAGTCCTCTCCCGCGCTGAGGCCGCTCTCCTCGAGGATCGGCTTGAGGCTGTCGCGCGTGGTCCCCGGGTATGTCGTGGACTCGAGCACGACGAGGTGGCCCTTGCGCAGCCGCGAGGCGATTCCCCGGGTCGCGTCGAAGACGATCGACAGGTCCGGTTCGCGCTGGTCCGAGAGCGGCGTCGGCAGCGCGATCAGGATCGCGTCCGCCTCCCGGATCTCGTCGTAGTCGGTGGTGGCGCGGAGCCGGCCGGCGTCGACGTGCTCTTTCAGGCGCTCGGAGGGGACGTCCTCGACGTAGCTGTCGCCGCGGTTGAGCCGATCGACGCGCGACTGCTGGACGTCCACGAGCACGATCGAGTGCCCGGCCGCGGCGAACACGTCCCCAAGGGGAACGCCGACGTAGCCCGCTCCGATGATCGCGATCGTCTCGCTCATGCGGGGACAAGCCTAACCAGAGACTCCGCGATCCTCTCCGCCGCTTGGCCGTCGCCGTAGAGCTGCGGCCGCTCGTCAGGGATGCGCGCCTCGGCGACCGCGGCCACCAGCCGGTCGGCGCCGTCGTCGACGAGCACGTTCGCGCCAGTCTCGACGGTGTCGACCCATTCGGTGGAAGGGCGGAGCGTCACGCAGGGGACGCCGTGCCAGTACGCCTCTTTCTGGAGCCCGCCCGAGTCGGTCAGGATCACGCGCGCCTGGGCGGCCAGCGCGGTCAGGTCGAGGTAGCCGACCGGCGGGAGCGGGAGGACATTGGCCCCGAGCTCGAGGCCTTCCAGGTCGAGCGCAGCGCGCGTGCGCGGATGGACGGGGAAGACGACGGGCTCCTCGAGCCTGCGGATCCCTTCCGCGATTCGCCCGAGCCGCGGCCGGTGCGTGTTCGCCTCGCGATGGAGCGTGAGCAGGAGGTACCGGCTCGGCTCCAGGCTGAGCGTCTCGAGGATGCGCGAGCGCTGCAGCGCAATCGGGGTGAGCCGGAAGCACGCGTCGGCCATCACGTCGCCGACGACCTCTGCATGCCCGGGCACGCCTTCGGCGGCGAGGGTCTCGCGGGAGCGCTCGTCCGGGCAGAGCAGGAGCTGGGCGAGCCGGTCTGTTTCTATCCGGTTGCGCTCCTCCGGCATCGAGAGGTCGCCGCTGCGCAGTCCGGCCTCGACGTGGGCCAGAGGGAGCTTCAGGGAAGAGGCGGCGAGCGCGCCCGCCAGCGTCGAGTTCGTGTCGCCGTATACCAGCACCCAGTCCGGCCGCTCCTCGGCCAGGCATGCCTCGATCGGCGGCTGCATGACCTGCGGATCCGCGGTGCGGAGGTCGAGCCGGTAGCGCGGCTCGGCAAGGCCCAGCTCCTCGAAGAAGACCTGCGAGAGCTCGCGGTCGTAGTGCTGTCCGGTGTGCACGACGACCTCGCCGAGACCGTGCTCCCGGAGGGCCACGGAAGTCGGTGCGGCCTTGATGAACTGCGGCCGGTTTCCAACGATCGAGGCGATTTTCACGCGGGCTACACTACGCACCGCCTCGGGCCGTTAGCTCAGCT
>Ga0307277_10000791_pt1 | contig 12099 bp, 11 predicted proteins | sample ER_DNA_116_FD_194473 | JGI IMG/M metagenome (GOLD analysis project Ga0307277, IMG submission 194473) | Bulk soil microbial communities from the East River watershed near Crested Butte, Colorado, United States - ER_DNA_116 | ecosystem: Environmental > Terrestrial > Soil > Floodplain | place...
TCGCGCTCGGCGTCGGGGGCGTCGTGTATCTCCTGATCAGGTACATCGTTCGCACGCCGTTCGGCGTCGCGTTGCAAGGTGTCCGCGACGAGCCCGTTCGAATGGCGTCACTGGGGTACAACGTCGCCCTCCATCGCACTCTTGCGTTCGGCTTCGCGGCGTTCATTGCGTCACTCAGCGGCATCCTCTACGTCTGGTGGAGCGGCCAGATCGCTCCGGGGAACGTCGACCTTCCCGAGACGATCAACCTGCTTGTAATGGCAGTGATCGGCGGCCTCCTGCGGATCGAGGGCGCCTGGCTGGGTGCATTCGCCTTCATCTTGATCCAGAACTACGTGCGTGACTTCCACGTGCCCGTTTTAGGGATGGGCGGCACCCTCTTCGGCGGGAGCTTCAACACCGTCGTCGGGATCATCTTCCTCGTCATCGTTCTGGTCTCCCCGGGGGGCCTGATGGGCATCTGGGATCGCACCTTTGCGCGGCGTGGGCGACGGGACGAGACGGGGCCTCCCGACGAGCCCACGGTGGCTATTGAAAACCTCGTGAAAGGAGGGACCTAGGCGTCTCTACTTGAGGTGGGCGCGTGAAACCGAGAGAATCACTGTCTTGGAACAAGAACGACCGGGTCAGACGACGGAATGAGAGGGAGGAGAGCGAGCCTATGAGCAGAGCCAGCTTGCGGAGCTGGAGGATTGCGGTGCCGCTACTCGTAGTCGTGGTCGGGTTGACGGTTGCCGCCTCGGCGTCGTTTGCGAGTAGTCAGGCGGGCGTGATCCGAGTTGCGATCATGACCGACTGCAAGGGTGCTTTCAGCTTCGGTTATGACTACGACGCCGGCGGCGCACAAGCAGCCTTTGCGCAGTACGCGCACGGGAAAGTCAAGAACAAGAACAAGCCCACCGCCGGCATGACGGGCATCAACGTTGCCGGGAAGCAGATAAAGATCGTCGGGTATGGCTGTGGCAACGACACGGTTCCAACGGCCGTCACAGAGACGAAGCGCCTGATGGAGCAGCTGAACGCCGACGTGATGGTCGGTCCGCTGTCGGGCGACGAGGCCGTGTATGTCGCCAACTACGCGAAGGCACATCCCGCGAAGACGTTCATCATCGGGACGGCGGGCTCGCAGGACCCGACGCTTCAAATCGCACCGAAGAATGTGTTCCGCTATCACGGGGACGGGGCGATGTGGAACGCGGGCGCTGGTGAGATCGCCTACAAGAAGCTCGGGTGGAGAAAGGCGGCGATCATCATCGACGACTACAGCTTCGGCTGGACGTCCGCAGCCGGCTTCATCGCCGACTTCTGCGCGATCGGCGGTCAGATCACGAAGCGGGTGTTCCCGCCGCTCAACACGACCGATTACGCCCCGTTCGCGCGTCAGCTCCCGGCCCCTAACCAGGTCGACGGGTATTTCTGGGTCGTCGGCGGCTCTGGTACGTCGCCGTCTCTGAAGGCGTTCGAGCAGGCGTATGGAAAGCTCGATCCGAAGAAGCTGTACGGCAATCTCTTCTTCGCGTTCCTCGGAGCGGACAAGGTCGTCGCACCGAAGGTCGCCGGAGCCTACGTCGGTGGCTTCGGGACGGCGCCAGGTCTGAAGACGAAGGCGGCAAACGCCTACCGGGCAGTCATGAAGAAGTACTACCCGAAGCTGCCTGCAGACGACGGCTTCGTCTACAACTACTACAACGCGGCGTGGGCACTGATCCAGGGCTTGCAGAAGTCCGGCGGCCAACTCGGCGCGAAGCTTCAGGCCTCGATGCCGCGGACTCTCAAAGCCGCGTTCCAGGTGTCGAACGGCGGCGTGTTGCATCTCGATAGCAATCGTCAGGGAATCCAGGACCAGTACCCGCTTCAACTCGTGAAGGGGAAGGACGGGTCGGTCGCTGCGAACGTCGTCGGGTTCGTGCCGAACGTCGACCAGGGCTTCCACGGTCTCTTCAAGAAGACGAGCCCGCCGCCCGGTCGCACGCAGCCGGCCTGCAAGAAGGCCAAGCTGCCGTGGCAGGGCAAGATCCGCGTGGTCAAGAACGGCGTGATCACAAAGCAGGTCATCAAGTAGCTCGTTTGAGCGAAGCAGCACCAGCCGAACACGTCGAGCCGACCCTCCGCTTGCGGGGGGTCGGCCGGCGCTTCGGTGGTCTTCATGCGGTGAGCGAGGTTGACCTCGATGTCGCACCAGGTGAGCGTCGTGCGATCCTCGGCCCGAACGGCGCCGGGAAGACGACGCTCTTCAACGTCATCGCAGGCGACATCACTGCCTCGACCGGATCGGTCGAGCTGCTCGGGTCGGATGTCACAACGCGACCGGCTCGGAGGCGCGCCCGGCTCGGCCTCGCGCGCACATACCAGCAGTCCCGCGTGTTCCTCGGGCTTACAGTCGAAGAGAGCATCTACCTCGCGACCCTGGGCGTCAGGGGTGGACATCTCCGGCCGGTGATCCTCCCGAAACGTGACGCGGAGCTCCGGAAGCGAGCAGGCGCGGCCGCCGCCCGTGTGGCCATCTCGCACAAGCTCGACCAGCTCGTCGGATCGCTCTCGCACGGGGAGCAGCGGCAGGTGGCGCTTGCGATGGCGCTCGCTTCCGAGCCGAAGATCCTCATGCTCGACGAGCCAGCATCCGGCCTTTCCCGAGGCGAGCGAACGCTCCTGACCGATCTCCTGCTCGGCCTCGACCCGGAGATCACGCTGGTTCTCATCGAGCACGACATGGATGTGGCTTTGCGGGTCGCGGAGCGCGTCACCATGATGCACGAGGGCCGTGTGATCGTCGAAGGAACTCCTGACGAGATCCGGGCGAACGAGCTCGTCCACAGCCTCTATCTCGGCACGGGCTTTCGCAATGAGTGAGCCGCTACTCGCGGTTGAGGACCTCCACGCTTTCTACGGCCCGGCGCACGTGCTTCACGGCGTGTCATTCACCATCGGCAACGAGCCGGTTTCGATCGTCGGTCGCAACGGCATGGGGAAGACGACGCTGTGCGCTGCGATCATGGGGATGACGCCGCCGCGCGCATCCGGGTCGATTCGTATCCGAGGCTCCGAGCTTGTGGGTAAGCCGTCGTACAAGATCGCCAGGCTCGGGGTCGGCTACGTTCCACAGGGCCGGCGGCTGTTCCCCTCTCTGACGGTGGACGAGCACCTGCGCATTGTCGAGGGACGTCAGAACGGCGGGCGGAGGTGGACGCCGGAGGGCGTTTACGAGCTCTTCCCACGCCTGGCCGAGCGGAAGCGGAACGGCGGCGCGGAGCTCTCTGGCGGGGAGCAGCAAATGCTCGCGATCGGTCGTGCGCTGCTGACAAACCCCGAGCTACTGATCATGGACGAGCCGTCCGAAGGGCTTGCCCCTGCGATCATCGAGGGCCTGATCGAGACATTCCGGAAGCTCGTGCAGGAGGGCCTGCACATTCTCCTGATCGAACAGAATCTCGCCGTCGCGACATCGCTCGCGGAGCGCCAGCTGATCATGATCGCCGGCGAGATTGCAGCTGAGACGACAGCGGGCGAGCTATCGGCGAGCCCTGAGCTCCAGCGCCGCTATCTCGGCGTCGAGCCGGTCGAGCACCAATAGGACCCCTAACGTCCCGCATCCGCCCCGTTCTTGTACTTCTGCCCCTGCTGCTCGCGGTTGCGGGCTGCGGCACGTCCGCGCCGCCGCGGATCGACCTCATCTTCACCTCGAGCCGTGACGGCGACTATGCAATCTACGGCGTGGGTGCCTCGGGCGGCCGCGAGGCGCGGCTGACGAAAGGCCGGGGCGATCCGTCGACTCCAGAGGGCCTGGTCTTCGCAGTCGAGCCGGCCTGGTCTCCGAACGGCAGGCTGATCGCGTTTACGAGCAGACGCGACGGCCGTTCCCACATCTACGTCATGCGCGCCGACGGCACTCATGTCCGCCAGATCACGCACGGGAAGTCGGATGACGGCGGCCCCGCCTGGTCGCCTGATCAACGCCGGATCGCCTTTTCGCGGGATCGAGAGCTGTTCACCGTGGCGTCCGCCGGGGGTCCCGTGCGCAAGCTCACCCGCGCCCTCGGCGGCGAGGCTGCCGCTCCTGCGTGGTCACCGAACGGGAAGCTGATTGCCTACGACTACCGCAGGCCCGGCTTCGACTCCCGCGAGATTTGGGTCGTCGGCGTCGACGGCGTCCATCCACGGATCGTCACGAGACTCCCCGCGGTCAGCACTTTGCCCTCCTGGTCTCCCGGCGGTCGCCGCATCGCCTTCCAGAGCAACCTCCACGGGCGCCATTTCGAGATCTATTCGATCGGACGCGACGGCCGCGGCTTGCGGCGCGAAACGAAATCTGCCATCGACACCATCGATCCCGCCTGGTCGCCGAACGGCAAGGAAATCGCCTTCTCGCGCGACGGCGCGATCTGGACGGTCGACCGCGCCGGGCACGAGCGCAAGGTCACGTCGGGAGGGAATGACTCGAACCCCGTGTGGCGGCCGGTTTTGCCGCATTAGACTCGGTTGCTGATGGGCGAAACCCGTGCGTTCCTTGTGTCGATCGGCCTTCCGCCCGGCGACCTGCACGAGCTTCCGGACTCGCAACTGCGTTTCCCCGATGGTGCCCAGTACCGCATCGAGATCCCGAGCGTCGAAGGGCCTGCCTGTCTCGAGGCCGTCCTGGAGGAGTCGGCGCGACTCGACGTCGCCGTGCACCGGGTGTCGCAGGGAAGCGGGGTGTTTCTTCAGACGGACGACGAGCTCGACTCGATGGCACGCATGGCAGCCGATGCGCGTGTCGAGATCAGCCTCTTCGCCCGTCCGAATGCCGCCTGGGACACGTCCGCGATGGCGCGCTCGCCTGCCGGCGGAGCCCTGGCGCCGACCTCGCGCGGGCAGGAGCAGGTGGTGCAGGGCATCGAAGACGTGAAACGTGCTGCGGCCCATGGAATTCGCAGCGTGCTGATCGCGGACCTCGGCCTGCTCTCCGTCTTCGGTGCGATGCGTGTGGCCGGCGAGCTTCCGGACGACATGCAGGCGAAGATCTCGGTGATGCTGCCCGCGGCGAATCCCGCAGCCGCACGCGTGCTTGTCGAGCTGGGCGCAAGCACGCTCAACCTGCCCACCGACCTGACGTTGGCCCAGATCGCCGCGATTCGCGCTGCGGTCGACGTGCCGCTCGATCTCTACGTCGAGGCGCCGGACAACATCGGCGGCTTCGTACGGCTGCACGAGATCCCCGAGCTCATCCGGATCGCTGCGCCCGTCTACGTGAAGTTCGGTCTTCGAAATGCGCCTGACGTCTATCCCGCCGGCACGCACATCGAAGCGACGACGGTGGCCCTGTCACGCGAGCGCGTCCGACGCGCCCGGCTCGGTCTCGAGTTGCTCGCCCGCTCCGGCTACGAGCCGACGATGTCCGAGCTCGGCGCGCCCGGTCTTGCCGTCCCGGTGTTGGCAGCCGCCTGATGGCACGACCGGTCACGCTCTTCACCGGCCAGTGGGCCGACCTCCCGGTCGAGGAGCTCGCTGCGAAGGCGGGTACGTGGGGTTTCGACGGCCTCGAACTTGCGTGCTGGGGCGACCATTTCGAAGTCGACAAGGCGCTCGCCGATCCGAGCTACGTGGACTCGCGGCGTGACGTGCTCAGCCGAAACGGTTTGCAGGCCTATGCGATCGGTGCGCACCTCGTCGGCCAATGTGTCTGCGATCCAATCGATCACCGGCATCAGGCAATTCTGCCCCCCGAAGTGTGGGGCGACGGCGAGCCTGAAGGCGTGCGCAGTCGTGCCGCGGAGCGGATGAAGGACACGGCTCGCGCGGCCGCTCTGCTCGGTGTCGAGCAGGTCAACGGCTTCACGGGCTCGAGCGTCTGGCACATGCTGTACTCGTTCCCGCCGAACGACTTCGACGAGATCGAGCGTGGCTATCAGGACTTCGCCGAACGCTGGGGGCCGATCATGGACGTCTTCGCAGCCGAGGGAGTCCGGTTCGGTCTGGAGGTTCATCCGACCGAGATCGCGTACGACTTCGTCACGACGCGGAAGACCCTCGCTGCGATCGACCGCAGGCCAGAGTTCGGGATCAACTTCGACCCGAGCCACTTCGCGCACCAGTTCCTCGACTCCGCGGCGTTCGTCGAAGAGTTTGCCGAGCGGATCTACCACGTGCACGTCAAGGACTCGCGAAAGACGCTGGACGGGCGCAGGAGCATCCTCGGGAGCCATCTCAACTTCGGCGAGGTGGAGCGCGGCTGGGACTTCGTTTCCCCCGGCCACGGCGACGTCGACTTCGAGTCTCTCTTCCGTTCGCTGAACAGAATCGGCTATGCGGGACCGCTCTCGATCGAGTGGGAGGACTCTGGCATGGACCGCGACTGGGGCGCGCCGGACGCGCTCGCATTCGTCCGCCGCACGGACTTCGCGCCGTCGGCGATCGCCTTCGACGCGGCGATGCAGCGCTCGGACGGATGAGCGCGGCCTAGACTCGAATCGTGTCGCAGCCGGGAAATGCGCCGCCCCTTGCAGGCGTGCGTGTCGTCGACTTTTCACGTGTGCTCGCCGGCCCCTACGCGACGATGACGCTCGCCGACCTGGGAGCCGATGTCGTCAAGATCGAGCACCCCGCCGGCGGAGACGAGACGCGCACGTGGGGCCCTCCGTTCGCGGGAGGCGAGTCCGCCTACTTCCTCTCGGTCAACCGCGGCAAGCGCAGCATCGCTCTGGACCTGAAGGATCCGGATGGTCGTGAGCTCGCGCTCGAGTTGTGCGCACGCGCCGACGTCGTGATCGAGAACTTTCGCCCCGGCGGCGCCGCGCGGCTGGGGCTCGACTACGAGGCTGTGCGCAAGCGCCGGCCCGGTGTCGTCTACTGCACGATCAGCGGCTTCGGTGCGCGCGAGCCGCGTGACCGGGCGGGTTACGACTTCACCGTGCAGGCCGAGAGCGGCTTGATGGCGATCACCGGCGAGCCCGACGGTGAGCCCATGAAGGTGGGCGTCGCGATCGTCGACGTGCTGGCCGGCCTCCATGCAGCAACAGCGATCCTCGCCGCGCTCCGTCGGCGCGAGCTCACGGGGGAGGGTGACCTCGTCGAGGTCTCACTCCTCGACAGTGCCTTCGCCGCCCTCGTCAACGTCGGAGCAAACGCCCTGCTCACGGGAGCAGAGCCTTTGCGCTACGGAAACGCGCACCCGAGCATCGTCCCCTACCAGCCGTTCCGCGCCGCCGATGGTTGGATCGCGGTGGCTGCGGCCAATGACGGGCTCTACGCAAGGCTCTGCACTGCGATCGAGCGACCGGGCCTCGCTACCGACGACCGGTACGCCACCAACGAGGCGCGGGTACTGAACAGGGAAGCGTTGATCGCGGAGCTCCAGTCGGTGTTCGCCGGCCGCGCGACCGAGGAGTGGGAGCGTCGGCTGCTCGACGCGGGCGTTCCGGCGGGAAAGATTCGGGCCGTCGGCGAGGCGCTGCACACCGGCCAGGCCAGGACTCGGCGTTTGGATCACCCGACGGCCGGCGCCCTCGAGCTGGTCGGGCCTCCGTTCGAGCTCGGGAGCGCGACGCTCGCAGCAGCGACGCCCCCGCCGCTGCTCGGCCAGCACACGGCCGAGGTGCTGGGAGAGCTCGGCGTCGACGACGAGCGTCTTGCTTCGCTCGAGGAGCGCGGCGTGATCGCGCGATCACCTGCGTAGAATCGCGCCGGAATGGCGCAGACCGTGAGAGAGCGCACCCTCCTGCTCGACCGAGGCTTCATCGCGGGAGAGTGGGTCGAGGGCGACTCGGGTGCGACCTTCCCGGTCGTCAACCCGGCGACGGGCGAAGAACTGGCGCAGGTCCCCCGCATGGGTGCGGGCGAGACGCGGCGGGCGATCGAGGCCGCGCAGGCCGCATATCCGGCCTGGCGCGGGACTCTGGCGAAGGAACGCGCGCGGATCCTGCGCCGCTGGGCCGATCTGATGCTCGAGCACCGCGACGATCTGGCGCTGCTGTTGACCGCGGAGCAGGGCAAGCCGCTGGCCGAGTCGCGCCTGGAGATCGAATACGCCGCCTCCTTTCTCGAGTGGTTCGGCGAGGAGGCAAAGCGCGTCTACGGGGACACGATTCCGACGTACATGCAGGACCGTCGCGTCGTCGTGACCAAGGAGCCGGTGGGCGTCACTGCCGGCATCACGCCCTGGAACTTTCCAGCGGCGATGATCACACGCAAGGCGGCTCCTGCGATCGCGGCGGGCTGCACGATGGTGCTCAAGCCTGCGGAACAGACGCCGTTGTCGGCACTCGCCGTCGCAAAGCTGGCCGAGGAAGCGGGCTTGCCGGCCGGAGTGTTCAACGTCGTCACGGGCGATGCGGACGACGCGCCCGTGATCGGCGGCGAGATGACATCGAATCCGATCGTGCGCAAGCTGGGCTTCACCGGCTCGACCGAGGTCGGGAAGCTCCTGATGGAGCAGTGTGCGCGCCAGGTCAAGAAAGTGTCCCTCGAGCTCGGCGGCAACGCTCCGTTCGTCGTCTTCGACGATGCCGATCTCGACGAGGCTGCCGCGGGCGCGGTGCTCTGCAAGTACCGCAACTCGGGGCAGACCTGCATCTCGGCGAACCGCATCCTCGTCCAGGACTCGGTGTACGACGATTTCCTCCGCCGCCTGACCCAGGCGGTCACCGCACTCAAAGTCGGTGCGGGCACGGAGCCGGATGTCCTGGTCGGCCCGCTGATCGACGGTCAGGCGCTCGCCAAGGTCGAGCGCCATGTCGCAGACGCACTGGACGGCGGCGCCGAGCTCGTGACCGGCGGCGAGAGGCACGAGCGCGGCCACACGTTCTTCCAGCCGACGGTGCTGTCGGGTGTCACGGCAACGATGGCGATGACCTCGGAGGAGACATTCGGCCCGGTCGCGGGAGTCGGACGTTTCTCGACCGAGCAGGAAGCAATCGAGGTGGCGAATGCAACTCCATACGGGCTCGCGGCTTACTTCTACAGCCGTGATGTCGGACGCATCTGGCGTGTGTCGGAGGCGCTCGAGTACGGGATCGTCGGCATCAACACCGGTTTCATCTCGACGGAGGTTGCTCCCTTCGGTGGCATGAAGGAATCCGGCATCGGCCGGGAGGGCTCGAAGTACGGCATCGACGAGTGGCTGGAGCTGAAGTACCTAGCGATGGGCGGTATTGACCGGTGATCGTCGAGCAGCGTGACTACCACGTGTTCACCGGCAAGCTCGTCGAGCTCGTCCGGCTCTACGAAGAAGAGGGGATCGCTCTCCAGCAGAAGTATCTCGGCGGCCTGATCGGCGTCTTCACGACGGACATCGGGCCGCTGTCGACGTACACCAGCCTCTGGGGATACGACAACTTCGCGGAGCGGGAGCAACGGCGTGCAAGCTTGCAAGCGGATGAGCGGTGGCGTGCCTTCCTCGCGAAGATCCAGCCGCTCATCCATACCCAGCAGAACCGTATTCTCGTCCCGACGGCCTTCTCGCCGATCCGATGAGCGGGTCACTGGAAGGCAAGGTCGCGATCGTCACCGGCGCCGCGCAAGGAATCGGCAATGCGATCGCCAAGGGACTCGCGGCCGAAGGAGCGCGAATCGTGGTTGCCGACCTGAGCCGGGCGGAGGAAGCGGCGCAAGAGTTCGAGGAAGGAATCGGGCTCACCGTCGACGTCGCCGACGAAGCGCAGGTCGAGCAAATGGCTCGGGAGGCGGTCGAGCGCTGCGGCCGCATCGACATTCTCGTGAACAACGCCGGCCTCTATGCCTCGCTGCAGATGCGCCCGTTTACCGAGATCCCCGTTGAGGAGTGGCGGCAGGTCATGGATGTCAACGTCCTGAGCATGTTCCTGACGATGCGGGCCGTCGTGCCGCGCATGCGCGAGCAGGGTGGGGGCGGTCGGGTGGTGAACATCTCTTCCGGCACGCCGTTCCGCGGTGTTCCGTTTCTTTTGCACTACGTGACGAGTAAAGGCGCGATCGTCGCGCTGACGCGTGCGCTCGCGAAGGAGCTCGGACGCGACGACATCCTCGTCAATTGCGTCGCCCCTGGCTTCACGATGAGCGACGGCGTTCGCGAGCATCCGGAGGTGATCGAGGCGCTGCAGCAGGTCTCTGTCTCTGCACGCACGCTGCAGCGCGATCAGGTGCCCGAAGACGTCGTCGGAGCAGTCGTCTTTCTCTGCGGTCCCGGCGCCACGTTCGTCACCGGCCAGACGATCGTCATCGACGGCGGCCAGTACTTTCATTGATCCTGGCGCTGTACGACTTTCCGGAGGGTGTCGAGACCAACGGCGGCAACATCGCGGTCTACGACGTCGACCGCGACACGGCGCGTTTCGGCGCGGCCTCGGTCGCCGGACGCGCATTGGTCTGGAAGCTCGAGGAACAAGGTGGAGTGGGAGAGAAGCTCGCCGCGCCGGTGGCGCTCGATCCGGACACCGAGTGGCTGTTCCGTTGTGATCGCGTTGACTTTCCACCCGGTGGCTTTGCGTATCGGCATACGCATCCCGGCCCCGGGATCCGGTGCCTGCTGCACGGGTCGATCCGGATCGAGAGTGGTGGCCAGACCCATGTGTACGAAGCGCTGGAGCCATGGTTCGAGGCAGGGCCCGAGCCGGTCCTGGCAGTCGCGTCCGCAACCGAGGAGACCGCCTTCGTTCGGGCGATGCTCGTTCCACGTGAGTGGGCGGGCAGGCGCACGATCAGCTACGTCGACCCCGCTGACGAGGAGAAGCCGAAGCTTCAGCGCGCGACGGTTTTCTTCGACGAGCCGATCGAGCTGTGACTCGCACCGGCGCGAGGATCCTCGTCGACCAGCTGGTCGTCCACGGCGTCGATACCGCATTCTGCGTTCCGGGCGAGAGTTACATCGCCGTCCTCGATGCGCTCAGGGACGCTCCCATCCGCCTCGTCGTTGCGCGGCACGAGGCCGGTGCCGCGAATATGGCCGAGGCTTACGGAAAGCTGACCGGACGGCCGGGCATCTGCTTCGTGACGCGGGCGCCGGGAGCGACGCATGCCGCCACCGGCGTCTACACGGCGTTTCAGGACTCGACGCCGCTGATCCTGTTCGTCGGCCAGGTACCGCTCGAGCACCGCGGACGAGAAGCGTTCCAGGAGCTCGACTACGCAGCCGCTTTCGGTGCGCTGACGAAGCTCGCGATCGAGGTCGAGGAACCCGAGCAATTCCCGGAGCTCACCGCGCGCGCGTTTCAGACGGCGGCTTCCGGACGGCCCGGCCCGGTCGTGGTGGCATTGCCCGAGGACGTCCTCTCGGATTCGGCGGACGTGCAGGACGCGGCACAGTTTTCACGCGCGCGGGCCGCCGTCTCGGACGAGGACCTCGCGCGCGCGCGCGAGATCCTGTCGAGCGCAGAAAGACCGCTGATCGTCGTTGGCGGCGGCGGCTGGAGTGCCGGAGCCGCTGCGGATCTCCAGGCCTTCGTCGAGGCGTCGGTCCTGCCCGTCGCAACGTCGTTTCGTCGCCAGGACTACATCGACAACGCTTCCCCGTCCTATGCAGGCGTGCTCACGATCGGGCACGACGAATCGCTCGCGGAGAGGCTTCGTGAGGCCGACCTGCTGCTCGTCATCGGCTCCCGCCTGGGTGACATCCCGACACGCGGCTATACGACCCTGCGCCCGCCGCGCACGCCGCAGACGCTCGTCCACGTCCATGCCGATCCCGAGGAGCTGGGCCGCGTGTTCCAGCCCGACCTCCCGATCCTCGCCGGCTCCGCGGAGTTCCTCGCTGCGGCGCGTGCGCTCGAGCCGGTCGACGGCTCCCATCGAGTCGAGTGGACCGAGTCAGCACACGCAGACTTTCTTGCAAGCCTCCAACACAAGCGCGGCCCGGGCGAGCTCGATGTCGGCGACGTGATGCAACACCTGCGCGAGCGCCTTCCTGACGACGCAATCCTGACGAACGGCGCCGGCAACTACACGGTCTGGTGCCACCGCTTCTATTCCTTCAGCCGCTATCGGACGCAGCTTGCACCCTGCTCGGGTGCGATGGGCTACGGGATCCCGGCAGCAATAGCCGCCAAGGTGGTTTATCCCTCCCGGACGGTCGTCTGCGTCTCCGGCGACGGTGACTTCCTCATGAGCGGGCACGAGCTCGCGGCCGCGGTCCAGGAAGATCTGCCCATCGTGGTG
>Ga0307277_10000793_pt1 | contig 12085 bp, 12 predicted proteins | sample ER_DNA_116_FD_194473 | JGI IMG/M metagenome (GOLD analysis project Ga0307277, IMG submission 194473) | Bulk soil microbial communities from the East River watershed near Crested Butte, Colorado, United States - ER_DNA_116 | ecosystem: Environmental > Terrestrial > Soil > Floodplain | place...
CGCTGCGCCCGGGGCTCGTCGCGGTTTTACCCGCTCGACACAGCGTCCGCGCCCTGCTTCCTCGACGCGTTTGTCCCTGACGGAAGCGCGTAAGCAATGGCGTCCTTCGGCGAGAGGGCGGCACCCTCCACCCAGGCGAGGGCGAACGCGGGCTCACCCATCCGCGTTCGAGCGATCGAGAGAGCCGGCTCGTGAAGTGCGGCCTCGGACGGCTCCATCTCCTTGCCAGCTTCGGCTCGGATCGACTCACCCGCGGCCCACAGTACGACGGCGCGACGATCGTCACCGTGCCCGGCGGCGACGTGCGCCAAGCCCTCCAGATTATCCGCGATGCGAGAGATGTCCCCGAGCTCCTTGAAGAGGACAAGGGATTCACCGAGGCGCGCCCGCGAAAGTTCGAGATCGCCCTCGTGCAGAGCGACGTAGCCGAGCGTGTGGAGGACGAACGCGATTCCCAGCTTATTTCCGGCCTCGCGCTGCAACGCAAGTGCTTCCTCGCCTAGCACCGTCGCTCTGCTCGTCTCGCCGGCCGCCAATAGAGCGTTCGCGAGGTTGTTCAGCGCGTCCGCCGCCCCGACGGAATCGCTGAGCGCGCGGAAGCGGCCGATGCTGTCCTCGAGAAGCGCGAGTGCCCGGGCCAGCTCACCGGTGAAGATCATCATCAATCCAAGGTTCTCTGTCGCCGCTGCAATCTCCCGGGCTGCGCCCGACGCGCGCGCGGCGACAAGCGCTTCCTCAGCATGGGCGAGACTGCGCTCCACGTCGCCTTCATCCATGGCGAGGCGGGAAGCGCCGAGGAGCGCTTGAGCCCGAAGCGCCGCTGGAGCAGCTCCGCCGATCCGGAGAAACATCTCAAGTACCTGGCTTCCTTCGATCAGGTGGTTGTGCATGCGCCAGAACCGCCACAGTGCGGCGGTGAGCCGAAGGCCGACGTCCACCTCACCTGCCTCCCCCGACCACGAAAGCGCAGCGCGCAGGTTGTCTTGGTCGAGCTCGAGGCGCTCGAGCCAGCGTCGCTGAGCCGGGCCCCTCAACTCCGGTTCAGCCCGCTCGGCGAGAGAGAGGTAGTAAAGGGCATGTCTGTGCCGCAGCGCGCGGACGTCACTGCGGTCGCCGAGCCGCTCGAGTGCGAACTGTCGTATCGTCTCCAGCATCCAGAAACGGTCAGCCGAACGGCGAAGAAGGCTCTTGTCGACGAGCGAGGCGACTGAGTCGAGATCGGCGTCGCAGACGGTCTCCGCCGCCTCCAGTGTGCAGCCGCCCGCGAAGACGGCCATACGCGCGAACAGCCCTTGCTCCGGGTTGGTCAGAAGGTCGAAGCTCCAGGCGATCATTGCCCGTAGCGTTTGCTGGCGCGGATCGGCATCTCGCGAGCCCTTGAGGAGATCGAGCCGCTGCCCGAGTCGGCTGAGCAGCTCCTCGGGCGAAAGCAGCCGTGCGCGTGCGGCCGCCAGCTCGATCGCCAGCGGTAGATGATCCAGGCGCGCGCAGAGCTCGTCGACGACGTCCGCCGCGGCGACCTCGCCGCCGGTGGCGGCGGCCCGCGCGAGGAAAAGCTCCCTCGCGTCGCCGGCGCCCAGCGCCGGTACCGCGTACGTGTGCTCACCGGCCAACCGGAGCAGCTCCCGGCTCGTAGCGAGAACATCCAGGCCGGGGCACGAGCGGACCAGGCGTGAGATCTCGGGCGCCGCGTCCACGACGTGCTCGACGTTGTCGAGCAAGAGCAGGAGCCTTCGGTCGGTGATGTACGCGGTAAGGTCATCGGTTGCGCCAACCGCCTGCGCCACCGCGGGGACTACGAAGGCCGCATCCCGCAGCGGCGCCAACGCGACCCAGAAGACGCCGTCCGGATAGCGTCCCGAAGCCGCGGCCGCCGCTTCAATGGCAAGGCGGGTCTTTCCCGTCCCTCCCGGACCAGTCAGCGTCAGCAGCCGGACCTCGTCTCGCTCGAGCTGCCCGACGACCTCGGCGAGCTCGCGCTGGCGACCAAGGAAGGGCGTCGCCGGTACGGGCAATGTCGCCCGGTACAGGCTCTTCACAGGTGGGAACTCGCCCTCGCCGACCTGGTACAGCCGCTCCGGGGATTCCAGGTCCTTCAGCCGGTGCTCGCCGAGGTCGCGCAGCTCGAAGTGCTTGCCGACAAGATCGCGTGTCGGCTCGGAGACGAGCACCTGCCCGCCGTGGGCGGCTGCCATTACGCGCGCCGCGCGATGGACGTCGATCCCGACGTATCCCTCCTCGGTGACAACCGGTTCGCCGGTGTGGATCCCGATGCGCACGCGCACCGGGCCGTCGCGGAGGGCACGCTGCGCCTCGGCGGCAGCGGCGAGCCCGTCTGATGCCCGCTGGAAGGCGACGAAGAAGGCGTCTCCCTCAGTGTCGACCTCGACGCCGCCGTGACGCCCGAAGGCGTCCCGCAGCGTGCGCCTGTGCTCAGCGAGAACGTCCGCGTACTGTTCGCCGAGCTCGTGTAGGAGGCGCGTCGAGCCCTCTATGTCCGTGAAGAGGAAGGTGACGGTGCCGGTGGGAAGGTCGGCCACGGCTTGAGGATTGCGCGATCGCCTCCCCTTGCCAACCCCGGGTCCGACGACGCGACCAGGCAGGTCCTAGAGGAACCGTCATGGAAAGGTCATGGAAAGCAGCCGTGGCGACAGGCGGCGAGTTGCGCCCGGCGCCTCTATGAGCGGCGCCGCTTCCGTCCATTGTCTGAGCGACTAGTGGCGATAGCTGGCGACTCGTGGGTCACCCTGATAAGGCGGAGGTCCGTGGTTCGAATCCACGATCGCCCATCTCGCATACCCCCCTTTGGGGGAGGCTCACTTTGCGCGGCCGCCTACCGTTCGCCCAGGAGGGATGTGTTCCCTCTTTCTCATGCCTGCGGCGTTCGGACATCTGCTGGGACCAGCCTTGCGCGTGCACTCTCGTGTGCGCTTAAAGGGCGTCTCGAGCGTTCTCGCCTTGATCCTCCCGGTGCCTCTCCTCGCCGCCCTCGGCCTGTCGCTGCCCCTGCCTGCGACCGTCGAGCGAATCGCGGCGTGGCTCGTCCCGTTTGGCAATGCGGCGGCGCTCGAAAGCGACGCGTCTCGCACCACCAGCGGATCGATCGTCCTAACCCCCGGAAAAAGCGAGCGAACCGTTTCTGCAGGCCCGGGCGCTGCGCCTGTTGCCAGGCCCGGCCAGCCACGAAGTGTCGCCGAACCGTCGCTCCCGGCGGCGGGTCCTCGCACTCAACCAGGCTTGCGGCCCACGGACAACGCGGGCGATGCGGCAACGCCAGCGGCCGAAAAGCCGGCGACTACGGGCGTTGCCAGCTCGGCTCCGGCACCAGCCGGGGACAGCGGGTCGGCGACTCCTCCGGCCGGTTCGAACCCGGGCCCCGATCCGGTCTCCCCGAGCAGTCCGACCATCGTCGATACCGCTACCACCGCTGCAGCGGGCGCCGCCGAGCAGGTAACGACCACGGTGTCGCCAGCGACAAGTGCGGTCACGACCGTCGTCACGACCGCAGTCGGCAACGTCCCGAAGCCGTAGACATGAATCCCGGTCCTCAAGAGTCCGCCTTGGGTAGCGAGTCACTGAGCGTCTCTCGGGACGAGGCGCCGCGACTCGTCCTGCGCTTCGCGATTTGCACGTGCGTTGCGCTCGCGCTGGCCGCGTGCGCCGTCCTGATGGTCGTCCGGCACCTGGTCACCGTGCAGGCCGAACGCGCGGCGACATCACAGGCACGTGTGGTCGCAAGCTCCGCACTACGCGGCTCGCTAAGGCCGGCGGACTTCGAGTATCCGGTCAGCACGACCCGACAGACAGTGCTCGACAAGCTTTTCAGCGACCGCGTGCTGCTCGACGGCGTCCTGCTCGTCGAGCTGTACACGGGGGCCGGGCAGGTGTCATACAGCACAGATCACCGGCTCATCGGGCGCAGATCGAACGGGCAGCTCCAACATGTTCGCGAAGCGCTCTCCGGAACCGTCCGAGGTGATGCGACCACATTGGCGAGAAGTACAGCCAGTAGCGAGCGCTCCCGCAAGGTTCTGCGCAGCTATGCACCGGTCGCTGTTCAAGGGGGCACGGGTGTTCTGGCGGTCTTCCAGGACTACGCACCAATCGCTAGTGCTGTGGCTACGACGTTTCTTCCCACCGCTGGCATTTTCGAGGCGGTGCTTGTCCTTCTCTTCGTAGCGCTCGTGCCCATCCTTCGGCGGGTGACCATTCGCGTGCGCCAGCAGATGGAAGAGATCGAGCATCGCGCGCTTTACGATCAGCTCACCGGGCTGCCGAACCGCACCTTGTTCCGGGACCGTTTGCAGCAACTGATTCTGGTGGCCCGGCGTGAGCGGAGCGCAGCTGCAGTGATGCTTCTAGACGTCAATCGCTTCAAGGAGATCAACGACGCGCTCGGTCATGACGTCGGGGACGTCTTGCTCCAGTCGCTTGGAGAGCGCCTGCGCGGCGAGATGCGCGCAAGCGAGACGCTCGCCCGGCTGGGCGGCGACGAGTTCGGCGTTCTGTGCATGGCGACACCCGAGGAGGCCGAACACGTCGCCGAGCGTCTCCACACCGCGCTGCATGCTGCGTTCGTCGTCGAGGGGATCCCCCTCGAGGTCGGGATCAGCATCGGCATAGCCGCACATCCCGGGCACGGAGAGGACGCGGACACACTGTTGCGCCATGCGGATGTCGCGATGTACCTGGCGAAGGAAATTCATTTGGACACGGCGGTGTACAACGCCGAGCAGGACGTCAACGACGCTGCCCGGCTGGCGCTCGCCGGTGAACTTCGCCGGGCGATCGAGGGCGAGGAGCTCGTTCTCCACTACCAGCCGAAAGCAGAGCTCGATACCGGTCGCATAACAGGCGTCGAGGCGCTGGTCCGCTGGCAACATCCGGAACGCGGATTCATTCCTCCGAACGACTTCGTGCCAATCGCTGAGCGCACGGGGTTGATCAAGCCTCTCAGTCGCTACGTTCTCGCCACCGCACTGCGGCAATGCGGCAAGTGGAGGGCCGGCGGTCTCGATCTTCGGGTCAGTGTCAATCTCACTATCCCCGACCTGCTCGATCTCGAGCTGCCCGATCTGATCGGCAGGCTGATCGGGGAGGAGAACGTTCGTCCCGACCAGCTCGAGCTCGAGATTACGGAGAGCACGATCCTCTCCGATCCCTTTCGCGTACGCCAGGTCCTGACGCGCCTAAACGAAATGGGCTTTCGGCTGGCGATCGACGACTTCGGTACCGGGTATTCCTCGCTCGCCTATCTGAGACGCCTGCCCGTGCAGACGATCAAAATCGACCGTTCGTTTGTGATGGACATGTGCGAAAGCCCTAGCGATGCAACGATCGTTCGCTCGACAATCGATCTCGGTCGCAACCTCGGCCTCGAGATTGTTGCCGAGGGTGTCGAGACGCAGGAGGCGTGGGATGCGCTCCAAACGCAGGGGTGCACACTCGCGCAGGGCTACCTCATCAGCAAGCCTCTTCCCGCCGAGGAATTGACGGAGCTCCTCGAGAGGCGAGCGACGCACGCGTGGATGCCCGAGTCCCAGGCAGCGGGCGTCTAAGCGGGCGGCCGCTCGGTGAGCGGAGCTAGTCCTGAGCTAGTGGAGAACCGTGGTGCGGTGGAGATAGTCCTCGACCGCCAGTAGGAAGGTGTCGTCCTCGGCGAGCTCCTTCAGCGTGCCCTTCGTCTCGTCGTCGAGATCCTCGTCGCGGGCCACCTCGTTCAGGAAGCTCGTCATCTGGCCGTCCCGCGACATCGCTGCCATGCGCAGGAAGATCCGCTTCGCTTCGTCGTCCTGCGAGATCGCCTCGAGGGACTCCATGTCGTTCAGCCACAGTCCGAGCATCTCACCGGTTGAACGACCCAGGCGACCAGCGAGATACGGCTACTTCGAGACCTTCTCCAGAGCTTCGACCAGCTCTTCGAGCTCGGTCTCGTCGGCGAATGAGATTTCGAGACGATTGGAGACGATTCGGCTCGAGAAACCGGTAATTCGATCGGCCGCCGTCTTGGCGCGCGCGACGAGCGCCGGGTCGAGCTTCGTCGTCTGACGGCGTTGCTTTGTCTTGGCGCCGGCCCAGCGGGCCGCCCGCTCGGCGGCCCGGACGGACATGCCCTTCTGCACGATTTTGCGCGCCAGCGCGCGGCGGCCCTCGTGGTCAGGCACGGCCAGGACGGCTCGTGCGTGGCCTTCGGTCAGCTGTCCCCGCTCCACCATCTTCAGGACGTCCTCGGGCAATTCGAGGAGGCGCACCCGGTTCGACACCGCCGGCTTCGATTTGCCGACGCGCTCTGCAAGCTCCCCGAGCGAAAGGCCGAACTCGTCGAGCACGACAGCAAATGCGCGTGCCTCCTCGATCGGAGAAAGATCTTCGCGCGCGACGTTCTCGACCAGGCCGAGCAACAGCGTGTCGCGGTCATCGGCGTCGCGCACGACGGCCGGCACTGTCTTCATCTTGGCGTCCCGCGCCGCGCGCCAGCGACGCTCACCCGCGATCAGCTCGTAACCACCGGCGGTACGCGGCCGCACGAGCACCGGTTGCACGACGCCTTGTGCCCGTACCGAATCTCGTAGACCCGCACCGGCTTCGGAGTCAAAGCGTCGCCGCGGCTGACGCGGGTTCGGATGAATCGCATCGACGGGAAGCTCGGCAAGCTCGGTCGCCGTCGCCCCGCCCAGAAGGACCTCCAGGCCTCTACCGAGGCCTCTTCGCTCAGGCACGCTGGACAAGCTCCATCGCCACCTTCCAGTAGGCGTCCGCGCCGCGCGAGCGGCGGTCGTACGCGATTGCGGGCAAGCCGTGACTCGGCGCCTCTGCAAGGCGTACCGAGCGCGGGACCGTTTGCGTGAAAACCAGCTCGCCGAAGTGCTTGCGCACTTCGGCCTCCACGTCTGCGGATAGACGGGTCCGTCCGTCAACCATCGTCAGCAGCACACCGCCGACAGCGAGTCGCGGATTCAGCCGCGCCTTGACGAGATTGATCGAGTGCACGAGCTGCGACAGGCCCTCGAGCGCGTAGTACTCGGCCTGCACCGGAATCAGCACTCGGTCGGCGGCGGCGAGTGCGTTCACGGTCAGCGGACCGAACGAGGGCGGGCAGTCGAGGAAGACGAACGAGTAGTGCTCGGTACCTGTGGCGAGCGCCTGGCGTAGATATGTCTCCCCGTCGCTGTGCTGCGTCAGCTCGACGGTCGCGCCGGCAAGGTCCGGCTTGGCCGGGATCAGGTGCAGGTTCGGAAACTTCGTCGGCTTCGCGAGATCTTGCAGAGGCACGCCGTCAAGCAGGTCGTACGTCGACGTTCCATTCGCCCGTTCGCCGAGACCAGACGTTGCATTCGCCTGCGGGTCGAGGTCGATGACGAGCGCCGGCTCGCCCGCTTCCGCGAGGCAGGCGGCAAGGTTGATTGCGGTCGTCGTCTTACCGACGCCGCCCTTCTGATTCGCCAGCGCATAGACCTTTGCCACCTGGCCAGCGTACTCAGACCAACGGACGCTTACTCGCCACCCCGGCGCGGCGCGGAAAGCCCGCAGGCGTCGGGCGGACTTTGCGCAAAACCATGAACCCGTCGCGGGCCTCCCCCACCTCGCCGCCGACCTGGCCGGCGACACGAGCAACACGCTCGGCATCGGCGCTCGGCCCGACCCACAGCACCACGGCGCCGCCGGTTCGGATGAGTGGAAGACACCATTCGGCCGCAACTGGGGGTTTCGCGAGTGCCTTGGCGACAGCGACTCCGTACACGTCCGTCTTCTGCTCCTCCGCCCGGCCCTGTACGACGCGCACGTTCGGCGGCGCCCACTCGCGGAGGAAGTCGCACTTGCGGCCGATCGCTTCGAGCAGCGTCAGCTCGCGGTCGGGGAGTGACACCGCCAAGGGAATTCCCGGCACACCGCCGCCAGAGCCCACGTCGACGATGGGGCCGTCGAAGCGCGACACGACATCCACGCCTCGCAACGAGTCTTCCAACAACATGCGGCGCGCCTCCGCGAGGTCGTTGATCCCGGTCAGACCGGGCGTCGCGACGAGTGCCTTCAGCCAGTCGTCAAGCAAGGTGATGACATCTGCTGGGGGAACCTCCCGGTTCCCCCAAACTCCTTCCCCTGGCCCGCTAATCGCGGACAGGCGGCTCCGCCGCCGGATGTACAACAACGTAGCGGTTGGGCTCCGTGCCCTCGCTCGTCGTCTCCACCCCGTCGAGCTCCTTGAGGCACAGATGGACGACCTTGCGCTCGACCGCGGTCATCGGCTCGAGCTCGACCGGCTCGTGATCCGACAGTGCTCGTTCCGCCGAACGCAATGCCAGCGCCTCGAGCGCCGTGCGCCGCCGGTCGCGATAGCCCGCAGCGTCGACGACGACTTCCTTGCGGTCTTCCGGATGGCGGCGCCACATCACTGCGTTCGCGAGGTACTGGACGGCGTCGATCGTCTGCCCGTGCCGGCCGATCAGCATGCCGAGGTCGGAGCCGACGCAGGAGACCGTGATGATGTCGTCGGACTCATCGACGGCGATGCGCCCCGTGACGCCGATCCCGTCCACGATCCTCGTGACGAGAGCGCGTGCCTCCGCAGCCAGGTCGGACTCGTCAACGGCGTCGGCGGTCACCGCGTCCGCGGAGACTGTCGCGACCACCTTCGCCGGCGTGAAGCCGACACCGAGCAGACCTCGCTCACCCTCAGTCACCACCTGGAAGTGCACTTTGGACTTGTCGAGGCTCGGGCGTTGCTTCTCGAGCTCTCGCAGCGCTGCCCACTTGGCCTCGCCGACCGTCTCGCCGGTTGCCTCCACCGAGATCTCTCCCGCGGTCATGCCTAACGCCGCGCCTTCTTCTTCCGTTTCACACGGCGCGGCGGGGCATTGCTCGGCTTGGGCGCCGCCCCGTCGGCGGCCGGCTTGCCGCCACCGGGTGGTGGCTCCTTCGGCGGGGTGCGCGAGGACCGCTTCGGGCCGGACGGCGGCGGCCCACCTCCACCAGGCGGGCCGACCTTTGGAATCAGCCGGCGAGTGATGAGTCCTTGCCCAACCGTCCAGAGGTTCGTCGTCATCCAGTAGAGGACGAGGCCGGTTGGGAAGCGGACGATGAACGGGATGAAGACGAACGGCAAGATCATCATCAGATACCGCTGCGACTGCTGCATCGTCCCCGACATGAAGTACGTCGAGGCCACCTGGCTGAGCACGTAGATCGCAAGCAGGACATAGCCCGACCAGTGGCTGTTCGCGTGCTTGGTGATGTCGGGTACGAAGTGCAGCCACGAGAAGTCACCGCGGTCGATCGCCGCCTGTCCGCCCGGCGGGTTCTTCGCGAAGTGACGCAGCGTGTAGAAGAGCCCGATGAAGATCGGCAGCTGCGCCAAGAGCGGCAGGCACGACGCGGCCGGGTTGATGTTGTTCTCCTTGTAGAACTTCATCAGCTCTTCATTGAGCTTCGTGCGGTCGCCCTTGTACTTGCGTTGAATCTCCTTCATCTGCGGCGCGTGCGCCTGCATGTTCTGCATCGAGTGGATCTGTTTCACGGTCAGCGGCACGAGCAGCATCCGGACGATGATCGTCAGCCCGACGATCGACCACGCCCAGGGCAAGCCGACCGTGTGAAGTGCGTTGAGGATGTGCCGAAGCAGGTCCTCGAGCGGCGTGAGGAGGCTTGCGACGATCACTTGAAGACCCTCTGGTCGCGCGCGTAGTCGACGCCTCCGCGGCTCCACGGATTGCAGCGGAGCAGCCGCCAGCCCGCGAGCAGCGTGCCCTTGAAGAAACCGAACTCCTTGTACGCGTCGATTGCGTACTGCGAGCAGGACGGGTGGTACTTGCACTGCCCGACGCCCAGGAAGGGCGCGAGCGTGAAGCGGTAGGCCCAGATTGCGGCGACGCCCACGTACCTCATGCCGTGGCCTTCGTCAGTACTTCGTCGACCCGCTCCCCGAGCCACTCGAAACCGTTCGCCGTCACCGCCTCCGGAAGTCCCGGCTTGGCGATCAAGACGTAGTCACGGCCTGCAGGAACCTGTTCCAGACGCTCGCGCCATACCTCGCGTAGCTGCCGCTTGATCCGGTTGCGGGCAACCGCGTTGCCGGCCGCCCGCGGGACCGCCAAGCCCAGCCTCGGCTCGCCGAGCTCTTCTTCCCGCTCGAACCAGTAGAGGACCAGAAACCTGGTCGAGGTCGAGCGTCCCTGGCGGTAGACAGCGTCGAAGTCTCGCGAGCGAGACAGGCGGTTCCGGCGTTGCACAGCGGTGCTTGCTTTACGCGGAAAGACGCTTCCGGCCCTTGGCGCGGCGGCGCTTCAGAATCGCGCGACCCGCACGCGTCGCCATACGCGCACGAAAACCGTGCTTGCACTTCCGCCGGCGCACGTTGGGCTGGTAGGTCCGTTTCACGAGGTCAGAAGAGGAAGAAAGTGCCCCGAAGAGGGGCCGTGGCGGGCCAGTATAGATGAGCGTTGGTACACAGAGTTATCCACAGCCACGCGGGTGCGAAGTGCCTCCAAATGTGACCAACTGTCGGAGTTGATCCACAGGTGTGGAGAGAGATGTGGAGTCGGAAAAACCGCTGCAAATCCCACGTATTTCATCCCCAGTTTCCACGCATTGAAGGCGGTCGAGCACGCTGCTATGCTCGCCGCTCCCCGAGCCGGAGAGGAGTGGTACCGCGGCGTGGATCGCCCAATTGAGCTGACTGCGGAGAGCCTGTGGAGCGAGGTAGCCGGTCGGCTCAAGGGGGCACTCAACGAGACCACGTATCGCACGTGGTTCGCGGAGGCGGAGGGAGCGGAGCTTTCTGACGACGCGTTCGTGCTCGGCGTCCCGAACGACTTCACGCGCGAGTGGATCGAGGGGCACTTCCTTGGTCTAATCGGCGCGGCCGTCCGCGACGTCACGGGCCAGGAGCGACGCGTTGCACTCTCCGTGACGGAGCGGCTTCCGGCTGCCACGCCCGCGCCCGCGGAGGCGCCAAGGGGCCGCTCAGCCGGCGCCGTGGATGCCGGGATGAACCCGAAGTACACCTTCGACCTCTTCGTGATCGGCTCGTCGAACCGCTTCGCGCATGCGGCTGCTCTGGCTGTCGCCGAAGCGCCGGCGCAGGCGTACAACCCGCTCTTCATCTATGGGGGGACCGGGCTCGGCAAGACACACCTCATGCAGGCGATCGCGCAGTACGTCGCGGAGCACTCGGGCGACCTCTCGGTCCGCTACGTCACGAGCGAGACCTTCATGAACGACTTCATCAACTCGCTCCGCGACAAGCGGATCGAAGGGTTCAAGCAGCGCTACCGCACGTACGACCTCTTGCTCGTCGACGACGTGCAGTTTTTCGAGCACAAGGAGCGGATTCAGGAGGAGTTCTTCCACACGTTCAACTCCCTCTACGAAGCGGGCTCTCAGATCGTCATGTCATCCGACCGGCCGCCACGGGACATCGCCACCCTCGAGGAGCGGCTGCGTTCCCGCTTCGAGTGGGGATTGATCACTGACATCCAGCCGCCCGACCTGGAGACGCGAATCGCGATCCTCCGCAAGAAGGTCAAGACCGACGGAATCCACGTGCCGGATCCACAAGTGCTGTCCTTCATCGCCTCCCGGATCTCGACCAACATCAGGGAGCTCGAAGGGGCGCTCACCCGGGTGGTTGCGTTCTCGTCTCTCACGGGACGTGCGCTCTCCGTGGAGCTCGCAGAGGACGTGCTCAAGGACGTCTTCCCCCAGGGTGAGGCAGCCGAGGTCTCGATCCCGCGGATCCAGGAGCTCGTCTCCGAACGCTTCCAGCTCACCCTCGAGGAACTCTGTGGCGAGAAGCGCTCCCAGAACATCGTCTACCCACGCCAGGTCGCGATGTACCTCTCGCGCGAGCTGACCGACTCGTCACTCCCGAAGATCGGCAGGGAGTTCGGAGGCCGCGACCACACGACCGTCATCCACGCGACCTCCAAGATTGCCCGCCTGATCCGTGAGGACAGATCTGTCTACAACCTTGTGCAGGAACTGACTGCACGTGTGAAACAGGTCCGCTGACGCCTCGTGTCTGTTGAGAAGCCCCCTCTGTCCACCATCTGCGTCCCCTGCAAGAATGGCTCAACCTGAGGAAAGGGGG
>Ga0307277_10000794_pt1 | contig 12073 bp, 6 predicted proteins | sample ER_DNA_116_FD_194473 | JGI IMG/M metagenome (GOLD analysis project Ga0307277, IMG submission 194473) | Bulk soil microbial communities from the East River watershed near Crested Butte, Colorado, United States - ER_DNA_116 | ecosystem: Environmental > Terrestrial > Soil > Floodplain | place: USA...
ACGACCGCCCCGAGATTCACCGGGGCGGACCACTCGGGGCCGTCGGACGAACTGAAACTCGGCCCGACTGCGGACCGATCGGCGTCGGTCGGCGCCTCCGCTCCGCACGCGATCAGCAATGCGGTCGACAGCGGCGCGAGTCGGTGGGGATGTGCCGTGCGCATGGTCACCTCCCGTGATGGGTGTCTGCCTAACGGGAACGCGAAGACCCGGCGGATGAACGCCGCGCGCTGGTCTTTCGCACGCGCTGGACGGACAGAGCCGGGTAGCTGCGATGACGAGTCGGATATACTCGGCTCGGATGTGGCGGTCAAGACGGCTGCCGCCACGAATCCCAGGAGTGGGGCGACTGTGCTCGGAACGTTGGTCGGGCCGTGTATGCGAACTCCGGCAACCTCCACGACGTCGTCCGGGCGCGTCGCCTCGCAGTTGCCACCGCTCTCCGCGGCGAGATCGACGATGACTGTTCCTGGCATCAAGGCGCCGAGTGTCAACGCGTCGATCAACAGCGGTGCGCGCCGGCCGGGTACCTGCGCCGTCGTAATGATCAGCTGCATCGACGCGAGCTCTGGAGCGAGCGCGCGTCGCAACCGCTCCTGCTCGTCCGCGGTCTGCTCCGCGGCGTAGCCCCCGCTTCCGTCGGCCGACGCCAGCTGCGTGCGAGGATGGACGAACTTCGCCCCCACGCTCTCGACCTGTTCGCGGGCGGCCTCGCGAATGTCAAAGCCGTGCGTGATCGCTCCGAGGCGCCGGGCGGTGGCGATCGCCTGGAGCCCAGCGACGCCGGCCCCGAGCGCGATCATTCGGGCTGGCTTGATGCCTCCGGCCGCCGTGGTCAACATCGGCAACATCACCTCGAGGCTCCGCGCACCTTCCAACACCGCTGCGTAGCCCGCGATCGCGGCTTGTGAGGAGAGCACGTCCATGCTCTGCGCGCGTGCGATCCGTGGCACGCGCTCGAGGCCGAGATGGGTGACGCGGCGTTTCGCGAGCGCGGCTTCGAGAGCGGCGTCACGCGACCCGAGCGAGATCAGAACCCCGTTCTCTCGCCACGAGTCGACGTCTGCAGGGAAACGTACTGCGACGATGACGTCAGCCTGCGCGAGCAACGCCTCGCGATTCGTGAGCGTCGCTCCTGCGAGGGCATACGCCTGGTCCGTGAAGCCGGCGGCCTGTCCGGCGCCATTTTCGACGAGAAAGGTCACCTTGGACTCCAGGCGCCGGACGTCGGAGGGGACCATGGCCACCCGCCGTTCTCCCGGCGCGCGCTCGGCGATGACCGCTGCGATCAACTTCTGGTTGCTCGATGACATCTGGACGCTCCGTTGCGCCGTTCGTTGCTACAGTCCTGCGCCACTCGAGACGAACAGCGTTCCGCCGGAGCGAGCGCTCTGGCGCGATTTGTCGTCATCGTGTCAATCGCGCCCTTCGTCGCGGCATACACGGGCAGCATCGGGGCGATCGTACCGACGCTGAGCTGATGTGACGGTGCTTCCGCCGGATTCCGGAAAAGAGGTGACGCGGCCTTCGATGTCAACAACAGGGCAAATACGTTCGTCTCGAAGATGCGTCGCGTTGCTTGCGGAGCTCAGCACCTGCACCGCGCGCTCGAGTCACGACAACTGCGGTGAAAACGTGCCGCCAAACATACCCCAGCGCGTGCTTCGATTACTGCGGCGAAGCTGCGACTCCGCGCTGGTCGGTGCATCAAAATCATCACGCCTCGCATTTGCGGGCACCGACAGCGGCGCTATATGAGGAGAGGCGACATCATGCCGTGACGCGATGCCAGGAGGTGTGCCGATGCTTCGCGCTCTGTACAGACGTGCCGCGCTCGCCGGTTCGCCGCTCGTGGTCGCATCGCTTTCGCCGTGTTCGGCGCCGCCGTTGGCCGCGCAAGCCACCACCATAGCGCTGCGCGGCACGGTCACCGGGAGCGGCGGGAGCGCGCCGCAAGGGGCGCGAGCTACGCGGGGCAGATCACCGACATCTTCATCGACGTCGTCCCCGGGCGCCCGCCAACCCGTCAGGTTGCGGCACTGATGGCGCGCTTGGAACACACGTAATCGGCAATCGACTGCAACGAGCGGAAGTGTTGCTCCGTCACCTCGTCGTCATCGATGACTATTCCGTATTCGTCCTCGAGAAACGCGACCAGCTCCACCGCTCCCATGGAGTCCACGATGCCGCGCTCGAACAGCGGCTCGTCGTCCGAGAGGCGGACGTCGGGCCGCGCATAGAGAAACTGCTCACGCACGTAGGCACGCGTGCGTTCGACGACGTCGGCCGAAGTCACGGCGCCTCCAACGGAATGAGATCGACCGCCGCGTCGACCGGGATGTCGACGAGCGCCACGTCCGCCTCGGGTGGCTCCAGTACGGACATGGGCCCCGCGAAGAACTCGGCGTACCAGAGCTGCGTGGACAGAATCCCGACCAGCGCCTGACTCTCACGCACGCTCGTTGCGCGGCCGCTCCGGCACCGCGCTACCAGACCGCGCACCGCCGATGGGTCGAAAAGCCCCACGCGCTCCAACGCCGGCACGTCGAGGCGCTCGGCAACATAGGCCGGCTCGTCGGCGAAGAAGGCCGGAATGTCCGGCGCGCGATAGGGCTGCTTCGGCCGCTGCAACACCGCTGGCGGCACGCGGCCGGCCGCCCACCGGCGCAGGATCTCCTTCTCGCGCAGCCCGCACAGCTTGCTACGCGCCGGCAGCGCGGCGGCGAATTCGAACAGTCGGTGGTCGAGAAACGGGAACCGCGCCTCGACCCCGTGCGCCATCGCCATCCGCTCCCCCTGAGAGCTCAGGAGGTACGAGGAGAGCAGCGTCGTCATTTCGAGATACGCGGCGCGATTGAGCGCGGACCAGCCCGAGAAGGCTGGCGGCAGCTCGTCACGCAATTCCTCGAGCGCGTCTGTACCGGAGGTGGCGACACGCATCTCGTCGGAGTAGAAGATCTTTGCCCAGGCCGCGAGCTGGTAGCGCGGAAGATGAGAGAAGAGGGGATCCGCCGAGGTGTCGGGGCTCAGGAAGAACTTCCCCCAGAGCTCACCACTTCGGCCCTTCGATTGGAGATAGGGATACAGGCGGTCGAACAGGCGCGGCCGCATCGTGGACGTTGGCTGCCGAAGGCAGAACTGTCGAACGATGGTCTCCTTGAACAGGTCGTAGCCAAGGAACAACTCGTCGGAGCCTTCCCCCGTCAGGACGACCTTGATGCCATGCTCCCGCGCAAGGCGAGAAAGGAGGTAGAGCGGCGCGGGGGCCGTGCGCAGCATTGGTGTCTCCGCATGGCGCACGACCTCGGGAAAGACCTCGGCGATCTCCGTCTGCAGGATTGCCTGGATGGCATGGCGACTTCCCACCTGCGCTGCCACGAGGCGCTGATAGTGGCTCTCGTCGAGCGCCGGGTCGTCGAACGCCACGGAGAAGGTGCGGAGCTGGTGCGGTGAGAGCTCCGCTGCGAGCACGCAAGTGATGCTCGAGTCCAGCCCTCCACTGAGATACCCGCCGACGGGCACATCGGCGCGCAGGCGCACCGCCACCGCGTCGTGCATCAGGCGCTCGAGGTCGGAGACCGCGTCCGCTGGCTCATCACGATTGTCGTCGTACGACAGCTGATAGTACCGCCCGAGCGTCAGCGTCCCGTCGCGCCACTCGGCGAACGCACCCGGCTCCAGCGACTGCACGTCGCGAAACACCGTGCGTGGAGCGCGCGCGCCCCAGAACGTGAACACCTGGTCCAGCCCGCGCAGATCCGGCTCCGGCGTCACCTCGCCGCTTGCGAACAGCGCCTTGGCCTCCGACGCGAAGTAGAGATCCCCCTCCCGCTGCGCATAGAAGAGCGGACAGATGCCGAAACGGTCGCGCGCGAACAGCAGCGACTCGTCGCGCCGATCGTAGATGGCGAACGCGAACTGTCCATTGAGGCGGTCGAGCATCGCCCGCCCCCATTCCTCGTACCCGTGCACGAGGACCTCGGTGTCGCTGCGCGTCCGGAACCGGTGGCCGTGCGCCTCGAGCTCGCGGCGAAGCTCGCGGTAGTTGTACACCTCGCCGTTGTACACGACCTGGATGCGACCATCCTCGTTGCCGAGCGGCTGCGCACCGCCTTCGAGGTCGATGACGCTCAGCCGTACGTGCGCGAGGCCGCAGCGCGCGCCGCGGTAGTAGCCGCAGCCGTCGGGCCCGCGATGCCGCAAGGCGCCCGCCATGCGCCGGAGCATGGCGGGTGCGATGGGACGCTCACCACGCCGGACGACGCCCGCGAAGCCGCACACTACTGCACCGCCCCGTGCGCGGCGTCGACCTGCGGCACCGCTTCGGCGAGCAGCGGCCTCGCATGCAGGTAGCGCGTCGTCGCGCGTTTGCGCTCCACGTCGCGAAAGACTCGTTCGATCTGCTCCGTCTCGTAGCCGAGTGCCTTGGCGGTCGTCGCCGCGCTGAGTTGCGCGTTCATCGCGGCCAGCACGACGTCCATCGTCCGCAGGGGCAGCGAGAAGTAGAACTCCTCCTGGGTCTGCGCCAGCGAATACGTGTCCGTGCTCGGTGAACGCGCCCGGATCTCCGTCGGCACCTCGAGAAATTCCGCGAGCTGATAGACCTGCGACTTGTAGAGATGTGCGATGGGCTTGACGTCGGCGAGCCCGTCTCCTCCCTTCACGAAGAACCCCTGGTCGTACTCGAGGCGGTTGGGAGTGCCCACGACCGCGTAGTGAAGGCGATCCGCGTGGTAGTACTCCAGCATCTTGCGCACGCGTTGCTTGAAGTTGGTCGCGGCCACGACCTCGCGATACTCGCGCGGCGGCAGGCGCACCGTGCGCGTCTCGCCGTCCGGCGACCGGATGACGAGGTGGTAGACGTTGAGCAGGTCGTCGTCCAGTCGCGCGCCGGGAAGCGCGATCTTGCAACGCCACCCGCTGCCGAACTCCGGCACGAGACGACGAATGGCTTCGTCCCGTCGCCGATAGCAACCACACGCCTCGAGGATCGGCGCGATGTCCTCGGTGACGTGGCTGATCCTCAGCTCCGTCGCCCAGCGTAACGCCAGGTCCAGACTGAGGGGATCGGAGTCGCACTCGGGCATGAAGATGCCGAGCACACGCTCCGGGCCGAAGGCACGAACGGCGAGGGCGGCGCTGACCGAGCTGTCGACACCTCCGCTCATGGCGACGACAACGCCCCGGCGTCTCAGGACTTCGCCGATCTGATGGCGGAGCGTTTCGGTGACCTGGTGTACCGTGATCGCAGGATCGATCTGGAGCGACGGGACGAGCCCTGTCGGCTCGTCGGTGCGTGCGGATGAGATCTGCATACCGCGTCGTGTGCAGGGTGACAGAGAACGCAGACCGAGGTGGTCCGCCGCGATCAGCACCGTCGTGTCTGCAAGCACGGGGCCGTCGTGAGAAAATCACAGGTGGCCTGAACTATGCAACCCCGCTGCGCGGTTGCGGGGGCGTGCGACGCGATGACGAGTCGGCCGGCCGCGAAACGTGGAATGTCAATAATCAACGACGCCAATATTGCACACACGCTCTGGGAGGCGGCCGATCAGGCGGGGGAGCGTCCCGCCGTAATCGAGCGCGGGCACATCCTCACCTACCGAGAGCTGCGCGCGCGAGCCGCCGCGGTAGCGCGCCAGCTGGTGTCGCTCGGCACCCATCCAGGCGATCGCATCGCCATCCTGATCGAGCGGGGTGTTTCGGCAATCGCGGCCTACTTCGGCGTCTTGGCGACTGGCGGGATCGCCGTCATCATCCACGAACGGCTTCGCCCCCGACAGATCGAGCATCTGCTGGCGCAGTCCGGCGCCGCGGTCCTCCTCTCGACCGACGTGATGCTGAGAAGCCAGCCGCGTCCCATCGAATCGAACACCCGGATCGTCGCCGTGGAGACCGGCCATCGTCGCTCGGACCGGGCGCCGTTCCTGCGCATTGCATCCGATCATGCGCAAATCATTTTTACATCCGGGTCGACCGGACTCGCGAAGGGCGTCACGTTCACGCACGACAATCTCCGACGCGGGGCGGAGACGGTCGTCTCGTACCTCGGCTTGTCGGACGACGATCGCATCGCGAGCCTTCTGCCTCTCAGCTCCGTTTATGGGTTGAACCAGCTGCTCTGCGCCGTCACCAGCCGCGCGACGCTCGTCGTCGAGAGGTCGACGCTTGCAGCCCGGGTTGCGAGCACGCTTCGCGAGCAGGCTGTGACCGTGCTCGCGGCGGTACCGCCGCTCTGGCTGCAGCTGATGCGGACGCCCGCCTTCACGAACGCGCCGCTGCCGGCCCTTCGGATCGCGCAGAACGCCGGAGGCCATCTCCCCGTCAGCACCGTCCAGTTGCTGCGCCGCACGCAGCCGGAGGCGCGGCTGTTCCTTCAGTATGGGCTCACGGAAACGTTTCGAAGCACCTTTCTCTCCCCCGACGAGGTGGATCGTCATCCGGACTCGATCGGACGCGCGGTCCCGGGCGCGGAGATTCTGGTGCTGCGGGACGATTCCACTCCCTGTGACGCTGGGGAAGTCGGTCAGCTGGTGCATCGCGGACCAACGGTGGCTGCGGGCTACTGGAACGACGCCGAGGCGACGGAGCGAATCTTCCGCCCCAATCCGCTTCGCCCCGCCGAGGCACCGAGCACGGAGCGCGTCGTGTTCTCTGGCGATCTCGTCCGTCGCGACGCGGCGGGGCTCCTGTATTTCGTCGGCCGCGGCGACCGGATGATCAAGACGCTCGGCCATCGGGTCGCCCCCGATGAGGTGGCCGACGTGCTCCTCGAATCCGGGGAGGTCCTCGAAGCGGTGGTCGCCGGCGAGGCCGACGCGCTGCGCGGAGAGCGCGTCGTCGCGTACGTGCGGCTCGCGCCGGCCGGCTCACTCGCGAAGCTGGAAGGCTTCTGCCGACAGGAGCTTCCACGACACATGCAACCGTGCCGATACGAGGTGCGTACCTGCCTCCCGCGGCTCGGGGGCGGAAAGTACGACCTTGGCGCACTCCAGGATGCAACGAGCGCATGATCCGATGGGCGCGATGATGGTCGCGCGAGGGGACGCGGAGCGATGAGAATGCTCGCCGCACTGGCACTGCTCTCCGCCGGCGGGCTGCTCGCCGTGTGGATCGTCTATCCGCTCGTCATCGCGGGATTCGCCGTCGCGATCCGCCAGTCGGGCGGCGCGACGCGGCGCGCGCAGCGCGGCACGCCACCGTCGAGCGTGTCGCTGATCCTTGCCACGCGTGATGATCCGCACGCGGTGCGCGCGCGCGTGCTCGACTGCCTCGCCGCGGCGAGCGCCGTTCCGTCGTGCGAGATCATCGTCGCCATCGACGCGCGGGCGGCCAGCACGGCACGCGCGGATCTCGCCTTGGGACCGCAGGTGACGATCGTGTCGGGGGACGAGCCTGGCGGCAAGGCGGCGACGCTCAACGCCGCTGTCCGCGCGGCGCGCGGTGACCTTCTTGTCTTCACCGACACGCACCAGCGTTTCGCGCCCGGCGCGCTCGGGCGGCTTGCCGCGGCCTTCAGCGACGCGCGCGTCGGCGCGGCATCGGGACGACTCGAGTTGTCCGAGAGCGCGCGCCACACCCTCGTGGGGCGGTACTGGGCGTACGAGCGATGGCTCCGCCGCTGCGAGGCATCGGTGCATTCCTGTGTCGGCGCGACGGGAGCGATCTGGGCGCTCCGTCGGTCACTATGGGTCCCGCTCCCGCCGGCGCTCATTCTCGACGACGTCTACACACCAATGCGCGTTGTTCTCTCGGGTCACCGCGTGGCCTTCATCGACGATGCGCGCGCCGTCGACTCACGGCGCGCCGATCCGTCGCTCGAGTACCGACGCAAGGTCCGCACGTTGACGGGCAACCTCCAGCTCATCTTCTGGATGCCCGAGCTCCTCCTCCCCGTGCGCAACCCCGTGTGGCCACAATTCCTCTTTCACAAGCTGCTTCGTCTGCTCACCCCGTACTGGGCGTTGGGCGTGCTCGCCTGGATCGCCGCCATGATGCTGAGCCGGATCGCGTCGATGGCCGCATTGCCCACTCTCGTCGCGAGCCTGCTCTGCGTGATGGGCGCGGCCGTCGCGAGCAGACGGCTCGCGATCGGCCGGACGGCGCGACGAGCGGTGCATGCCGGAGTGCTCCTCCAACTCGCGCCCGTTGTGGCGATGATGAACGGCCTACGCCGGCGGTGGAACGTTTGGCACCCGGAGTAATGGATGCGCCACACGTCAACGCGTACCGCGCGCATTTTGTGCGTCGAAGCGCCCACGACGCGCGCCGCAGATGGCCTGAATTTCGCATTTCGAATCGTGAGCCACCTGAGTGAGTGCATACACGCCGGCGATCAGCCGCATCGGAGACGGGTCGTCATGGCGCATCTGCTCGCGCGTGCACAGAAGCTCAGAGGACGATCGTGGGACGAGTTCCGCGTGCGGGGCGTCCAGGCGATGCACGCCTGCCTCGAGGCGATCGGACTCTCGGAGCTGGGCCGCGAACCCAGTGACGGGGCGTTCCGCGGGCTCTTCGACCCGGCTCGTCTTCCTGCAGTCACGCTCGATGGTGACGCGCTGCGACGTCACTTCGAGAATCGCGACGCCCGCCTGCTCCTTCCGGGTACCGCGGATCCCCGGGGCACGCAGGCAGCGTTGCTCCGCAGGTCGCCGAACGCCGCATACGAGGTGGTCGAGCACGCGGAGCGCATCGTGCGGGGGCATGTCGAGATCTTCGGCAGCGACCTGCGCGTCGGCGAGCGGCCAGATTGGACGCGCGAGCCGCGAACCGGGCAGCGTGCGCCGGCGCGGCACTGGAGCCGCATCCGGTACCTCGACGCGGACGTCGCGGGCGACTGCAAGTTCACCTGGGAGATCAACCGTCATCAGCACCTGCTCACCCTCGGTCGCGCCTACGCGCTGACGGGTGACGAGCGGTATGCCCGCGCATTCGCCGTGCACGTCGCATCCTGGATGGACGCGAACCCGCCCAAGCGCGGCATCAACTGGACGAGCAGTCTCGAGGTATCGCTTCGCGCGATCTCGTGGCTGTGGGCCCTGCAGCTCTTCCGCGGCTCGCCCGCGCTCGACGCGCGTCTCTACGTCCGGATGCTCAAGTTCCTTTATGTGCACGGGCGTCATCTCGAGACGTACCTCTCGATCTACTTCAGCCCGAACACCCACCTCACGGGGGAAGCGCTCGGACTGCTCTATCTCGGACTCCTGCTGCCCGAGCTCAAGCGCGCGTCGACGTGGCGCGCGCTGGGGGCGCGAGTGCTGGTGGAACAGCTCGCGCGGCAGGTCCTGCCCGACGGTGTCTACTTCGAGCAGTCCACCTGCTATCACCGCTACACGACCGACATCTACCTGCACGCTTTGATGCTCGCGCAAGCGCACGATCTCCCGCTGGCGGCGGCCGTGCGTCCCCGTCTCGAGGCGTTGCTTGATCACTTGATGTATGTGACGCGCCCCGACGGGACGACGCCGCTCATCGGAGACGACGACGGGGGACGGCTGGTGCGCCTCGGCGAGCGAGCGCCGAACGACTTTCGCGACACCCTCGCACTCGGTGCCGTTCTGCTCGAGCGTGGAGACCTGGCGTACGTCGCGCGTGAGGCGACGGAGGAGCTGGTCTGGCTGCTCGGACCTCGCGGCTTGCAGGCGTTCGAGGCGCTCGCGGCGACGCCTCCCGACCAGACCTCGCGCGCCTTCCCGGACGGCGGCTACTTCGTGATGCGGGAGCACTGGCGTCCGGATGGCGACTACGCGCTCGTGCGGTGCGGCCCACACGGTGCGCTCACCGGCGCGCACGCGCACGCCGACGCACTCGCTCTGGAATTGACGGTGATGGGGCGACCATTTCTCGTCGACCCGGGGACGTTCACCTACACAGGGTCGCGTGAAGCGCGCGACCAGTTCCGTCAGTCGGCGGTGCACAGCACGGTTACGGTGGACGGGCGGTCCTCGGCCGTGCCCGCCGCCGCGCCGTTCGGGTGGGCATCGGTCGCACGGGGCGTCGCGCGCGAGTGGGTGACGCACGAGGCTTTCGACTTCTTTGCCGGAGAGCACGACGGATATCACTCGCTCAACCCACCCGTGACGCACACGCGCGCGGTACTCTTCATCAAAGGCAGCTACTGGGTCATTTACGACCGGCTGGCCTCGACCGGAGATCACGAGGTGGCGCTCCATCTGCACTGGGCGCCTGACGTCACGCTGCACTGCATCGGCGACCGCGCGATCGTGGCGCAAGCCGGCGTTAGCGGTCCGGCGGTGCATGTCCACGTCTTCACCGACGCTGGCCGGCTGTCGTGCGAGGAGGGCTGGGTCTCAAGCTCCTACGGCCAGCGCAGTCCGGTCTCCTGTTGCACACTCCGGCGGCGGGGCCAGGGAACGCAGGAGATGGTGACGGTGCTCGCCCCCTCGCATCTGGTGCAATGGCAGTCGAGCGGATGGCAGCGCGCGGCGTGGGGACGCGAGGGTGGCGTGCTCACGCTGGCGACCGCCGCCGGCGTGGACACGCTGGTCATCGGCGCGGGCGAGATCAACGGCGGGGGCTGCGTCTCCGCCAATGCCGGTTGGGCGTGGGTGCGCCGCGCGCGTGGTGGCGAGCCGACCCAGTTCGTGGTGATCGGCGCCCGCTCGCTGACCGTCGATGGCGTGCCTCTGTTGTCCGAGCCCACCACCCCGGCGCATGCGATTGGGTGGCGCGTGGGCGACCGGTGGGAGATCGAGCTTCCCGAACCCGCGGTCGTTTCGGCCTCGGAGTCCATGAGAGCATCAGGCGCATGTGCGGCATCTGCGGTGTAGCGCTGTCGAGTCGGAGTGACCGCCGGCTGGAGCGGCGCGACCTCGAGCGGATGCGCGACGTGCTCACGCATCGGGGTCCGGACGACTGTGGCCTGTTTCTCGACGGCCCGATCGGCCTCGGGCATCGCCGCCTGAGCATCGTCGACGTAACGGGGGGGCATCAGCCCATGCTCAGCGCCGACCGCGCGCATTGCATCGTGTACAACGGCGAGGTGTACAACCATCCGACGCTGCGTGCGGCCCTGGAGAAGCGCGGACGCCGGTATCGCACGCGCTGCGACACGGAGACGGTGCTGCACCTCTATGCGCTGCACGGCGCGCAGGTGCCGCACCACCTGAGGGGCATGTTCGCGTTCGCTCTCTGGGATCGCTCGCGGCAGGAGCTTCTGCTCGCGCGCGACCGCTTCGGCGTCAAGCCCCTGTACTACGTGCTCGCGGCGGACGGCTCCTTGTACTTCGCCTCCGAGATCAAAGCCCTGTTGGAGGTGGGCGCCGTGCGGCCCGCGCTCAATACGGCGGCGCTTCCGGACTACCTCGCCAACCACGCCACCTCGGGCTCGGATACGCTCTTCGAGGGCGTGCAGCGACTGCCGGCCGGGTGCACCCTCCGCTGGCGCGACGGCGAGGTGGTCATCGAGCGGTATTGGGATCACCACATCGGACCGGCGGTCGACGGGAGTCGCTCGGATCACTCGCTCGTCACCGAGTTCGCCGAGCGATTTCGCGAAGCGGTGCGCCTGCGCCTGATGGCTGACGTTCCACTCGGCGTGTTTCTCTCCGGGGGGATCGACTCCGCCGCCATCACCGCGGTGATGAGCGAGCTGGTGGACGAGCGGGTACGGACCTTCTCCGTGGCGTTCGCCGAGCGCGAAGCCAACGAGCTAGGGTACGCGCGCCTCGTCGCGGCGCAGTTCGGGACGGAGCACCACGAAGTGGTCGTGTCGCCGGCAGACTTCTTCGCGGCTCTGCCTCGCATGGTGTGGCACGAGGACGAGCCGATGGCGCATCCATCGAGCGTGGCGCTCAACTTCGTGTCACGGCTCGCGGCCGAGCATGTGAAGGTCGTGCTGACCGGCGAAGGGAGCGACGAGATGCTGGCCGGCTACGGCCGGTACCGCGCCACGATGTTCAACGCTGCCTTCGGCCGCGCGTACGAGCGTGTCGCGCCCCGCTCGTTGCGCGCGGCCGTGCGCGGGTTGATCGCCATGCTCGCACGGCGGAGTGGAGCGGGGCGCAAGCTCGCGCGCACGGCGCTGTTCCTCCCGGCGGATCTCACATCGCTC